>Ga0334901_1000953_pt1 | contig 34301 bp, 27 predicted proteins | sample GraSluR3_MG_3_FD_207216 | JGI IMG/M metagenome (GOLD analysis project Ga0334901, IMG submission 207216) | Sludge microbial communities from methane-producing bioreactor in Wageningen University, Netherlands - Granular Sludge_15_08-R3 | ecosystem: Engineered > Bioreactor > Anaerobic >... | reverse complement strand
CTCGTTATAGAACTGCCCTCCACCGGGAATAGCCAGGGAGAGAGCCATTGCTTTGAGAGGTTTCTTACCCGGATCGTATCCACAGAGCCCGGAAACCAGAAGAAAAAGGATCAGAATCAACAAGATTTTACGCATCGCTCACAAGCCTCTCTTTAAGTGCTCCTAAGAAGAGGGGGATCATGATCTCATGATGCCCGACGAAGTAATAACCCTTCCCACTGTTTCCTGTTGGCCTTTCCACTATATTCACTTTCGGTCTGTAGTGATAATTCATATCAAAAACGGCAGTATAAAAACCTTTTAGAGGATATCCGAGGTTACGAACTACCGTTACCCCTTTCAGAAACACTTCGGGCATGATAACAGCCGAACCGAAATTTAGAAAGACACCACCATCGTTCAAACCTTTCAACTGTTCGCAGAAGATTCGGAAATCACGAAGTGAGCAGTCACCTATCGCAGAACCATCAGCACTTTTATGCTGATGGACGATATCGGTTCCCATGGCTACATGAACAGTGAACGGAACTTGCTTCCTACTGGCAGCAGCGAAAAGTGAGAGGTGTCGATAAGGGGCATTTCTTGCTTCGATATAAGCACCGATCCCTTCTCCGTAACCGAGTTGGCGGGATGAAGCATCAATGATTGCTCTGTTGATCTGGTCTCCTGTCTCTCTGGCCATTCCGAATGAACCGTCTTCAAGTGCTCTCTTTACATCTTCAGAAGTCTGCCCGGTGAGGGCGATTTCGAAGTCATGGATGGCAACAGAACCGTTTCCAGCCAGACATTTGATAACCCCCAACTCCAGCATCTCGATCAGGAGTGGTGACAGGCCACACTTGATGACATGCCCGCCGAGGGCAACGATGACCGGCTTACCGTTCTTCACAGCCTGATAGGTGTGATCAATAAGTTCTTTGAACTCGCGAGCCTGAAGTATGTCGGGCAAAGAGGAGATAAATCCACTAAGACTCTTATCTTCAGCCTGCTTATAAAAATAGCTCCCATCAACTTTACTTTCCCGCTCCTGCAATGAATATCTCTTCTGATTCTTTAGATCGATCTCTTTATATCTGCTCATATCTCCTCAATCCAACATTGCTTTAGTAATTATCTTTTCTTCACTTTCTTTTATGATAACGGTCTCTTTCACTGTAGAGACATCCGCAGTAGGGCTGTCGATACATCTCTGCTTTCTTTGAGAGGTCAATCCCTTCCCGCCAGTATTCACGAAAATCACGATAATAAAAAGGAACACCTGTCTTGTCTGCCAGTTCCTTACCGATCTTTTTAATCATTTCGTGTTTTTGATAAACACTGTAGAGCAGTGTCGTAGTAAATGCCGAAAAAGACTCTCGCTTAGCCCGTTCTGCGGTCTTTTGCATCCTGATATAATAACAGAAGAAACATCGCTCTTCTTCCCGATTGGCTATCCGACGGAAGAAATGTTCAGGCTGATAGACATCATCGAGAATGCAGGATACATTTTCTCTTTCACTCCACTCCAGAAAGGTGTCTAACCGTCGCCTGTATTCTTTGTAAGGGTGAATGTTATCGTTGAACCAGAAACCGGTGACATCATACTCACCCTCTTCTCTCAGATGCTGATAAGGAGCAATGAAACAGGGTGCACAACAGACGTGCATTAATAACCGGCTTTTTCTCTCTCTGACCATAGTGAAGAAGTATTAATCATTACTCGTGCTTACCCGTCAAGAGAAAAGAGAAAACCGGGCTGCCGGATGTTGCCTAAAGGTGCAAGGCCGTAATTCATACCCCGATAAAAGAGCTTACCGGTCGTTTACAGCATGTCTGCCGTCAAGCAGGCCGGTCATTAAACAGACTTGAAACAGAAAGCAGAATACCTCACGATATTAATTATATGAAAATAATGACAAATTCTCTTGACAGTATCACTATATTTATTAAATGTTGATTAGTTAACAGGGGGTGAGTTATGAAAACCTTTAACTACCGATGTACTGCCTTCTATTTGCCGGTCTTTATCGTCATTTTACTCCTTGCTGCCGGTTGTTCAGAGGAATCCACCTTCGAGCCTGAAGCTGTTACTTTCCGCATAACTTCATTCACGGGTGAGATGATCCCCATACCGGGGAGTGATGAGTTTCACTTCAAACAGACCGTCAGATGGCAGGGGCCTTATCAGCAGGATGTCCTTTATGCGATCAGATTAGAGATGAGCAACGATGAACTGCCGGACGGTTTTATCTTTGATACCGGGGGGTGGTTATACTTTACTCCTGAGAGTGATCCCTGCCAGGATGAGGATTGTCCGGAAAAGACAATCTGGCATGACCGGCGGAGTTTTTCCCTGACATTCACCTCTCAGAACGGTGCTCTTGAACAGATAATCTCCCGGTTTTATGTCAAACACCTTTATGAAGAGGAAGAGAGCGAACCGGTCAGTAAAACGTTTTCTCTCACGGAGGTCGGTACGAGGATCATCATGCCCTGGGGCAGAACTGACAGTACCGGTCAGGAGACCGAACCGATCCGTAATACCGGCCAGGGCTTGAGGATCAGATTCGAGGAGGATGCGGATGATATCTTCCTTCAGGGTTTCTATGCCGACAGTTTCAACTACCGGCTCAATATCATCGACGAAGATACCGCAGAGGTAATCAGTTCTACCGGCTGGTACAATACTCTGGAGAGCTGTGACATCCGGGAGATCGTCCTCAATCAATACACCGACCCGCCGCTGCTGGCCAATAATCCCGGTCAGTTAACCCAGATAGAGGCTTATATGGTCAGCAACTATGTCGGAATCGATAATGAACCTGCAACGAAGCATTTCCGGGTTCTGGACAGCTTTCAACCGGAAGCTATCTTCTATACGAGAAACACTTATCTGCTGGGAGAAAATTATTTCACAACCTTCAGGCACCTTGGTATTGAGCAGGAGATACCTTACAATAATACACCCGAAGGGAGGCACTACGCCCTGCCTTTCTTTATTGACAGCACCGGTAACCTGGCTGCTCTCTATTCTGAAGATCTGGAGATCTACTTCAGCTTTGGATGGAAGGGAGAGTATGTTTACAATAATCCCGGTATGGGATTGATCAATGAAGTGCACGACAGAAACACCGGCATACACTATCATAGCGAGATAGTAGCCTTCGACCTGCGGTTGAACGGCAACCCCTTTCCCCACAGCTTCTATGAAAACCATCCGGAGCACCCTGACAGCTTTATACATTTAGATAACGACGGAACTGATTGGTTAAGGATCCCTGTAAACGAACTAGTCCCTGCCAATCCACCGGTTACGTCTGACTATCTCCATTATGGCACCAATAGCCTGCAGATCAGGGTAGTCGACAATCAGCTGGTAACCTCGGAAGTCAAGACAATCGATTTCAAGCTGCAGCAGAGTATACCGGCTGAGCAGAAGAGCGGTATAATTGTAGTCGATAATGAAGAATTCTCAGCGATGGATGATTACATCGACAATTTTTATGAAGAAATCCTGGAAAACTATACCGGTGTCAAGGAGAGTCTGGATCGCGGCTGGTTAAGGGAAAATGTCTGGGATAACCATTTGCATCACGGCCTTAATGTAGTTTCACCGACCGATCTGGAACCTTACCGGTTGGTCATCTGGCACTGTGACAATCCAACTTCTGTAGGTGTTAATTCCACTAATTTTCACGAAGATTTTGATACCATCCATCTCTATATGAGAAACGGAGGTAATCTTCTCCTCAGTGCCGGAGCCAATCTGAAGCCAATCCCTCAGCAGGCCTATTACCAACCTTTTGATAACTTCCTGCTGGAACGGTATTTTGGCATACCGGCTTTAGCATTTGATGCCATAAAGATGTTATCAACGAACTACTTCATCAACTATTTCTTCATAGGAGCAGACAGACACCCCGATACTACTCTGATGTTACCTGATCTGAACCTCTATACAGGAAACAATGCCTTTATATTCATCCAGCAGTTTGGAGCTATGGGACCGGTAGCCTATTTTGATTTAAGTTACATAACAGACCCAGGTGTAGAGACCATATATACAATGCGAACCACTCCGGAAGGTATTCAATATGCAGGTAAGCCTGTCGCTTTGAGACGGTTAAGTGCAACAAACAGGACCTACCTTTTCGGTTTTCCTCTCTCCTTTATGGAAGTCGATCAGGTTAGAGATATGATGGACATCATCATCGCTGATGTTTATGATAATTAGGGAGGGTAAAAATGAAAAAGATATATATGATAATGACCGCTCTCTCTCTTGCTGCCTCTCTCTTCTCTGCCAGTCTGGAAGAGATGCCGGAGAGAAAACTAGATGTAACCCAATACCACGATTCCAGCAATGTGCTGCTCCGGGTAAGTAACTTCGGTTTCTTCGGATCCGGAAATAATATGCCACAATGGCCATCTTTAGAATATCCCGCTGGTAGCGGTATAGATTATCTCTATCAGGGTGCTGTCTGGATAGGTGCTAAACTCCAGCGTCGTGATATCCAGGGGAGAAGATATTTCTGGAATCAATGGCCTCCGGGAAACGAAAATGATGTTGTGGCCGAATTCTCTCCGAGCTTTGATCCTGATATTCATACAATACCGGTTATCGATACCCTCACTTCGGTCGGTTTTGACGGGGATTATTCATTCTATCAGTTACTCCCCGCCTATTACCCCTTTGAATCAAACTATCTCGGGCAGCAGTATGCAGAATACAACTACCTGGATGTTGTAATGCGGAGTATTCTCGGTTACCCCTCACCCAGTGACGAGACATTCCCTCTTGATTCCGACGGTATCTTCGGCTTCTTCTTCCCTTCAGGCGAGACCGGAGACTTTCCCGGACTGGAAACGATGACCTCCTTCTATTATGATTACAGCCCCTTTACTCCTTTCGGGCAACCACGGCACAGGGAGCGAAAAGAGGGCATTTCCGCCGGTTCGTTTCAACACCACCCGCTCTATCTTGCGGTCAGGCAGCAGAGCTTTACCTGGACATATCAGGACCTCTATGAGATGATATTTTTCTCCTTTGATATCCATAATGCCACTCCAGCAGATACCCTCTATGATGTCGCTGTTGCCATGTTCATGGACTGTGATGCAGGCCCGCAGAGCTGGGATGGTGATACCCGCTCGATGGACGATGTCAGCGGCTACTATGCCGGAGAGGGCTATGAATTCGCCTATACCCGCGATTATGATGGAGATGGTGGGCTAACTCCTCACTGGGCCGCTTTGAAGCTTTTCCCCGATGAGGACTATAACTTCTCCTGCTGGAACTGGACCAGAGGTGACGGGCCGGACCACCGCCAGCCGAGAAGAATACCACCACTACCTGGATTGATAACCTCGAATGAGAAATACTGGTTGATGACCGGATGTAATGCGAACGAAGACAAATTCTATGTTCTGCGTCCCGAGGGCTGGTTGCTCGGCATGGATCCCCATTATGAGGAACCTGTGCCGCATGATACCAAATTTCTTTACTCAATATACGGAGATATGGAGGGGTATAACAATTCAACCTCTAATTCCCTGAACATTCCGCCGGGTGAGAGCATATCAATGCATGGAGTGATCTTTATGGGTGATGATCTCGACGATTTGAAGTCAAAGAGTATCATTGCTCAGACCTTCTATGATTCGGGCTACGATCTTTCGCTTTATGCAGGCGTCCCCGCCATTCCCTTTATCGTCTCGGCTGAACTCTCACAGCAGAATATCGAGGTTGAGTGGTTCCATTCTGAGGATGCTGATGAACAGTACCTCTATTACAAAAAGGCAGAAGACCCAGCCTCAGAATGGATAGAAGTCGAACTTGATCCTTCTGCTGAGAGTTACGCTATCGAGAATATCGATCTTTACTATGTCTACAATATCAAGATCGGTAATCTATTCAACGGACTCTATCTCGAATCGATTGAATATTCGATCCTTGCTTCTCCTACCTCGATCAACGATGATTACGTCACTGGTCCACCTGAACGATCACAACTCATAGGGAATTTCCCCAATCCATTCAATCCGGAGACCCAGATCGCATTCCAGCTTGCAGGCAGGGAGAGGGTGAAGCTGGAAGTATTCAATATCAAAGGACAACTTATATCAACCGTTATCGACGGTCAGTTTTTCGATGAGGGATTCCATTCCATACGCTGGGATAGTCGTGACAAAAGAGGGGACGAACTCCCGAGTGGAGTCTATTTCTATCAACTCACTACAGATAATGCCAGAGAACAGAAGAAGATGTTGCTGCTGAAATAACAGAGATGTAACAGCAGAACTCGACCTGATCAGATCTTGATGAGATTCAGTCCGATCATAATCAACGAATAACCTCCGGGAAGGATAGGAGTCGGCTCAATCCGACTCCTATCCTCCCCTATGAATATCTGATAATTGTTTCCTCTTTCCTGGGATTTCCGGGGAATAGTATTACTCAATAGTGTTATTCTCTCCTCTTCAGAATCAAAATTATCATTGACACTCACCCTCTTGATTATAGCTATGTAAAATAATCTAAAAAATAGATGAGTTACTATTGTTCAAAAGAAAGAGGAGTTTCCGATTATTATGAAGATAAAGATCTGGCTTATCATATTACTGCTTGCCAGCCTGCTACTAACAGTATCCTGTTCTCGTGACCGTCAGAGACCGGGAGAGTTATACAGCTGGGGAGATAACGATCTGGCCTTATTAGATATTCCTGAAGGGGATGATTACATAGTTGTCTCTGCCGGGTTGAGGAACAATCTGGCCTTGCGTAAGGATGGCAGTCTTACGCTCTGGGGAACTGACGATCCGGAAGAGGTACCGATCGGTTATGATTTTCTTGCCATTGATGCCGGCTGGCAGAATCATCTCGCTCTAAAATCTGATAGTACACTCGTTGCCTGGGGTAATGATGCTGGTAACGGCCAACTCGAGGCTCCTGAAGAGCGAGTTTTCCAGGCTATTGCTGTAGGCGACGGACATAGTCTCGCTCTGAGATATGACGGAAGTATCGTCGCCTGGGGTGCTAATTTCTTCAATCAGTTACATATCCCCAAAGGTAACGATTTCAGTGATATTGCTGCCGGTAGATATCACAGTCTCGCTTTGAAGAAGGATGGTTCGCTCCTGGCCTGGGGATTGAATAATGTCGGGCAGTGTAATGTCCCGGAGGGGAATAATTTTGTCTCCATCGCAGCGGGTGAGCATCATTCTCTGGCTCTGAGAAAGGATGGAACACTCATCGCCTGGGGAGATAATGAGTATGGTCAGCTCGATGTTCCGACTGGTAATGGATTTCGTCAGATCGCAGCTGGACGGTTCCACAATATCGCCCTGAAGCGTGACGGAACTATCTCTCACTGGGGAGACAACAGTCAGGAACAGGCTGGAAGTATAGAGGGAAATGATTTCCTTGCCGTATCAGCTGCCGTCAGCCATAATCTGGCAATAAGAGTTCCTGGAAACTAAAATAGAGTGACTGAAAACACAATCTCTATATATTAATAAGTAATAACAGGCTATAGAAAACCCTGATTAACACTATGATCGACAGGCTGTCCTCCGTTCATAGTAATCCAGGTTAAGTTATCGTTTTTACCTTATCGGGCTGAGTCCCGAATTGAGAAAATAATGGAGGAATTTTGCCTGAAGCGGTTATTATAGGTGGAGGGAGTTGGGGTCTTGCCTTTGCTTCCCTCATGAGGTCCAACGGGATAGAAATCTCCCTCTGGGAATATAATCGGGAATATGTAGAAGAGATCAGAAAAACGGGATATAATTCCAGGTTGCTGCCCGGAATCAGAATCGATGAGAGAATTGCTGTAACTTCCGATATCCAGGAAGCCTTTCAAATAGATCCCGATATTCTGATTCTGGCCGTTCCCTCTCATACGATGCGATCTGTCGTGGGACTTGTCGTTCCCTTTGCTGTAAAAAGCAAGAATCTGAAGAGTATTGTTAATCTTGCCAAAGGTATAGAGGAAGAAACACTGATGCGTATGTCAGAAGTGATCAGGACTCAGTTACCGGAACATCTAAGCACTATAGTCACTACCCTCTCTGGCCCGAGTCACGCCGAAGAGGTGGCAAGGAGGGTGCCGACCGCTGTTGTTCTTGCTGGGAGTAACGATGAGAGCCTTACCTACACTCAGGAGTTAATCAGTAACGAGTATTTCCGCATCTATCGTAGTCCCGACATCGTTGGTGTCGAACTGGGAGGAGCGGTCAAGAACATCATTGCCATTGCCTCCGGAATCGTGAGTGGGCTCGACCTTGGAGACAATACCCAGGGAGCACTTCTGACAAGAGGCCTCTCCGAGATCAGAAGATTAGGCGATGCACTCGGAGCTGATCCGAATACATTCAACGGCCTGTCTGGTATTGGTGATCTGATCACTACCGCCTTCAGCCAGCACAGCCGAAACAGGCATGTTGGTTATCAGCTTGGCCGGGGCAAAAAGTTGAATGATATTTTAACATCGATGCATATGGTTGCTGAAGGGGTAAATACTACTCGTTCTATCTACCATCTCAAAGATAAGCTTAGCGTTACAATGCCGATTACCGAACAGATCTACCAGGTTCTCTTTAATGATAAACCACCGGAAGAGGCGATTCGCGACCTGATGACCAGAGAATTGAAAGAAGAGGATTGATGCAAAAACGTCTGGAAGAACGGGTCAATACCTACGGCAGTTACCTGAAAAAGCGTTATGGAAAGCGAATTTTCAGGTTAGGACTCTCGATAAACCGGGATTGCCCGCACAGAAAAGAGAATGGTGGCTGTATCTTCTGCTCGCCGGAGAGTTTTACCGACAGAAGATTAGCCGGACATCTCGAAGTTAAGCAACAGATCGAAACACTCCTCCCAGAGATCAGGCGAGGATGTGGACCTGTAGGTTTGCTGGCTTATTTCCATCATGAAACCTCTACTGCTAGCGACCTTGACTATCTGAAACATATCTTCTCAGAGACGTTAAAACATAATGAGATCAAGGGTTTGATAATATCAACCAGACCCGATTATCTGAATGAAAAGATTATGAGTATGCTCAAAGAGCTGAAGGGGGAAGTTTTTCTGGAAATTGGACTGCAATCAATCCGGGAGGAGAGCCTTGATTTCCTTAAACGAGGCCATACAGCTGAAGATTTCACTGCTGCAGCGGAGCTCTGTTCCAGATATGGTATCGAAGCTGGTGTCCATCTGATCCTTGGTATCCCTGGAGAAACGAGAGAAGATATGCTTCGGACGGTTGAATATCTTAACGGACTGGAGATGATAAAACAGATCAAATTTCACAATCTCGTCGTTTACAAGGGTACCGAACTGGCACGATATCCCCGGGAAATTCTCGATTCTATCCCCGATCTCGAGGAATACATCGCCTTACTTGCTATCGTTCTGCAGCATACCCGAGGTGACAGGGTGATCAGTCGTCTCTTCACCTCCAATGTCAACCGTGATGGGAGAGCACTTAACAGCTTTCCCGGCCTGAAACGATCCTGGCTGAACAGGTTATCCACATATCTGGACAAAAACGATATAGTGCAGGGTTCGGCAACAGGTAATCCCTACAATCCCGGTAATTAGTAGAGATAGACGCTATGCAGAAATTCCGGGAAACTATCATCCAATACCGCAATAAATTCAATCTCTACCTGATTGTGAGGAATCTACTCCTCCTGTTTGCCCTCTATTTAGTGGTCATCAATCTCTTTTATCTGTTCCACAGCCTGACAACCGAACGAGTTTTCGAGCTCTTCCTCTTCGCTATCAGCCTGAAGATATTTCTCGCACTCATGGCTGTCTATTTTGTTCTGCAGACCAACAATCAGTGGCTTTCACAGAACAGGGGAGCGAGATATCTCGACGCATACAATAAAGATAAGAACGATACCTATCAGAATGCTCTCGAACTCTCTTCAATTAGTGAAGATAAGGATAAAGACGTTCTCGAACTCCTTTTTTACAATGCCAATCAACTGGCCGACAAGCAGAAGATCGAACCTGACAGAAGAAGTCTCAACCAGGCCTTTACCCCTTTTCTGATCGCTCTGCTGGTCACTCTAATTTTTTTAGCATTCAATCCCGGCATCTATCTCGATTCCTGGAGATTCTTCACCTCCAACACAATTACAAAACCTACATATCGTGATTCCGTATTCGTCTCGCCGGGGAATATATCAATCTCACGCAATACCCCTCTGACTATCGAGGTGATCGATCCGGAACCGGAAATGACTCACACCCTTTATTACAAGCAGAACGATACCTGGCGTTCTGAAGTCCTCTTTCAGAACCGTAAAGTCTTCAATAATCTCGATTTCTCCTTTCATTACTATGTGGCCACATCCCATGCTGCATCGGATACTTTCTTCGTTCAGGTTTATGAAGAACCGTCGGTCCGCAATTTAACAGTCCGATACAGATATCCTGAATATACCGGTCTGTCACCGGAGATAGAATATGAGAGCAGCGGAAATATCCGGGGTATTATCAATACAGACGTTAGTATTGAGATCGAAACCAACAATCCTCTGGAAGAGGCACTTCTCATCTTCTCCAACGGCACGCTGCTCGAGATGGAAAGGATGGGAAGAAATCTGTTCGAAACAGACTTCACCCTGAAAGAGAGCGGCAGTTATCATTTCAAACTTACCGATTTTCTCGGAAATGAGGCGAGACGCCTGGAGAGACAGATTACTGTCATTCCCGATAAAACTCCCGAAATCGAGATCGTTTACCCGGGAAGGGATACTGTCTTCACCCAGAACATGATGCAGCAGATGAAATTCTTCGCTACTGATGACTATGGTCTGCAAAAACTTCAACTCAAGTATCAGATAAACGAGAATGAGATTATCAGCGAAACTCTGCAAGAACAGATTACTACAAAGACTCTCGAATACGATTATGTTTTCGATCTGTCAGGATCTTATATGTTGCCGGGAGATAGAGTCATCTACTGGGTAGAGATCTCCGATAATGCGCCTGCTCCCCAGACCGCCACCAGTCAGAGGTTCATCCTTCGTTTCCCCTCAATCGAGGAGATTTTCGCTGAAATTGAGCGGGAGGAAGAGATGAAGATGGATTCCTTCCGGCGTTCTATTGAACAGTCACGCGAGTTACAGGATGAATTCGAGCAGAAGAGACGGGAAATGATGAAGCGAGAGGAATTTGACTGGGAAGACAGACAGGAGTTGGAACAGTTCCTTAACCGACAGGAAGATCTCAACCAGCAGATCGATACTATCGCCGACGAGTATCAGCAGTTACTGGAGAAATTTCAGGATAATCCCTCTCTGTCGCAGGAGACACTGGAAAAGATGGAACGGATCAAGGAGTTGATGGATGAGATAGCTGACGAACGAATGCAGGATATGATGGAGCAGATGCGGGCTGCAATGGAAGATATGGATCGGGATGAACTTCTGAAAGCGATGGAAGACTTCAAATTCTCGATGGAGGAGTTCGACCGTAAACTGCAGAACACTCTCGACCTGCTGGAAAATATTAAAAAAGAACAGAGTATCCAGAAAGCACTCGCCATCTCTAAAGAGATGGAACAGATGCAGCAGGATCTCCTGGAACGAACAGAGCAGGAGAGTGCTGACAGTCAAGCACTGGCAGAAGAGCAAGAAAGGATCAGTGATAAACTCGATGCTTTGCGTGACCAGCTCGAAGAGGCTACTGAATTGATGGACGACGATAAAGACAGGGAACTCAAAGAGGCTCTTCAGGAGTTGCAGGAGCAGATCGAGGCCGAAAATCTCGACCAGGACCTGGAGCAAAGTAGAGATCATTTGCAGAATATGGATATGAGCCAGGCAGTCTCCAGTCAGGAGCAAGCTCTGCAAAAAATGCAGAGAATGACTCAGAAACTCGACGAAATGGCTGAAGCAATGATGTCTGAGAGTATGTCCGGTATGGCGGAAGTAATTCAAGCTACGATCAGACGATTGCTCGCTCTGTCGCAGGAACATCAGGTAACCGCAAGCAGGCTCGCTCAGGACCCCTTCCCCATCTATCCGGACCTAATAGCTGGTTTTGATGCCCTGCAACTGGCACTGCAGAAGTTATACAGCTCGCCTCAGATTATTCTCTACATTACACCAAAATTCATTATGGATGCTGATATGACTCTGACCGCCTACCGCGAGATGTTCAATCAGATAATCAATACGAGAAATCCCAATATACGTAATCATCTCAATAATGTCCAGAAAGGGATCAATCTGATGATCTTTAACCTGATGCAAACTCGTGATAATATGCAACAGGGCCCTGGCGGGGCAATGGAGAGTATGATGCAGGCGATGCAAAAGATGGGGCAGGAACAGATGGCCATGAATATGCTCACTCAACAGCTTCTCGACATGCTGGGTGGTTCAGAGGGATACAGCCAAGAAGCACGACAACAGATGCAACGCCTGGCTCGTGACGAAGAGCGGCTCGCAGAGAATCTCAGACGACTGATGGAAACCAATCCGGAAGCTCAGAGACAGGCCAGTGCTATCAACCAGTTGATCGAAGAACTGGAATCGGTCGCCCGTCAGTTACGCCAGAACAGGCTGAATGAAGACCTGATCAGACAACAGGAGAGGATCCTCTCCCGACTTCTGGATATCAACAAATCGGTCCATCAGCGAGAATATTCGGAACAGAGAAGAGGAGAAATAAGAGAAGAGGGAGAATGGTCACTCCCACCCGATGTACAACAGGAGTTTCAGAGATTGAGACAGCGAGCTCTACTCGAGGAGAACTATCAGAACTTTCCGCAAGAATATCAGGAACTCATAAGAGAGTATCTCAGATTGATAAATATCAGAGCTATTGAAAGGGAATAAATGATGAAGATGTCTAATACTAAGGCTATCCTGCTCTTGCTAGGACTGGTTATCATAAGTACGGGAATCTACGGGCAGTATGATCAGAAACAGGTAATGATGAATCAGATACGAAGACTGGAAGCACGGAGGGAATTCACTCAAGTTCTGCAGATTTATGAAGATCTCATCGAGAAGTATTCTGATGACCAGGAGATCGTTTCAGGCTATTTTAATACTCTGCTCAATCTGAACCGAATCGAAGCTGCCGCTCAGGTGTTGGAAGATTACGAAGAACTCTTCGCTCCTGATGTCTTTACGCAGATGAACGTCTCCATCATGATCAGAAGAGGAGAAACCTCGCAAGCAAGAAAAGCCGGGATGGACTATCTCCGGGCCAATCCGGGAAATGTAGCTCAATACAGGAATTTCGCACTCGTTTATGAAAGAGAACGACAGTTCGAAATAGCGATCGATGTTCTAGAACTGGCTCGCAGTACTACCAGTGACGATCATATCTTTGCCGTGGAACTGGCAAGAAACTACGAGCAGATAAATAATTATCCGGAAGCTATCGGGGAATACATTAATCATCTGGAGAGAAATCCGGGTTATCTCTTTTTCGTTACCAACAGGATCAAGAGTATACTCGATGAAGATGAAACAGGGATCAGAACACTCGAAAACAGGCTTGCAAGTTCAGAAGATCAGTCTCTCCTGGAATTATACGCCCTCTCTCTCGCCCATGTCGGGAATCTGGAGGATGCCTTCCTCGTCTATCAGAGTCTGGACCCGGAAAAACTGAACAGATTCGCTGACGAACTCTATGTCGCCGGTAATATCAACCTTGCCAGACAGGCTTATGAGAAGTACCGAAAGAGCATTACCGACCCGGTCAAATCAGCTGAAGTAGGGATTAAGATCGCACAACTCTATATCGGTGAGAATCAACTTCGTCAAGCACAGGAAGTACTGAGTTTAATAATCGATGATATAGAGATTCAGGACAGACAGGTGAGATACCGTACCAGAGCAAACCGCCAGGCACGGGAACTGCTCGCTGATATCGCCATCCGGCTCGATGATTCACAGGAAGAGGTGATCGCTCTTTTTGAAGATGCTAAAAATTTTGCCTTCAACCGGAATGAACAGAAAGAACTCGATCTGAAAGTTACCCATTATCTTGTAATGAGTGAGAATTATAAAAGAGCTGAAGACCTGCTGGAGAGCATACTGAGAAACGAACCTTCCGGGTCACAGATCAATAACCTGGGACACTACTACAGGTTTATGCTCGACCTGATGGAAAATAATGATCCCTCTGATTCACTCCTTACAGAAATGATAATTGGTATGCCAGGAAATGAACTGACCGGAGAAGCACTCTTCCTGACTGTTATCTTTCACGAAATGATACCACAGGTCAGAAATACATTTCTGGAAGCTTACAGACTGAAAAGCATTTACAAAGAAGATGAGGCATTAGAAAAATTACTGGCAATCGATAAGAGCATCGTCGACGAAGAGATAATGCTCATTACCGCTCAATGGGCCCTGGAAGCAGGAGAATACGAAATTGCGGAAGAGCTGTTTGCCCATTCGTTCAATAATGAAACTCTACTGGGATATGCAATCCTGAAACTGGCTGAACTGAAAAAAAACCGACAGCAGGAATACCGCGAAATGCTGACCGATTTCCTTTCTGAATATCCAACCCATATCTTCTCACCCAAATTCAGGCTGCTGCTAACTGCAAAACAACCCTCTACAGTCAGAAGACCGGACTGATTAGAAATTCTTACCGGAACAAAGCCGATGATTGACTCGCCCGGAGTGTATCTCTTAGACTGAAATAACCTCTTTGACCTCCGGAATCTTTTCTTTCATAACCCTTTCTATCCCAGCTTTTAACGTATAGGTAGCCATAGGACAGGTTCCACAGGCACCCTTCAACCTGACTTCGATCACATTGTCTTCTCTCACCTTTATCAGTTCGACATCCCCACCATCAGACTGGATCGAAGGCCGGACAAGATCGAGTACTTTTTCCACTTGCTCTTTATCAATCATAATTCCTCCTCATATATTTATAGTTACAACTCTTTTTGACTTGTCTAATTAGTAAAGAAATTTCAAAAAACCGCAAGAAAGGAAACAACCCCCTCTTGCGGTTTTGAGAGTTACGATTCAGAGAATTTAACCGATCTTGATCTCTCTGGCAGGAGATGGCTCTCGCTTAGGTACCTTCAGTGTCAATACGCCATCTTCCAGTTTCGCCTCAATATTATCGATGTCGCAAACATCAGGCATGCTAATCGTGCGTCGGTAATTACCCTTGTACCTCTCATAACGGTAAACTGTCTCGTTCTTCTCGCTCTTTTCTTCTTCCTGTCTGCCTTCGATAGTCAACTCGTTGTTGTTCGATACGGATATCTTGATGTTATCCTTACTGATGCCGGGCATATTAGCTCTAATTACATACTCCTTCTCTCGTTCGGAAACATCCATCGGCATCATCTTGTTGGCTTCCGACTGTTCGTCATTGAAGGCATTACTGAGAAAATCATCGAATAGAGAATACATCATAGGAAACAGATCCCTGTTAGTTCTTGTGGTTAAAAAGGTCATTTTAGCCTCCTTTCTCGCATTTTACGAGATTGTTATCTCCTTCTTTGGTTTTATCTCTCGCTTCGGAATATTGATCGTTAAAACACCATCTTCCAATCTGGCCCTGATATTGTCCAGATCTACAGGAACATAGAATGAGACAGTACGATGATAATCTCCCTTGTATCGCTCATCACGGAAAACAGTTCCCTCTATCTTGGTCTCCTTCTCACTGTTCCTCCCTCTGATGGTCAGGTTGTTCTTATCAGCAGATACCTTTAAATCCTCTTTTTTCATGCCAGGAAGATCTGCCTTCAGAATAAATTCCTTCTCGGTCTCAACCAGATCTATCGGCATCAATATACCCTCTCTTTCAATTCCTGTTGGATAAGCATTGTCAACAAAATCTCTCAACATCGATGAGATCTCAGGAAATATATCCTGATTTGGTTTGAATATTGACGGTAACATATCAACCTCCTTATCAATGTTTGTTAAGATTTCTCTCTCAATATCCTACTCTTATTTAACAGAAATCTCTTTTTCTGGTTTAATCTCTTTCTTCGGTATCGTTAAATTCAGGACTCCATTCTCATATTTGGCACTGATATTTTCATAATCCCAGTCCTTCGGTATGGAAAACAGACGACGATAATCACCCCGATAACGTTCGCTTCTATACATAGTCTCGCTCTTCTCTTCCTTCTCTTCTGAACGCCGAGCCTCAAGAACCAGATTATCACCTTCTATGTATACCTTGATATCTTTCTTCTTGATCCCGGGTAAATTGGCCTTTAGAATATACTCCTTATCACGCTCGATAACATCCATTGCCATCAGCTTGGAATCTTCTTCTTCCGGCTCAAAAAAGGCATTCTTCAGAAAATCGTCGATAAGTGAACGGACTGGACTGGTGTTCATTTGACGATTCTCACGTCTCATTGTTGGTAGTCTCATGTTTTTTACCTCCTTATCAAGTCTTTCTATAAACAAATATAATCCATATGAACCAAAAAGCAAGAAAAAATTAGCACTCTTTTAAAACGAGTGCTAAGTAAGCCCGGATATACTCTCCTCTTTTCTCAAGACAAGATTTATTTGCACCTTGATTATATCCTGGTAATCTAGTCGGGAGTGGAGTAATTGTAATCTATTGTCTTGCAGCAAGTTAGGGGAACATTTTCCTCTCTGGCAAATTCGGACAAATAAAGACAATAAGAGATAGAAAATAAAGGGTTTATAAGCGTATCTTTCTATTGACAAGATAGGGGGTTTATAATTGTTTGACTAGAAATATACATAATAAATGCAACGGGGGAATTATGAAGAGTAATGAGATGAAACAGATCCGCAATATTGCCTTTGTAGGAGCAAGCGGAGCTGGTAAGACGACCCTGGCCGAGCACTTGTTACATCAGGCCAAGGCGACTAGTAGAATTGGGAAAGTAGAAGAAGGTAACACAGTCATGGATTTCGATCCAGAAGAGATAAATAAAGGTATGTCTCTAACCTTGAGTATGGCTCATTTTAGCTGGAAGAATCACAGGATAAACCTCATCGACACACCCGGTATAGCTGATTTTGTAGGGGACCAGATAGCTGGTGCTACAGCGGCAGATACAGTTTTTATCGTAGCCAATGCTGCAGCAGGTTTTGAGGTTGGTCTGGAGCAGACCCTGGAGCAATTATCTGACCGAGATAACCTTTCGACAGCAATGATAGTCAATCGTATGGATAATGAGCATGCCGATTTTGACAAGACTCTGGGCTTGATAAAGGAAAACCTTGGCATTACGCCAGTTCCGGTGATTATACCCATCGGTAAGGAGAATGCCTTTGAAGGTGTAATCGATCTCGTGAAAGAGAAGGCCTATTTAAATGGCAGCTATACAACTATTCCCGACGATATGAAGGATCAGACTGAGACATTGAGGTTGCAACTCCTGGAAGCAATAGCAGAGACAGACGAAGAGCTTCTGGACAAGTATCTTGAAGCTGGAACTCTCAGCAACGAAGAGATACTGAACGGCCTTCAGAAGGGACTTGCTGCAGGCATTTTAATCCCTGCCTTCTGTTGTTCGGCCGGAACTGAGGTTGGTATTACCCCGTTACTGGATGGAATTGTCGAATATCTTCCCTCACCAGCTGATAAGAGTGAAATCAAAATAAAAGAGAATGATGAAGTTAAGATCCTCAACTGCAGTGAAGATGGTCCGCTTCTTGCCTATCTTTTTAAATCGGTCGCAGATCCGATTACCGGTGACATCGGCTACGTTCGAGTTTTATCCGGAACTATGAGATCCGGTATGGACGTTTATGTTCCTGAGAAGGATAGCAAAGATAAGATCGGTTCGATGTATTACCTCCTGGGTAAAAATCGTAAAGAGGCTTCTGAATTAAAAGCGGGCGAGATTGGTGCGCTGGTCAAATTAAAAGTGGCACGTGGCTTCAACACTATAACAGAATCCAACAGCAAGAAGAGTTATATCCATTCCGAACTCCCTACACCTGTTTACTGGAAGACTATTAAAGCGGTCAATCAGAGTGACGAGGACAAGATAGGTGGTGGTTTGACAAGGCTGATCGATGAAGATCCGACCCTCCGTCTTGAAATGAATAAAGAGACTATGGAGAATGTCCTTTCAGGTATTGGTGAACTACAGATTGGCATGGTCCAGAAGAAGCTCAAGAGTCGCTATAAGATCGATACGGAATTGAACGATCCCAAGATACCGTACAAAGAGACGATTACCGGAAATGCCGATGTTCAATACAAGCATAAGAAGCAATCCGGTGGCCGAGGACAGTATGGTCATGTTCATTTCAAGATCGGGCCACGAGAACGTGGTGAGGGTTTTGAATTCATAAACTCTATTGTTGGTGGTACTATCCCGAGCAAGTTTATCCCGGCAGTGGAGAAGGGCGTCGTCGAAACAATGCAGAAGGGAATCATAGCCGGTTATCCTGTAGTAGATATCTATATCGATTGCTATTTTGGGAGTTATCACGATGTGGATTCTTCAGAGCTGGCGTTCAAGCTGGCAGCATCACAGGCACTGAAGAAAGGTTTTCAGGAAGCAAGGCCAATTATTCTGGAACCTATTCATGAAGTTCAGATCATCATTCCTCAGGAGTATATGGGCGACGTCATGGGTGATGTTTCAACCCGCAGAGGGAAAATCCTCGGTATGGAACAGAAGGGCAAGAAGCAGATACTCAATGCCCAACTCCCACTATCGGAACTCTTCTCCTATTTCCCTAACCTGAAGTCTCTTACACAGGGAAGGGGAAGATTCAACCAGAAATTCTCTCACTACGAGAAGTTGCCTGAAGAGGAAGCTGCCAAGATTATCGCTGCATATCAGGAGAGTGAATAGACTTGTGTCGGGTAGTAATATTACCTGTAATGATTGTTAGAGATGATGCATCGATAACCGGATGTTCATTATAGAACAGTAAGGAGACCAGGAGAATATGTCAGGACATAATAAATGGAGCACGATAAAGCATAAGAAGAGTGCAGCTGATGCCAAGCGTGGAAAACTCTTCACCCGTTATACGAGGGAGATCATAACCGCTGCCAGAAGTGGAGGGGATATCAATTCCAATCCCCGCTTAAGGGCAGCAGTTTCTGCAGCCAGGGGTGTTAACATGCCCAATGCCAATATCGAAAAGGCAATCAAACGTGGAACGGGCGAGATAGAAGGTGCCACCTATGAAGAATATACCTACGAAGGGTATGGCCACAATGGAGTTGCCATAATGGTCGAAGTAATGACCGATAACAAAAAACGAACCGTAGCTGAAGTCCGACATACGTTTTCCAAATATGGCGGAACTATGGCAGAGAGCGGCGCTGTATCCTGGGTATTTCAACAGAAGGGATACATAATTGTAGAAGCACCAGAAATGACAGAAGATGATGCTATAATGGCCGCTCTTGAAGCTGGGGCAGAAGATGCCGAATTTGAGGATGGTATCCTCTCTCTATATACCAGTCCGTCAGACCTCCACACAGTATCAGGATATCTTGAGCAAAACGGGTTTACGGTGAAAACCATAGAGTTGACCCGCATTCCAACGAGTACGGTAGAAGCTGATGATGTAGCAGAGAAACTCCTCAAACTGATCGATAAACTGGAAGATCTTGATGATGTCCAGAAGGTATTTGCCAATTACAAAATATCGGATTCTATTCTGGAAAAATTGGCAGACGAATAGAGATAACAAAAAAAAGACCCCGAATGGAGAGGTCAAAGGATAGAGTAGATTGATATTCTTGGGTATTGACCCCGGTAGCCGGATCTGTGGCTATGGGTTATTAGAGACAGAGAGGCGTAAGATAGTAGCAGTCGGATATGATGTGATTAAACTAAATCCCTCTTCTCAACTGGCCGATAGGATAGAGGTCATCTACAACAGAATCAAGAGCGTTATTAACGACAATAAACCCGACAGGATTGGTATAGAAACGATCTTTTATGGTCAGAATTTTAAGTCTGCCCTGACCTTGGGCCACGTCAGGGGAGCAATTCTTCTGGCAGTCGCTCAGGAGAAGATTGCTCTGCGGGAGTACTCTCCCAGAGAAATTAAGAAAGCAGTAACAGGTAATGGAAATGCCTCAAAGCAGCAGGTTCAGTATATGCTTCCCAAACTGTTGAATATAAAAATAGATAATCTGCCGCCTGATGCAGCAGATGCTCTGGCAGTAGCCTATGCGCTCTATAACAATGAAAGGTTCAGGAACTAAGAGATGTTCTCATATATAAGAGGTAAGCTGGTAGAAAAGACACCCATGGCTGTAGTCATCGATTGTGGTGGCATAGGGTATGAGATACGTATTCCAATCAGTACATATGAGAAGCTTGGCTCCCTTGAGAAGGAGGCCAGACTTCTGCTACATCTTGCTGTCAGCGAAGATGACATGAAACTCTACGGGTTTCATACTCCAGAAGAGAGAGAACTCTTTCGTCTTCTCATTTCGATCAGCGGTATAGGACCCAAAATTGGCCTGTCAGTCCTTTCTGCTCTCTCTGTTGCCAGCTTTGTAAAAGCTATTAGAACCGAGAATGATACAGCATTGACAATTGTACCTGGTTTAGGGAAAAAGACAGCTCAGCGTCTTATTTTGGAATTGAAGGATAAACTCGGCTCTTTAACAGCTCTATCGGTAGTCGACAGTACTGTAGCCGGAGTTGATAGGCTTATAGCCGAAGCAGAAACTGCTCTTATTACTCTCGGATATAAACAACCAGATATAGGCTTTGCCCTAGATGAACTGATCAAAGAGGAGAAGGATATCAAAACCTCTGAGAGATTGATCAAGCTGGCGATTCAACACCTGTATAAAAATCGTTATCCAGGAAAAAAACGAAGATAATCATGGATTTGATAAGAAGAGAAGCTTATAATATTATTCATAAAGTATTGAAGGATCATCACCATTCTGACAGACTTCTGGAACAGAAGGCAAAAAAGCTGACCGATCAGGAGAGGAATTTCCTTTTTCATCTCGTTAAGGGAACGATCAAGATGCACCTGAATCTAGATTATATCGCCTCTACCCTGACCGATAAGGAGAAGTACCAACATACTAGCCTGAAGATCAAGAGCCTCCTCTATCTCGGCTTGTTCCAGATTCTCTATTGTGGCTCCGTACCTGACCATTCAGCAGTTGATGAGACAGTAGAACTGGCCAAAAATCTCTTTGACTCAAGGGTGGCTGATTTCATTAATGCCCTGCTCCGATCATTCCTGAGAAACCCGGAAATAGAATACCCTGCTGAACTTCCTCAAAGATTCTCACTTAAGTATTCCTTTCCTCCTGAAATGATCAATAAATGGCTGGAATACTGGGGTGAAAAGGATACAGAAGAACTCTGTATATATTTCAATCGCACTCCGAAACTCGCGCTCCGTATCAACGTTATGGCCACGAATAGAGAGCGCTTTATGAAATACTTCACTCGTAAAGGGTGGAACCTGGAAGAGACAGAAGCCTCAGTAAATACATTCCTTACCGAATATGGTCAGGGTATCCTTCATGATGTATCCTTCGAAGAGGGTTATTTCTCCATTCAGGATCCCTCATCAGCAATGATCGTTGAAATGCTTGACCCGCAGGAAGAAGAGAATATCCTCGACCTGTTCGCAGGACCTGGCGGGAAGTGTACTTATATATCTGAATTGATGAATAATACAGGAGAAGTCGTGGCAGTAGACAAATTTCCTCAAAAGAGCAAAAAGATTAAAAAGAGTATTCAACGTCTGCAGGTAAACAACATGATAATCATAACCGAAGATGCACTGAAGTTTGGACCTAGAGCTCAGGCTTACGACAGGGTAATACTCGATGTTCCCTGTTCTGGTTGGGGAGTACTGCAGAAGAAAGCTGAGTTACGCTGGCAGTTCAATCAGGATATGAAATCACTCCTCAAGTTACAGGAAAATGCTCTTGATATCGGAGCCCAATTTGTTAGAGAGGGTGGTTATCTCATCTACAGTACCTGTACAATGAACAGAGAAGAGAATGAAGAGCAGATAGACCGTTTTTTGAGCAAGAATAAGAACTATGAATTGATAAAAAACCCGCAAACCGTGCCGGCTAAATTCATGGATAAGGGATTTTTAAAAACACTTCCGCACCGTGATAAAATTGACGGTGTCTTTGCAGCCAAAATGCATAAAAGGGGGAAGAATTAGATTATGATGGTCAAGATCAAGGCCCTGCTGGCCGCTGTAGGAATATTGATACTACTGTTTATCGTCGGTTTTATCGGCGTTAATATCATCATGAGTTTTCTGGTAGGGACAGGTAATGAGGTTACCGTCCCCGATATTGTCGGCCAGCCTTTTGATGTAGCACGAAAAACCTGTATGGAACTCGATCTCTATGTCCAGCAGATTGATATGCGTCATGACGATGATATCCCTCAGAACAGTATCATATCACAATCCCCGGAAGCCTATAAGACAACAAAGGTTAACCGTACGGTTGAAGTTGTGGTAAGCAAGGGACCGGAACTAGTAAGAGTTCCCTATCTCGAGAATATCACCGAGTTAGAAGCGAAGATAAGGCTTGAGAATATTGGCTTGCAGCTTGGAGAAAAGATCTACCGCTACTCTCATGAGGTTGCCAGAGACCGCATAATGTTCTCTCAGCCTATTGCAGATGAATTTGTTCCGCGGGGGAGCAGTGTCGATATCATCGTCAGTCTTGGCGAATTACCTGATGCATCCCAGCGACGGGAACGATATCGCGATATTCTGGAAGGAATAGATGAATAGTTATTTACGGGATAAATTTTACACAAGTGGAGAAAACAAGGAGCAATTATGAGTGCACAAGATTACACAGCAACCAGTATTAAGGTCCTTAAGGGACTGGAAGCAGTCCGTAAGAGACCTACGATGTACATCGGTGGCATTGGAGAGAGAGGTCTACACCACCTGGTTTATGAGGTCGTCGATAACAGTATCGATGAAGCTCTTGCCGGTTTTTGCGACAAGATCGAAATCACCCTGAACAGCGACGGTTCTGTTACTATCGAAGACAATGGAAGAGGTATCCCTGTCGATATACACAAAGAGTCGAACGTATCAGCATTACAGGTAGTAATGACTGTCCTGCATGCTGGGGGTAAATTCGACCATAAGACATATAAGGTTTCTGGTGGTTTGCATGGGGTTGGTGTATCGGTAGTAAATGCCCTCTCAGATTTCATGGAGGTCAAGGTCTTCAAGAACGGCAGTATTTATCATCAGACCTACTCTTGTGGGATACCAACCAAAGATGTTGAAATCATCGGTCAGACAAACAAGACAGGAACAACAACAACATTCAAACCTGATGTTACGATCTTTGAGACGGTAGAATTCAATTTCGATTATCTTGCAGTAAGGCTGAGAGAACTCGCATTCCTCAATAAAGGGATCAGGATAGTCTTGAAAGAAGAGAAGACAGGCAAACAGCACGATTTTCAATATCAAGGAGGAATCATATCGTTTGTCACATACCTTAACGAGGGGAAAAAGAGTCTGTTTAAAGATCCGGTCTACATTTTCGGAGAAAAGGAGGGGATTGCTTTCGAAGTCTCGTTGCAGTATAATGACAGTTTTCAGGAAAATATCCTCAGTTTCGCTAATAACATTAACACTATAGAGGGTGGAACCCATCTGAGTGGTTTTAAGACTGCCCTGACAAGAGCCGTTAACAACTACATTAAGAACCTCAATCTTCTGAAGAATGAAAAGATCAATCCGCAGGGGAGTGATATCAGGGAAGGGTTGACTGCCATAGTCAGTGTGAAACTACCCAATCCTCAATTCGAAGGTCAGACGAAAACAAAATTACAGAATTCCGAAGTAGACGGTCTGATTAACTCGATCGTTGGTGAAAAGTTGATGGAATATTTCGAAGAGCATCCCAATGAAGCCAAAAGTATAGCTATGAAGGCTATTCTCGGCGCTCGTTCCCGGGAGGCTGCGAGGAAAGCTCGTGAACTGACCAGGCGTAAGACCGTTCTCGAGAGTGGTAATCTTCCTGGTAAACTGGCCGACTGCAGCTCCCGTGACCCCGAAAAAACAGAGATCTTACTGGTTGAGGGTGACTCTGCAGGTGGATCGGCTAAGCAGGGTCGGGACAGAACTTTTCAGGCTGTTCTTCCACTTTGGGGTAAGATGCTCAATACAGAAAAGGCGCGAATAGATAGAGTACTTAACAATGATAAGATACAGCCCATAATCATGGCTCTTGGTGCCGGAATAGGAGATGATTTCGATATCAGCAAACTGAGATACAATAGAATCATTATCATGGCCGATGCAGATGTTGATGGAGCACATATCTCCACTCTTCTCCTGACATTTTTCTTCCGTTATATGAGACCTCTGGTTGAAAAGGGACATATCTATATTGCCAAACCACCTCTCTATCTGATCCGTAAAGGCAAGATGAAAAAATATGCTTACAGCGATAAAGAGCGTGATGAAATCCTCTCCGGAATCGAGAGAAAAGGGGTTGTGATCCAGAGATACAAGGGTCTTGGTGAGATGAATCCTGAACAGTTGTGGGATACTACTCTGAACCCTGAGAGTCGCATCCTTCTCTCGGTTAAGATTGATGACGCTATCGAAGCAGACAGAATGTTTACAACCCTGATGGGAGATGAAGTGCAGCCACGTAGAGAGTTCATCCAGAAGAACGCCCATTATGTGCAGAATCTTGACCTCATTTAAGAGAATTGGAAGTATAGAAATTAGTATAAATTGGAGGCTTAATGACGATTGACAGATCTAGAATTATTGATATAGAGATAGAAGACCAACTGAAAAATGCATACCTGGAATACTCGATGAGTGTCATTGTATCAAGGGCACTCCCTGATGTACGTGATGGATTGAAACCTTCGCAAAGACGTATTCTCTATGCTATGAATGAACTTAACCTCAGTCCGGATAAAGGATTCAGAAAATGCGCCAAGATAGCAGGTGATACTTCGGGTAATTATCATCCTCATGGCGAGCAGGTTATCTACCCGACCCTTGTGCGTCTTGCCCAGCCCTGGAATATGCGATATCCGGTAATCAATGGACAGGGTAACTTCGGCTCGATTGATGGAGATCCACCTGCTGCAATGCGATATACAGAAGCAAAACTGGAGAAAATTGCCATTGACCTGATGTCCGATCTTGACAAGAATACCGTCGATTTCCGCCCTAACTATGATGAAACAAGAGAAGAACCTGTTATTTTCCCTACCCGGATACCTAATCTGCTGGTTAATGGATGCTCAGGTATTGCTGTCGGTATGGCTACCAATATGCCGCCGCATAACTTAACTGAGATATGTGACGGAATAATAGCCATGATCGATAATCGTGATATGACAGCACTGGAGTTGATGGACTATATCCAGGGCCCTGACTTCCCGACAGGGGGATATATACTCGGTAGAGCTGGAATAATCGATTATTTCCAGAAAGGTTATGGCAAAGTCAGGATCCGTGGCAAGGCAGATGTAATAACCAGGCCGTCAGGAGGTGAATCGATCATTATATCTGAAATCCCCTACCAGGTTAATAAGACACTCATGATCGAAAGAATTGTCAATTTGGTAAAAGATAAGAAGATCGAAGGGATAAGTGATATCCGTGATGAATCAGGAAGAGATGGAATGCGTCTGGTCATCGAGGTCAAAAGAAACGAAGATGCTCATATTGTTCTGAACCAGTTATATAAGTACTCTCAACTCCAGGAGTCTTTCGGAGTTATCAACCTTGCTCTCATCGAAGGAGTTCCCAAAGTACTCAGCATAACCGATTTGATAAATCAGTATATTGACTTCCGTCATGAGGTGGTAGTTCGTCGCACTCAGTTTGAACTCGACAATGCGGAAAAGAGGCTGCATATCCTGGAAGGATTGAGAATAGCCCTGCAACATATCGATGAGATAATTAAGACAATAAAGTCATCTAAAAACACTCAGGAAGCGAGTGAAAGGCTGCAGTCAGATTTCAAACTGACCGAGATACAGGCAAAAGCGATTCTAGATATGAAGTTACAGAAACTGACTGGCTTGGAGAGAGATAAGATCGAGGATGAATACAATGAGATCCTGAAAACTGTAGAACATCTGAAAGAGATTCTGGACAAGGAACCTCTGAGAATGAAGATTATTAAAGACGAGGTAAAGGAGATTAAAAAGAAATACGGAGATGATCGCCGTTCAGAGATTATCGATCACGTGAGTGACCTGGAAACTGAGGATCTGATTGCCGATGAAGAGATGGTCGTTACTATCTCTCATGAAGGATATATCAAGAGGCTTCCTTTAGATACCTACAGACAGCAAAGACGTGGTGGAAAGGGGCTTTCCGGTGCTAACATGAAAGACAACGACTTCGTAGAAAAGATATTTGTTGCCTCGACCCATGCCTATATCCTCTTCTTTACTAACTTTGGCAAATGTTTCTGGCTGAAAGTCTATCAAATCCCGATGGTTGGTCGCCTGGCCAGAGGCAAAGCAATAGTAAATCTCGTACCCATGGAGAAAGGCGATAGTCTGAAAGCTCACGTAATTGTCCGTGATTTCCAACAGCCTCATTACCTGACTATGGTTACCAGGCAGGGAACGATCAAGAAAACAGAACTCAAGGCCTATTCACGGCCACGATCAAACGGTATCATCGCCATCAAACTGAATGAAGGTGATGAACTGATAGATGCTCAGATCACCGAAGGTGTAAATGATATCATACTCGCAACCAGGAACGGTTACGCTAACCGCTTCAATGAAGAGAAAGTCCGAACAGTCAGTAGAAACTCGAAAGGAGTAAGAGGTATTAGGTTGAGAGAGGATGATTATGTGGTATCCATGGTAGTCCTCAAGCGACACGGCACTCTTCTGGCAATCTGTGAAAACGGTTACGGCAAAAGAACCAGTTCCGACTCCTATCCGACAAAGAATCGTGGGACAAAAGGGGTAATCACGATCAAGACAACAACACGTAACGGCTACCTAGTTAGCCTGCTGGAAGTTATCGATTCTGACGATTTGATGATCGTAACGAGAGAAGGAATGATTCTAAGGCACTCTGTAAAAGAGATGAAGGTTATAGGCCGTAACACTCAGGGTGTAAAACTCGTTTCTCTGAAAAAGGGTGATAAAGTATTTGATATTGCCTGCATTGTTTCTGATAAAGAGGTCGATGATGAAGAAAACGGTAATGAAGCTGAGAAAAAAACTCCCAAAACAAAAGCGATACAACCTGATAAGGAAAAGAAGGACTCTTCCATGAAGATGCAGGACGACAACCTGAAAGAAGAGGGACAGGTTACACTCGAATTCAATAACAAAAATAACAATGAGAAAAAATAATACCGACTCAGTTGATGATGAACAGTACAACATGACAGGTGGTAACAGAGGAGATTACTCTTCTGTTATCATGCTGTCACTGATTCTGGGTCTATCAGTACTGTTCCTGCTCTTGTCAGGTTGTACTACCAGATACTATCCACAGCCAGGAGACCGGATCACGATAGTTGATAATTATGCCATTTTGGAGAAGGACGGGTTTGCTTTTGCCATTACTCCTAGATTCTGGACAAGAGATCCGCAGAATATATCAGACTTCTTTACTACCTTTCATGTAGTTATCAGAAATACCTCTGACAAACCGATCTCCATACTTCCGGGTGATATCTATCTACTTGATGAAGAGATGAACCAATATGAGACACTGACAGCAGCAGAAGTAGCTGATATAATCTTTTATGATGATTTTATGCGGGATAAGTTCAGGCCATTCCCCGACCGATTTGAACCTGTAACTGGTGACAGGTTAACAGCTCGTGCTAACTTGTGGCAGGACGCTTTCCACTATGGCGAGATTTTCCCGGGAGCGAGAAAATCGGGTTACATTTTTTTCCGCAGGCTCAGAGCAAGAAACGTCAGAAGCACGATTCTCTTCAGAGGTGAAGAGATTATATTTATCAGAAGTTGACGATCTATTCGTAACTATCTGACCCATCATCCTCAATCTTCTGTTTATAGATTCTCTCCAGTTCATCTTCGAAGAAAAACTTCTCTTCTCCAAAGGCCGGTTTCATTCCATCTATCCAGCTTACCTTCTTATCATATTGAGCGAAGAAGGGTCGGTGAACCCAATCAGGATTTCTTCCCTGTAGCATACGCATGACAATTACCTTCTCTCCAGCAATATCCGCTACTCCCAATATTTGAACCTTACCAGGAATACAGGACATGCTGGGACCCCTTACAGTTCTACCAAGTCCACTGACACGGCTGTAGGCTTCTCTGAAAATCTCCCAGCATTCGACCAGAGGAACTCCAAAATAGTGCTGGGCACCTGTATCTCGCACAACAAACATATAATAGGGTATAATGCCCAGGTTAACCTGCTTCTGCCACAATCTCGCCCAAACATCAGCATCAGCATTGATATGTCGTAGAATTGGTGATTGTGATCTGAACACAACTCCGATATCCTTCAAACGACTAATAGCTCTTTCAGCCACTTCGGTTTCCAACTCACGATAGTGATTGAAATGAACCATAAAAGTGAGATGTTTGCCAGCTTTTACTATCTGCTCCAGGACCTTGAGTAAATCATCACTGTCCGGGTCAGTAAGAAATCTATAAGGCCAGTAAGCGAGCGATTTTGTCCCGATCCTGAAATTGGTCAGATGTTCATGCTCAGGAGTCAGCAATTTATCGACATATGTTTTCAAGGATTCTGCCTTCATTACCATGGGATCACCACCAGTAAAGAGAACGTCACTAACCTCTTTATGCTCTTTGAGATATGAGGCAAGTTTCTCTGCTTCACGAGTAGCGAAGCGAAGATTCTTCCACCCCACAAACTGAGGCCAGCGAAAACAGAAAGTACAGTAAGAATGACAGGTCTGCCCCTCACTGGGAAAGAAGAGAGCAGTTTCTCTATATTTATGTTGAACTCCATAGAGCTTCTCCCTTCCAAGCATCGGTACATTGAGATCCATCTGGCCGGCCGGATGAGGATTGAGTTGCTGTCGTATCTCATTAACAGCTTTATTGAGTTCCTCCTTTGATACACCTTTTGTAAACAAGGAATCAATTCTGTTATAGTGCTCCGGTATAAGCATCTCCTTCCGAGGAAATGTCAGAGTGAAAATCGGGTCATCAGGAACATTTTGCCAGTCTATCAACTCATTAATAACATAATTATTTACCTTAAAAGGAAGCACATGGCCTACAGTCTCAATATGTTGTATGATCTCGGCGGGCAGTTTCCTGATCTGTTCTATATCTCGAAAATTATGCAAAAAAAACGACTTATACATAATACTCCTCTTGTTAATTTCAAACCTAATGGATTGCCGCAAGGTGTGTGAGCCTATACTTTCTTAACTATATGTCTACCTTCTTATTACAAGAATCTTCATTCAGGATGATTTGTCAAATGATTCTTTTCAGATCGCCCTGATAAATCATCAACTGTTAACTTAAGAATCAACAAGTCCAAAGTATCATTTATAGACTCGATAGTTGACCTTTAACTTTTTAAGATAGATGATCTCACAGGATCCATCTCCCCTGTCGTTCCGGACAAGGCTGGTGTTCCAGTTAAAAGTATTGCCTTTTACATTGGCATATACATCAACCAGTAAACCTTCCAGTTCAACTCTGTCATCCGTTCTGACAGAAGATAATCCCTTTCGGATATTCTCATTAGCAGGGATTATATGATGATTGGCTGAATTGAGGAAGATCCACTCTAGCGACAATTGTGAACCTCGTCTCGGTCTGAAAAAGTAGCGTCTCCCACCCTGATAGATCTTTACCTGTTTGTAGAAGTGTTCATCGGCTAAAAAGCCCCAGACGAGTGCCAGATCATATGGAGAGATCTCGGATAACTGGTCATATTTGTAAGCTTTTTTGCTTCTGACTACTGCCCCTATACGGTAGCTGGCTCTGGGACGAATAGTAAAATGAGAGTTCTTGCCACTGAGAAATATTTCAGGTTCATTGCTCAACAACGCTTGTTCTGGATAGCTCGTATCTATTGGCAGAAAGTCTTCATAAGAGGACTCAGGCCTGGCACAACCGGTACTCAGGAGCATTACAAACAGTACTAATATTAGTTTCTCTGTATAGTTTATGCACATAACTCCGTATATCACTACTCGCTCCCGTTTTTCGTGAGCAAAGCGACATTTTCTATATGAAAGGTCTGGGGGAACATATCAAAAGGTCTGATACTGGCTATTCTAAAACCCATCTCTATTAGGTACTCCAGATCTCTCTTCTGGGTTGCGATATCACAACTGATATAGATAACCTTCTGAATCCTGCTGTCTGATATTGTCGCAAGAACATCTTTATCTACCCCTTTCCGGGGTGGATCCACTATAATAGTATTGGCATTACTCTCCTTGAGTAATCTGCTGATCTCATCTTCAACTTTTCCGGGAACATAAAAGCAGTTGTCCAGATTATTGATTCGGCAATTCTCTAAACAATCCCTGACCGCGAGTTCATATTCTTCAAGAAAATAAACCATATTTGTCTTTCCAGCCAGGTAAATCCCTACTGTTCCAATCCCGCTATAGGCATCGATTATAATATCTTCAGGTTCCACTATCTCTTTGATATGATCTAACAACGACTCGGCCTGAGCAGTATTCACCTGAAAGAAGGAAGTATAGTGAGTTCTGTAAGTAACATCTCCTAACTTCTCTGTCAGATACTCGCTTCCGGAGAGTATTTTAGTTTCATCTCCCAGAATCCTGTTAGTAACATTTCGGTTAATGTTCTGGACAATACCGCTGATTTGAGGGTACTTGTGAAGTAATTCATTACAGATAACCCTGGAGAATGGTAGTTTTCCGCTACTGGTAACGAAAATCAACAGGTATCTATCTTCGGTAAAAGAATACCTCAATCCTATATATCTTAAGATACCCTTTCTGCTCTTTTCGTCATAGGCGGTTATTTTCGCTCTGTTCATTAACTTTAGAGCAGTATCCACAATCGCATCCGACTCCCCAGGTTGAAGAAAACAATTCTCATGATGAATGATCTCATGACTCCTTCTGGCATACATTCCGGCAACCAACTGTTCTTCTCGCTCCGTTACGGGTAGCAATACTTTGTTTCTGTAGTTAATTACTCGTGATGATGCCTTGATCTCTTCTAACCTGCATCCTTCCGGACAGAGAGAAAGAAAGAACTCCTCTACGATAGATTGTTTGAATTTAAGTTGATCTTCATAACTTATATGTAGCCAGTCACAGCCACCACAATCGTTGAATACCGGGCATTGGACGGGAATCTGATAATCTGAACGTTTTTTATATCCTTTGATCTCCGCAAAATAAACATTACTCCTCTTGTGGATCACTTTTACATTAAGCTCATCACCAGGCATACCCTGATAGACGAAGATTGGAGAGCTGTTGTGATAACCAAGCCCCATCCCTTTATGAACGATCTTTTCGATCTTTAATCCCTCTATTAGACTGTTTTTCTCTATCATCATAGTTTTCCAATTAGAGCGAGAAATCTCAAACGCCAGATCATCCAGATCGCTTCATAAACGATCTTTCGAGACATCTTGGACTGGCCACTTACCCGGTCGTAGAAGATTATCGGCGTCTCTTTTATCCGGTATTCCTTCCGCCAGATTCGATATTTAACCTCCACCTGGAAAGCATATCCGTCTGACATTATCCGATTCAGGTCTAGGTCCTGCAGAACCTCTTTCCGGTAACATTTAAATCCACTCGTTGGATCCTTTATTTTCATACCGGTAATAAACCTGACATACTGAGAAGCAAGATAGCTCAGAAGCAATCTCCTGATCGGCCAGTTCAATACAGAACCTCCAGGAATATATCTCGATCCGATCACGAGATCATTATCCTCTATCTCTTTGAGCATTACCGGGAGTATATTCGGGTCGTGAGAAAGGTCGCCATCCATCTCAAAGATATAATCGTAATCGTTCTTGAGAGCATATTTGAAACCGGTGATATAAGCAGACCCAAGCCCGAGTTTGCCCGGACGTTTAATGATGTGAAGCCGTGGCTCTTTCTCTCTAATCTCTTCGACGATTGCAGCCGTTCCATCAGGTGAATTATCATCTATGATAAGCAATTCCAGTGAAGTATCTCTGGATAATACTTCATCAACGAGTCGTCTGATATTCTCTGCCTCATTATAGGTGGGAGTTATTACTAATGCTTTCATCTCTCGATCCTGTCTCTCTCTTTGTTACGTTTGCTCATTTCTTAACGGGATCGAGGTTATTTTCTTTCAACTGCTTTTCATCAACCTCTTTGAGATAACGTGCCGGATTGCCAACCCAGATCTCTCTGGAAGGGAGATCTCTGGTTAAAACTGAGCCACCTGCTACCATACCGTCTTCCTCGATCGTTTTGCCAGGCAGTATAGTTGCATTAACACCAATACGTCCCCCCGTTTTTACGGTTACACCTTTGAAATGTTTGAACCGCTCTTTATCACGGCCCATATAATTATCGTTACTCGTTGCCACACAGGGTGCTACGAAGCAATAATCTCCCAGTTCGGAATAGGCAGTAATATAACTATTCGTCTCGATCTTATTCCGGCTGCCTATCTTGACATAGTTCTCGATAGCAACGTTTCTCCCAATAATATTGAAATCTCCTATTTCCGTATTCTCTCTGATCGTAGCCATATCGGCTATCAGATTCCGTTCACCTATCTGCGATTGAACATAGATTATCACATTCGCTCCGATCAGACAGTTATTTCCGATCTTTGCCGGTTGATAGAGTGTCTTTTCCTGAAATATACTCCGGGGTGAACGCATTGGCTTCTTACCGATGATCGTATTATCGTCTATCCTGACACCGTCTCCGATCACCGTTCCTTCATAGATGACAACGTTATGCCCGATATTGCATTCTTTTCCAATAATCACATCATCGAGTATGATCGAATTAAAGCCTATCTGAGTTCCTGCACCGATCTTTGCCGTTTCCTGAATATGATTTTTCATCTCAACTCCCTTACTCTTGTCTGGACCATTTTTCACAGATAACACAAATTAGCAATAAAAAAAGGCTGCCCTCAGGCAGCCCGTTACTTTATATGATTCTAATTATCGCTGAAACTCAACTCTCAATCAGAGCAATCGTTACAGCATGATATTTGCTTATATTACACCCTGATCGACCATAGCATTAGCAACCTTAAGGAATCCGGCTACATTAGCACCTTTGATATAATCAATATATCCGTCAGGTCGTGTCCCATATTCTTTGCACTGGTCATGAATAGAAGTCATGATCCTTTTCAACTTCTCATCGACCTCTTCTCGGATCCATTTGAGCCTCATGCTGTTTTGAGTCATCTCCAGTCCGGAAGTAGCAACACCGCCTGCATTAGCTGCTTTGCCAGGAGCAAAGAAGACCTTGTTCTCCTGTAAAAACTCGATAGCTTCGGGTGTACAAGGCATATTGGCGCCTTCAACCAGTGCTTTTGCCTTGTTCTTGACCAGGTTCTGTGCATCTTCCAGATTGAGCTCATTCTGAATAGCACACGGCATAGCTATATCGACCGGGACCTCCCATGGCCTTTTACCCGGGAAGAATTCGCATTTGAATTTATCGGCATAATCAGAAACACGGTCATTGTTGGAGGCTCTTAATTCGACCATATAGTCGATCTTCTCACCACTGACACCATCTTTATCATAGATATATCCGTCAGGACCGGAAAGAGTTACAACCTTACCACCGAGTTCGTTGACCTTCTGGCAGGCTCCCCAGGAAACATTACCGAATCCGGAAATAGCAACAGTCTTACCTTCAAGAGAATCACCCTGAGCCTTCAGCATCTGCTCGGTAAAATAGACAACTCCAAAACCGGTTGCTTCCGGCCTGATCAGACTTCCACCCCAGTTCTGGCCTTTACCGGTAAAGACACCGGTAAATTCGTTCTTCAGTTTTTTGTACATCCCGAACATGAATCCGACTTCTCTGCCACCAACACCGATATCTCCGGCAGGCACATCAAGGTCTGGACCGATATGACGATAAAGTTCTGTCATAAAGGCCTGACAGAAACGCATGATCTCCTGTTCAGATTTTCCTTTGGCATCGAAATCTGCTCCACCTTTTCCACCACCCATCGGCAGGGTAGTCAGGCTGTTCTTGAAGATCTGCTCGAAACCGAGGAATTTCAGAATGGAGAGATTAACACTCGGATGGAACCGGCATCCGCCCTTATAGGGACCGATAGCGCTGTTAAACTGAACCCTGATACCACGATTAACCTGAACTTCTCCCTTATCATTAACCCAGGGAACACGGAACATGATTACCC
>Ga0334901_1000945_pt1 | contig 34612 bp, 33 predicted proteins | sample GraSluR3_MG_3_FD_207216 | JGI IMG/M metagenome (GOLD analysis project Ga0334901, IMG submission 207216) | Sludge microbial communities from methane-producing bioreactor in Wageningen University, Netherlands - Granular Sludge_15_08-R3 | ecosystem: Engineered > Bioreactor > Anaerobic >... | reverse complement strand
CTCAGGTGTAAATTTTCTTCGTTCTTTTGTCATGATTGCTAAATTAACTATTACTAAACTGTTTTTATAATTTAGTCCAGTTATTTAGGGGGCTAGTACAACAATGGCCTTTTTATGGATGGTGTAGCCTAGTTATTTGAGAATAGAAAATGAGGCACAATCCTGTAAATTTTTTGTTGAAGAAAGAGTTGAATATTTTTGAATTAGTGCTAAATTTACATACATCTGTTTCAGAAACAGTTATATTGTTCATATGAACGCACAAAATGTTAGTTTGTCTCAAGGTAAAGGATGGAAGCATGTAGTATACTTTTTGTCTGACACAATTTTAATACAAAAAAGTCTACTCATTTTAATTGCCTTTTCAAAGTCCGACAAACTAAATCTGATTCCAAAGCTTTGTCAAAGAGAGCAATTTTCTTGACCAACGAATAAAATAATAATGAAAGAAGGTGTAAAATATTTTGAGTTCGATCTGAAGCCACAGCAAGTAAAAGCATTTGCAGGATTACAGAACTTTGTTGAAAAAAGTTCGGACAAAATATTTATTCTTAAAGGTTATGCAGGTACTGGAAAAACCACATTAATGGGTGGTTTTATCAAGTGGTTAGGAGAAAAGGAAAACATTTATTCTTTGCTTGCATCAACAGGTCGTGCAGCAAAGGTGCTTTCGGACAAGACAAATACAGGAGCTACAACCATTCATAGCCATATTTACGTTTATAAAGATTTAGATGATGATCTTGAGGCTTTGAGTTGTAAGCAAGAGCATCTTGCCATTGACGATAAAGGGCAAATTAGTTTAGTTTTCGACTTAAAAATGATAAATGCGCAGTTTGAAAAAATATACATAATTGATGAAGCATCAATGGTCGCTGACATTCCTGACACTGGTGGTTCATTTGCAAAATTTGGCAGTGGAGAATTATTAAAGGATTTATTAGCTTACGATACAAAAGGGAAATTTATTTTTGTTGGAGACCCATGTCAATTACCCCCAATTGGTCAAGATATTTCACCAGCATTATCCAAATTATATATTGAACAGAAATACAAACATTTGGTTCAACAAATCGAATTAACTGAAATTATCAGACAAGCTTCTGCAAATGGCATTATTGCAGCTTCTCTTTTATTAAGAAATTTACATATAACAAATCCACCTGTAACATTTGCTTCATTTCCATTGAAGGGTCATTCAAATATTTCTCTTCACAGTTCACATGCCAGCTTGTTAAATTCTTATATCCAAAAAATTAAAGCAAATGGATTTGAATACTCAACTTTAATATGCCAGACAAACAGGCATTGTTCTGACTTAAATAAAATAATTAGGGCTTCATTGGGTAAATTATCCAACTTTATTGAATCAGGCGATATTCTCTTAGTTACTCAAAATAATTACTTGACAAATCTTGTCAATGGTGATTTAGTTAGGGTTATACAAACAGGCAAAAAGGAATATCGCTGTGGTTTGTCATTCTTACAGGTAGAAGTGCAGGAATTAGTTTCAAAGCATACTTTTAATGTTCTATTAGTTGAAGATATTTTGTATTCTATTTCCACGAATCTCAACAACAAACAACACAAAGATTTGATGATTGACTACTACCACCGGATGAAAAATAAAGGAATCAAGCAAAAAGACCAAGCATTTAAGGACAAGATGCTTACTGATCCATATTTAAATGCTTTAAAAGCAGTTTATGGTTATGCTTTAACTTGCCATAAAAGCCAGGGCGGAGAATGGAATGAGGTATTTTTATATCTTGACAACAAAATACATGGAATTCCTAAGCCTGGTATTTATCAATGGCTTTATACTGCTGTAACAAGAGCTAAAGAAACATTACATATTGTAAATGACTGGTTTATAATATAATATAATCGTATTATTACAGCTCTAATTCGCCTTGTTTTTCACCACCTCTGCCAGTGTGACTACATACGGATGCTTGTTCACATCAAACTTCAATTTTGAAAAATCCACAGAGATGTTTTTGAGTTCTGGTTCGGTTACTTCTTGTAGCTGAAATACCAGATAGCTGTGGTGTGTGGGGGTGGGATAGTTAAGATCCAGGAGATCTTGCCGGGAATAGGTTTCGGCGTGGTTTTGTTGGATTTTCCAAAGATGGAGTGAAGTGTCTTGTTCCAGTGAGAATAGCAGGAGAAATCTGGAGTTGATCATTTCTTTGGTTATGGGTATTGGATTGTTCTTGGATCCTAATCCGATGTTGTAGAGCATGTTGTTTTTTATCCAATTGTAATGCATTTCCGATTTGCATAGGCCAGCTATTACATACGTTTCATCGGGGATCAGATCACGATTTTCATTATAGATTTCGGGGTATGGCTCTTTAACAGAATGAAGGGTAGGGGGCGTTTTGTAAATGTTATAATTTCTTAAGGCCATCTTTTCTCTTTGTGTGCAAAGATTGATCAGGTGTTGCACAATTTCTTGTATGAAGGCTTTCAGTTCACCAGTACCACTGTCGGTTTTGGAAGGTTTCACAGGGAAGGCTCCCAGGCCGGGAATAATCTCATGAAATCCTTTTTGCTTAAGAGCCTCTTCGCCCGGGTATAAAACATAAGCTCCGCTGGTTCTGCGGATGGCATCTTTGTACGCATGCATTTTGAGCAAATCGGCATTTTTGTAGATCCCTTTCCGATTGTCCGTTTTTTCATCATTGAGTGCCTCTTCGTTCTTCTGCTCCTGGAAATTCAATAAGTTCTCGATCTTGTATTTAGCATCAAAATGAACATGGACTATCAGCTCCTGTCTCTCTGCTTCTTCTTCGTCTATGCCAGAAGGCCAGAAAGACAGCGTGTAATCCGGTCTCAAGGTGACAGTCCAGCTTCCGGCTTTTGGATATTCCTGTTTGCCACTAAACGAACGGTTGTAACTAAAGCGAACGTTTAGTTTTCTGGGGCCTTTTTCATAAATACCACTTAAGGCAATGAATTTACCTTGTTTTATTTGCAGATTCAAACCGTCTGAGGTCAGTTGAATGAGTTCCGAGAGGTCTTTGGGTGCTATGTGGAAGATTTCTTGCAATAAATCCAACAATACAAAGAAGAGCCAATATTCATATAAAACAGCCACGTCTTTTTTGCCTCCGCTATACACATCATCGCCTCCTTTCCAGATGAGCTTGGCTGCCAGATCGAACATCAACCAAACGCGTAAAACCTCCCGATAACCTTCTTTGCGTTGAAGTACGGGGCTATTTAGTTTCAGTATGGCGGGACGGGAGATGTTCTTGAAAACGGTATGATGCAATTGATTCTCCAGTTTATGAATGAGTGCTTCAGATTCATGTTGCAATTTGGTGTGCCTCCCATTCTCCGCTGCCTTGTGAATATCTGAACAAAGCTTCAGGAAGGATTCAAGGGCATGCTTAATAAAGCGGTTTTCAGGCGTATCTACAGAGTCGATTTTGCGGGTAGTAGAAATCCTTTCCGGGAGAGTAGCAACGCCGTATTGCCTTAAAAAATGGTTTTCTGGCAGTTCTGTCCTTTTTTGTCGTTGTAAAAATTGCCTGAGATTGTCATTAGAAAACCTTCTAACATTGCGGATATCCTTGTCTTCGGTGGCCAAAGTCCAACGGGTGACAGGCATTGAAACAATGCGGTGTACCGCCTCGGCAAATTCATCGGTTCCAAGGACAGATTGGATAAAGGAAAATTGCTGGTAAAGTGTTTGACTGTCTTTGTTGTAATCTATTTCAAAAGGATGCTTTACAGGCGCATCGGCCTGCAACAACAAATCGGTGCATTTCTCGGCAATGAGGGTTAACATGGACCGGTAATCGTTCCGGTAACCGGTCTTGTACGACTGAACTTCAAGCTGGACAACTCCTTTGGATTTATTGGTGTCTTTCTCATGAAGTGCAATTTCCAGGGTCCCCACGTAAATATTGGGGGCAATGGTTCCGGAGTGGGTGAGTCGTTTATGTGGTTTGACTATGTTATCAAAAGGATCTTTAAGGATGTATTTGTCACTGCTGATTTCGTAATCATAAAAATAACCTTCTACCAGTTGAAAACGGGCTTCTAGATTGGCCTCTGCATCGCCTGCAGCATCGTAAAGCGTTTCCGGTGTTCGTGAATAAATCCAAAGACACAGGCCTTCCTCAACGGAATCAAGTGGGATTTTTACGGTCGATAATTTTTCCATAATTAAGCCTCGGCAAAACTGGCGAAGCCGTTTTCAGTGGCACCTTTGTGCATGCGGGTTATTTTTTCCAGAGAAAGGGGATACAGCACTTCGGGTGCCTCAAAGTCAAACTCGGGTTTATCAAATACGTCTTTTATTATGTTGCCATTCTCTTTTAGGCAGAAACCTCCCAATGTTTCCAGAACGGGACAGATTTTCCTTCTGGATCCATGCAATTTGGGCAATAGCTTTTGCATGATGGCGATGTCAATCATTTCATTGGTTCCGAGGCTCTGGTCCAATACACTTAGATGATGAATCAACCTGAGGATTTCAAGGGCACTGCGGTAACCAAACTCGGCTCCAGTTTTCTTCAATTCGCCAAAGAATTTTATCAGAGTTTCTTTGATATTATCCATGTCTGCCGGATTGGAGAACTGATTGGCTGCCATGTTCAGAAAACTTTTTGCCGAGGCTGCTCCTTTGCCTGTTAGTGCATCCATGTTGACTTCGCTCGCACCGTTCAGGAACGTCTGCATTTCCTTTCTGGTTACTCTGAATTCGATGGTGTTGGCTCTGTCCAGGACCTTGGGGCTGAACATATTGGTGGTTTCATCTATGTTTACTGTGCCGATGATAAAGAGATTCTGCGGAATGCCCAGTTTGGCTGGCACTCCGTTGTTCACGCTGCCTTCCGGAAACAGCGGAATCTCTTTCTTAGATTCCATTACACTCAGAAAATCGGCAAAGTACCGTTCCACAATGCTAAGATTCATTTCATCCAGGATCAGAAAATGCGGTAACTCCGGGTGATCGTTTGCATGAATAATCAAATCCAGCACACCGCTATCTGGCTTAACATATTCCTCTGGCTTTAGTGCATTGGGATACCCCAGTAGCGGTTCACGATTGGTCCAGTCGGCTCCCACAGGAATGAGCTTATATTGACTCTCCTCTTCACAAATCCACTGTGCAAAAGCTTGCGCCAACTTGGTCTTCCCAGAACCGGACAGCCCGGTAAGGATCAGGAATGGTTTGGTGAGTAAGGAAGCGATGAAGCGGGTGATCAGCTTGTTAGAGTATTGGAGGCCTGCATTTGACAAGTCTATTTGGAAGGAATTAAGATTTGATGGTTTTTGAGGTTCATGAATAAATTCCATTATATTGGAAGAATTAACATGAGGTAGATCTTTTTTGTTTTTGGTTTTATAAATGGATGCAAGCAGAGAGACTAGTTTGGTAGGGCAGGGGGTTAGATAAGCTCCTTGCCTTAAGCTAAGTGTTCTGTTATAAAACACTTCTGATTCTTGTGCTACTTCGTCAAGAATTGCTTTGTTGTTATAATTAAGCAATTCATTTCTATCGATTTTTGGATCGAGCTCTTCATAGTCCCTTAGTTCGATTAAGTACGCAGGTCTATCCCATGGTGTCCCTGGAAGCCCACTTGTCTTAATAGCACTTTCTTTCACAACTGAAACACCTGCAATCTCTTTATTATCAATAAAATGAAACACGATATCCCCTGCTTTTACTTTCCTCATATTTTTATAGATATCACCACCTCGTTTGTCTTTTTGGGGAGACCAAAGTGCCTTTCCAAGGGCTCGTTCACCTTGTATTCGATCGGGACGTCCACTGACTAAAGTTTTTTCAATCCAATAATTCATGATTTCTGATTATTTATCATGGGTTAATTCCTAAGTATCTTATCGATATTGCCTAATGAAAAGTGTTGTATTCATTGTCCTCTTACAAATATAGCAAGTATGAAACACATTTTACTCTATAATGCATTCTTTTTTAAACGAATAACAGAAATAATGGACAAAAAAATATTGAACTGTGCAGTTCGTACAGAGTGAAATTTTTATGTTTTTCTTCTCGTTGTATAAGATTTGTGCCTTCCGGCGGGAGCCCGGTCGGTGGGTTCAGGGGAGGGTCTTTTTGTGGTTGATCAGGGTGATGAAGTCGGGGAGGGAGGTTTCGTCTTTGATGTCGAGGATCAGGGGGATGAGTTTCCCGACGGGCTTTGCCTCGGCAAAAAGGGTTTTGATTCCGGGGGAAAGGGGTAAGTCGAGCACCTCGGGGCGGGTCTTTTGGGTGAAATAAAAGCCGGCTTTGACCAGGTTTTCCCAGAGTGAGATCCAGACGACTGTTTTTTTCCTGTACGCGGCTTTTCCCAGCCAGGCGTTCCCGTCTTTATAGTACCTCCATTCGATGTCAATGCCTGCATCGGTTAATGACCGGTGGATCATTTCCATGACCCGGAAAAGGGTGGGGTCCAGGATGCTTCTGAAGAGGGCTTCATCGGGTTTTTGTTCCGGGTCCCTGAGGAGTTGTTGTGGGGTTTGTTCTTTCATTGTTTTAAGATCCAATCTATTGCATTTATCTGTTTCACACCGTTATGGTTCCCTGTTTCGTAATCCATTGTGATGAGTAGCCGTTTGTTATAATCAGGGATTCTATCAAATGGTGAAAGTTCTCGTTCAAGTGTTGTTCGTTCTTTAACCGTATATGCCACTTGAATGTATTGTGTATAGCCATCTTTATCACGGACTACAAAATCGACCTCAAGATTATCTGTTTTTCCTATCCAGATCTGATAATTGCGGCGCCTTAATTCAAGATATATCACGTTTTCCAGCAAATGCCCTGCATCTGCCACAAGTTCTTTACCAAGCAATGCATTGCGCAAGCCTAAATCCACCAAATAATATTTTTCCTGTGTTGCCAAATGCTGTTTCCCTTTTATATCGTACCGGTTTACTTTATAGAAAAGATAGGATTCAACGAGCGTATCGATGTATTTTGATACCGTTTTATTGTCTATCTTTTTACCGTTTGACGTTAAGACTTGTGCAATATTTCTTGCAGAAACAGTTGAACCGACGCTGTCAATCAAATAATTAACGACTTCGTTGAATGAGGTTTCATAATATATTTTGTTCCGTTTTTGTATATCATTTTTATATATATTTTGAAAAACGGTTTTCAGATATTCGTAAGCAAAATTTTCACCTGATTCCACAAATCCGACAGCTTCAGGGAAGCCACCTATTCGCATATATTCAGCAAAAGCACGGTCAGGAATGAAAGTTTTACCTGTAAATTCCAAATATTCGACAAATGAAAATGGTAGAATGTTGATTTCAAATGCTCTGCCTGTAAGTATTGTTGCCAATTCGCTCGATAGCAGATAGGCATTGGAACCTGTAACATACAAATCCACATTGGGCGTAACAAATAGTCCTTCAAGCAGTTTTTCAAATTCCGGAATGTTCTGAATTTCGTCTATAAAAACATAATTCATTCCATCTTTTTGCAATAAACGGTTGATATAATCGTAGATTTCTTTCCAATTTTTTTCGGCAAGAAAACGAAATTCAGGTAAATCCATGTTGACAGAAACGAGCGATACATTAGGATTTTCTTCTTTTAGCAATTCTTGAAACTGCATAAGTAAAGTCGATTTTCCTGCACGGCGGACACCTGTCACAACTTTTATCAAATTCTTGTCTTTGAGAACAGAAAGCTTACTGAGTTCCGGTTTTCTTAAAATGTGACGCATACGAATTTTTATATCTTATGTAGCGAAGATAAATAAAATTCCTCAAAGTTGCGATATTAATAAAGTTTGAGGAATTCCATTTACGTCCTTGCTCTAGTATGGCGCTGTCTTTTATGTCAAGTCATATTACTTGTCAATTCCGCCAAATCCGCGTATCAGTTTATTGTTCCGTGTTTTTTGAATGAAGTGGGTCAGGCGTTTGTCGAACTCCCCGGGCCGGTTTCTTGTGCTGTCGATATAGGCAATCCGGATTCGTTTGTGGGGTAATGTCTGTGGGAAAGACAAATTCCCGGCCGGTGAGTTTTTTGGCATAAACCAGCCAGATTTCGCTGCGGGTGTTGAAATTCTGCAGAAGCCAATTCCTCCACTCGGCTCGTGTTTTGATATTCAAGATACGCTCCGGTTTCATAAATCAAGAACTATAAGGATATTCTCTTTTATTTTTTCAACAAGATCAACCGGGAGCTTTCCAACCTTTTTTATCAGTCGTTTGTTGTCGATAGCACGAATCTGGTCTATCAGTATATCACAATTCTCGTGCAAATTTGCTACATCCTCCCTTATGTGTACCCTCAATATATCTGATTCCGTAACTACATTTGTTGTTATGGGACAGATTAATGTGGATGGATGAGAGACTTTATTCAACAGGTTTGTTTGTATGATCAACACCGGACGTGTTTTCCCCGGTTCTGTTCCTATCTGTGGATTCAAATCTGCAATCCAAATCTCAAATTGCCTAATTGTCATAATCGACAGATTCAAATTCATTTAACACCCGAATGGATTCATCTTTAACCAATAGAGATTCCTCTTTCAATTGTTTTTCAATCAGCTGACGTTTCTGAATCTTATTATAAAACGAAACAGCCTCATTAATATATCTGTTGCGAGGTTTTTTTATACGAGTCAGAATGTTTTCCGTCTCACAGAATGTTGAATCGTCCAACTTTAAAAGTACTGTTTTCATAGGATGAATATTTCCCACAAATATATACTATTTGTATATACTTTTAGTATTAATTTGTGTGTTTATTCAAAATCTGAGGAATCCATTTCATTTTTATTGTGCTTTTTATTTTAAATATTGCCGATCAGGGTGACGGATTTCCCAGGTGTTTCATCTGAAAAGCTTTATATAATTATCAAATACATATACTCTACTTCTTTTCCCACCGGTATTTTCTTTCAACACATTGAGTTTCTCTAAATCTGAAATCAATTTGTAAGATGATGGCATTGAAATCGAAGCAACCTTACTTACCTTATCTGCAGTAATTATTGGACGCTTATACAGATAATCCATAACTTTCCCGGCCTTTATTGCTCTACTGCCTAAAGATTGTATGTCAATATCAATTTGCTTTTGAAGTTGCATGATATTATCAAAAGTGACAATTCCATTTTTAGCCGTTTCAATCACTCCTACAAGAAAAAATTTATACCATTGTTCCAAATTATTTTTTTCTCTTACTATCGTTAAATTATCATAGTACAATTTTCTGTTTTTCTCAAAAAAATCAGATAAATACAAAATTGGTTCTTGCAGTATTCCTTTGTCTACCAGATATAGTGGAATTAATAATCGTCCCACTCTGCCATTCCCATCAAGAAAAGGGTGAATTGTCTCAAATTGATAATGGATCAACCCGATTTTAAGTAATTCCGGTATATGAAGCTCCCGGTTATGAATGAACTTCTCAATATCACTCATAAGATCAGGAACAGAGGTGTGAACAGGAGGAATAAAAACGGCATCTTTTATTGTTGCTCCACCAATCCAGTTTTGACTAATCCGAAATTCACCGGGTTGCTTTTTTTCTCCTCTTACACCTTGAAGCAATACACCATGAGTCTCTCTTATCAGTCGTGACGAAAAGGGTAAAGTGTCGAGATGCCCGATAGCCCATTCCATAGCTTTTATGTAATTCTGAACCTCTTCCCAATCATCTCTTTTGTCTAATGGCAAATCCTCTTTCTCTAAGAGCGCTTCGTCCATATTTGTCTGTGTACCTTCAATTTTGCTACTTTGAGTTGCTTCCTTCAACACATGCATACTGATAAACAACTCTATATTGGGAATATATTTTGAATACATGTCCAACCGGCCTAATTCTCTATCAGCCTGGCTTAACAATTGTAAGACTTCCATATTATCAATTTGCAGTTGTCTGTTGATAAACTCAGGCTGGAAGCTTTTATAATAGCCCTGACTAATATATTGTCCGGATTTAAACCGTTTCATGGTAAAAATTTTAAACAAAGATAATCTTTATTTAAGAATTCGCCTATTATCTTAAATAAATAGTTTTTTAATTTAAGAAATTTGCGCAGTACCTCTACCTATCCCCCTTCAACCTGCTATACACCGCCAGATCCGTAAAAACCCCGCCTGTCAATAGTTCCCCGGCGCGTTCTATGCCTTCCAGTCGGAAGCCCAGGCGTTGGGGAATGTTGCGGCTGGCCGAGTTGGCAACGGCGCATTTTATCTGGATGCGGTTGATGTCCAGTTCCCGGAAGGCAAAGTCGCAAAGGGTGCTTACCGAGCGGGTCATGATGCCCCGGCCCAAAAATTCCCGGGAGAGCCAGTAGCCGATCTCGGTCTTTTTGTTGGCACGGTCGGTGTCCTTAAAGCCAATCAGGCCGGCCATCCGGCCGTTTACGCGGATGGTGAAGGTGTATTCCATCCGGTCTTTGGGCGAGTTGACTACCGATTCCACAAAAGCGGCAGTGTCTGAAAGTTGTTGGGTGGTTTCCACAAAAGGCAACCAGGGACCCAGGTGTTCGCGCTGGGTGTCTATGGTATTGAAAATGTCCGGCGCATCGCTCAGCTCCAGCTGCTTAAGCACTATGTTTTTGTCTACGTTCAGGATCATCTGTTACCTGTTTACCAATCCAATAAATTCTCCTACAACCGTGAAATCGCCATCTTCCTCTATCACGATGGGGCTGTAATCGGGGTTCAGGGGCTTCAGGACGATGCGTTCGTGCTGCCATTGCCCGGTTTCCCTGTCGTATGTTTTTTCACTGGTGTAGGTCTTGATGGTGTAACTCCCGTTATGGTCGGGATCGTACAACCCGCGGTGCTGCACCAGCACGATCTTGTTCTGGCGCGATCCCACCACGTTGGCACGGAAGACGCACAGGCTGCCGTCCGGGATCCTCGGCTCCATGGACCCGCCCTTGGCCTGCACCACGAACATGTTCCGGTTCAGGCGCCCCAGGCCCTCGACCTTCACCCAGCCCGTCTCCTCGGCATATTGTCCTTCCCCGAAAGCGCCGCAGGCGGCCTTCAGCGAGTAAAGCGGGAGAAACTCCACGAACTTTGCCGAGGCGTTCACCTCGGCTTCTATCCTCGGCCCGGAAGGGACCTCAGGCTCTCTGATCAACGCAGAGGCATGAAGTCGGGCAACTTCCCCTGAATCGGCAGCGGTCTGTGGGAGGGCAGGGGAGAGCCGGGAGGCAAAGTGGTCGCGCAGGGCGGCGTCGCAGAAGTAGACGTAGCAGCCTTTCATGCCGCGGGTCAGGAGGGTGCGGTATGTGTTTTTGATGATGCGGTCGGCCACCTGGCGGGCTTCCTGCGGATCTTCTTTCATCATTTTTTTGATGCCGAAGATGGAGCGGTCCATGGAGGAGCGTTGTGCCACATCGGTGACCACCCGGCCGTTTTCAAAGCGCAGGTCGGGGCCCACGATCACACCCACGTAGTCCAGTTCCAGGCCCTGGCAGGTGTGGATGCAGCCGATCTCGTTGATGGAATCCGGGGCAATGATCCAGGTGCTGCCGTCTTTGGTCAGGTTCCAGCGCATACGGAAGTCGTATTGGGGGAACGTGATGTCGTAAGCCTCCGGATCCTTCTTGCTGATCCAATCCCAGCAATACCCCGCCACCAGCCTTGATTTGTTGTTTGCCGGGATTGTTGCCGAGTTGTCTTCCGGGCTTTGTGCCCCGTTTTCCGCCAACCTGTTTTCCGGGATTGGTGCGGCGTTTTTTGCCCGGATGAGGGTTCGGAGCTCCGCGGGGTTGTCTACGATGCGGAAATCAAACTCCTGCGGGGAGAGCCGGATGTTGGCCGTTTCCTTGATCTGGAGCGTGTTTTCCAGCCAGGCCAGGTAGCCGTCGGAACCGTTGCAGCGGAATTGGGATTTGAGTTTCATCCGCTGCACTTTGGCGCCTTCTTGTTCCGCCCAGCGGGCTATGAGGTTGGCTTCGCCAATGTCTTTTATGTGGATCTGCTGGTCGTTGTCCACGAAGAAGATGGTGCATTTGGCGGCCCGGATCAGTTCCAGTACCTGGTTCTCGCCTTTGTTCTGGTAGAGACCGCTTTTCATGTTCAGGCGATGGGCTTCGTCCACTATGAGGGTGTCGAATGTGTTTTCCGCTATGTCACAGTAGTCTCCGCTCCCGCCAAAGAGGTTGTCTATCATCCGCTTTTTGAGGGTGCCGGTCAGCTTGGCCTTGTAAACAGCCCGCGGAGCAGCGTTCTTGGATACGTACCGGGTCACCTGGCCCCGTTGGGTAAGCTCGGCAAGCAGGTTCACGGCCACCACGCTTTTCCCTGTTCCCGGACCGCCTTCCACCACCAGCACCCGTTTTTTATCGCTGCGGGCCCTTGCGGCCATGGACAGCGCCGTCTCATAAACCCCCTTCTGCTCATCAATCATAATGAACTCCCGGTTGCCTCCAGAGGCCTGGCTGTGATCCGGGCTACCACTCGGCTCGGCATTTGGCTCGGCTCTCATAATGAACTCCCGGTTGCTTCCAGATTCCCATCTGCGATCCGGGCTACCACTCGGCTCGGCTTTCATAATGAACTCCCGGTTGCCACGAATCATGGAAGCGATACTGTCTGCCAGCTGTTTGGAGGGCCTCAGGCGGCCGTTTTCTATGCGGTAGAGGATGTCCTTGTTATCCCCGTACTTGACGAACTTCTTGATGAATTCCCTGAGCTTGACTGCATCTGATTTAAGAAATACAGGTGCCTTACTTGTGTGGTAACTGTAAAACGGGTGGGTGATGACGTTGTCCGGGTTGTAATTGTGCAGGTAGGCGCAGGGAACCAGGTTGATCTGCTCGTCCCGGACGGTCTGGTTGTAGCTTTCTATGAGAGCGGCATAAGACCAGGCCTGGTAGGAGGGATGGACGGTCTCGGTTTCCCCGTGCTGGAAACGCGTCCGGACCATGGCGTCCTTGTCTGTGAGTTGGGCCGAGGACCATTGTTTGAGCTCGATGATGATGACTTGTTCTTTTTGATCTTCGTTCAGGCCGGTGATGATAAAGTCTATGCGCTGGGAAGTGAGCGGGATCTGGAATTCAATGGATATCCCCGCGTTTGCAGCTATTTCGTTATCCATGAGTACGTTGCTCATATGCATCATGGAATTGGTCCACGACAAGACCTCGTTGGGCGAAGTGTGTCTGCCCAGGTGGTCATAAAAGGCCTGGTTGATCTTTGTGTCAATCTCATTCAGGAGCACATCCTCCAGAAAACCTTCCTTCGTGGACTGGTAAACGATCATAGTTTGGTGTTACTCAAAGTTCGGTATACTTTTTCGCGGTTCCACGGGCTTTTTCCCGGGGGTATTTTTGTCCGTTCTTAATCATTTTCTCTTCCACTATCTGGAAGATGTCCAGATTGTACTTGTGGGCCAGGAAAAAGGAATACGTCAGCACATCTGCCAACTCTTCCTTAATCCGATTAATGTCTATGCTGTCGATTTCATCTTCTTTCTTCCACAGGAAGAGCTCGTTCAGTTCGGCAGCCTCCAGCATGAGCGCCAATGCCAGGTTTTTGGCATCGTGAAACTGCTCCCAGTCTCTTTCGTTCCTGAATTCAATAAGTTTGGTAATGATTTCCTGGTATCTGGTCATAAGATTGTCCGGTTTTAATGTTGCTGATAAATAAGGGTGGCTTCCTGGTTGTGGGTTGCAGTCGGAGTTTTGGTTGCGGTTGCGGTTGCATAACAGAAAAATGGGTGCACTAACGCTTTTACACCCACTGCACCCATAGCAATGTAAAGTTAATGACTTTCTTTTAAGATGAAAATGAAATCCGGAACATTGTTTACAATTGTCCTAATAAATTGACGGTGGGGCAGGTTTTTGAATCTTTTAATGTTTTAATATAAAACAATTGTTTGTTTATAAATAAAACTTTTTGCAATTTTGTGGCGATTGGATAAAGAGCAAAAGATGAACACAACCGTAACACAACAGGAAATAGGTAAGAGAATTGCAGCTTTGCGTAAACGTAAGGCGTTGTCACAGGAGGATCTGGCCAAATTATTAAATATATCCAGGCCCTCGCTCACTCAGATTGAATTGGGAAACAGAAACCTGGATGCTTTTGAATTCCGGCAATTATCTCTTGTTCTAGGGTTTTCGATGGATGCGTTAATGGCACCGGATTTCTCTGTTTATGATTTTTCGGATCCGGATAACCTGGAGAAGGGGTCTGTTCTGGAAGAACGGATCTCTGCGCCTGTATTGCACGAGAACAAATTTAAGAACGTACTACTATATATATTGGAGAAATGTGCCGGCAAACCCAATGTGGGGGAGACGGTCTTGAACAAATTGCTTTATTTCTCGGATTTCAATTATTATGAAGTATATGAGGAACATTTAACAGGAGCTGTGTATCGTAAATTGCCTTACGGCCCGGTTCCTCAAAACATGGACTCGGTGCTTGATCAAATGGTCCGGAAAGGAGAACTCAAAAGGGTCAAAACCAATTATTACGGTTTGCCTCAAACCCGTTACATTCCCTTGATCAAAAGTAACCTTACCCAACTCAGGGCAAGTGAAAAAGAGGTCATTGACAGGGTCATTGACCAAATGAGCGATTGGTCGGGAACAGCAATCAGCAACTATTCACATAAAGATATGCCCTGGTTGGCATCCAAGGAAGGAGAATATATTGATTACGAATTGGTTTTTTATCGTGAAATCCCATATTCCGTAAGAAACTACAAAGAGGAAGATGAGTAGTGATGGAATTTGATCAATTGCCTGAATATGATAAGGATTTAAAAAAGCTATTGAAAAAGTACAGAACGCTGAATGACGATCTGAAGGTTGCCAAACAGGTTCTGGAAATATTTCCGGATGAAAGGGCTCCATTCAGCTTCAGGATTGATAACCTGGGTATTTCTACCTGTATAATTAAAATCAAAAAGATCGCATGTAAGTCTCTAAAAGGACGTGGACATAATTCGGGATTGAGATTGGTCTACGCTTATTTTCGTGATGAACAGAAGGTGGTTTTTATTGAACTATATCACAAAAACGTTAAGGAGAATGAGGATCGGCAACGAATCCTGAAGCATTTTATCTAAAGTAGCTGATGCTTAATCCTGTTTGGCCTGATCAGGTACGAAAAACCCCACAAAACCGCTACCGGTAGGGTGACTAGGATAGCCTCAATAATAATGATAACGCATTGATAGAACATGAATTTCTCTGTTGACTACTCTGTAGATCAGACGATGTTCTTTATTTATCCTGCGACTCCACCATCCGGATAATTCATGCTTTAGTTCCTTAGGTTTACCTATACCATCATATGGGTGCTTCTGAATATCGTTCAACAGGCTGGTAATTTTTTTCATAATTAATGTTTGACCAGATGTCTTCCAATACACTATATCTTTCCTTGCCTGATCAAAAAGAATTACTTCCATATGTCTTTAATATTCACCCCCACACCTTTATCTGTACCATTCTCAATTTTTTCCAAAGCTTTCTTCAACCGTTTGGCATTTGCAGGACTTGATAATAAATATTCAGTTTCATCAAGAAGTTGAAGCGGAATCACGGCAAATGCTTCATAACGACCACGTTGTATAATAATTCGTTCTGTTTTGGACAAGTCTAGATAATATTTCTGCTTTTCCCGGAATTCTGTTGCGCTGATTGCTTTCATAACAAATAAATGTACATTATCATGTACAAAGATACAAGAAAAATCTTATTATCCTACTTAAGCCGAGCCGGTTTTGAAGGCTCGTTTTTTCAGACACCGTTCGTTGCTCTCTTGAATGCTCTGGAGTAGTTCAACGCCCACCGTAGGAATGCTTTTGACATGACCAGGTACGAAAAACCCCCAAAAACGCGCCTGGTGGGGCTGTTTTAGGGCTGACCAGGTACGAAAACAGGGGTAAAGTGCGCCTGGTCATAATCTTCAAAGAAGAGTCATTTCATCAAGTGCCACATATATAGCATCTTACAAAATTATCATCTGGTCGCATAAAACCACCAGGTACGAAAACCCGGCAAAAGTGCGCCTGGTGGGGCTGTTTTAGGGCTGACCAGGTACGAAAACACCCCAAAAACGTACCTGGTGGGCACGTTTCAGGACTGACCAGGTACGAAAACCCGGCAAAAGTGCGCCTGGTGGGCTCGTTTCAGGCCTCTCAGGCCTAACCAGTGGCCAAACCCCGGCACACTAAACTGCCCCTGGTGATATTCTTCAAAGAACAGCCATCTTGTCAAATGTCTAAAATGTCTAATATAAAGTCTTTTGCAACTACACGGACTATTCTTCAGTGCCTTAGGCTTTTACTGCCAGAAAAAAATTGATCCTGAATTGTTCCAATGTCGAACAGAAAATTCAAGACTACTTACATCGGCTTCACCGGCACACAGATATCAACGGTAAATTTCCCGTCTTTCGGTTCCTCGGGATACATCTCAAAACAGGGTTTGTCATCGGGCTGGTAGCCGCTTGTCGGGAACCACTGGCCATACACCCAGTCCCAAGCCTCCTGGAAATCCTGCGCTGTCAGTACAAAACGCGCAATCACGTACCTGGCACGGGGGATCTTCATTTTCCCGATCTCGCCGTCCACTTTTGTGTCTTCAGGCACGGTAATACAGACGCTCATCCGGAGTTTGTCCCCGATAGTTACATTGGGATCGTCATGGTATATTACCAGTGAGCGAAAATCCTTGCCGCCTATCAATCCCCGGGGCCCGGCCCAGGCAAACAGCCGGTTCCAGATCCTTTCAAAAAGTTTGTCGTCCCCTTTGTACGGGCCTATGTGCCTTATATAGGCAACGGTCATTTTGGGAAGTTCTTTGACTTCCACACTTTGGTTCAGTTTCATATTTGTCCTCCATTTTATGGTTTGTAATTCGGGACAAAAATAGGGGACTGACCGTTTGTCACTTTGACCTGAATTGCTAACCTGTTGACTGGAATTGCTAACCTGTTGACTGGAATTGCTAACCTGTTGACTGGAATTGGTTGCTTTTCCACCGGAATGGCTATTGTCCCGGTTTTTAGAGCGGTAAGCCGAGGCGGACATTTTGAAGTAATGTCTGAAATTTCTTGAGAACACAGATATATCCGTGATACCGCATTGCTGCGCAATGGCCGAGATGGATTCCCCTTTACGTGTACTGATCATCATGGCGGCCTTTTCGATCCTGACCCGCTGGATGAACTGAAACGGCGTTTCCCCCACAATGGAATGGAAAATCCGGTTGAAGTGGTATTTGGAAAAATGGGCCACCTGCGCCAACTCCTCCAGAGTCATCGGTTCCTCCAAGTGCTTCTCAATATAATCGAATGTCTTGTTGATCCGGGAGATATAATCCGAATGTAGGGGATCGTGTTCAGTCATTTTATTGCACGTATTTATTGCTTTTATTTATTTGTCCTCTATCAATGTCAGCCCTTCCACATTGGCCTTGTCGCTTTTCAAAAAGGCATAAGTCAGGCTGTCCACTTTACAATTAGTGAAAACAGCTTTTTTTAGGTTGTTGTTGTACTTGAAAAATGTATTGATCAGTCGGGCATTCCGGAATTCCACTCTTTTAAAACCGCATTTTTCAAAATGACAGTTTTCAAGATTTCCTTCAAATATTATGTCTTCAATTTGTGAATCTTTAAAAGCAGTTCCGCTCCATAGCGCATCCTGTACCCGGATTCCTGAAATGGTGCTGAAATTGAAGAATGCCTTTGTCAGATCCGCACCTTCAAAATTACATTTGTTTATGGTGCTTGATGAAAAATCGGCTTCTACCAGAGAGCACCCGTTAAAACGAGTACCTTCCAGATTCGATCCCTGAAAACGGCAAAGGTTCAGGCTGGAACGCGAGAAATCACAATGGTGCAGCACATCGTTTTTCCAGACCAGCCCCTTCAGGTCCGAGTCTAAGAATTTGCAATTCTGGAAGTTGGCAGCATTCACGGTCTCCCTGATGTTGTTCAGCCCGGAAAAATCCACATCCTTCCATGTGTTTGTGGACATGTTCCTGACCGGTCTTTTTTTATTGTCCCTTGCCGAGTTAAGGGCTTTGCCCGAAGCGGTTGTTGTCGTTAGCTCCGGTGACAGATCGTGCTTCATCCAGCCAGTTTCCGGCTGAATGCCTTTGGCAGCTTGTTGACCGTTCGCAAGTTTCTCATCGTATGCCGCCAGCTTGCCGTCTGTTTCTTGATCTCCGTTTGCCGAGAAGTAGTTCAGGTCGACTCCCAGGATCTTGGCCATACGCCCGAATGTTGTGATGTCCGGCATGGACTCGCCCCGTTCCCATTTCCCGACGGCCTGCGGACTGATGAATAAACGTTCGGCAAGCTGTGCCTGCGACATGTTCAATTGTTTTCTTGCTTCTGCAATTTTGTTTCCAATGATCTTTGTTTCCATAAGTGTTTCATTTAAATTGTTTTACTCGGCAAAGATATTGTACTTCATTCCGCCCGGCATCATAAAAACCACTACAAATAGTTGTAAATGCGCTACTTATAGTTGTATTACCGTAACGATCGGTAGTTTTTAGCTTTCAGTAACGCTGTTTTTAGCTCTGATCCTTTGCGCAACAATGGTGATGGAAACCCCTATGGCCATGCCCAAAGCAATGATGATCCAGAATTGGGCCTGGGAAGGTTTGCAGGTGAATCGGGAATAGAATCCTATGTAAGCCCCAACCGGCCCAAGCAGGATCAATAGAACAGTAAGCGGCAATTTTTTCATTTTCGTAGCTTTAAATTAAAATAATACACTGGAAATCTACTACAATTTTTTTAAAAGCGGTACATCAAACTTATTCTGAGGGAAGGTGGTAAGTAACGAAAAAAGAGCAAAAGCTTGTAAGATGCAGAATATAAATGTAATATATATTTTTGTAACAAACGCGTTACTTACCACCTCCCCGTAAAGCCAGATGAGGTTGTAAGTCGCAAAAAAGATACAAATACTTGTAAGGCACAGATAATTAGCGTAATACATGTTCTTGTAATACGGATCTTACTTACACCCTCCAGCAAGACCCGTGGGAGGTAGTAAGTAGCAAAAAAAGAGCAAAAGCTTGTAATGAACAGATAATTAATGTAATACATATATTTGTAACATATGTATTACTTACTACCTCCCCGTGTTTACCTCACCGTACCCCTGGTATCTTCGATCTTCTACCACTCCCCTTGGTATCTTCAAGCTGCTGCGCCACTTCACTTCACTCCACAATGTCAACTTCCGACGTAGCATTTACAAAGTATCTTCAAGCTGCCGCGCCACTTCATGGAACGTAAAAAATCAACTTGCAGATAAACAGTAGTTTAAGTATTTCTAAAAAATACAGTGGCGCGGTATCTTGAAGATGCTTTATCTTTGAAGTATGAAAACCAGACTCCGAGCTGAATTGTGGGATAAGCTGCATTACATTTTAAGTCATTCGACTGACCGGATGATTCGTTTTGAGTTGCAGTATGACGAGTTGATTGAAACGGAAACATTAAGAAAAGCATTGGAGCATGTTACAAATTCAAATCCCATCCTGCACAGCGCGTTTAGGGACCATTCACTTAGACCATACTGGGAGGTACAACCTTATTCCATAAAAGATATCCTTACTGTAATAGAAATCCTTCCATTAAAGGAAAGCCTCATTGTAGACGATAACCTGAAAGCAGGAAAGACCCTTACTGAAGATAACATCCTTTCGGTGACAGAAGCCGAGAAAGCGGAAGAGAAAAAGGTCAAGGACGTAAATGAGTATAGGAATGCGGAAATGGATATGGAAGCGGTAACAGAAGCCGACAACCCGGAACAGGCAAAGCAGCGGTTTATGCGTCAGGTCATTCCCGTTGACAGCAACGTTCAATACAAAGTGGCGGTGATCAATTATCGAGGCAGATCACAGCTCTGTATGATAATCAACCACATGTGTGTGGATGGCAGGGGATCGCAGATCTTGCTGAACCAGATTGCAGCAACCTATTCCAAGATCCACAAAAACCTGCCCGTACCTGAAATCAAAAGCGGAAGCCGGGCTCATGCAAAGATTTACAGCGGATTTTCATTGCTTAACAGGTTGGTGGCACGGTTGCTGCTGAAAAACATTACGCATCTAAAAGAAAAACGAACTTTTGCATATACTCCAGAGGATCCATCAGATGATTTGTTGATGGTCACCGCAAAATGGACAGCTGATGAATTCTCAAAGATCCGGGAAACCCTAAAGATCCGGGAAACCCTAAAGAACCGGGAAACCCTAAAGAACCGGGAAACTGCCAAATGGACTGCCGAAGAACCTACTGCGATCCGGGAATTCTCAAAAATCAAGCAAACCGCCAAAAAGACAGGGGCTACTGTTAATGATTTACTGCTGGCATTTTATACGCATGCACTTTACCAAACATGTCACTTTCCAAAAGAAAAACCTCTGACCATTACCTGTATGGTAGATAACAGAAGGTATATCAAGGAAACTGAAGCGACCGGTTTGACCAATCATGTAGGATTGATGCAGGTCAGGATGGATCGTTGCGGCTCAACCGTTGGAGAAACCTTAACAGAAATTGCAAAAGTCACTGCTCTGGAAAAGAAAAAACGGTTCTTCGGGCTTTCAGGGATACCCCTTATCAGACTCGGATATCATTTGCCCTTCTTTCTGGCTAAACCGGGAACAAAGCTTTGGTTTCTGAATCCTGTACTGGGATTCAGCAATCTAGGCGTTATTCAGGAGGAACTGTTTCATCTGGCCGGTCTTAAGGTTGTGGAAAGCTTGTTCGTGGGGCCGCAACAGTACAAGCCTTACCTTACCGTTTACATACATATGATGTGTGATGCACTCTATTTCACAACAGCCGTAAAAGGCAACCCTCAGGACCGCCAAAAGATCATGCATCTGTTTGATGCCATGAAACAGAACATGCGGGAATTTGTGAACGGCCAGCATCACTAAAAATCAGTATCACTAAAAAGCAACATACCAGAAAGCAACAACACAAGAAAGAAACATACAAGAAAGTAGCCTCACAAAAAAGTAGCCTCACGAGAAAATAGCTTCACGAGAAAGTAGCCTCACAAGACAGCAGCCTCACAAGAAAGCACCACAAGACAGCACCACCACAAGAAAGCAGCATGAAAGGCATAATAGACATACTTAAGGAAAGGGTAACCGAGTCTCCGGATAGGGTCATTTACAACTTTTTGGATTATTCCACGGAGCAACCGATCGCGCATGAGATCACCACCAAAATGCTCTTTGACAACGCCAAAGCCTTAGCAGGCGAGTTGCTGGCAAAAGGGGCTAAAAAGGGAGACCGGGTGGTCATTCTCTCGTTGCAGGACCCCGGTACCTTGTATGCCGTTTACGGGGCCATGATGGCCGGGACACTCTTTACCATCATTCCGCCGCCCATTGACGAAGGAAAAGTGCAGCGTTTCATCTCGGTAGTCAAATCCTGCAAACCCAAATTCTTAATTTCCAATTATGCCCTGGAACATGCGCAGCACTCAGAAATTGATGTGAAGAAGCGGCTGGCCAGGGAGGCCTTGTTGCCCGCTTTGGGACTGAAGCGAATTTATACCGACCGCCTGCCAATTAGATCGGACGATTTTCCCATACATGCAGCCGATCCCGGGGAAGTCGTCTACCTGCAATACACATCGGGCTCTACGAGTGATCCCAAAGGGGTGATGGTTACCATGAAGAACCTGATGACCAACATCGCCCAGGTCATGGATGTGTATGATTTTTCCACCGGAAACAACCTGGGCATGTGGATCCCGTTTTTTCACAACCTGGGCCTGCTCATAGGCATTTATCTGCCCGTCATGGCCCTGGAAGGAACGGCGTATTTCCTGCCAACCCTGCAATTCCTGCAAAAACCGACGTTGTGGCTCAGCATGCTTTCCCGATACAAAATCAACATCACCGCCGGGCCCAACAGTGCTTACGCCGTCTTTCAGCACATCCTGACCAGCCGGAGTGCCGCGGAATTCGATCTTTCACACGTCAACCTTTTCATCAACGGGTCCGAGTTTGTGGATCCGCTTACCATCAAAAATTTTGCCGAGTTGTTCGCTGTGCGTCCCGATGCCTTCGCTCCGGGGTACGGTCTTGCCGAGAATGTTTGTCTGGCTACGGTGGCTCATCGGGATTACCGGACCGTCCGGATCCATGCCGATGCGTTGCGCAAGAACCGGTTTGTTCCCTGCGAGCACGGGGAAGGGAAGAATCGGTTTGTTCCCTGCGAGCACGGGGAAGGCAAAGAGATCGTCAGTCTCGGCAAACCCGTAAAGGGCCTGACCATGGTCGCCGTGGATCCGGAAAGCGGGAAACCGTGCGACGATGGCCGGATAGGGGAGATCTACATACAGGGGGACAGCGTCTGTCAAGGCTACTGGGGCAACGTGAAAGACAACGAGAATTTCAGGGCGCGGGTGGAAGGACTCGGCGGGGAATTTTATAAAACCGGGGACCTGGGAATCATCTACCGGGGGGATTTTTACATGACCGGGCGGATCAAGGAACTGATTGTTGTCAACGGGCACAACGTGTACCCGGGCGATATACGGTCTGTTTTACAGAAAAACATACCGGCCGTGCCCATGGGATCGGCTGTCTTTTTTCCTGTGGAAGCCAACAAGCAGGAAGCGGTGGCTATTTGTCTGGAAGCTGACAACGTCAATTTGGAGTTTGCTTCCATCGCGTCACGGATCAATCATGTGATGGCCGATCATTTTGAATTCTCGTTCTACGATGTGGTGTTTGTCAAAAAGGATAGCCTGCCCAGGACGGACAACCGCAAGATCCGCACACACAAGGTCCGGGAGCACTACCTGCAGGGGAGCCTGGAAATGCTCTTCAGCAGCAGGAACAACGCCTCGGCCCGTCAAAAAACTACCGTTCCCGAGACGTCACCGGACGGGATTCACGCCAAAGTCAGGGAAGTGTTTGACACCCTTCTGGAAACCCAAAATTACGATCTGAATACCGGGTTCATGGAACTGGGAGGCGATTCGCTCAAGCTGGTGGAATGTGTTTACCACCTGGAGGAAGCCTTCAATATAGGGCTGGATATCACCGAGATGGGTACGAATGCCTCGGTCAACGGGATTGCCGCATACATTCAGAACAAGATGCTGCAGGGGAGCGCAATCAGTAAAAAGATCAATTTACAGGAAGAATGTTATCTGGACTTACCTGTTGTCCCGGCTGCCCGCCCGGTTGCTACTGGTGCGTATGCTGGAAGCTGCTTTTCCGGTGAGAGTGCACCTGTTGCCGGCCCGGCTGCTACCGTTAGTGGAGCGTATGCTAACAACCGCGCTTCCGGTGAGAGTGCACCTGTTGCCGGCACGGCTGCTACTGGTGCGCATGAGGATGCGGGGTATACCCATTCGGTGAGTGAATGCCGGCGGTTGTTCCTGACCGGGAGCACGGGGTTCCTGGGGGCATTCCTTATCCGGTCGCTTCTGGAGCAGTTTGCCGGGCTTGCCGGGCAGGACATTACCATTTATTGCCACGTACGGGCCCGGGATGAAGCAGCAGGGTTGGAGCGGGTGATCAGCAACATGAAGCGTTACCGTTGCTGGAAAGAGGAGTATGCCAAACGCATTCAGGCGGTTACGGGATCTTTGGAAAAACCGCTGATGGGCATGAAAGAAGATGTGTACGAGCGTCTGAGCCGGGAGGTGGATGCGATATATCACAACGGGGCGCTGTTGAATTTTCTGTACCCGTACAGCTACCTGAAAGGGACCAATGTGGACGGGACCCGGGAATGCTTGCGTTTTGCCTTTCACGGGAAAGCCAAGTATTTCCATTACATCTCTTCATACAGCGTGTATGACAATCCCTCTCATTTTGGCAAGAAAGTATACGAGTCCGATCCTTTGTCTTCCTGGGAAGGCTATTTCCTGGGTTACTCGGAAACCAAATGGGTATCGGAAAAATTGGTGCAAATGGCACGGGAACGCGGGCTTAGGGCCTGTATTTACCGCCCCGGAGAAATTGCCGGGGATACCGTACATGGCATCTGGGAAACCAAGGATCTGTTAAGCCGGTTGATCACCGGGTGTATCCTCATGCAGAAAGCCCCCGCCATTAATACACGGTTCCAAATGGTCCCCGTGGATTACGTGGCAGATACCATTGCCCATATTTCACGGCAGGAAGGGGCTTGCGGCCTGGCCTTCAATATCCTGAACCCCGGGAAGCTCACCGTGAAAAAAATGGTCAGAGCCATTCGCAGCAATGGATACAAGATCGGTATTGTCCCGTACGAACGCTGGAAACAGGAACTGTTGCAAACCGACATCAGGGAAAACCCCCTGCGGATCCTGGCCTCACTGTTCAACAAAGACACCGGTAAAAGAGCTCCCCGGCAGGCAGGTAAACAAGATTCCCGGCAGGCAGGTGACGATCACAGCCTGGTAATGCGTTACGGCTCGCTGCAGCCCCACTACGACATGACCAATACATTCTCCTTCCTGAAACACTCCGGCATCAAATGCCCACCGGTAAACAGGAAACTGCTGCATCTGTATATGGAACAGTTTTAAGTGCGGCGCGGTATCTTCAAGCTGCCGCGCCACTTTGCCAAAGGCAAAAGTGCAATGCGCTTATTTACAGTGTTATGCGGTTTTGCAAAAATCGCAGTGGCGCGGCAGCTTGAAGATGCCTAATAAAACGCAGCCACCAAACCCATTAAATTTCCGGCCATGTGGACAACAAAAGCGTGGGTGAAATTGTTGTGTTTTTCCTGGTAGTAGCCGGCAAACAGTCCTAAAACAGTGGTGAATATGACTATCCGGGTTACAAACAGGCCGCTTGCTCCGGTGGTCAGAAGGATCAGGTGTATCAGGCCAAAGACCACGGCACTGATGATTACCGGCAGGCTGAGCTTTTGCCGGAACACGCGGATTCCCCGGACACTGAGAGGACTTAGGATGTTTTGAAGGAAACCCCGCAGGAGCATCTCCTCGGCAAGACTCGCATAAATAAAGATGAACAGGAAGGTCTGGAGCGGGGTAGAGGCCTCCAGCAGGGGATGCGCCTCGGCTTTGCCCCCGGTGGCGAGGGTCAGGGCGGTCAGCAGGATGTTGATAACGATGGCCGTCAACAGGCCGAAAAAGGCGGGTTTTAATATGGTTCTGAAACGGGGCCAGGCGATTCTGAAGGGCACGATCTTTTTGAGCGAAATAATCACAGCCACTGAAAAAGTAAGCATCACGGTGTGTGTGATGACAGAGTCAGGGAAGAAATCACTTCCCAACGATAAAAATCTGCCTGCAATAGTTGCAATGGCAAATATGATCAACGTAATGACCAGCCCGTAAACCAGGCGTTGTGTATTGTTCATAGCAGATCAAAGGTAGAAAATCTCGGAGAATTTTCTACTTTTGCGATCTATGTTCAACAGCACCGAGAAACAGGAACGGGAATACCTCAAAAAGATCAGGAGCATCATTGGTGCCGGGATTGACAGTACCGGTGAATCTGTGGCCGATCATGTGCAGACGCTAAAGGAGTATAAGGAGTACCTGTGGAACAACAAAGACATTGATGCCCAGGAGAAAAGGTCCATGCGGGAAAGCATCCTGAACCTGCTGGCTGTGGGCAACAACCGGATCGCTGCCCGCGGTAGGCTGGAAAAGCAATACGATTCGCCCTATTTCGGCAGGATCGATTTTACCCCGGCCAGCTCGTTGAGTTTCACCAGCCGACAGACCCCGGATGGTCCGCAGAACCCGGATAGCCCGCAGAACCCTGATGACCCACAGAACCCGGATAGCCCACAGAACCCGGATGGTCCTCTGAACAAGACCATGCCTGTTTATATTGGCATTCATGCCTTGTACGACCTGCAAAACCGGAAAAACCTGGTGTACGACTGGCGGGCGCCTGTGAGCGGCATGTTTTACGACCACGAATTAGGGGATGCTTTTTACGAGGCACCGTCGGGCCGCATTGAAGGCCGCATATCGCTCAAGCGCCAGTACCAGATCCGTAAAGGGATCCTGGAGTACATGATTGAAAGCTCGCTGACCATTCGGGACGATGTGTTGCGACGGGAGCTGAGCGCCAATGCCAGCGACAAGATGAAGAACATCGTGGCCACCATCCAGCGCGAGCAGAACGCCATCATCCGCAACGAAGAAGAACAGGTGCTCATCATCCAGGGCGTGGCCGGCTCGGGAAAAACCTCGGTGGCCCTGCACCGGGTGGCCTACCTGCTTTATGCGCACAAAGGCGAGATCTCGGCAAATGACATTCTGATCATCTCGCCAAGCAAGGTCTTTTCCGACTACATTTCCAACGTGCTTCCGGAGCTCGGGGAAGAGTCGGTTCCGGAAACGAGCATGGATCAGATTTTGTCGGGCATACTGGACAAAAAGTATAAATACCGTGATTTTTTTGACCAGGTTGCCGAGTTGATCGGGAAGCCGCCGGTGGGTTTTGAGGAACGGGTGCGTTTCAAATCGACCTTCGATTTTGTGAACATGCTGGACCAGTACATCCTGTGCCTTGAAAATCAGTGCTTTGTCCCGCATGACGTGCCGTTGAACCACCTGATAACACTTCCTGCCGAGTATATCGCCGAGCAGTTCCGGCGTTTTCACCGGTATCCCGTTCGTCGGCGGTACACGGTCATGACAGATTACATCCTGCAAATTGCGCAGACACAGTACAAGGTTTCCGTAGACGGGGCCAAACGAAACATGGTCCGGGAAAGGATCCGGAAGATGTTCACGGCCAACAATGATATGCAGGCCTACAAAGGATTTTACGAATGGGTCGGGAAACCGGAGATGTTCAAAATGCGCGGGAGAGGCATCCTGGAATATGCGGACCTTGCCCCGCTGGCTTACCTGCACATGTCCCTGGAAGGGTACAGTGTCCGTTCGGATGTCAAGCACTTGCTGGTGGACGAGATGCAGGATTACACGCCCATCCAGTACCGCGTCCTCCAAAAGATCTATCCCTGTGCCAAAACCATCTTGGGCGATGCCGGGCAGTCGGTCAATCCGTTCGGGTCTTCAACTGCCGAGACCATCCGGAAAGCGTTGAACAACGGGCTTATCGTACATATGAACAAAAGCTACCGGTCTACCCGGGAGATCACCGCTTTTGCCCGCACCATTTTGCCCGATACACGGGCTGAAGTGGTGGATCGTCACGGGGAGCCTCCCAGGATACTGCACTACAAGACCGCCGAAGAAGAAGTGCAGGGGATCGGGCAGCTGGTGGATGATTTCAAAACCTCGGGCTACCGCTCCCTGGGGATCATCTGCAAAGACGAGCCGCACGCCCGCGCCCTGCACGAAAAACTGAAAGAGCAACATCCCGGGATCATATTCCTGTCTTATCAAAGCACCTCGTACGAACACGGCATCATGGTCACCTACACCCACATGGCCAAAGGCCTGGAATTTGACCAGGTCATCATCCCCCACGTGACCGCCAAGAACTACCACACAGACCTGGACCGCAGCCTCCTCTACATAGCCGTCACCAGGGCCATGCATGGCCTGACACTCACGTGGAGTGGGGCGGGTGGCAGTGCGGGTGGCGGCCCGAAAATCTCAGAGATTCTGCGCAAGAGTTTGTAAAATAAATTTGCAAATTTCACATTAACAGTCTTTTACGTATTTTGGAAAAAGCCAATTGCGCAGAATCTCTGAGATTCCCTATATTTACACCTATGAAAATTATCTATCTATTTATAGCTATGGCACTCATTTCCTGCACACCGCGCGTGAATCCCGAGAAGAAAGTATGGGCCTGGATGGCAGGCAAAACCACCATGACCCCGGAGCAATGGGATTATTATTTTCAACACGCGGCAGAGGCGGGGATCGATGCCATTTTACTGGAATGCCACGGGGGCTACCCCGAGGTGCTGGAAGAGGTACCTGAGGACCCGGGTAGCACTGCATCCTCGGGCGATACCGTTCCGACGACTGCTGCTGCTGCCCCTTCTTTCCGGGACAATGCGGCCATTTACATCATCAAGGCGGCGTTGCCCTTCGCGCAAAAGTATGGGATTGAGCTGCATGCATGGATCTGGACAATTAATCGGACAGAAATGAGCCTGCGAAATGCACATCCCGATTGGTACCAGGTGAACGCCCTGGGCCAGTCCTGCCTGGATATAAAGCTCTATGATCGTGAGCATTACCGCTGGTTGTGCCCGTCTCGTCCCGAAACCGCGCAGTACCTCAAGGACCGTGTGGCCGAGCTGGCGCAGATCGAAGGTCTGGCCGGTGTCCATCTGGATTTCATCCGCTACCCGGACGCCATTTTGCCTTACGGCCTGCACGAATCCCGCAACGTGGTCCAGGATCGTGTGTACCCGCTGTGGGACTTCTGTTACTGTGATGTTTGCCGAGTCAATTTCAAAGCGCTGACCGGCGTGGATCCCATGGATCTGGAAGACCCGACCTCCGATCCGCGTTGGATGCAATACCGCTGGGATGCCCTCTCGGCCGTGGCGAGCGAGGTGTGTGCCGAGATTAAAAAGCACGGGAAAGTGGCTTCGGTGGCCGTTTTCGCCAATCCCGAAGAATCCCGCAAGCTGGTCCGCCAGGACTGGCCGCGCTTCCAAAACGTGGACATCTTCTTTCCCATGATCTACCACAAATTCTTCAACTGGGAGGACCCGGCCGTAATGACCGCTACTGCTGAAGGCGTGCAGGAATTGCAGGATGCCGGCAACGAAGGCATCCTCTGCTCGGGATTGTTCGTCGGGCACGTACCTGCGGACCGGATCCAGGAATTCATGCAGCTCACACAGGACGGCGGTTCCACCGGCATCTGCTTCTTCTCGCTGGAGAACATCGACCGCACCCCAGGCTACTGGGAAAGCCTCGGCAAAGCCATAAAGGAGTTCAAAGGACAATAATTCGGACAACACAGGATGACTGCAGAAAACGTACAAAAAGAATTGCGCGTCTTTGCCTCGGCAGAACGCAAAAAAGCAGTGGAATGGTTTTTCAAGACCGGGAAAGGGCAGTATGGTGAAGGGGACATTTTCATAGGTGTGACCTCACCCGATATGCGCAGGGTCTCCCGCAAATACAAGGACCTTCCTTTTGCCGAGTTGCAGAAACTCATTGCCTCGCCCATCCACGAAGAACGCAGCTGCGCCCTCACCATCCTGGTGCAGCGGTATGAAAAGGGTGGGGAGCGGCAGGCGCAACACAAAGGCCCGCTGCCAAAGTCATCACCCTCAGCTGCAGCCTCTAATTATGCGTCTGATGAAGGGGAGCGTGCGGATCGTGCAGCGCGCGCGAATCCCGAACCACGAAAAGTCATTCTGTATTTTTACCTGCGCAACAGGCAATACGTCAACAACTGGGACCTGGTGGATTGCTCGGCACACAAGATCCTGGGGAGGGCCATCCACGAAGGTCTTCAGGAGGTGGAAATCCTTGACCGTCTGGCGGTTTCGGATATCTTGTGGGAACGCCGCATCGCCATCATTGCCACCATGTACTTCATCCACAAAGGACAGCTGGATCACACTTTCCGGCTGGCTGAACGGCTTTTGGCCGATCGCGAAGACCTCATGCACAAGGCCGTCGGCTGGATGCTCCGCGAAGCCTGGAAGAAAGACCCGGCCGCGGTGGAAGCCTTCCTGATCAATCACTACCCCCAGATTCCACGGACAGCGCTCAGGTATGCGATCGAGAAAATGGAAGAAACCAAACGTCAGAGGTTTTTGAAAGGAAGGTTTTAAACCCCACCAGGTACGAAAACAGGCCTAAAGTGCGCCTGGTGGGCATGTTTCAGGCCCCACCAGGTACGAAAACACCTCCAAAACGTACCTGGTCACTTTTTCCCAGAAACACAAATTTTGGCAAACGTCTCACAATAAGCATTTTACAAAATCTACCATTGATCTGCCAGAAGCACCAGGTACGAAAACAGGCCTAAAGTGCGCCTGGTGGGCATGTTTTGACCCGCACCAGGTACGAAAACACCCCCAAAACGTACCTGGTCACTTTTTCCCAGAAACACAAATTTTGGCAAACGTCTCACAATAAGCATTTTACAAAATCTACCATTGATCTGCCAGAAGCACCAGGTACGAAAACCCCCCCAAAGTGCGCCTGGTGAGGCTATTTCAGGCCCCACCAGGTACGAAAACACCCCCAAAACGTACCTGGTGCGAATGCTTCATGCCTCAACCGGCACCTCCCATGCCTCATCCGACACGTTCCATGCCTCATCCGTCACACTTCAGGCCTTACAAAATATGAAAACCCTTCAAAACCCTTTCTGAAGGGTACAACGTAAGGCATCTCCAAAAAAAAATTATATTCGCTATCATTTTGTCTCTGAGATTCATCACTATCACCAGAACCATCATTAACACCAGCCCCATCACTAACACCAGCCCCATCACTAACACCATAACCATAACCAGCCCCATCATTAACACCAGAACCATCACACCAATAATATACAATTATGAATGATCTGAACTATCCCAAAGACAAACCCAGCAGGATCCTGTACAAAGCAGGCGGCTGGACATCTATCTTGTTCCTTGTTTATTCCTTTGTATCCATTTTGATCCTGGTTTTTCTGGATGGAGGCTATCCGGAAACAGCGAAAGAGTGTTTTGATATGATACAGGCCAACAGGTTTGTGGCCTTGCTTCAGTTGGATATTGTTTCCGTGATCGTGATACCCTTTTATTATTTGCTTTTCTTCAGTATCTACCGGGCGTTGAAGAACGATCATGAATTACTGGCAAAGATCGCGTTGTTCTGCACACTTGCCGGGGTAACTATTTTTATAGCAGGCGTGAACCTGGTATCCATACTCATCATCAATGATAAATACCACATGGCCGCTTCCCCCGAAGTCAGGCAACAATTGCTGGCAGCTTGTGAAGGGATGCTGGCCAGCGATATGTGGATCAATACCGGTGCGATTATCAGGGGTATCCTGATAGAAGCCGGAGCCTTGATCTTCTCCATCCTCATGTTGAAAACCCTGATTTTCAACAAGGTTACCGGATGGGTAGGGGTCTTGACACACGGATTCGATCTTTCCAGTATTTTCATAGGTTTGTTTTATCCCCCGATAAAGGATATTTTTACTATGGTGGCCGGCCCTCTTTATTTAGTTTGGTTTATACTTATTGGGATCAGGTTGTTCAAACTGGCTCGTACCAATGAAATCCAAGAAGTGTCGTACAAATGACGCATGAAATACCGCCAAAATATTTGAATAGTTTTTAAGTTACATATAATCTTGTCACGAATTCGAATGAATCATGAAACAACCGGAATTAGGTAAGAAGATCATGGAATTGCGATTGGCCAGGGGACTGACCCAGGGAGAACTTGCACAAAAATGCAATTTGAGCCTCAGAACCATTCAGCGCATCGAAGCAGCTGAAGTTACCCCCAGGAGCTACACCGTGAAACTGATCTTCCAATGCCTGGATTACCAAATCTACGATTCATTCGGCAAATTCTCCTACAGGCTGGACAGACTGGCCTACAGGATACGAACAAGCCTCAGGCAAGTATACAACTATGTGAAGGATTTATTTAACTTAAAAACACACACCATGAGAAAGATCACTATTTTATCGTTACCCGTTATTGCCACCATCCTGCTTTTATTATTCACAGGGACCCAATCGAAAGCCCAGGATCGTGATAAGATCATCGCCGATATCGCAGAACAGAATACCCGGTTTACCGAGTGGTTCAACGCCGGGCAGTTTGACTCCATTGGAATGGAATACCTGGAAAATGCGTGCATGATCCCGTCCAATTACAGGGAGATCCATGGCAGGGAAAATATAAAAGGGTACTACAATTTTCTGTACGCCACCGGATTCCGGTTTACTGAAATCACCTCCAAAGCCATTGTTGTTTCAGATTCCATATTGGTGGACAGGGGAGTCTGGATAGCCGGCCAGATGACCGGAACGTATCTTACCCAGTTGCGCCTCTGCAAGGACGGCAAATGGTATATAGAAAATGAAATGAGCAATACCGATCTTGAGGCCGAGTAGGCTCCGCAGGTTCAACGGCCATTCAGAGCCTCCGATATCTTCAAGGCCGTGTCTTCATTTTCCAGCCCGCTGATCATGGCCCTGCCTTCCCGGATCTCGGCCATGACCGTCGGGAGGGCGTAAACCCAGTCATCAATGGTAATGGCGACCGTTTTGCCGATGTTGTTCCGAGTCATTTCCGCCCATTTCCTTGCCCCTTTCAAATTGAAACGAATCTCCACAACGTCTTTGTCGGGCTTGGCGGTTTTCAGATCACTGCCCGTAATGACCGGCTGCGCCTTAACCGCCACAATGGCATAATAGTGTCCCTCCGGATCCACCGGAGTTGCGGTACGCAGGTATTTGACCTGATCGTCCGCCGGAACGGTCATTGAAAAGGCCGAGTCTACGTGCGCATAGGCAACAATCGCAGACAGGGAATCGGTAACCGTCTCGTAAATCCCGAATGATACTTTTGGCTCATCCCCGTCGGGGTTGTTGTTGCAGGCAACTGTTGCCAGCAACAAGGCACACATAAGAACAGATAGTTTTTTCATGATCATTTTTTTATTTGTTTGAAATATTCCTCAATAGCAGCTACATACTCCTGGTAAGCATTCGCACCTTTTTCCGTGATCCGGCAGGTGGTCAAAGGGTAGTTTCCCCTAAATGACTTATCCACAGCAACGTACCCGGCTTCTTTTAACTTTCCGATCTGGAAGCTCAGGTTGCCTTTGGTGGTGTTGATGTTCTCCAGGAGCCAGGAAAACTCGGCACTTTTGACACCAATCAACAGCGACATGATGGCCAGGCGCACCTGCGAATGCAACAACGGATCCAATTCTTTAAACATGGCAGGCAAAGTGTTACTTGTTGCGTTTGGCGAACAATATATGTCCCGGGACAATAAATGCGATCACCCAGGCAACGGCTTCCAAAAGCAATTGTTCCTTTAAGCCGAGGTAGGAGGCAGTCAGCGCCAGTGCTCCGAATACCGCACCCCCAATGATGATCAGCCGGTGGCGCAGGATCCCTCCGGTAACGGTGACGGCAAAGGCCATCAGCACCATAAACAGTGGGTGCTGCAACTCAAAATTTATACTGTGAAGCACATTCATCTGGATCAGGTTCACCAGTACCGTAGACAGAAACAAAGATGTCCAGACATACCGAAGCGATACACCTATGTATGTCTGTACTTTTTTCCGCTGTTTTATCAGGTAGTATATCGTAAAGAGGGCAGCAGCGGCACCCAGTATGATCCCCAGACGGCTGATAATTCTGTTCATTTGGTAAGTCAGCACAATACTCCGGGTGATAAACCCGCTGAATGACACATAAAAGAGCACCCACCCCCATACAATAAACAAGATCCCGTCCTGTCTGAGCTTGATACGTGAAACAGCAATCATCTCTTTGATCACCGTAAGAGACTGATTTTCATCAATAATGTTTGATTCTTTATTGGTTGCATCCATAGTAGTATGATTTATAAAACAAGTTTGTAATACAAACCTAATAATTATTTTTGAATTATGTACCTTCAGGTAAAATATTTGTGTAAATTTTTCTTGATTTGTAATAAAATGCTCCTGTCAGCTACTTTAATATAAAGCCTCATATCATTGCAGATGAAATCGATCAACGACCAATTTCTGGAGATCCTGGCGAATTACCAGGGGATCTTGCACAAAGTGAATCTGGTATACTTCCGTAGTCCCTCGGAAAGGGAAGAGAATTTTCAGGAGATCGTCTACCAGCTCTGGAAATCATTCCCTGAACTTAAAAACCGGGATAGTATAGGTTCATGGATATACAAAGTGGCCATAAACACTTCCATTTCCAGGATCCGGAAAGCATCCCGCATTGAATACCGGCCAAAGCTTCCCGACATTTGCGACAAAACCACCGATGCGGCCGAAGCCATATCCCGGAACACGTCTTTGCAAATCCTACTGGAAGCCGTCAGCAACCTGGATGAAATTGACCGGTCAATCATGTTGCTGTGGCTCGATGAGAACAGCTACGACCAAATAGCCGGAATAATCGGGATCTCTCCGTCGAACGTCGGAGTGAGGATCAACCGCGCCAAAGAAACATTGCGTAAACTAATGAATACTGCAAATCACTAATGAACACTACGAATCATGGAAAACAATGAATTGCAAGCCATATGGAAGACCCTCGATACAGGAGGGCAACAAAGGTCAAAAGAAGAACTGCAACTGCTGCTCCGTTCAAAAGCCCGGCATACCATGAACCGGTTTGTTACAGAAACCCTGATATCCATACTGATATCCGCCGGTTTGTTTGTATACCTTATTATTACATCCATCAACAGGGCGGATGACATGTACTATCTGGCAATCAATATCATACTTTTGGTAATTACCCTCATATCACTCGTTTCCGGATACTTATCCTGGAAAACTCTGCGCGGCAGCCCCTCGGATCAGCCCTTGAAAGGCTGGCTGGAACAACGCACCAGCGTCTTAACCAAATGGCTGTACGGGAGATACTGCAAACTCTATCTTTATTTGATTCCGCCGCTCTTCATCCTGATCCTGCTTTCCATTCACGTGTATTTCGAATACAAACCCTTCCTGGAAGTTATAAATAATGCCGAGTCGGTTAC
>Ga0334901_1000942_pt1 | contig 34708 bp, 31 predicted proteins | sample GraSluR3_MG_3_FD_207216 | JGI IMG/M metagenome (GOLD analysis project Ga0334901, IMG submission 207216) | Sludge microbial communities from methane-producing bioreactor in Wageningen University, Netherlands - Granular Sludge_15_08-R3 | ecosystem: Engineered > Bioreactor > Anaerobic >... | reverse complement strand
TAGCCAGTACGTCGAGCAGAGAATGACCGTGCTCAACCAGATAGTCTGCAGTCGCGCCGTGCACATAGACTGCGTTACATATCGCATCCATCATTTGTTCGTGCTGCAGCAGAAAAGCAAGCAGGATGCCGGTCAGAATGTCGCCTGAACCGCCCTTAGCCATGGCGGCATTTCCGGTCGGGTTAACGACCTGCCGTCCGTCCGGAGCTGTAATGATCGTATACTTGCCTTTGAGTACCAGATAAACATGATACTTTTCCGCAAAAGCCTTGGAACAATTAAATCGGTCGCTTTCGATTTCCTTAACGGTATTGCCTGTCAGAGCCGCCATTTCACCCGGATGCGGCGACAGCACAGCAGGAACGCTGCGCCGAGTGAGCAGATCCAGATGGTGCTTCAAATGAATGAGCCCATCCGCATCGATGACGCAGGGCATCGCGCTGCTTTCTTCAACAACGCGGCAAACAAGAGCCTCCTCATGAGAATCCCTTCCAAGTCCCGGCCCAATCGCGACTCCGGTCACGCCATCAAGGCTGATCCCATCTCTTGGCATAAACATTGTCTCCGGCAGACGCCCGGCAATTAGAGGTTTAATCGCATTCGGAACACTAACTTTCAGCAATCCGATACCGGAACGAAGTGCCGACTTGGCTGAGAAAAAGGCTGCGCCCGACATATCGGTGCTGCCTGCAATCAGCAGCCCTTTGCCATGCGACCCTTTATGTGAAAAAGGATCACGCCACGGAAGTGTTCGAACAACGTCCGATCGCATCCGCAGGTCACGGCGAATGCCCGATTCACGATATGCGATACTCGGGATACCAATCGGAAGTACCTGAACGGCTCCAAAGGATCTGGCGGCAGGCAAGACAAACTGAGCCAGCTTGGGACATTCCAAGGTTAGGGTCCGGTCGGCGGCGACGGCTGGGTGTGTAAATGACTCACCGTTAGCAGGGACGCCGCTTGGCAGATCAATTGAAACAACCTCTGCACTTGAATGGTTGATTTGCTTGATCACCTCACCATATTCAGGATACGGTGCTCCATGAACGCCTGTCCCCAGCAAAGCATCAACAATCAGTTCCGAACGTTCCAACTGTCTTGCAAAGCGTTTGGGATCATCTTTTACTTGAAAGATTGTTCCCCCGCAAGTTAAATAAGCGTTCATGTGGTACGCAGCGTCTCCTGTAATTTTCTGCGGATCTGCTACGAGCCATGTGCTGACGCATACTTCACTGTCCATAAGCAGACGAGCTACGACAAATCCATCGCCCCCATTATTTCCTTTTCCAATAATGACCATGACTTGTTTTCCTGGTGTCAGTTCCGGCTCGATCGCCGCATATACGGCGCGACCCGCATTCTCCATAAGCACCGGTCCTCCCAGCCCGATATGTGTTATGGTGTACTGATCAATGTTCTGCATTTCTTCTCGCGAAACAACGTGCACAATAGTCCCTCCTAGCGTAATAAACTATATGAGACAAGGTTCTTTAATATGCAGACTAGCATGACAAGCTTTCAATAATAACAAAAGCTGCGGCGGTGTGATCTGTATGTGTAATTGATACGTGGACGGTGTCGCCGGAAGAGGTTCGATCCTCAAGCAGCGGTCTGCCAAGGGAGTCGTTGATGATGGTCAGGTCCTGAAAGGAAACGGATTTTCCGATTCCTGTACCGCATGCTTTCGCATATGCCTCTTTTGCAGAAAAGCGACCCGCCAGAAATTCCAGTTTGCGCTTGTCGCTGAGCATGTCGAATTGTTTGCGTTCCTTCTCAGTCAGGACACGATTGATAAACGCGTCCTGATGAATCTGTTTGGCTACTCGATCCAGTTCGATCAAATCAATGCCGATCCCTTTAATCATGGAATGCTCCCGCCTTATTTTTGCAGTATCTATAATCTTGATAAATGAATATCCATTGAAAAAGTTCAAAAAAGGTAACTTGTGCACCGCTCTATCAATGGAGTTGACGATCATTTATCTCATGATCATCTATGTGTAAAAGCACTCAAGGACGGTTAAAATGGATGAAAGACAATTTGTCCGTCATGAAACGCTCAGTCGTCAGACCACTTTTTCGCTACCACTGATTTCTATTTTACCCTATACTTAGTACAAGATCATTCCTCAAGGGGGTTTTATACTGTTTTGTTTATCAGAAACGAACCATTCAAGCTCTTTATAAAGCTTTACCCAATCACCACGATCATTCTCGCTGTGGATCTTTTCATTTATCTGCTGTTTTTGATCACCGGAACATGGCATGTTGCACCGGATTTTGCGCTGCGTATGTTTGTGTTTTCCGCTGGATCCAATGATGCGATTTTGAATCAAGGTGCGTGGTGGCAGCTTGTAACACCCATTTTCCTTCATATTCATTTTTCACACATCTTATTCAACGCGTTCTCTCTTTTTATTTTTGGACCCGCGCTCGAAGTGATGTTGGGAAAATGGCGATACGCAACCGCCTTTTTGGCGACAGGGATCATTGCGAATATCGCCGCGCTGTTCCTTGAACCCGTGGGCTTCAGCCATTATGGGGCAAGCGGTGCGCTGTTCGGACTTTTGGGCATCTACATTTTTCTTGTTATTTTCAAGAGAGAGAGCATTTCAAGACAGGATCAGACGGTCGTCTTCGTCATCGTTCTCATCAGCTTGATCAGTTCATTCATCGGTGCAGATATTGATGTGATGGGGCATTTGATCGGTTTTCTGTCAGGATTGATACTCGCTCCACTGTTCTTTTTTAATAGAACCGAGTAAAGAATCCTATCATTTTATACTGCATCATCTATGAAAACGATTGTTTTTTGTTCAAAAATTGTTCATAATAGTGTTAGTTATTATGGTTAAAGATTTCCATTTTGAAAGGAGCTCCTCTTCATGGCATTCGTCATTACGTCAGCCTGCGAAAATGAAAAAGCAGGTGAGTGTATCGAAACATGTCCTGTAGATTGTATCGTAGAAGACCAGTTACAAATGTATATCGATCCCGATGTCTGCATCGATTGCGGCGCTTGCGAAGCAGTTTGCCCTGTAGAAGCCATTTATCCGGAAGATGAAGTTCCGGAAAACGAACAGAAGTACATTCAGATCAATCGCGATTTCTTCAAATCGAGATCTTGATCCTCAGATACGAAACCCCCGCTGCTCTTCATACGCAGCGGGGGTTTTGCTTTTTATCATTCAACGAACTATTTATTTAGTTGGGATAAGCACATGGGGATCGAGCCAATCCATAACTATGAGTTCAAGACATAGCGTTTAAGAAGCCCAATCCTATGACAATGATTTGCGGATGCGACCGTTAATGATGCGGATAAGCGGACACTACTTTGGCACTTTCCGTGATTGCCGTTAAAATTGTTGCCCGTGCCTGAGTGGTCATCAAACTTGCTTTCGCATACATTCTTCCTGACTGATCTCTGACATAATGAGGCTTGAGCCGATTCAGGCTCAATGCGTATACATCAAGTTTACATGTCTCGCAGTGGCATGAAATTGATAAATTCTCCCACTGTTGATCCAAAAGATCCTCTACCGCCGCTTCCATGACATTATGTACTGCATTCATGGTTAATCCTTCTTTCATCAAACAAAATCATATGTTTGCACGTAAAAAAGACATATTGCTCTACCACCGAATCGTAGCACACAACTAAAGCTCGCTCAAGATAATTTGGTATTATATTCCAGTATTTTTTTCTTTGATGATATCAACCCTTTAATTAGCGGATCAGCTATCCAGGGACACGCAGAAACCTAAAAAGGTACCAGACTGGATATATGGCTCTTAGGATACATTTTAAAAGGGGCAGTAGGCGGCTTGGATTTCCTCTTCAGCGCAAAAATTCACTCAATAGGTTTGTGCGAACCTGAAAAAAGACGTTACCAGTAACGGCAACGCCTTCTTTCAATTGTATCCGATCATTATTCAAGAATTTTAACTTTAACCGTGCGGCGCCCCCATTGGAGAGCCGATGAATTATCATTGAAGAATACATCAATTTTTCTGCCTTTAATTGCTCCCCCGGTATCTCCGGCAACGGCGTATCCGTAGCCTTCCACATAGAGCTTTGTTCCAAGCGGAATAACGGACGGATCGACAGCGATCACCTTGGCGTTCGGATTTTGCAGCAAATTGATTCCTGTCGCTGTCGTTCCGGAGCAGCCGTTACAGCGTGCCGTATAAGCGGTACTGTTCGCATAGAACTCCTTAACCGCAGCAACCGTCTCCGACTTTCGGATCACGCGTGTCTGCTTCGCCTTAGGTGCCTGTGCCGATTTGCTTTGGATTTTCTCAGGCTGTTGCACGTTTTCCGTTTTCACAGGTGCTGCTTTAACCGGTTTTGGCAACGGCTGCGGGTTGCGAAGCAGCTTCTCAATGCTTCCCCAGGTTTCCGGTCCAACAATACCATCAATATTAATTTCCTTCACCTTTTGCAGTGTGCGCACAGCATTTTCTGTCTTCTCGCCAAAATAGCCGTCAACAGGCAGATCATTGAATCCGACAGCTTTCAGCATCTGTTGAAGATAGGCGACTTCATTACCTTTCGAGCCTCTCGATAATAGATCCATATTCTTATTAATATACTCAATAAGTGCTGCTTTCGTCTGAGTCCCAACCACGCCATCGACATTGAGATCATTATTTTTTTGGAATTGCTCCACTGCTTTTTCCGTATTAGATCCAAAATACCCGTTCGTTTTAGTCAGAGGATATTCACCTGTCGCTTTTAAGATCGACTGTATGGTCTTCACTTCATCACTGTGCATCCCTTTCGTGAGAACGGTGTCATTGTTCAGGTGTGCAGCTGCAAAAGGCGGCAGGATAATGAATGTGGATGTAAAGGTTGTCGCCACGGCAACGCTTTTTGCAAGTGCAGTCCCGCTATAATACATTGATGTCTCCCCCCATCTTTGACCTCTTCTTTACTACTATGAACTGGGCCTGAGGAACATACTTTACATTTAGATGACAGGACTGGCCATTTGCACGTCTCAGCTTGTTCAAAGTACGACGTTTTGCCGGGATGAAGCATCAAAAGATAGGAACCATCTGACCACGAGAACTAATCATTGTGGAAGTGCATAGTGAATACAAACTGCTCATCATAGAACGGGAAAAGTTAAACAGGTGAATCGATTATCTAGCAGGTGAGGCCGTTATTCAGCAGGTGAGTCGAAATACGTTATGATTTCCCTAGGTTCGTTACAATTTTAATGTCTGCAACCCTGCATATCTTCCATCGACTTTTCAGTAAGAAAATTAAAAACCCTGAGAAACGCGTGATCGTCTCTCAGGGCTCTGTATGGTTATTTACTGCTTTCCAGCGCGCTGTCTATTGACTGCTTCAAAAGATCATAATTCAGTCCGTCTTCAAGCATCTTGTCGCCGACAAAAATGGCCGGGGTCCCCGGGACACCTAGTGATTCGGCAATCGCTTCATCTTTGTCCACATCATCTTGGCGTGATTTAGTATCCAAGGCATTTTGGAATGCCTTTAAATCTATGGATGGAACCGTCTTCTTGGCAATGTCGGTGAGCAGTTTCTTTGTTACCCATTGTTCCTTCTCACTCTTTTGCGCATCAAAAACCGCTTTATGGAATGCCCAGAACGCTTTCGGATTTTGATGATACACTTCCTCAGAAGCATTTGCGGCCAAAACGGATCCGGAACCAAGTACCGTATAATTGATAAAGTACAAGCTGATTTTTCCAGTTTTTATATACTCTTTTTCAAGCTTAGGAACCACCGTTTCCTCAAATTGCTTACAGTAAGGACAACGATAGTCCGAAAATACCGTCACTTTCACAGGGGCATTACTGCTGCCGATAAAGGGCTGACCTTGATAGTCAATGCGCGTCGTCTGTTCCGTGCGGTGCGTCGGCTGTTTTTTCGGTTTCGCCTCTTTGTGACTCAGATTACTGAAGATCATGACTGCAATTGCCGCAATCAAAACAATGACAACGATCGAACTGAAAATGACAATTCGACCTTTCTTTGGATCATTGGTCCCTTTTGAGGGACGCTTAGTGTCTGACATTGTCTCACCTCTCATAGTTCTATTCGCCGGATGTCTGCGGATGATTATGTATCTTTAATTTGTTTCCTGTTATTGGCTGTCTGCCGACATTCAATGGGAAACGTCTTCGATACTTTATGATAACAGGTCGCCTGTCCATTCAGCTAGTAATCAGTTTCATTTATTTCCCAAACCTCTAATTTGAAACCATTGAGATTGTTAAAAAGTTGCTATAATAATTGCAGGTGTTGACCATGCTGTTGATGAAACGTGTCATCAGTGACTTCAGATCATTAAGCGGGGACACATTATGGAACACATTCAGACATTATTTTATACATACGGATATTTTTTTGTTTTTCTTTTTCTGTTTTGCGGATTGATCGGCATTCCCGCTGCAGAAGAATCATTCCTGCTCTTTGTCGGCGTAACCCTTTCTCAGATTTCCGCTACTGATTATCAGCTCAGCCTCACACTCTGCATTCTCATGGCGGTTCTGGGTGCCTCCTCGGGAATGGTCAGTGCCTACCTCATCGGTTATTACATTGGCGAACCATTTATGATGAGGTACGGGAAATATATCGGTCTGACTCCGAAACGGTGGAAAGTTGCTCAGGATCGGTTCCAGCGTCACACTGTTCTCGCTATTATTGCCGGTTATTTTATTCCCGGCATCCGCCAGATTAATCCTTATTTAGCCGGACTCAGTCGTGCGCGTTTTGCGTCGTACCTTCCCGCATCCGTGCTCGGAGCTCTAATTTGGTCATCTCTTTTTCTCATGCTCGGCTACTTTATGGGCAATCAGATTCACCACTTTCTTGGTTTAGGCTTGTTCCATTTTATTTTAGTCGGCGTTGTTCTATTCGTCGGATTTATCATTATTACGATCATACAATTTAAAAAGAAAAAATAAGCGGCCGATGTAAAGGCCGCTTATTTTGCACGATTAATTATTGAAACAACGATGCGATCGCATTAAAAATGGAGGAGAAAAAGTCGCCAATCGCTTGAAACACCTTTGCTAAAAATCCTTTGGTCTCGCCGGAATTCGCAAGCTGATTGACTTTATCCTTGAGCTGCTGCATCTGACTTCCAACCTGACCCCAGTCAATATGCAAGGTGCGCATTTTATCGAAAAGATCCACAAGCTTCTGGATATCCGCGTCGCTCAGCTTCACATTTACTTGGTTAGCCGAGTCGCGTACCGCTTGTTCGACATCTGCTCTTGATTGCGGTTTGTTCTTAGCAAGGTTATCCTTTATGGCTGTGACGAGATCTGCAGCCTTTTGTTTGCCGACTCCGTCTTGATTTGCAAGTTCGGCCGTTGTAACGACTTCCTCATTAGCAACCTGTTTTTTCGCTTCAGGAATCACTTCACCGGTCTTGGCTTCATATGCCTTGATCAGACCGGTCAGTGCAGCAGTTCCTGACACAGGAAACGGCGCCGTCACATAAACATCGGCATCCTTCACGCCGGCTGTCGCGAGTGCATTGATGTACATATCTTTAGATACATAAGTAATATTATGCGTGCTCGCGGTCAAACCCGAGCCTGATTTCCCAATCGTAATCTTCGACGAGCTGAGTGCACGTGTGCCGATTTGTGCCGAAGATAAATAGTTATCAAGATATTTATGTTCTTCACTGTTATTGACCGTAATGATCTGAGCAGAATCAGGATCCACGCCCATCTCATTCAAAATCGACTGTTTCTGTGCCGCCGTTAAATTTGCACCTAGGGTCACCACGACGTCACCGGTCACAGCATCTGCAGATGCCTTCGCCGGCATAAAAACTGAAATTGCGAGTATCGCCGCAAAAACAATCATACTCATTTTTTTCATATTCATCATGAATTCCTTTCCGGGATGCGAGAACGAAGTTGGCCCGCTCCCAAAAGATCTATCCTAATTCTATTCGCTGCAATCCATTCTATTTGAACGTCATATTAGAAAATGTGCCTGCTTAACTACTGCCGGATCAACCGACAAATCTGCCTCATGAACCGCAAAAATCGAGCCCGAAACAAGTCTTGTCTACTCCTTTCAGGCTCACATTCGAAACAAAAGTTCACTTATTCCGCAATTTCGAAATCAATCGCAAGAGAATCCACAAGGCCGACTTCTTTCAGGTATGAAACACAAGCCTGATGCTCAGGTGACGGTGTATAGAACTCATGGTCTTTCTTGGAACGGAAACGCGTGGTCAGCGCCATTGAATAGCCTTTGCCGCGTGTCGAGTAATTCTGTCCGGATTGGATATCAAGAATACCCGGCAGTTTATCCTTTAATTCGCGCAGTCTGCGTGCGCCTTCTTCTTTTTGCGCTTCGGTTGTTTCGTCACTGAATTTGAAAAGTACAATATGTTCAATCATCAATAACCCTCTCTTCAACATGTTCTCTAACACTCGTCTGTTCCTATGATAGCATTTTTTCATCTGTACATGCTTATTTTAAAGATCTTCACACAGATGAATGATTTTTTCTTTTTTTCAGGCAAACAAAAAAAAAGAAAACATGGTGATTGCTCAGATCATGTCTTCTTCTCATCATTTGTTTAAGAATTTCAGTATTGAATCTTAAAGAATTGCACTTGCGCCTTTGCCTTGTACTGCGCGTTTCTGTTCTTTTTCCTTAATATATCGAACCAATTCAACGGTCATTGAGTAATGGGTCATCGGCGTGATCAAATAAATGCCTCTGAAATGTTCCATCGCAGTATCGATCAATTCACGGCAAATGTCCAGACTTACGCGGCGTGCCTCTTCTTTTCCTTGAGCAGCAGCCATTCGAGCACGAACATCGTCGGGCAGTCGGATTCCCGGCACTTCATTATGAAGAAATTCAGCATTGCGACTTGAGGTCAGCGGCATAATGCCAATATAGATCGGTGCAGCGAGATTTCGCGTTGCTTCACTGATTTCGATGATTCGCTCCTTATCGAAAACAGGCTGCGAGATAAAGTAATCGGCACCGCATTCCACTTTGCGTTCCAAACGCTGTACGGCGCGATCCAAATTACGCACATTTGGATTGAAGGCTGCTGCCACCCGGAAATGAGTCGGTTGCTTCAGACTTTTTCCAGAGTATGAAATACCGCGATTGAACTGTTTGACCAGCTTAATCAGTTCCATTGACGACACATCGTATACCGAGGTTGCACCGGGGAAGTCTCCGATTTTCGTCGGATCACCGGTGACCACCAAAAGATCATGCAAACCGAGCACGTGCAAGCCGAGCAAATGCGACTGCAACCCGATCAGATTCCGATCTCGGCAGGTAAGGTGTACAAGCGGAGAAACACTGAACCGTTCTTTAATCAGCTTGCCGACTGCAGCATTGCTGATTCGCGGCGAGGCAAGCGAGTTGTCGGCCATTGTAATCGCGTCTGCTCCCGCCTCCTCAAGTGCTTTGACTCCTTTAAAAAAGTGATCGGTATTCAAGTGACGCGGGGTATCAAATTCAACAAATATGGATCGTCCGCTCATGACCTTTTTATAAAGCGGCGAATCGGGAACCGCATCATGGCCGCTCACTTTAATAACTTCAGGCCGTTCTGCAACCCTTTTCGACTCTAGGGGTTCAAGCTCTGCAATGCCTTGTTTGAAGGCTTGGATCTGCACCGGTGTCGTGCCGCAGCAGCCGCCGAGCAGCCGAACGCCTTCATTACGAAAATCGGCCGCATATTTTCTGAAATACTCAGGCTCATTTTCATAATGCAGCTTGCCTTCGCGGTAATCAGGAAGACTGCTGTTCGGATATGCAGAAAGAAATGCTTTTTTCGGCAGCGGAATGCCGCGCAGCGCTTCAATCATATGGAATGGACCAAGCCTGCAGTTCGTGCCTACAACGTCTGCGCCGAGTGCTTCCAGTTCCCTTAACGCTTCTGAAAGTGCCATTCCATTTAACAATACGCCCGGCTCCTGCATCGACACATGCGTAATGATCGGCTGATCGGTCATCTTGCGTGCAATCTTCAGCATTTCCCGAAGTTCATCAAAGTCGTAATAAGTCTCAAGTAATAGTCCGTCGACACCTTCATCAAGCAATGCATATGCTTGTTCACTGAATCCTGCGCGAATGTCTTCAATAGCCAGTGATTGCTTTTGGAACCCGCGAATACCGCCGATTGTGCCAAGTACATAGGTTTCCGGTTTTGCCGCTTCCTTAGCCAGCTTCACCGCCGCGCGATTAAAAACAGTGACCTCATGCTTCAGTCCATATCGATCGAGCTTGATTTGATTTGCTCCATAGGTATTCGTCTGGATCACATCGGCGCCTGCATTAATATACGCTTCATGAACATGCTTCACTTCTTCAGCCTGAGAGACATTGAGTTCCTCAAAACATCGGTCAATTCCATACGAGTAAAGCAGCGTGCCCATCGCGCCGTCACCGATCAATATTCGTTTTTTTAATTCATCACGAATCGATTGCTTCATTAATCTACGCTCCTTACGGTCACCTTCTCATGATTTCGCACAAAATCAAGTGCATTACTGAAATCGCGAATAAGATCTTCAGCATCCTCAAGGCCTACTGATAAGCGCAAAAGTCCGCTTCCGATGCCTGCCTTTTCACGCTCTTCCTCATTCAACTCTGCATGCGACATTTTCGGCGGATACGAGAGAATCGATTCCACCGCACCGAGACTGACCGCGAACACCGGCAGCTGTACATGATTGACAAAGGTGCGCGCGGCTGCCTCGTCTTCCAGCTCAAACGACAGAACCGCGCCGCCTGAAGCTGCCTGCTCAGCGTGGAGTTTGGATCCGGGGTGATCAGACAGACCTGGATAAAATACGTTGCGGACTTCCGATTGCGTCGTGAAAAATTCGGCGACACGCTGCGCCGAATCCGCTGATTTGCGAATACGGACGTCAAGGGTTTTCAGACCCCTGAGGAGCAGCCAGGAATCCTGAACACCAAGAACGGCACCAAGCGCATTTTGGAGAAAATAGACTTTATCTGCAAGCTCTTCCGTGCGCGCAACGGCAAGACCGGCAACGACATCGCTGTGTCCGGAAATAAACTTCGTCGCACTGTGCAGGACAAGATCCGCCCCAAGTTCGAGCGGTCGCTGGAATACAGGAGTCATGAAGGTGTTATCAACGAAGGTCAAACATCGATGCGCTTTAGCTAGTTTGACAACAGCTCGAATATCCGTCACGGCCAGCGTCGGATTGGACGGTGTTTCCACGTAGATCACCTTTGTATTTGGACGGATTGCCTGCTCTACCTCATCAAGGTTTGTTGTGTCGACAAACGTATGATCAATTCCGAAACGACCGAGGACCTGGGTCAGAATCCGAAAGGTACCTCCATACACATTCTTCGGAACAATGGCGTGATCACCCGCAGAAAGGAGTAAAAATGCCGTAGAAATCGCAGCCATTCCAGACGCGAATGCAAACCCGCGAACGCCGCCTTCCAAGGCAGCAATCGCATCTTCAAGTGCTTCACGCGTTGGATTTCCGGATCGTGTATAGTCATACTTACCATAATGATCAAAGTCCTTTTGATGAAAGGTTGATGATAAATAAACAGGCACATTTGCCGCCCCTGTTTGTGGATCGACAGCAACCGTTTCTTTTATTAGTTTGGTAGAAAAATGAATCGATTCACTCATGTGCGGTCACCTCTTCTTTTAACGTCTGAAATGCTTGATTCAAATCGCTAATCAAATCGTCCGGGTGCTCAATACCGGTCGAAAGACGAAGCAATGAATTAGACAGGCCGTATTCAAGACGCAGAGCTTCGGGAATATCTGCATGAGTCTGCGTTGCCGGATAGGTAATCAGACTTTCAACACCACCGAGACTTTCGGCAAAGGTGATCAAGTGCAGCGATTTGAGAAAAGGTTCGACATAATCCGGCGCGGTTAATTCAAAGCTGACCATTCCGCCTTTGCCTGGATAAAGCACCTTGGTCACAAGCGGCTGCTTCTCGAGATAGGCAACAATCTTGCGTGCGTTCTCCTGATGCTGGCGCATACGCAGGGCGAGCGTTTTCAAGCCACGTATCAGAAGCCACGAATCAAACGGATCAAGAACCACGCCACATGAATTATGATAGAGTCGCAGTTTCTCAGTAACTTTTGTTCGATTTGAGATCACAAGACCTGCAAGCACATCATTATGTCCGGCCAAATATTTTGTTGCACTGTGCACGACAATGTCGGCTCCCTGTTCAATCGGGCGTTGCAGAATCGGTGTGTAAAATGTATTGTCAACGATAAGCAGCAATTCATTTTTTTTCGTAATCTTTGCGATTGCCGATAGATCAACCTCGTGCATCAACGGATTGGTCGGTGTTTCAATGAAAATTGCTTTTGTCTCCGGACAGACAAGATCAGCTAATTCACCCAGATTTTCGCCGTCCCAATAAGAGAATGAGAGATGGTACTGCTTACTCAGAATCTCAAAAAAGCGGAAGGTACCGCCATAGAGATCTCTTGAAGCAATAATATGATCCCCGGAGCTGAATAATGAAAAAGCGAGCTGAATCGCACTCATTCCTGAGCTGCAGGCAAAGCCCTCCTGACCGCCTTCGATATCGGCAATTGCCTTCTCCAAAATAGATCGTGTCGGATTGCCCGTGCGCGTATAGTCATAGCCTTTTGAGATGCCGATTCCTTCATGTTTATAAGCGGTAGATAGATAGATTGGCGCGTTGACTGCACCCAATTCATCAAAACCATTCCCGATTTGTGTTAATTTTGTTTCTGTCTTATACGATGCCATGTCGCCATTCTCCCTTCAAAACAAATACATTTAAGTTCACCAGATAGATCGTGAGTCGCTTATACCATTCAAAAATAGGTAAAATAAAAAGCCTTCTTCGCAATAAGAAGAAGGCTTGGTTTGCCGGTATCTTCTTATCCCTCAGGCCGCACGCAGCCTGCTGGAATTAGCACCTTGTCGCCATTCGTAAATCAGCAACGGTTGCTGAAGCGTCATCGGGCCAGTCCCTCGGCTTCTCTTGATAAGAATCAAAATGTCTCATTCAGTTGTTGATTAGTGTACACTAGTGCGCCCAATTTTTCAAGGCCTTATTCGCACCGAAAAGCAGCTGTTCAATCCTGACCTGAGCTTTCATTTCCCAGCTGATTGAACGAAAACGCTGCAGCGTCCAGTCACTTTTATCTCGGCAGATCATCCTTATACTTTTTTCTCAAAGCGCTCAATTGATCCAATCTCTGCATATTTTTGTCTTGCTGTTTCTCACTGAGCGACAAGATCAGATTCTCAACTAGGTAAGTCGCTGCAATCATGGAATGAAATTCATCCTTTTCTCCTCGACTCGCAAACAAAAGAGCATCGAAGGCATGATGCGTCCGAAGCACCGGCTGATCGGTAATGACAATCGTCCGATAGCCTGCTGATGCTCCATAATCCAGCAGCACGTCTCCTTCCTTTAATATTCGTGAAAAAGCAAAAATCAACACGACGCAGTTTTTGTCAATATGGACCAAATCCTCGAGCAGCTCGCTCCCCCATTTGCGCAGGATAACAACCGTTACGCCAAACCGAGCCAACCGGTAATTCAGCAATTCCGCAAGGCCGATCGATGGTCCCGGAGCATAAATATAGAGCTTCTTCGCTTCCTGAATCAAAGCAACCGCACGCTCGAAATAAGCCTTGTTGAAATGATTCAACGTCACCTGCAGGAGCTGGACACTCTTATTCAAATGATGAATCTGTAATTTGGTGTGTTCAAGATCGTCAATGGTGTTCATCATTTTTTTTGCCGGCGTAATTTCAAGATCTTCTCTTAATTTCCGCTTGTAATCTTTCAAATTTTTAAACCCAATCATCATCCAAAAACGGGAAACAGAGGCAATGCTCACTCCTGATTCTTTAGCGATTTCTTTTTCAGTCAGCAGCATGACTGCCGATTCATTGTGCTGCAGCCATTGGGCAATTTTCAGGTGTGTCGGCGAAAGCAGGCTGATATTAATGGGACTGCGACTCATGAGATCACCTTTTTTTGCTTTCATCATAGCATTAGCGTCGCTGATTTCGCAGTTCTATGAAAATAAAATTACATTATTATATAAAATAATAATTTATTTACACTAGATTCACATGATTCCCACGGTTCATTAACAGTGATTTTCTATACTACAAGAGAAGTTAAAATTCAGGAGGGACACCAATGACGCAAATCAAAGAACGCTACACGCTGACCCAGCCCCAGAAAATGATGGTTTTTATCTTGTCGATGTCTTTATACGGATTATCCAACATGATTACCGAACTTGTACCGGAAGTAAATATCGGACCTGTTAATTTCTCAATTGAGTACTTCGCGTTTATTCCTTTGACGCTGTGCATTCTGTTCCATCCTTTCTATGCCGCAATCGGCGCATCTGTCGGTGAAGTTATTTTCGGCGAAGTGATGCTCGGTCAGTTCAGCGGTTTCGGAGAAATAGAGAAACTGGTCATCTTCACCTTGGCGATGTATGTTGCCGGAATCATCGTCAACAATCCCAAGAGCCGGGTTCAAGTCGGCATTGCCGCAATGACCGGTGTGATTATTCACCAATTTCTCAATATGATTTCAGATATTACCAAGGTCTGGATCGGCGTCGATGACTTTGAAGCCGTTTCCGGTCTTCCTCAAAGTGTAGTTGCAATCGAGGGCTTCTCCTTTCTGAATGACGTGCTGTTCTCAGGGATCCTATTTGCCCTCCTGCCAACGCTCTACCTCGTTCCGCGTTTGTATGGAAAAATCGAACCGCTGCTCGGCATGAAGCCGCGCGATAACAAGACCAAATATCCGATCAGCGGCATCCTTAACCCACGTTTCATCATCATCGGTGTCCTGCTTTCGGCTGTCGCGATGGGATGCGAGTTCCTGTCTGAAGCCGGGATTGATATCTTTGAATGGGAAGCAGAATTTGGAGACACGGCAATTTGGATCAGTCTGGCCGCAGCCGCTGTCGTTGCCCTGATCACCATCATTGTACTTGTTACAGGAAAAAACAAAGCGAAGCGCAGTATGGCCAATGAATGAACTCATTCATGTGGAGAACGTGACCTTTCAATACCCAGGCGCCGAACATCCGGTTTTAAAAAAAATGAACTTATCCGTTGAAAAAGGCGAGTTTCTTGCGGTAATCGGCAGCAACGGAAGTGGAAAATCAACCCTGTGCAAGCTCTTTAACGGGTTGATTCCCCATTTTTACACCGGAGATTTTGAGGGCTCCGTAACTGTAAACGGATTGAATATACTCAACAGCAGCGTCGCCGATCTATCCTGCCATGTCGGCTATGTATTCCAGGACTTTGAAAATCAGCTTGTTCAGGCGCGTGTTTTGGAAGATGCCTCGTTCGCTCCGCTTAATTTCGGCATGGAGGATTACTTGCAGCGTGGTCGCCGGGCACTGGAACTCGTCGGGCTCGCTCATTTGGCGGATGAATTTGTTTGGCAACTGAGCGGCGGACAAAAGCATTTGCTCGCACTCGCCGGCTGTCTGGCAATGAATCCAGACATCATTGTCATCGATGAGCCAACGGCGCAACTGGACCCTTATCATGCCAAAGAGATCTATGAGGTTTTGAAAAAGTTGAATAAACAGTATGGAAAAACAATCATATCGATTGAACACCATACCGAATTTATCGCTGAATACTGCGATACGGTTCTTCTGCTGAATAAGGGATCAGTCATTTGGAAACGGCCGATGCGTCAAGCGCTGTCTGAAGTCGATCTATTAACAGAATTGAACATTTACCCGCCTCAGGCAGCCCAGGCTGCCAGCCGGCTCGGTGCCGATCACGTGCCGATCACCTTAAACGAAGCGGTTGCTTTTTTCAAAGAAATGATTCCGCGAAGCACGCCATCTGTCACAAAGCCTGAGCCCGTACAGGCTCAGGAAGAGCCGGTCATCCGATTTGATCAGGTCGGCTTTTCTTATAAATCGATGAATAAGAAACAAGCGCAGGTTTTAAAGAATATTAATCTTTCACTATTCAAAGGCGAACAGGTCGCCATTGTCGGCAACAACGGTGCGGGCAAGTCAACCTTGCTCCGGCTGATCACCGGCGTCAAAAAACCGGAAAGCGGTACGCTCACCGTCCGCTCGCAATCCGTCGCTTCATGCACACCGGAAAAAATGGCGGATCACGTCGCCTATATCTATCAGAATCCTGAGCAGATGTTCATTGACGATTCAGTAAAAAAAGACGTTGCCTTTTTCCCAAAGGCGAGAAAAATCAAGGACTATGAAAACAAAATTGATGAGATTTTGGAGCAGTTCGATTTAGTCGACCTGCAGGACAAAGACAGCCGTCTGATGAGTGGCGGACAACAGCGCCGGGCATCACTTGCAATCGGTGCCGCCATGAATCCGTCGGTCATTCTGCTTGATGAACCGACTGCCAGCCTTGATATGGCAACACGAAAGCACCTGACACAATTCATCTTGAAATTAAAGGAACAGATCGATCTTGTCATGATCGCCACCCATGACATGCAGCTTGTCAGCGAATGGGCGACGCGCGTTATTGTGCTCCATCATGGGCAGATCATTTTTGACGGCGGCAAAGAGGAACTCTTTTCAAACCCGGCGCTGATGGATAAAGCCGGACTTGTCCCCCCGCAAATCGTTACGCTCAGTCTCGCATTGAACGTCGATCCGGTTGACTATTCGGTTGATTCCTTTATCAATCGATTTAAGGAGGTGCCAGAAGAATGGCCGCTGCAAAAAGCTTCGCAGATAAATTAAGCTTCGAACAGATTAAGATTGAGTTGCTGAATACAGCCTATGGCAATGATCGAACGCTGATCGCAAAGCTGGATCCGCGGACCTTGTTCCTGTGGTACACCTTTTTTGGGATCGCTCCGTGGTTCATCTATAGCAAAATGATACTCGCCGGCATGCTGGTCTTTGTGATTGGCACAACGATTATGACCAAGGTCAGCCGTTTGATTATTTTCATTCTGATCCTGGGATTACTTGGCGAAAGCGGCTACCTGCTTATTGCATCGTTTTTTTTCGGAGGCAACTTGGGGATTATTGTCCCACTCCTCACGTTGACCATGAAACTATCAGTCATTTCACTCGCCAGTATTACCGCATTCTGTTCGATGAGTCCTGAGCGATTGGGTGAGGGCCTGCTTCGCATCGGCGTACCGGGTCAGGTATCGTTCAGTATCTCCTACGGCTACCGAATGCTTCCGACCTTGTTTGAAGAATACAATCACATTTTCATGTCTTATCGCCTGCGCGGAAAAAGTCCCGAAAAACACGGACTTTTCTACTTTCGAACGGTGATCTATTTCATCAAACTGGCGGTCAAATCCTTTTATCCGCTGCTGCTCAGCATGGCCAAACGTGCGCGGACGACCGTTGAAGCGCTGGAGACCAAGGGCGGGCAATACGCGTTTAAGAATCCTGCAGTGAAAAAGCTGAAACTGGCAAAATTGAGGATCGGTAAAAACGATTATTTCTTTTTGCTAATTTCTGTTCTGTATTTAATGTCGATCTTCATTTCAAGTTATTATGTTCAATTTTAGGAGGCCGAGTACGTGAATATTGATTTTCATACCCATGTTAAAGTTGCAAAGAAGTCCGATTTTTCCCCGGACTATTTTAAAGAAATGATTCATGAGGCAAAGCTTGCCGGGCTTGACGCCATCGCACTAACCGAGCACTTCAATACATCCAGTCTTGAGACGGTCTACAACTACCTGGACGAAAACTATGATTACGTTCAAGATTATTATGACGCGGACGGTCTGAAGATTTTCCCTGGGATGGAAGTGGATGTTCGCGAAGTCGGCCATATCCTCTTAATCAGCCGCCGCGAAAACCTTCGTTCCATGTTTCAAACGCTGAAGCATCATTTAAGCAAGGACAAGTTCCTGCCATTCAGTGAGCTGATGGATCTAGCTGAACAGTATAACGTACTGAAAATCGGTGGGCATCCGTTTCGCCCGGCGACCCCTCTGACTCAGCATGCACCGCAGCAGCTCAAGCGGCTCGACGCTCTGGATCTGAATGGAAAAGATCTGTATACGCTGGGCATCGAAGAGAACCAAAATAAAGTTTATCCGTTCGCGCGTTCACTTGGTCTGCCCGTAACCGGGGGCAGCGACACACACCAATTCATGCAATACGGAACGGTGATCAACACATTACGCGATGACTGCACGACGATTGATCAGCTTAAAGCAGCAATAGGCAATGGCGCCTATGCCATTCATATATCGGATGACCTGTCTTTACGTGTTAAATCAGCCACTATAATTAAAAAATTGGTGAAACAACTGCTTGAGAAAGAAAATGCGCTTCACATTAATTAAATTAAATGCAATTGCAGTAAAAAACCTTCCTGTCATTAAGACATGGAAGGTTTCTTTCATTTTATATAATTGTTCGTAATTAACGTTTTTCCCATGTTTCATGAATAAACGCATCGCGGCCGGATTCCACACGTTCAGCCTTGTAACGGTCCGGGTGCTTTTGGTAGAACTTCTGGTGCTCCTCTTCCGCTGGATAAAACGGTGCCGCAGGAAGAATTCGAGTCACGATCGGTTTGATAAAACGTCCGCTCACGGCTAAATCTGCTTTGGATTGCTCTGCCGCCTTCTTTTGCGCCTCATTGTGATAGAAAATCGCGGTCCGATAGTTGTCGCCGCGATCAAAAAACTGCCCGCCGTCATCGGTCGGATCGACCTGAGTCCAATATAATTCGAGAAGCTTTTCGTACGGAAACAATTCAGGATCAAAAAGTATCTGAATGGCTTCCATATGGCCGGTTGTTCCAGTTTTCACCTGCTCATAGGACGGATTTTCAACCGTACCGCCTGTATAGCCGGAAACGACTTTTTCAATTCCCGGCAATGTATCGAACGGCTTAACCATGCACCAAAAGCATCCTCCGGCAAAGGTCGCCGTATCAAGATTTACTGTCATCTGCTTTTTCTCCCTCTTGCTGCTCCGGCTCATTTTTCACCAAGGGAAGCCGCACATTGAATGTCGTCCCCTTACCGAGCTCGCTTTCTACATCAATCTTCCCGCGATGCTTTGCCACGATCCATTCGGCAATCGATAGACCGAGACCGGTACCTTTTTGACCGGTACGCGCGCTGTCCACTTGATAGAACCGATCGAAAATGTGTTTGGCATCTTGTTCTGATATTCCGCATCCGCTGTCGGATACGGTCAGCCGGGCATACTTGTTTTCTCTCGTGCAGTTAACCGCAATCTTTCCACCCTTTGGCGTAAATTTCATCGCGTTATCCAAAAGGATGACGAGCAGCTGATGCACACGTTGTTCATCACCATTAATGTAAATGGGATCGCCTGCTCCGTCAAGTCTGAAGGATTTCTCTTCGAACTCTGCCATTTCCGAGAAGGGTTCGGTTACTTTTTTCAAGACCGCGCTCAAGTCAAGCGGAGCCAGACTCACTTCGAGCCTGTTCGCGTCCGAACGCGCCAAGGTCAGCAGATTTCCGACAAGTTTGGACAGCCTGCGCGTCTCATCAAGCATGACCGCAATATCCTCGCCGACCTCCTGAACCTTTTGGCGCGGCTGCCTGAGCAAGCCTTCAATTTTCAACTGGATGATCGACAGCGGTGTGCGCAGTTCATGAGAAGCATCGGCTACAAAACGATTTTGCCGATCCCACGCCTTTTCTACCGGACGAAGCGCATACCTCGCAAGGAAATAGCCGACAATAACAGAGACAATTGCTCCGCCAATAAGCCCATAAACAATGATCATACTTAGCGTGTTTAACAAATTTTTCTCCGGCGTCACGTCAACGCTAAAGATAATCTTAAGTGACTGTCCGTCAACTTTCCCTGTTTTGACCAGTAAATGATAATAATTACCATGTGCCTTCTTTTCAACAATGGTTCCGGAAGTCGTCTTTAAGAAAGGTTTAAAAAAATTTTTTGCCTCTTCAGTGCCCGGATAGGCGTCCATACTTGATACAATTTGATTATTGGTGCTGCTCGTGATCACCCATCTTAATCGAGGGTTGTCGCGGAGACGCTGCACCATTGCTCCTTGACCTTGACCTTGCATTGGGTCTCGAAGAAACAGCTTTACTTTTCCTGAAAATGCATCTCTCAGCATCTTATTACTGTCTCGAAAGGTCACGCCCTGTTCATAGAAATAAATGGTCCCACTTAAGATACTGAGTAGCAAAATCAGCAGTATTGAATTCAAAATCGTTAATTTGATAAGCGTCCTGCGAAAAAGTGTCATAGGCAATCACTTATCCGTCATCATATAACCGATACCGCGGACAGTTTGGATATCGGAGTCATAGCCGTATTTCTTCAATTTTTTTCGTAGTTGATGGATATAGACCTCGACAATACCTACCGTTGTATCCGAATCAAAGCCCCAAATCCGGTCAAAAATCTGCTCCCGGGTGAGTATTTGGTCTTCATTCTGCACCAGATATTCAAGTAAATCATATTGTTTTGTCGTAAACGAAAGAATTTCTCCATCGACTTTAATTTGTTTGCGTTTGTTGTCAATCTCAATGCCCTTATAGCGAAGGATATGGTCAAGTGCCATCGGCGAACTGCGACGCAAGACTGCAGCCACTCGTGCCTTTAGTTCCTGGTTCTGAAACGGCTTGACCATATAATCATCGCCGCCCAAGTTCAGCCCCTTCACACGGTCATCGACGGCGTCGCGCGCCGTAAGAAAAATAATCGGCGTTGCTACTCCTTTTTTTCGAATCCGCTCTGTGACCTCAAAACCATTCATCCCAGGAAGCATCACATCAAGAACAATCGCATCATATATATTCTGCTCCGCTAAATACAGTGCATCGTCGCCGTCCTCCGCCGAGTCGACCGTATACTCATCTGCGAGCAAGCGGACAATTTCTTGAAGTAGATAGTGATTATCCTCAACAACCAGCAGCCTCATCGTCAACACCTCACATTTCTCATTCCTGCACTTATTGTACAACATAACAAACCTTTATTGAAAATGGCTCACTCCATACGAAGGGCCTCAATCGGATTAAGTTTTGACGCTTTATAGGCCGGAAATACGCCAAACACAATGCCGACGACCGCCGAGAACAGGAACGCTGCTGCCATAATCGGCAGTGAATAGACAATGGTCCCTCCTACAGCCAGCGCATAAATCTTCGCAGCCAGAACGCCGATACCGACTCCGCAAAGTCCGCCGAGCATACTGAGGACGGCTGCTTCAATCAGGAACTGAAGCATAATATCTTTTCTTTTCGCTCCGATCGCTTTGCGTATGCCGATCTCCCGCGTGCGTTCCGTAACCGATACGAGCATGATATTCATGATGCCGATGCCGCCGACAAGCAATGAGATGCCTGCAATTCCGGCAAGTAGCATCGTCATTGTACTTGTGACCGAGCTCATCGCTTCCATAACATCTTGTTGATTGACGACACTGTAATCATCTGAATCACTGTAGGTTTGGCTCAACACGCGAGAAATGCCCGCCATCGCCCAATTTACAGAGTCCTGGCTCTCAGCCTGAGCATAAAACTGTGTAATATACGTCGTACCGATCAGCCGCTGCGCAGTCGAAAATGGGAGAAAAGCCGCATCGTCACTGCTCGATCCCATTGATCCGCCCTTGCTGTTCAGGACACCGACGACCAGATAGCTTTCACCGTCAATCAATACTTTTTTATCGATCGGTGATTCATTTTCAAAAAGGGTCGTTGCCAGATCGCTACCTAGAACAACGACTTTCTGGCGGAATTTATTATCCAATGAGGAAACAAATCGTCCCTGTTTGACAGTGAGTTGTCTGATCGATAAATAGCTGGAGGTCGTTCCGGTCACGCTGACCTGGGAGGTTGTGCTGCCGTTGCGCAGCGTACTTCTCCCGCTTAGTACCGGTGCCACCGATTTCACGCCGGTCGCCTGCTTGACCTCTTTCAAATTATCCATTGTGAAATGAGTATCCGTATTTGTAATGTTCACTGTTATAAGATTGGTTCCAAGACTATTGACACTGTCGGCAACCGACTTGCTGGAACCTTGTCCTATGGCTAGTAGAGCGATAACCGAGAAGACGCCGATAATAATACCGAGCATGGTCAAAAATGAGCGCATTTTATTTCCCTGGATATTGCGCACAGCCATTTTTATCGAAGTAAAAAGATTCATCAGATATGTTCACCTTCCTGAAGCCTGCCGTCACGAATGCTGACTGTTCGTTTTGCCTTTCTTGCCACATTCAAATCATGGGTGATCAACACAATCGTGCGTCCGCTATTATTCAGAGTGGTCAACAGCTTCATAATATCTTCACTGGTCTTGCTGTCCAGTGCCCCCGTCGGTTCGTCGGCAAGTAAAATTTGCGGCTGCCCGGCGAGTGCGCGAGCAATGGCTACACGTTGCTGCTGACCTCCTGAAAGCTGGTTGGGAAGATGCGTTGCGCGTTCTTCAAGCCCGACCAGTTTCAAGCATTCCAAGGCACGGGCCCGCCTATTTTTGGCCTTCACACCGCGATAGAGCAGCGGCATTTCCACATTTTCAACCGCAGTCAATTTTCCAAGAAGATTGAAGTTCTGAAAAATAAAGCCGATTTTTCGATTCCTGATTTCTGCTAAATCGCGATCCTTAAGGCGATCAATGTGACTGCCGCCCAGAGTGTATTCGCCTGCATCTGGTTTGTCGAGACAGCCCATCATATTCATGAGTGTGGATTTACCCGATCCGGAAGGCCCGACAATGGAAACAAAAGCACCTTCCTCAATAGTAAGATCGATATGATCCAGAGCATGAACGATATTGTCGCCTAATTTATAGGTCTTCTCAATCTTGCTCATCGAGATCATGACTTCACTCATGGCCGCGTTCCACCACCGTTTCCACTACGAGTCCCGCCAGTACCGCCGCCAAAGCTGCCTTGTCCGCCTCCGAAGCCGCCACCATTCATGGAAGGTGTCATTTGAGTTTGACTGCTTGACGATGATGAAGAGGTACCGGATGATTTGGTGATCGCATTTAATTGGACGGTCTGTCCTTCCTGAAGACCGGATTTAATTTCGATATATTGATCATTATGAATACCGACCGTCACCGTTTGCTGCTTGCCCCTTGTTGTTTCCACATTGCTGAAGCGGCCCGATGCATCCTCACCGCTGCTATTTGAATTTGAGGAAGACAAATATACATAATAGCCGTCACCACTTTGATGTACAGCACCCGATGGTAAATATAGAACATTCGTTTTCTTTTCAAGAACGATATTCGCTGTCGTTGTCATGCCTGGTTTAAGTCCGGTTGATTTGGATAAATGCACCGTTACATCAAAAGAAGAGGTTCCATTTGTATCACTGCCTTCCTTAGCGATTGACGTCACTTTCCCGCTGAACGTTTTTTTCGGATAAGCAGCAACGACAACGGAGACGGATTGTCCGGTTTTAATTTTCGGAATATCCAGTTCGTCAATAGAAAGTACCGTGCTCAGATCATCATAGCTCTTTAAATGAGCGACCGTCTGTCCGGCATTTACGCGATCGCCTGCATAGACTGTAAAGCTTGTTACAGTACCTGATTTAGGAGCTACAAGCGTTGTACCGTCTGTAAAGGTAAGCAGTTTGTCACCTTTTTCCACTTTATCATTTTTTGCGACAGAAACGCTGTAAACCGTTTTCGAGGCGTCATCCGCGTCAATCGTCACGTCCTTATCAACAGTCGGTTCTAATGATCCGGATCCGCTGACATCGGTGGAGATCGTGCCTTTCTGAACCGTGGTTGTCGGAATCATGGTTTGATTATCCGAGGACTTGTCCCTCGTGAAATACCAGAATGCTCCTCCCCCTCCAATAGCAAGTACTACAACAAGAATTAAAATCCAGATCTTCTTCATTATCCAAACCCCTTCACTACTTCAGATGTTTTGTTATGGACTTCAGTTTAAGGGGGGATTCTTAAAATTTGCTTAAGGATTTAAAAACAGCTGATGGTGTCCTGAGGAACCTATTCGATCCAAGCGACTCGAAATTAAGTAAGGTAGTTCGATTCGGAGTTTTACACCATAGGCGCAACTGAAGGCAGCCCTATTGGTGTCTCATATGGAAAAAGCAGCTTCATTCTGATGAGGCTTTTGATGACAGCTCTGTTTGTGCGCGGTGACGGTTCAACAAATTGAAAAACGGCGGAAGAAGTGTACAGATGGCAAGCACTCTCAATACCTGCACTGCAACCACAAAGGTAGAATTGGCATGGAGTGCCTCCGATGTTACCGCCATTACGTCAATGCCGCCCGGTGCAAAGGCCAGAATCGATGTAACCGGGTCAATTCCGGTTAGACCCGACACGAGCAAAGCGCAGAGGAACATGGCTGCCGTCAGTCCGATTGAGCCCATAAGTCCCACAAAAGCAATCCGAGCAACGTCCAAAAACATACTTCGCTTCAGCCGTGCGCCGACACATGCACCAATCGTGATTTGAGCCACGATCACAAGAAGATGCGGCTGCCACACGGGCAAAGCATTCGCTGTTGCCACGCCAAACACGATCTGCGCTGCACCGGCACCGATCATGCTTCCGAGCAGCCAAGGGGCGGGCATTTTTATTTTTTTCCCCAACCAAGCACTTATTACAGCGATTATGATGAGCAGAAAGAGTCCTGCAGCGGTTGCCGGATTCAGCGTTTTCACAACTTCAGCAGCCGCCGGCTTTGCTTGAACCGGTGCATTCCAAATGGATACAAGGACTGGCACTGTGCTTTCAACTAGGATCACCCTCATTGTCTGGATAATGCTGACAACTGCCATGTTCGCCCCGCTGTCTGCCGCAATGCCCACCATCGAAGACAATCCTCCGGGTGTTGTTCCATAGAGACTTGTACTGAGATCCGTCTTACTGAAATGAAATAGAGTAAATCCGCTTGCAAGAGATAAAGCAATGGATGTTAAGATCATGATGATAATCGGCAGCCATCCATGGCGCAATGCATCCAGGATTGATCCATTGACTTGCATTCCGATCTGCACACCAAGCAGGAGCTGGCCGGCCTTCAGCCAATAACTCTCCATCCCTTTTTCAGTACAAAGCCGCCTGATCCACCTTGGATTCAACAGTGAAAGCGCGCCTGCCATGATCAAGGTTCCAATCATCCATCCGATTGAAAGTCCTGCCAAAGTAAGCATCAAGCCTCCGGCGCTGCAAATCATGATAAAAACTAGGTTTCTTCCGCTTAATGCTAGGCTTGACCTCATTTTCTTCCTCCTCTTTAAAAGCTTAGTATAGCAATATTCTATCACGCTGATTGATGAACACATTTAATTAAAAAATTGACGCGGTTTGCTGCCGCGCCAAGGAAATCAATGATTTATTTTTTAAAATGATAGGGAACCGTTGCAATAACAACATCTTTGTGACGGATCAGACTCGCTTTGATCAGAACACCGGATTGGTTATGCAGCAGGCTCTGCCACCATTTTTTTGTATAAAACTGCGGGAATACCACGGTTACTGTAGCTCCCTGCTTATCTGCTTTGTATTTTACAGTGGTGATAAATTTATCAAGCGGACTGACAATGCTTCGATATGGTGAATGAAGCGCAATTAGCCTAACCCCCGGATTCCATTCATTCCATTCCTGATTCATTTTATTGATCGCTGCCGGGCTGTCGCCGACAAATACGGCAATGACATTACCGGATAGTGATTTAGCGTACGTCAATGATTGCTCTACGACTTTTGTAATTCCGGCAACCGGCACAACAATAATATTGTCGGACGCATGAACGATTGGCACTGGCTCGGAAAAATCAACCCGCAGCTGTTCGGCAACAAGCATATAATGTTCATGGATTTTATGAAAAACAGTAACCACAATCGGCACAAAAATCAGTACGGGCCAGATTTGCGGAAATTTCGTCAAAAAGAATATAGCAAGAATCAGATAACAAATTAATGCTCCGAGTAAATTGATCATCAGTTTGCCCTGCCAGCCCTTGGGCCGTTTCTTTAGCCAGTGGACAATCATACCCGTCTGTGAGAGTGAAAACGGAATGAACACACCAACTGCATAGAGTGGAATCAGATTTTCCGTTCTTCCTTCAAAAATAATAATGAGCACAATCGAAAGAGCACCTAAAGTTAAAATACCGTTGGAGAAACCCAATCGATCTCCCTTGACCTTAAACGGTCTCGGCATATATTTATCCCTCGCTAAATTAAATGCGAGCAGCGGAAATGCTGAGTAGCCGGTATTCGCGGCGAGAATCAAGATTAATGCCGTGGACACTTGAATAATGTAATAAAAAAGATTGCGTCCGAACAAATTGCCCGCCAGCTGAGAAAGCACCGTCTGATCACTTTCCGGATGAACGCCGTACCAATAGGAAAGATAAACGATTCCGGCCAGAAGTACCGCAAGCACGCCGCCCATCATGAGAAGCGTCCGAGCAGCATTCTTGGGTGCGGGATCCTTAAAGCTCGGAATAGCATTAGAAATTGCCTCGACACCAGTCAGTGCAGAGCATCCTGACGAGAAGGCACGCAGCAAAAGAAACAGGCTGACTCCCATCACCGGCGTACCCAATGCCGCATGTTGATGCATGGGAACAGTATGTCCGGTCAATGCAGCAAAAAGTCCGCCGCCAATGACCAGCAGCATCATGAGTACAAAGAAATAAACCGGATAAGACAATAGTGTTGCCGAATCCGTTAATCCTCGCAAATTCAGAATCGTGATCAAAATGACGATAATGACAGCAACCAAAACGGCATGCTCATGGAGCGATGGAAATGCTGAAGTAATCGCATCCGTACCTGCTGAAACACTAACTGCTACCGTCAAAATATAGTCAACGAGCAGTGCTCCTCCTGCAGTAAGACCAAAGTTAGTGCCAAGGTTTTCTTTTGCAACCATATAGGCTCCGCCGCCTTGCGGATAGGCAAAAATAATCTGTCGATACGACAAAACGAGTGCAATTAAAAGAATGAGAACGCCAAGAGAAATCGGTAAGGAAAACCAGAGTGCACTGCTTCCTGCTGCCATCAAAACTATTAGGATCTGCTCAGGTCCATAAGCAACCGAAGAAAGTGCATCAGAGGACAGAACAGCCAAGGCTTTGAATTTATTTAATTTTTGATTGTGCGATTCATTTGACTTAAGCGGCCTGCCGATCAGCAGCCGTTTTAATTTCGTTAACATAAATGTGCCCCTTCTTCATGCAGTATTACTTAACTCTTTGAAGTGAATGAGAATAGATTTTTGGCAATCTTCCACAAGATCTATTGCGTTATACTCCTTCGATTTGTGCAGATTGATTGTATGCCTCATTTTTGAATGAAGCAACACAGAAAAATTTGGTAATGATACGTCTTAGACATCTACTGAACAGGTGCAGAAACTGGAAGTTCTTATCTATTATAAGTTGAATTATTTTTTAATAAAGGCAGCGCCATTAATATCTTATCTTTACTCTTTATTATTTTATCTCAACTTTCGCAGCTTAGTTCTGGCAGATAAGCCTTGATATAGCTGGGTAGTCTGTCAATCCATTGCTGGAGTTGACAAGTAATCCACTTTTTGATCGTATTTTTGGTTCCGGCTAATGCTTCATGAAGAAGATCCAGAAGCTGAGTCAAGGCAACGGCCCAATCCAGTTCACTCATTTCGTCGCAAAGCTCGTAGAACATGCCACCTAGTGTCCGTTCGTCTGAACTGCAGCGATTCTGCCAGGCCAAGAGAATGAACCGGGTAAACACAATCGTTGTGTGGCTGATCAGAAGGTCATATGACCGACCCTGAAATTCTTTTTGAAGTTTGAGAAAAGACTTGGTCGCTTTGAAGAAGAGCTCAATGTCCCACCTCATTCCGTAGATTCGGATGATTTCCCGTGCTGTCAATGTGCAGTCGGTACTTAAAAGGGCTAACCAGCGATCCCTCTGGTGACGGTTCTGTACGAAGACCACTTTGACTGGAATTCCATTAGCCAGGGTAGTGCGAATGGAACGAAGAACCCCTTTCTGGCCAGTGACCGGCAGGGCGAGCCGGAACAGAGATTTCAAACCCACGAGTTGGCCACCCACCTGATAACGCTGGTTCGTCGCCTTGACCATGCCGATGACATTCAGGCCCTGATGGGTCAATGCTTTGACCAGAGGCTGCTGCGTGAACCAGCTGTCCATCAGGACATAAGAGGCTTGAATCCCCTTTGACAAAGCCCGCTCTACCATGGCCGGAATCTGGACAGGTGCCGTCTGCAGGGCTTCGATCCGCCGTTTGTAACCGGAGCATCTCTTGTCAATGGTCGACTGTATGCCGTTTATCGCTGCTTTTTCAGAACTGAGCAGAGAAAAGTCAACGGGTAGAAACGTGGTTCCGTCTGACCAACCCAGAGTCAACATCCGATAACCTTTGAAGTATGTCTGCTTCGCGTGATCAAAGCAGCGAGCCAGCAGTTCCACCTGCTTACTGCGATCCCGATAGAAGGACGAATCATCCAGAATGAGTACTTTCGTGTGTTGCGTGTCAGTTAACCGACTCACTTTTTGGATCGTCGCCGTGCTGAGTGACAGGAGAAAACGTCGCCAGGCAAATTTGGGATGGTTCAGGAAGCGATAAACCGTATCCTTGCCAGGTAAATCAACCGCCTTAGGACTGTTGAGCAGGCGATACCAGTTCTTCCGCCTGAAAACCAAGCAGAAAACCAGTTGAAAGAGATAGCCACAGGAAAAGCCGAAGGCCTTGGTGATTCCTGCCTGACGCAGATGTTTCAGAATGCCCAGCTCATCAAATTTTGCTTTTATTTCTCTAGGGAGTTGATTGTTTTGAACCTTTTTCGTTATCATATTAGAGGACACCTTCTGTTTGGTAATGTTTTTCGTCAAAATTCACTATACCAAAGAGAAAGGTGTCTTTCCATTTAGTCAATAACCCTAATTGATAAGCAATGGATCTTGTAATGTTAGGCGTTCACCTCGATTTTTGAACTGCGAAAGTTGAGTTTTATGAAACAAAAATCAACAGTTTAAGAATAAAAGCGCATCATTCGTCATCATTTCCCAGGTAATAATCAGCAAGCGACATCATTTCCCTTTATTTCCATGTTTACCGCAGCTTTTTTCGTGTCAGTGACAGCATGACGACTGTACCAATAATGCATGCCGCTCCCATCCAATCAAACACTGTGAGTGGAACATGCATCCAAGCAACACTGACAATGGCTGCAGACAGCGGTTCGGCGCAGCCAAGCAGACTGGTTTCTATTGGTTTTAAATACTTCAGGCTGGCCAAATACAAGTAAAATGCAAGCAGTGTGCCAAAAAGAATGACAAAAGCAATGCCCATTATTAATTGAACGGAAAGATTTCCGTTGAAATGCCAAGGTGGATACAGTACGCTCATTGCGATTCCACCAATGACCATCCCCCAGCCGACAACAACTCCGGGACCGAATTGTTTCAGTAGTTTTCCAGGCTGTGTCGCATAGATGGCACCGCCCAGTGCCGACATCAGTCCCCAAAAAACGGCAAGCGGAGCAATCGACAACTGATCCGGATGCCCTTTTGTCGCTATTAAAAAAACACCAAGCAATGCCATTAAAATTGCCGCTAATTCTACTCCGGACGGTTTTTTGCGCCAACGGATCATTAAGTAGAGCATGATCAGGACCGGACTAAGATACTGCAGCAGCGTTGCCGTAGCCGCATTACCTGCGGCAATCGCTTCAAAATACGTATATTGAGCACCAATCATCCCGATTAATCCAAAAATAAGCATACCTGACACTGTTTTTCCATTTTTCCAAACAGACCAGGTCAGATGACGTTCTTTTCCAAATTGCGTCAAGATGAGCAGCAGTATGCCTGCCGTCAGCATACGAACAGAAGTCAGCCACCCGGCATTGATGTGCTGAGCTTCAAATAAATACTGGGCAACATTTCCAGAAACACCCCATAATGTCGCACCGCAGAGCACGAGCATCATACCGATCGACCGCTGCCAAGATCGTGTGGCAGCAAAGCGCCGCACAAGTTCTGCCACTTTTTTCTTCCTCTCTGTGTTCTTCGTCACATCTTATTATAATGAGACCGTCAACCGGTTCTCAGTTGAATAGAAACGAGTTCCCATGTATGATATAAGAAGTTTAGTTTAGCACAGTTAAGCAGAGTAAAGAAGAGCAGAGTTGAGAACAGAATCGTACATTTTTTAGTGACTTGCAGACGGCCGCTTTTATTCGACGTCTCTTTCTGATTCAGAGTTGCTCTTCTGTATAAATCTATTTATACAGGAGGTTGATAAGATGAGTATCTTATCACAAATTGACAAATCACAAGCATCCACTCTTTACACCACTGACAAGGGTATGATCATTACCCGCAGCCAGGTACCGATCTCTGGTGAACCGGCTATTTTAAATCTTGCAGAACGCCTTGATGAACACAAAGGCGCACTGTTCTCCAGTACCTACCGTTTTCCGGGCCGTTATTCGCGCTGGGATATCGGGTTTGTGAACCCGCCGCTTGAACTGACATCAAAGAACCATTCCTTTCAAATTAAAGCACTCAATGAACGCGGGAAGGTACTGATTGCCTTTCTGACTGATCGCTTAACCCATCCTGATTTAGAAATAACGTCCCGTCATTCATCTGCTCTGATCGGCAACATCCGTGTGACCGATGAAGCATTGATTCAAGAAGAGAATCGAACAAAGCGTTCTTCACTGTTCACATTGCTTCGAGAAATTGAAACACTTTTTCACATTGATGATGATTTTCTCGGCCTTTATGGTGCTTTTGGTTTCGATCTTGTCCTCCAGTTTGAGCACTACACTCTGAATAAAGATCGAAATTCGGAACAAAATGATCTGCAGCTTTACCTTCCCGATGAGCTGATTGTTGTTGATCGGGAGAAAAACAACGCGTATCAATTAACCTATGAATTTGCTTACGGAAAGCTTTCTACCGAAAACAAACCGCATTTCGGTGCAGTTGCCCGGTTCGACAAAAAATCGAGTGCTTCATCCGGTGTCGCTGATCAAAAAGGGGATTATGCCGCACTTGTACGCAAAGCAAAAGCAGCATTTAAAAAAGGCGACCTGTTTGAAGTCGTGCCAAGCCGTGTTCTGACTCAGCACTGTTCAAGTCGGCCTTCACATGTTTTTCAGCGACTGCAGTGCATTAATCCAAGCCCCTATGGTTTCCTCATCCATTTAAATAATGAAGAGTTTCTGATTGGTTGCTCTCCGGAAATGTACGTACGTGTCGATGGCGCGACAGTGGAGACATGCCCGATCTCTGGGACGATCCGCAGAAAAGGCTCTGTCATCGAAGACGCCGAACAAATCAAGACCTTGCTTGGTTCTAAAAAAGAAGAATCGGAACTCACGATGTGTACCGATGTCGATCGGAATGATAAATCGAGGATTTGTATCCCCGGTTCTGTTGAAGTGGTCGGGAGACGGCAGATCGAAACGTATTCCCATCTCTTTCATACGGTAGATCATATTAAAGGACAGCTGAAGGAAGATTGTGATGCCATCGATGCTTTTATCAGCCATATGTGGGCGGTCACCATCACAGGAGCACCAAAGCTTGAGGCAATGCGCTGGATTGAACAGCATGAAAAAACCGCGCGCGGCTGGTATGGCGGCGCGGTCGGCTGGATCGGTTTCAATGGTGACATGAACACAGGCCTTACGCTGCGCTGCCTGCGGCTGCAGCACGGGGAAGCCCAGATACGAGTCGGTGCAACGCTGCTCTATGATTCCGATCCGGAAAGTGAAGAAAGAGAGACATTGACTAAAGCCGGTGCATTAATTGAGGCACTTCGTCCATCCTCGTCCAAAGAGGAGTCCGTTGTTAAGCAAGTCGCGGGAAAAGAGGACCAGCACCCTCTCCATGTTCTTTTTGTTGATCATGAAGATTCCTTTGTGCATACCCTTTCCGGCTATTTTCAATCGCTTGGCGCAATCGTGACCGTTCGCCGAAGTCCGGCAGCCCGGCAAATGATCCGAGCGGGGTCCGAGCCCATTGATCTTGTCGTCCTTTCTCCCGGGCCGGGTCGTCCGGAACGGTTCAACATGCAGGAAACGATTGACCTTTGTTTGGAGCATCAGCTCCCACTATTCGGCATCTGTCTCGGCCTTCAGGGTATTGTCAATTACTTTGGCGGATCACTCGGAATCCTGCCAATACCCACGCACGGCAAATCATCAGTGATTCATCACAAGGACAGTCCTTTATTTCACAATGTTCCTCGGAATTTTAAAGCAGGACGCTACCACTCGCTTTATGTCGACCAGCTGCCGCCAGAGCTCAATGCTACAGCAGAATCTGACGATCATGTCATTATGGCTGTGGAGCATCGAAGCCTGCCGATCACGGCTGTCCAGTTTCATCCCGAGTCAATTATGAGCCTCGGAGAAAATGCAGGTATGAATATTTTGGAGAATGTTCTTAGAAGCGTTCGTCTTTATTCAGCCGTTCAACCTTAAGGCGGCTATGTCGTTTCATCATGGAGAGCTATTGGGTTTATACGCCGCATAATCTCCATCATTACTTTAGCAGGTGAATCATAAAGTAACGAATGAATGGAATCTCGGTGCATGGTAAACTTTAGGTAAAGGCTAAGTTATCGACAGTCAGGTTTAGATGTATGCCTTCGATGATTAGATGTGAGGAGCTAATCCGTTTTTCTTTTTATGGATGAGGGAGGATATCTATGAAAACAGCAGTATATGCCCATCGCGGCAGTAAATGCAATTGTCCTGAGAATACGCTTGATTCGTTTGAAGAAGCGATGCGTGTCGGAAGCGATGGCATTGAGCTTGATGTTCATTTGACAAAGGATCAGCAGGTCGTGGTTATGCACGATGAAAAGATTGATCGAACGACTAATGGCAAGGGCCAGATTAAATCATACACTCTAGAAGAATTAAAGCAATTTGACGCAGGATCTTGGTTTTCGCCAAAATTCAAAGGAACACGTGTACCTACGCTTATTCAAGTGCTTGAACTTCTAGCCGATTATCCCGGCGTTCTGAATATAGAGTTTAAAACCGACCGCAACGTTTATCCCGGTATCGAAGCGCGGGTAGCGCAGCTCGTCGATCATTATCGGCCGCATCTTCCCGTTGTCTACTCATCCTTCAATCATGAATCGTTGATCCGATTGAAGAAAATTAATCCAACTGCAGACATCGCACTTCTTTTATGGGAGCGTTTGGTCGAACCGTGGCGCTACACCCAACAGGTCGGCGCGACCGCTCAGCATCTCTGGCAGCCGACTGCTTTTTCTGAGACAGCAGCACAGCTCCAAGAGCACGGACTCAAGGTGCGCGCGTGGACAGTCAATCAGCCGAAAAATATGCAGCTTGCTTTTGAAATGGGTCTTGACGCCATTATTACCGATCATCCCGAGGCTGCTCTCGACCTGCGGAAAAGTTTTCAGAAGGTCGCAAAATAATACGGAAATGAAGTGTCGGGCAAGGTGCAAGTTCTCACGGAACCATTGGCACTGCTCGGCACTTTCGCTATAATACAATGAGAACGTTACCATTCAATGGACAACTAATCAGAGCCTTAATCGAATAGAAAACGAGGGATGAGTATGAACGGAAAACAATCAGCAGGCAGAGGCGCTGTTGATGAAATTAAAGAGGGAATGACCATCGGCCTTGGTACTGGATCAACTGTTTATTACTTTCTTGAAGCACTGGCTGAAAAAGTAGCAAATGGATTTACGATGACCGGGGTCGCGACATCTCAAAAAACCATTGACCTTGCCAGCGAATGGAAAATTCCGATGCGTGCGTTGAATGACGTCGCAAAAATCGATGTAACGGTCGACGGAGCCGATGAAGTCGATTCAGAATTAAACGGGATCAAAGGCGGAGGCGGCGCTTTGCTCTATGAAAAGCTGGTCGCCAAAGCATCCACGCGCCGCATTTGGATCGTCGACAATACGAAAAAGGTTGAACAGCTCGGCGCCTTTCCTCTACCGGTTGAAGTCGTTCCCTTCGGATGGAAGCATGTCAATGCCTATCTGTCTGAAAAAGGGTACCGTCCCGAACTTCGATGCGCCGCGGACGGACAACCTTACGTGACCGATGCGCATCATTACATTCTTGACCTTCACTTGCAGTCCATTTCCAATCCCGAACAATTGGCGAATGAACTGGATCATCTCACCGGAGTCGTCGAACACGGCCTTTTCCTCGGTATGACAGACAAAGTCATCGTCGGCTACCCCGACGGACATACCGATACTCTGAACAAATAATCTCACCTAACCCCCCTATCTGAAGCGTAGATAGGGGGGTTATTCTAATATTGCACAGTAAGGACAGACCGCGCAATACGGGGAGATTCGGTCTAACTCTCACTAGATTCGGTCCATTTTTCCATGGATTCTGCCTAACTTTTCGAGCGTTCGGTCTAATTTTTTATTGGTTCGGCCAAACCTCCGCTTTTCAGTCTAACTTTTTATGAATTTGGCCTAACTTTCCATGGATTCGATCTAGATTTTCAAGCGTTCGGTCTAACTCCTTCTCTTCGGTTCAGCTTTTCTCATATTATAAGTGTTTTTTCAATTGATACGATGTTGCGCGAGAACGTATTTAACTTTGTGTAAATGGAAATACTTACCTTATAAAAGGAGCTGACCATTTATGCAAAACTACCGTAATTATGGCGACATGACGATTCGTGAACTCGCCAGCCAATGTGAAAGTGTC
>Ga0334901_1000938_pt1 | contig 34901 bp, 34 predicted proteins | sample GraSluR3_MG_3_FD_207216 | JGI IMG/M metagenome (GOLD analysis project Ga0334901, IMG submission 207216) | Sludge microbial communities from methane-producing bioreactor in Wageningen University, Netherlands - Granular Sludge_15_08-R3 | ecosystem: Engineered > Bioreactor > Anaerobic >... | reverse complement strand
TTAAGGGGTTTAATGGTTTAAGGGTTAATGTGTTAAAGGGTTAATGAGTTAAAGGGTTAATGGTGTCTTGTCCTGAATTAGGTTTACAGAGAATGTAAATTTTTGCTCCACAGACTAAACTTTTTCAAAAATGCGTTATCTTTACAGTTCATTAAAGTAACATACCAATTAGTAACCAAAACATTGGATTTATGAATACACGATTCAAAAATTTCTGGATGGTTTTAGTGACCGTCTTTTTGGGCCTTAGCATGCAGGCACAACAATGGGAACTGTTAAATCCTTCGCCAACTTTCAACGACATCCAGGCGGTTAGTTTTCCTTCGCCCGATACGGGTTTTATCGTTGGAAACAACAGCATGGTGATGCGCACTTTTGATGGTGGCGAAAGCTGGACTACTATTGATTTTCCGGCTGAAGGTGTGCAAATTCGTTTTGTGGATTTCCGCGACAATAACCATGGCGTTGTTGTTGCCTGGAGCCATATTTTTACGACCAGCGATGCCGGCGAAACCTGGCATTACACCCACTGGCAGCAGGCCGGCGATTATGTGGCAGCTGACTTTGTGGATAATAATACCGGCTGGATTACCGGATCAGGAAGCATATTGATAAAAACTTCTGATGGCGGTATCAACTGGAATCGCCAGTCAATACCCAGTAATCATGGACAGGCCATTGATTTCGTGGATGAAAATGTGGGTTTTGTGGCCGGACATTTGAATCAGAATTATGGTTATCCCAGATTGTATAAAACACTGGATGGGGGCGAAAGCTGGACAACCATTTCTCTACCTGAGGGATTTGAAAGATTTGGCGGATTGTCGGTGATTAATGAACAGCAAATTTGGATTGCAGCCTTTAATCATTCCGTAAATCAGGATTCTACTTTTGCAGTCTTTAAAGCCTACTATACAAATAATGGCGGAGCCGACTGGACAACTTTTGAGATCGGTCAGACAGATGGTAGTATGATACGGAAAATGAAATTCTTAACAGCAGAAGAAGGCTATATTATGTCGTATGGTCAATTGTACAGAACTATTGATGGAGGAGAATACTGGGAATCGCTTCCGATTGAAACAGGATTTATTTCGAGCTGCACCGATTTTTCGTGGCAAGGTGGTGATGAGCTTTTTGTATCGGGCACCGGGCCGGTTTTATTTAAAAGCGAGGATAGCGGACAAAGCTGGGAAAATCTGGTCAAAGGTCCGATCAACGATTTCAAATCGGTCTATTTCCTGAGCGAACAGCAAGGTTTTAGCGGGTATGGCGGTATCGAAGGGCCTACTATTTTGCGAACGACTGATGGTGGCCAAAGCTGGCAACAAGCCAATTATCCTGATATTTTTGCATATGCTCCGGTTTCTTCCTTTGCCTTTGCCTCTGAATCAAGAGGATGGGCAGCCTTTACAAGCAACCAAATCTTTGAAACCAACGATGGCGGTCTCAATTGGCAGCTGAAACAAACCGGATTCGAAAATTATTACTTTAACCACATCACAGTTTCAACTGATGGCGGATTGTTTTTGACTTCAACCAGAGGAGAAATAATCAAATCGACTGATAATGGTGCTACCTGGACAGATATTTCCCCTTCACTGGCTGATGACGTGTTTTTTGATGGTTCCACAAAGTTTGTTTCTCAGGAGCTTGGTTATATGGTGCTCAGGACAGAAGAATACAAGGGATTACTCTTGAAGACAATAGATGGCGGGGCTTCGTGGCATTTTGTTCAAATCCCGTTTGATGAAAGGATTAGTTCAATCAGTTTTGCAGATTCAGAAACCGGTATGATCACCTTAAACGAACAAGGTATTTTGATTACGCGCGATGGTGGAGAAACTTGGTCAGAGCCTGTGCAGATCAATGAAAGAGCAGCATCTTTTGTGAAAATGATAACACATGAGCGGGCTGTTGCCACTTTTGAAGATGCGATGGTAGCAATCACGGCTGATGGAGGCGAAAGCTGGGAACTCCGGTACGAGGGTCAGCATCGCAGGGTAAGATATCCTGTAAGCTTTTTCGTGGATGAGCAGCAGGGCTGGATGGTGGGCGACAACGGAGTCGTTTTACGTTATACGGATGAATACTTGAGTTTGCCTTCAAATGTGGCTCACGAGCAGCAAAAACTGTTTTATCCTAATCCGGCAAATGATGTAATTTATTTATTGCCTAAAAGCCACAATGGACTTCGTATTTATGATATGCAGGGGCGTGAGGTTTTTTATCAGGAGAAATTTGCAGGCAGCCGTCTTGCAGTTGATTTTTTGCCTGCCGGCATGTATCAACTGGTGTTGATGACCGGTGACAATAAGCTACATCAAAAGCTGATGGTGAAGTAGCGATCAATTTATAAAACCCGCACTGCCTGTCCTTCGCAAAGCACCACATCACCGGCTTTTATTTTGCGCCTTTTTTCCAGGGCAACCGTGCCGTTCAATTTTACCTGAGCTGACAGTATCATTTGATTGGCTTTGCCACCACTTTCGGCCAGGCCGGTAAATTTGAGCAATTGATTCAGTAAAATGTACTCATGGCCTTCGAGTGCAAATTCAATCATGTGAGGTTTTTTTGTTAGGATTTTGTTTTTAGTTGTAAAGCTTAGGCTCGGCTTCGCCACTTAATACACGTAAACCATTCATGGCTAGAGCCTTTAGTTCGTCTTCACCGGGATACACGTGAACAGGAGCAATCCGATGTACGCGTTCGATGATTTGATTTACGAAATATTTATCATGTGCAATACCACCTGTGATCAGGATGCCATCAACCTGCATATGCATCACAGTAGCCATTGATCCAATTTCTTTAGCTACCTGATACGCCATAGCTTTGTAAACCAGTTCTGCTTCCTGGTCGCCGGCTTCCACCTTTTGTTGCACTTCGTAGGCACTGTTTGTTCCCAGATAGGCTACCAATCCACCTTCCCCTTTTATCATTTTTAATACTTCCTTCAGTGTAAATTCTCCACTGTAGCAAAGCCTTGCCAATGCAGCAACGGGCAGCGTGCCGGTTCTTTCTGGTGAGAAAGGCCCGTCGCCGTCAAGTCCCTGATTCACATCAACCACACGGCCTTTTTTGTGCGCACCTACTGTGATGCCACCACCCAGATGCACCACAATCAGATTCATTTCTTCGTATTTGCGCATAATACTTTTGGCATGTTGACGGGCTACAGCTTTTTGATTAAGCGCGTGAAAAATCGAAACTCGTGGCAGCAGTGGATGACCCGAAAGTCGTGCAATATCATCCAACTCGTCAACCACAACAGGATTAGCAATAAAAGCTCTTGCATCCGGAAGCGATTGGGCAATGTCGTGGGCAATCAGTCCGCCCAGGTTGCTGGCATGTTCGCCTAGCGGACTATTATGCAGGTCGTGTAGCATGGTTTCATTCACTTCATACACTCCTGATTCGATTGGTTTTAGCAATCCGCCACGTCCTACCACAGCTCGTATCTGTTCCAACAATATATCAGCATCCAGCAGTTGTTTCAGGATCAAATCTTTTCGAAATTGAAACTGATCTGTGATTTTATCAAAAGCTTCGAGTTCTTGGGTGCTGTGTCGTATCGTTTTGATATAGAGCGGATCAGTGCCTGAAAATACCCCAAACTTTGTTGAAGTGGAGCCGGGATTGATCGTAAGGATGCGGACTTCTTCCATGTTTCTTTGTTTAGGGTGCGAGAGTGATATTTATTTTGCAGTTAGGGCAGCCAGTGCTATGGAATAGAGTTTTGTTTTGGTGCTGTCGCCTCGTGACGACAATACAGCCGGAACTCTTGCTCCAACCACCATAGCTCCAAGCTCGGCATTGGCCAATTTGGTGTTCATTTTATAAAAAACATTACCAGCTTCTATGTTTGGAAACACCAGGCAGTCGGCATCACCGGCAACAGGACCAGTCATTTTTTTGATCGTGGCACTTTCCGGATCAATAGCTACATCCAGTGCCAGTGGGCCATCGATATCAGCACCTTTGATCTGACCCCGGTCGCCCATTTTGGCAATTAATGATGCATCCACACTGGATGGTATTTTATAGGAAACCTGCTCGGAGGCCGTAATTAGCGCAACTTTTGGCCGCTCAATGCCTAAGGCATGTGCCGTGTTAATCAGATAGTTGGTGATGGCAATTTTTTCGGGCATTTCAGGAGCCGGAAGAATGGCAACATCTCCTACTATCAGCAGTTTATGGTAATTTGGATTTTCAATCACCGTTACATGACTCAAAATTGATCCCTTGTTCATCAGGCCTTTTTCTTTGTCTAATATAGCCCGCATGTATTTGTCGGTACTTACCAATCCCTTCATCAGCAGGTTGCCCTGTCCGGCATTGATTAACTCAACCGCTTTGTAGGCAGCTTTCATCTCATCTGGCTCGTGAACAATAGTAAATTTGTTCATACTAATCTGATGACTTTCGCATACTTTGCGTATCTCTTCCTGATCGCCTACCAGTGTGCCTTCAACAAGTCCCTGATCAATGGCCATGCTAACGGCACTGATGGAGTGTTCATCGTTAGCGTAAGCAGCAACAAGGATCTTTTTTTTAGCGCTCCGAAGCGCATCAAACATCTGTTCTAATTTGGTGATTTTCATAAATAATAACCTTGGATTATATAATTGTTAATTTCTTCACATTACAGCTGCAAAAATAGGAAAAAGGGCTTATCGCAGCAAATGACTGATGCTTTTTGTTGTGCCTGCATTTGCAAAGCGGTTGCAGTCCGCAATCCTGATAATCTTGTAGGAACGGATTGCTTAACGGATTTTGCTAATTTCGCACAAAAGCTTTGCAGAAAATGACAACTATCAATGTATCCGAAACGATCATGTTGCGACTTGTTGAGGTGAATGATGCCGAACAAATTTTTAAAACCATAGATGCACAACGTCAGTATTTGGGTAAGTGGCTGCCTTTTGTTGAGTTGACTAAAAAGCCTGAAGATACAATTCAGTTTATCAGAAGTGTTAACAGAGATCAGGAATTGGTTTTTGTGATGCTTTTTCAGGGAGAATTTGCTGGTTTGATAGGATTTAAGAATACCGATCTGTTAAACAGAAAAACAGAAATCGGATATTGGCTTTCTGAACCATTTCAACACAAGGGAATTGTAACAGAATCGGTTAAGCGATTGGTGAAATTTGCTTTTGAGAGCCTACAGCTTAATCGCGTGGAAATTAATTGTGCAGTAGGAAATTTGCCCAGCAAGAAGATTCCACAAAGATTGGGTTTTCAGTTTGAGGGCATTGAGCGGGATGGAGAGCTGCTTATCGGGAATAAATATGTTGATATTGAACGTTATAGTCTTTGTAAGCGTAGAGATAAAGCACACTTTTAAACGCCAAAATGACAGTTTATTATTGGGTAATGATGTCAAATTTTCATAAAACGTATAATTAGATTTTGTAATTCTATTTATATTGTTGATAATTAGATGAGTAAAATAATATTGATTTAATCAGGATATGTTTTGGCATATGATTTGAACTTTTCCTCTGCAAATAAAATATTAACAAAAAATGGAGGATTAAATCATGAAACTTACACGTTTTTCGAACAATTTGGTTCCTGCTTTTCCTTCATTGATCGATCGATTCTTTGAAGGAGATTTGATGGATTGGAACAACTGGAATTTTGCCGGATCTGATTCCACCTTACCGGCTGTGAATGTGAAGGAAAATAATGATGAAATCACTATTGAAGTAGCAGCTCCGGGCTTGAAGAAAGAAGATTTCAAGCTGGATTACGACAATGGCCGCCTAACGATTTCTTCGGAAAAGGAAGAACAATTTGAGGAAAAAGAGGGCGAGAAAATTACCCGTCGCGAGTTTAGTTACCGCTCTTTCCAGCGTAGTTTTAGTGTGCCCGAAACCGTGGTGAATGTGGACAAAATTGCTGCTAAATACAGCGATGGCATTTTAAAGCTTACTTTACCAAAACGCGAAGAGGTGAAGCCGAAACCGGCAAAGCAAATTAAAATTTCCTAAAATGGAGGGCGGGTTTTCCGCCCTTTTTTATTGTTCAAGTTGTTTGCGACACACCGGACAAAAATCAGCATTTTTCAGGTCGATATCTTCCACATAGGTGGAGGCCTGCATCACGCATCCGATATTCCGGCAATGAATAAGCCCAAAGTTATGTCCCAGTTCGTGGATCACCTCTTTTAAAAAGCGTTCAGGATAATTCTGCCTGTTGGTCTTAATCCCATAACGCTCATCCACAAGTCTGTAACCCGAAGCCACTGCCGAACTGCCATTCAGGTAAGCCTGCCCGAAAATGTAAGTGAGAATGGGTATGAAAAGGTCAACCTGAAACAGGCCTACGGTTTTTGATTCTGCTTTGCTGTAATTCTGATCAACCATTTGCAATAAACTGTCGGCATTGTATTGTCTGCGTGCGCCATCGAAAAATTGTCCAAGCTCAGTACGCGCTTCTTTATGATTTACTTTGCATGAAAAGATACGGGCAATTTCGGCACGTAAGATTTCCAGCAAGGCTTTGTCAGTTATGCCAAACGAAATCAGGTTAATCTGATTAACTTGCTTCATGGTGTTGATCGCCATGCCTCAGCTTATTGTTTCAGGTCGTATTTTTTGATTTTATTATACAGCGTAACTCTGTCGATGCCAAGGGCTTGTGCGGCACGAGAGATGTTCCAGCTGTATTTGGTTAACACCTGAGCGATGTGTTGTTTCTCCAGGTCGTTCAGGCTTTCTGTTTTGGATAGGGTAACAGGTTTGCTGAGTGGTAAATCACGCAATTTGATTTCTTTGCCGTTACCAACAACAATAGCCCGCTCTATGATATTTTCCAATTCCCTTACATTACCCGGAAAATCATAGTCCTGAAGTCTTTTCATTGCGGCCGCTTCCATATTAACCAATGGCCTGCTCATGCTTTTGCAATATTTTGCAATGAAATAATTAACCAATAGCGGAATATCGTCTTTTCTTTCTCTTAATGGTGGCACATTGATATTAACCACATTAAGCCTGTAGTACAGATCTTCGCGGAAACTGCCTTCGTTTACCATTTTTTTCAGGTCGCGGTTTGTGGCACAAATTACCCTGAAATCGGAGGTGATGGTTTTGTTGCCGCCAACCCTCACAAAGCTTTTTGATTCGAGTACACGAAGGAGCTCGACCTGCATTTTAGATGAGATGGTTGCTATTTCATCCAGAAAAATGGTGCCGTTATCAGCCATTTCAAAACGGCCTTTTCGAGTATAAACAGCTCCTGTAAATGCTCCTTTTTCGTGGCCAAACAATTCGCTTTCGAGTAAACTTTCGGTAAGTGCACCGCAATGTACACTCACCAGCGGAAAGAATTTGCGCAATGAATTTGCATGTATAGCTTTGGCAATCAATTCTTTGCCAGTGCCGCTTTCGCCAGTGATAATCACTGAAGTGTTTGATTGTGCAACCTGTTCTACTTCGGTCAGCATTTTTTTAACCGCCTGGCTTTCGCCAATGATATCCTCAACCTGTTCGAGCGCACTAACTCTTTCGCGCAGTGTTTCATTTTCTTCTTTTAGCGAAACCTGGCGAAGGGCATTGCGGATGAGGTGCGACAGATCATCCGGATCGAAAGGCTTTGTTACATAATCGAAAGCTCCGTCTTTGAGTGCCTGAACGGCAGTGTCAACAGTTGCAAAAGCCGTGATAATAATGATGATAGCATCTGGTTTTATTTGCTTGATTCGGCGCAAAAGCTCTAGGCCGTCCATGCCAGGCATTTTGATATCCGCCAGTATGATATCAAAATGTTCATGATCGAGAATTTTAAGTGCTTTAGAAGCATCTTCGGCACAGGATACCTCAAAGCCATCTTCCAGAAACCAGTTGTATAATGAATCTCTAACAGATGCTTCATCGTCAACAATTAAGATCGAATTTTTTTTCATGATGTTGTTTGGATAGATTCAACATTTAAAGGTAAAATTATTGCCATGGTTGTTCCTTCGCCGGCTTTGGAGAGTACTTCTATTTTGCCTTTATGTCGCTGTACGATGCCGTGTACGATGGCCAACCCCAGCCCTATGCCGCTTACGCCATTTTTTGTGGTGTAGAAAGGCTCAAAAATATGAGGAAGCACTTCTTCGTTGATGCCGCTCCCGTTGTCAATGATTTCAATCCTAAAAGTATTGTCATCGGGATTGGTGGTTCGCAGGATGATTTCACCATTTTCGTTGATTGCTTCGGTGGCATTCATGATCAGCGCAACACAGGCTTGTTTTATTTGATTGGCACCGCATTTCACCCTGTCGTTCGTGGCTTTAAAATCAGTTAAAAAGCTGATCTGATTCATGCGAACGGGATGTGCCATTAATTCGTAGGTTTCAGTGAGTATCTGATGCAGGTGTACTTCACTCATCTGACCCTGATCTTTGCGCGAGAAATCAAGCATTCCTCTTACGATTTCTCCACAACGTTTGGTTTCTGATTCAATCAAACTTAAATGCTTAAGAATAGATTCCTTTTTGGAAGCATATAACTCAATGTTGTTGAGTTGCTTGTAAATCAGTTTGGTATAAATCAGGATTCCTGAGAGTGGATTGTTAAGTTCATGAGCCACAGAAGCTGACAATTTTCCCAATGAAGCAATCCTTTCGAGCTGAATTAATTCGCTTTGAGCCGAACGCAATTCCTCGGTTTTCTTCTGAACCTTATATTCGAGTTGCTGCGACCAGTTTTCAAGTTCAACAGTAGCCTGTTGCAGATTGTCGAGCATGGAGTTGAAAGTAACAGCTACCAGGCGCATATCATCCAGCTGGTCGCTGCCAATATCCACACGGGTGTTTAGTTCGCCCGAAGCAACGGCATTGCTTGCGTTGAGCAGGGCGTTGAGTGGTTTCTTGATTTTTTGAGTGGTGAGCAAAATCAACAAACCAAGCAAGATCACCGAACTGATGATTGCCATCATATAAAAATCGAGGGATGACTTCTGAACGGCTTCGTCCAGCTGTGCCAATGGCATTTTAATGATAAATGTTCCCAGTATATCTTCTTCAGGGCTGTGAGCGTGGCATTCGGTGGTGGAGCATGAAGTTTCGTTCATGATAGGAGTGCGAATCAACAACTGCCTGTGTTTGTCGGATGTGGTGCTTTCGCAAAGGCTGTTTTCATCAAAAATATAATAAGCTTTTTCGGTGCGTGGAAAAAGTGTATCCATCTGGGTATGACATTGTTTGCAGTCGGGATTACTCATATCATCATACAATGAAAATGACCCGTAAATCAAATCGTGATTGTGGTCGTATAAGTTTACTTCATCAATATTGTTTAGGGTATTGATAACGTCGATGATATTGTAGAGTTCGCTTTTGTTGTTTTCGAGCATGGAATGATACATGGCACCTTCGACTATAGAGCCAACATTTTCGCCACTTTGAAGGATTACTTCGTTGAGCTGTTTTTCGTGAACAGACTGATAAATCAATCCAAAGGAAACAAACAGAAAAAGCGTCATCAGGCCGATGCTGAGTATCACGCGACTATAGATGGTAGATCGAAACCAGCGAAAAGGAATGCTGTTTTGCAGACCGGATTTTGTTTTGTGTTTATTTGTTTCCATGTGGATAAAAAGATTTTACCTGCATCTTTCATTATATTATACGCTTCGAAAATACAACAAAAGATGCAGGTAAGATGCTTAGAATCTGTCTAATTTACCTCTGGAAGTCTCAGAAATGCTTGTTCAAAATCATTCCAGATAGTGTGAGGCATTTCGGCAAACACTTGTGGGTCGATTTCGCCCCCGTCTTGTAGAATAATTGGTTGAGCCACAGGCTTATGTGCAGATTGAATCTGAGTCAGAAAATCACGGGCACGGCTTAATTCGTTGATCATCCAGCTTTTAACAGATTTTGGTTTAATCAAAAATTGAACTTCCTGTTGCCAGTTTTCTGCTTTCAGCTCCATCATCCAGGCTTTGTGATAGGGCGAAAGATTATTTATCCCGCTCGACTTCTCAAGCAAGGTATTGGTTTTTTGTACCACGCCACTTAGGGGCGAAACAAGCTGAAGAAGTTTTCCGTTGCAATGTAATTCGGCAATAGCTTCGCCTTTCGCAACTGATTCACCGGGATTTTTTTTCAGTACGATTTGTTCTGTAATAACCAGATTTCCAATCAGATGATTTATTCCTAATCTGATTTGGTTTGCTCTGACAGGTTTCACCCAGATATGATTTATCGCCATATAAAAATGTTGCGGTATATCGGATACTGTCCTGAAAATGTTGGCGATTGAATTAGTAACTGTTACTGATTTCGCTTTTTTGTTTAGCATGATCCAAAATGGTATTAATAAGAGAAAGAAAATGATGGTTAACAAATACTCAGTGCCCTTGGTGGCAAAAAGGTTATAATAATGAAATCCTTCCATGACTGTAAATTTTTTAGTGGTTATTATTTACCCAATCGGGTGATTTTCTTAAAATGGGCATCCGTGTGATGATCCACCGCAACACCCATATTTCAATAAAAATGATCGTTAGTGTTACTACAAATTCCTGCCAGGTAGGCACATAGCGTACTACTGAATCGTATTGAAATGCAATTATTGAAATATTCATCCGGTTAAGAACAATACCCAGCAGGGTGAGTACACTGGCCACTTTTATCATGCCGATATTGTGGGTTCGGTAACTTTGAAAAAACAGCAGCATAGGGAGCAATACAAAGCCAAGCATTTCGAACATAAACCATAAGCCCATCGGACTAAACAGATAAGGCATATTTTGTTGATGTACAAAAATGAGAATCTGCATGAAAAAATACACAAACATACCAACGGCACAAACTTTCGACAAACCGTGTAAAATGCTGTTGTGCTGCTTGTGATGATCTTTATCAAGTTGATAATCAAAAACCTTGCTGCTAATACTCCCTTCGAGAATCACCATCGAAATACCGCCAAAAACACTCGAAACAACAAACATCAGTGGCATGTAGGCGTTGTACCAGAGTGGATGGATTTTGTCTTTTGCCATAAGGAAGAGTGCTCCAACACCAGATTGATGCAAAGCCGAAAGGGTAATACCAAATATCACCGCGGCAAGTGTTAATCCCGACAGAAATTTTCGCGCTTTGCGTGCATTGAGCCATTCGGCAATAGCAGGCGAGAATTCAAGGAGTAGGGCGAGCATATAAAGCAGAAAATGCCAGCCAACCAAAAATAATACGGAACTTACTCCAAAGCCATTTCCTATAATCACATTGATGATACTGAGTGGTCGTCCCAAATCGAGCAGCAGGGCGGCTGAATAGAACAGGTAGGCCAAAAAGCCGTTCAAAACAGTGACGCGCACAATTGGCCGGTATTTTTCCAGGTTTAGGATATACACCATAAAAACCAACACATAAGCGCCTCCGGCAAAGGCTACACCAGTAACCACATCAAAACCAATCCAAAGTCCCCACGGAACTTCCTGGCTGAGGTTTGTTACAGATCCTATTCCTTGCGTAAAACGTATATACATGATAATCAGTCCGGTGATAATTACCGGAATACTGATAATATTAAAAGGCGTAAAGATCTTGCCTTTGGGTTTTAATTCGTTGAGGATAAATTTGAAAGTATTGTTTTCGTGATTATCCAGATACAGGGGTTGTGGTGCTGCTTTGTTCATGACAATTCCTCCTTTTCATGGGTTCCAGATTTGGGTTTTTTGGTAGCTTCATAAATGCCCAGCAAAGCAGCTGGCAAAAGAATATCAACCGGTGCTATGGAAGAAATAAATCCTTTAGTGAGTGAAGGATAGGATTTGTTTTGGATTTTGGTGTTAAAACCTAATTCTTCAAACGGAACAGGTGAAATATACATCCAGCTTGATCCGCCTGCTTCATGTTCGCCATAGATTTGAGGATAATACAGCTCCGGATTTTCGGCAATACGTTTGTTAGCTTCGAAGATCAATTCACGACGTGTGCCAAAATAAAGTGCGCCGTTTGGGCAATTATAGGCACAGGCGGGCATCTCACCCTGCTGTTGCAGGTGGTAGCACATATCGCATTTTTCAATCTTGGGATTGGTGCTGTGATACTCAAATTTGGGCATATCAAAGGGGCACGAGACCATGCAATAGCGGCATCCCATGCATTTTTCATCGCGCCAAATCACAGAGCCCTCTTTTGTTTTGTGCATGGCTTGTGTGAGGCAAGCCGCTCCGCAAGCCGGATCGTTGCAGTTCATGCACTGGGTCTTAACAAAAACTTCACCTTTGGAGGTATTGTATTTGTTAACGACAGTTCGGCGTGTGTGATCTGTTTTGCGGCGTTCGTCTTCGTCAATTACGTCAGGCTCTGTGAGTTCATGCTCCCAGGCGCAGTCGTATTCGCAGCCATAGCAGCCTTTGCATTTGGTGGCATCGAACAGTATGCCTTTGAGTTCGGGTAAATCTCCGACTTCATGAGCCGGATCGCCCGCGGTGGTTTTGGAGGTTCCTACTGCCAGCGATGCGGCCGTTACGCCCATGGCTTTCAGGAAGAACCTGCGGTCAATTTTCTTCATGGCAAAGTAATGGTTTGGGTTAGAAAAAGGGCTTATCGTTTGGTTTTGATCTTATCAGCTACCTGGAAGGGTTGATAAAACTGGTCTGGAAATTTTCCCATACTTCGGGGCAGCAATTTTTTAAGATATCAGCTTGTGGCTCACCTCCATCCTGTAAAACAGTTTGTGGATGCATGGTATTGTTGGACGAAATTGAAGCAAAAAAATCGCGCAAACGATTCATTTCGAAGCTGATCCATTTGGTGTATTCGTTCACCATCATCATCAGTTTGTTTTCCTGCTGCCAGTTGCTCGGTTCAATTTGATAGAGCCAGCCTTTGTCGTAAGGAGATTGGTTAAGCTCCTGAATATGTGTGTTGATGGTTTCGTTTACTGCTTTCACGACACCCGTTACAGGTGAAAAAATCGTGATGCTTTTACCATTTTGGATAAGGCTGATCAGGGCTTCTCCTTTCTCAATTTTTTCGCCAGCTTTTTTAAGTTTTACGCGTGAAAGCGGGCCAGTTGCATTCAGGATAAATTCATCAACACCGGTTTTTACCCAGCCGTCTTTTTGCATCAAAGTCCAGGTGTGGGTTCGGTCGAAAAGTAATCCTGCAGGGGTTTGTTTTGGAGTAATATTTTGATCGGCCTCAAGACTGTCGATGAGGTTTTCGTTTCTGCTTTTCTGGCTAAAAAACAAGGATCCGGTAAGTAATCCGATAATCAGCAGTAATCCCAAAGTTGGCAGAATCAGCTTTTGCCAGGTGTGCTGTTTGATGATCGGTGTAGGAGGAGTAACGGGAATGGTGTTGAGTTTTTCAATCTGGGCATAACGTTCGGGAAGTGGCAATTGACCAATATTGTTCGCAGCAAGTGTTTGCTGTCCTTCATTCAAGGCCCAGCTCACAAAACTGATTTGGGCATCAGAAAGCTTGTTTGCGGCTGCCAGAAAATAAGTGTTTATAAGGGCATGAGGATATTTTCCCATCCAAACGGCACGTTCGAACCGGCTTGTTTCTGCATAGAAATTTTCCATCTGGTCGAGCTTGCCATTGGCATTTCGGTCAATCGGAAGGAGAGCCAGCTGATTGCTGCTTTCGGCCATTGCTTCATTTTTGATTGCATTGTAGCTTACAAATCCAATTTGGTTTGTGGTCTGATTCAGTGCTTGCAAAACAGCATTATCAGAAGCCAGTTTTTCAAGCTTCCAGGAATCAGCTTTTGATCCGGTAAACTTTTCAAGCATTGCAATCAGCTGGGCATCCTCTGAAATGAGAACGGGATTGTTTTTCATAAAATCAGCCAATGCCTCTGCCGTAAATCCGGTCTCGTTCCAGCTGGCTGTTTCGGGATGGTTGATGTTGAAAATTCCAACAACTACATTACGTGCGATCGGCATGCGCCAGGTTTGGGGATCAAGCTTGACTAGATGAGTTTCATCTGTGATGAGCAATGAGTTTTCGTCAGCACCAAAATCGGTTGATTCTGGGGTTTGCAGCTTTAAGGTACTTTGTGGCTGATGCTGCGAAAAGGCATCTGTCCAGCTGATGGCAAGGTTTTTTACAATATCTGAATCCTTTTGTTGATTTGCCTGAAGCGGAATGGTAAAGGCAATGATCAAAAGTGCCATCATGAATTTAGAGAAGTGAGCCTGTGTTTTCATGTCTTTATGATTTTTGGAATTATGTTTCTTAATTTTCATCACATGTATGTTTCTGCCCTGTATGTTCAATTTGCGTGCCAAAGCCAAAATACATTTACTAATACTCACTAAATCAATGAAATACAAAAATCATTTTGTTTCGATTTATGCATGTGTACTGTTGAAAAACACAACACATAATTTGTGAAAATTTTGTAACAACCAGTAAATGAGTACTTAAAATGTAAGTGATGAAAATATATACAGCTGTTGAAAAATACAACATAACTATATTAAAACACTTACAATCAGATTGATATAATTTGTTTAAAACTAATTGCAACCGAAAACTGATGTGGAAGTTGCTATTTTTAAGAGATGTCTTATTTTCGCTGGCTTAAAAATGAATCTATGCTTGAAAATCCTATAGTATTAACGGTTTTGGATTTTATCCATCAAATGGCTACCATCGCCTGGATTGGTGGCATGGTTTTTAATTTACTGGCCGTAATGCCAACTGTTTCGAAAGTGCTGGAACCTGCCCTGGCCGGAAAGTTTATGGGTGCACTGATGAAAAGAGTGCGTGTGATTGTTTATGTTTCCTTGCTCGTGTTGTTTGTAACGGGCATCCCCATGAAAATCGCAAGCGAATATTATGTGGCTATCATTAATTTTGATACAGCCTGGGAAACAGCAAGTTTTGTGAAGCATGTATTGGTTGCAATCTTAGCATTGGTTGCGCTTTATTCCTTTGAGTTACTGAGCCAGAAAGTTGGGCGTTTGGCTGCGAAAGGACCATCAGCTGAATTAGTCAGCTTACGTAAGAGACAGCAAAAACTGGCTGCCGTTTCTTTTCTGCTGGGAATTGCGATTGTATTTATTTCAGTGATGATGAAGTATTTATGATGACGTTTTTCTAAAACAATCCTCCATAAATTAATCCGCTAATAGTGGCCATCACGATTACCAGCGCTACATAAACCAATGTTTTTTGTGTTCCCATAACACCTCTGATTACCAGAATATTAGGCAATGAGAGTGAAGGGCCTGCCAGTAAAAGTGCCAAGGCGGGTCCTTTGCCCATTCCGGCAGCGATAAGACCTTGCAAAATAGGCACTTCGGTAAGCGTGGCAAAATACATAAAAGCACCAACGATTGAAGCAAACAAGTTTGAAAAAACTGAATTGCCACCTACCAGTGCTGTTATCCAATCGTTAGGAATGATGCCGGGGATGTTCACGTTATCATGTGTTGAGCCTAATAGAAAACCAGCAGTAACAACCCCTACAGCCAGCAATGGCATAATTTGTTTGGTAAAATCCCAGGCCGAGCGTGTCCATTCCGGATTATCTTCATCGTTTTTGTCCAACAAGGTGATGATGCTTAAACCAGCAATGGCTACAACCATGGGCACCAAAGGAGAGGAAGTAAGCAGTCCGGCAGCTGCTGTTGCCAGCGCGGCAATGGCTACATGCCACCATTTTATCTTGAGGATATAAATGAGCGAATAAACCAGAAACAAACCAAAAAAACTGGTGATCAGCCATTTGTTCGACCAGATCCAAAACCAGGCGCCCGTTGTTTCATCGGAGGAAGGAGCTCCCCAGTTGGCAAAAACCAAAATCAGTACGAGTGTAAAAAAGTGAAAAGAGGTCTGCCACATCGGCCTTTTTTCGGGCATATCCGGGAAATTCATTTGTTCAGCGCGTTTGGCTCTTTCTTCTTTGCGATAGATCAGCGACATGGCTGAACCGATAACAATAGCAAAAAGCACTGCGCCGATGATACGGGCTACACCCATTTCAAAACCGAGGATGCGTGCAGTGAGAATGATGGCCAGTATATTGATGGCCGGACCGGAATACAAAAACGCAATGGCCGGTCCTAAACCTGCGCCTCTTTTGTGAATGCTCGAAAATAGTGGAAGAATCGTACAGCTGCAAACAGCCAGTATTGTTCCTGAAACAGAAGCTACTGTGTAGGCTACCCATTTTTTGGCTTTGGCTCCAAAATACTTCATCACAGCTCCCTGGCTCACAAAAACGCTAATCACCCCGGCGATAAAAAAGGCCGGAAGCAGACAGAGAATTACGTGCTCGCGGGCATACCAACGTGTTAAATCAAGGGTCGCATCGAGGGCAGTCAGGAATCGCTCATTTTCAATGGGCAGGAAAAATGCGAAAAGGAAAATTGCGCTGATCCAACCAAGTATTTTAAACTCTTTTTTGATTTCCATGAGTAGAAGTCATTTTAAGGAATAAAGAAGATGAAGATATAGTACAATCCTACCAGGATGAAAACAACTGCGATGACTTTTCTGAACCATTTTTCGAAGGTTTTGAGCTTATTGTAAAAGCTGCCCACTTCTGACATGGTAAAAGCCAGCATCCATGCCAGTACAATCACCGGCAGGCCTGTTGCTACAGCGAAAATCATTGGCAGAAATAAACCCGAAGGACTTGCAATGGTAATCGGGATCAGCATACCAAAATAAAGCAGGCCGCTGTAGGGACAAAAAGCCAGCGCAAACACAATACCCAACAGCAAAACCTGCCAAAATCCCTTTTTAGGATTTTGCTCCATTTTATCGCCTAACTTGCCTAATCCCGGGAAGTTAATACGAATATTATCCAGCATAAATATACCAATGATCAACAATAATGGCCCCAGCAGGCGTTCGCCCCATTGCTGAAAAAATCCTGCAACAGAAAAAGTGCTGGCACCAAAATAGAGAATCACGCCAATCGCTGTATAAGAAATTGCTCGCCCGAGTGTATAAATCAATCCGTTGAAAAACACTTTTCGCCGATTTTCCATATCCTTGCTAATGAATGCAATGGCAGTGATATTGGTTGCCAGCGGACAGGGACTAATAGCCGTCATCAGGCCTAAAAGTAATGCCGTAAGAAATGGCAATGAAGTATTATCCAACAGACTTTGTAAAAAATCCATGCTTACACAATTTAGCTGTTAACCAGATATACAGACCTTAACAGCAGGTTTAAAGAATCAACAACTAATTGAGCTGTTCTTTGATGGTTTTGGCAACTACTGCTCGAAATTCTTCCGGCTTGGTACGCGCCATGGCAAATCCTTCTTTGGTGAGGTCAGTCCGGTTTTTAGTGTCTCCATTTTTTACGATAAACAAGCTGGAACCCCACACCTCAAATTCATCCACTATTTCTTTGTTTTTCTTCAAGTCGATATTCACGATATGAACCGCTATTTCGCCATTTTCCATTTGTTGCTTAAACTGGCTGTTAAGGGTTTCGAGGGTTTCTTTTTCAATAGCTCTGCATCCGGCACAGCGATTGGTGCTGTGCGTGTAGTACACATCCAGCACTGCATTTTGGGTCTCTTTTATTGCTGTTTCGCTTTGAGCACTTAGGCTGCTTATCATGAGCATCAAAAGGCTAACTAAAAAAAATTGTTTCATGGGGTTAAAGGGTTTTGGTTTTCGAAGATTAATTCAGGAAATTTTTAATTTCTTCGGCAGAGGGAAGCCGTCCGCTGACGACAACTTTATCATCAACAACTAGTCCGGGCGTGCGCATCACACCATAATTCATGATATCCATGATGTCTTCAACTTTGGTGATTTCGGCATCAATCTGATTTTCAGCAACCACATTACGAACGCTTTGTTCGAGTGTTTTACATTTGGGGCATCCGGTGCCCAGGATTTTAATGGATTTTGACATTTTATAAGGGTTTTAGGGTTTTCTTTTCAAAAAGTTTATCGAAGAGTTGTTGGGCCAATACCCAATTTTCCAGGTTGAGGCAATATTTAATTTTGGGTGGAAGCACCTCACCCTGAATGAGCCCTGCATCTTTGAGCTCTTTGAGGTGCTGCGAAAGTGTGGAGCGGGCAATGGGCAAATCATCAGCCAAATCGCCACTATAACAGCAGCTCTGTTTCGAAAGCAGTTCCAGAATCATCACCCGCGCCGGATGCCCGAGTGCTTTGGCCATGCGCGCCAGCTTGATTTGTTCGAAAGTGTAAGTTGTTTCTTCAGCCATTCATTTCGTATTTCGTAAAATTACGAAACAAAAGTAAAAGCTTTTATCTTGACTGCTTCAATCCGGATGAAGAAAAATGCATTCAACCGGAAATTTATAATTATTCTAAATAATATTGGAAGTTAAAATATAGAAAATCAGTGCAAAAGCAATCTTTATAGGTTTAAGACAAATCATTTTTTTAAAAATTCACCTAAAAACAACGAATGGCTTATCTTTATCTCCTCAAAATCTGAAAAACAATTTTATGTCAAATATCGATCTTATTATTGAGGAACGTGCTGCCAGTATTGGTAGTTTTATGGTGGGCAGATTGCTTCCTTTTCGGCAGAAACGAGCGGTAGGGCCTTTTGTTTTTCTGGATCATATGGGTCCGGCGCAGCTAGATGCTAACACTCATTTTGATGTGCTGCCTCATCCACATATCGGACTTGCTACACTCACGTATCTTTTTGAAGGCGAAATCATGCATCGCGACAGCATCGGTTCTGTGCAGCGCATCAGGCCTGGCGCCGTCAACTGGATGACAGCCGGAAGTGGTGTGGTACATTCCGAGCGAACACCAGAAGGTCTTCGTAATGAGGTTCATAAACTTCATGGATTGCAGATTTGGGTGGCCTTGCCAAAATCGCTGGAAGAAATGCCACCTTCTTTTGTGCATATCGAGGCAGATGAACTTCCGGTTTGGGAAACCAATGGTGCTAAATTCAAACTTATTGCAGGAGAGGCATTTGGGAAAAAATCACCCGTTCCGGTGCACAGCCCGCTTTATTTTATTGAAATAGCAAGTGAGGAAGCTGTAGAGTTGGATTTAGGAGAAGAAATCCATGGCGAAAGCGCACTCTATATCCACGAAGGCAGCGTTTTTGAAGCAGAACACGAGCATCATTCAGGACGCATTCTGGTAGCGAAAGAAACAAAAATGTGCAGCCTAAAACTGGCTCCAAGGTCTAAAGTCTTTCTTTTTGGCGGTGAGCCATTTCCTGAGGAGCGCCATATCTGGTGGAATTTTGTGAGTTCGGAAAAAGCCTTGATTGATGCTGCCAAAAACAAATGGAAACAACAGCAGTTTTCGAGAATTCCAGGCGAAACGGATTTTGTACCTTTACCAGAATAAAGTGGTGCTTATTCAATAATTAGTTTAAAACGCTTTCCTAATCCCGCCTCAATAATTTTTCTGAAGGTAGAGAGTTCAATATCTGTCTTATTATTTTCGAGTCGGGATATGTAGAAGCGTGTGGTTCCGCTGCGCATAGCAAGCTGATCCTGAGTGAGTCCGGCTTTTAATCTGGCTGATTTCACAAGACTTCCTGGTTTTGTATTTTCGTTTTCAACCGACTTACTCAGTTGATATAAGACATCAGGTCCAATTTCGTAGGGATAATATTCTAATTTGTCTTCTTCGTCTTTTATTTCAATTTTGATATTGGGCCATGACAAAGTATAATTTCTTAGTTTAACTTTTTTAAATTCTTTTAAGTCAAGTAGTTTGAACTCAATATCATCTGATGAAATATTCCAGTCACTGAATATTTTATTAAAATCCAGAAGTCTGCTTTCACCATTATTGAACATACATTGAATTTTAAACCCATCAAGTTGTTCAATTTTTATGATTCTGGGTATTTTAAGTTTCTGTCTCATCGTGATGGATTTAATTGGTTAAAAATCAGTTTAAGATAATCTTGATGATTTTTAGCCCGGTTTATAACTTTTTGACGTTGATTTTTTGGTATCATGCCAACAATTGTTTTTAAAGTATCTATCTCAATTAGTTCCTCATATTCAGCATAAATGGCATGAGAATGAGAAGGTGGATGATCCCTTGCATAGAGGTCAATTTTCACTGCATCAATCATTTTAAAAGCTGACATCTATGTTATCTAATTAGACAACAAAAGTAATTCATTCAGAAAAAAAATGCAACTTTGCTGTAATTTATTTGTTGAATCTCAAACTACACTAATATGTCAAATTCTCCCATCATAAAATCATTTCCGTTGGGCTTCAACTGGGATGTGAGTAACCCATTTTTATTTTGTGTGCACCATCTGGATTATTATCCCAAAGCTAATGCTGAATTTGGTCCGGAGGCATCTCTTGCTGGTCGTAACATCGGGCAGGATTTTACGCCCAAAGATGGCTGGCGCATGTATCATGGCAGAAAAGTTCCGGGATTTCCGGCTCATCCGCATCGTGGTTTCGAAACGGTAACTATTGTGTTGCAGGGTTTTGTGGATCATTCTGATTCGCACGGACAGGCCGGACGCTATGGCATGGGCGATGTGCAATGGATGACGGCCGGAACGGGTTTGCAGCACAGCGAAATGTTTCCGTTGCTGAATCAGGAAGGTGATAATACGCTGGAATTGTTTCAGGTTTGGCTTAATTTGCCCAAAGCCAGAAAACATGCCGAGCCCCATTTTAAGATGTTGTGGAGTGAAGAGATTCCGATCGTAAATAAGCAGGATGAAAACGGCAAAACCACCGAAATACGCATTATTGCCGGACAATTGGATGAGGTGAAAGCTCCGGCACCGGCACCAGATTCATGGGCTGCTGACCCGAGTAATGAAGTAGCTATCTGGTTGATCAAAATGGAAGCCGGCGCACAATGGACTTTGCCCGCAGCTACTGATCAGGCGGTGAGAAATTTGTATTGTTACGAGGGTGAGAATATACAAGTCGCAGACAGAAAACTAGTTAAAGATCAAGCTTTTATGTTGCAGGCTGATCAAGTTGTTCTGCTAAAAAATTCAGGCGCTGAGCCAGCACTTTTCATGCTCTTGCAAGCCAAACCTATCAACGAACCAGTTGCCCATTATGGTCCTTTCGTGATGAATACTGAAGCCGAGTTACGACAGACTTTTTATGATTTTCAGCAAACACAGTTTGGCGGATGGCCCTGGGATCGCCATGATCAGGTACATGCAAAAGATGCCGGTCGTTTTGCGAAGTATCGTGATGGAAAAGAGGTACGTCCGGGTGAGGCATAAGTAGTTTTAAAAATCATATTTAATGATTTAATATATAATTATAATAATGTAATAATTGATTATATTATTTATTTCTTGTTAAAGTTTTAATGTGATAAGTTTTAAGTTACATCATCAAGCTGATAATTTTCAATTAAAATCTGTTTGATAAGTCGGTTATGCCAATAAAATTAGTAAATTGCATTGTTTTTTCATGATGAATACCAAAGATTTTTACAATGCTCAATCTGATTCTTTTTGGACCTCCGGGTGCGGGTAAAGGCACACAGTCTGATTTGTTAATGACCCGTTATAATTTAACTTATATTTCAACAGGAGAAGCCTTGCGAAATGAAATAAATGAAGGCACATCACTTGGCTTAAAAGCCAGGCATATTATTGAGTCTGGCGGCTTGGTTGATGATGAAATTATTGTACAAATTATTGAAAAAACAATACAAAGTCAGAAGCATGGCGATGGTTTTCTTTTCGATGGCTTCCCGCGAACATATGTTCAGGCCTTTATCCTGGATGGTTTGTTCACCCGGCTTCAAACGGTTTTGTCGCGAATCTTCATATTGGATGTATCGGACGAGGTGTGCACAAAACGCCTGCTTCAGCGGGCAAACGAGCAAAACAGAGCCGATGATAATGAGAAAGTAATTAAGCGAAGGCTTCAAGAATATCATCAGAAGACATTTCCTTTGCTGGAGTTTTATACGGATTCGGGAATTGCAACAACTATTGATGGAAATGGCACAGCAGAATATGTTTTCGAACAGATTGACAAGCATATTGTTGAGGAGCTTAGAAAACGCCCTGCCAATATTATTATGTTTGGTTATCCAGGCTCCGGACGTGCTACACAGGCTGCACGACTGGCCAAAGCATTTAATTTACAGGTGATTTCAACCGGAAATTTATTGCACGAAGAAGTGAAAGCAGGTGGCGCATTGGCCGAAAGGATTGAGCCTTTCCTGAAAGCCGGATTGCTGGTGCCGGATGAGATTGTGGTTCGCCTGATCGAAAAGAAACTCAAGCAAAATGATGGCCAGAGCAGAGGTTATGTGTTCAAAGGTTATCCCAGAACTTTGGTGCAGGCTTATATTTTGGATGGCATTCTCAAAAAGCAGGGCACGGCAATCACCACTGTGATAAATTTGCAAGTACCTGTACTAGAATTAATAAAACGTCTTGATGCCCGTGCCAAAACGGCTGAACGAATGCCCTATGATAGCGAAACGACTACCATTGTGGCCAGGCTTGAGGAACATCAAAAGCGAACCGAGCCTGTACTTGAATTTTATCACAATCACAATCAGGTGATATCAATTGATGGTAACGGCACTGTAGAAACAGTGTACGAAAAAATCTATGATCCTGTGATGAAAGCCATTCGAAACCTGAAGTAGATTCGCTTGAATTATCAATTAATGATCAATTTTTCCTGAAATGTTTTACCTTGTAGATTCACCTGAATCAGGTATAATCCTGGTTTCAGTGTGAGTCGGTTTGCTCTTTCGTTCGCATTAAAATTCAATTCGTCAATTAATCGCCCGTCAAGGCTATAGATCAGAGCTTTATGTGAACCTGGTAAATTGGTTTTTATCTTAAAACTTTCCGATGCGGGATTTGGGAAAATTTGAAAATATTTATGGAATGAATGATCATTTAATCCGTTGATAGTACCCAGATCGATGCGATAAAGATAGCCTGGATTTGAGGATGAGCCTTCTTCGGTGATATAAAGTTTTCGGTTTTCAACAAACTGTATGGCTTCAATCTGGCCCATTTCGGAAGTGAAAGTGTAATAGTTTTTAACTCCATCCAGAAAACGATCGCCCATTGCCTCAGTAAAGGAAATGATTCGATTAGCAGTAAGTAGCACTAATTCACCGGTTTGAGGGTGAATATCAGCAGCAGTTACCCGTGCATCATCGTTGTTTGTTCCCAGAAAAATACTGTCCTGAAGGCTTGCCAAAAATTGGCCTGCTGTGGCAGGAAGGCGATACATTTTGCACCAGCCGTTTTGTGGTGTGCTACGATTTTTGGTGAATAAATAGAGATAGCCAAATTTGTATGCAATGGCTTCTATATCAAAGTTTCGGTTGTTTTGTGCCGGTGGAAATGCTGTTTGATCTTCCAACACAAAAGAGATAATTTCGGCATCAATGGTATTTCCGTCAATTTGGGCAGGATCTGGGATCTTCAGAATTTTCAGGTCGTGGCGGTCGTTGTTGTTATTGCCGGCATCATTGATGTAAAGATTTCCGGCAGCATCAATTGTCATATCTTCCCAGTCCACATTTTCAGCATTGGTAATGGTGATTGAGCGTAGAACAACGCCATTGGTGTCCATGCAGAAAATCTCGTTGCTGTTGCCCGAATCGTTGTGCGACCAGATTGTATTGCTTTCTGTTACAGCAATTCCTGAAGTTTCATACAGGGCAGATGAGATTCTTCCCATTGGAACAGGATCAATATTAAATTGTTGTTGAGCCAGTGAAAAGTGGTAAACGCATAGCAAAACAGATGCGATTAACAGTTTAAGAATGGATTTCATTTTTTGATTGGATTATGTTTTAAAAAGCCTGTGATTTTGGTTTATGTAGCGATTCGACCTGCTTGATGCCGCTGCGATTCAAAACCAGCCGGTATCGTCTGTATTCGAGTTGTTCTTCGAAGCGAAACTGTATGATGAGGTTGAGGTAATAAATCTTTTCGCCTTTGAGCCTGATGACTTCATTGTTTTGGCCCAGTGAGTAGAGTGGCACCTCAGGATTGTCCATTTTTTGCGTAAAATTAAAGACGTTGAAACGCAAAATGTCATGAATTCCGGTTACCTGATAATCCCCGCATTTATCCAGATTTCTTCTGTTCAGACGGACACGTTTTCTGTAGAGCAGGATTTTTTCGTTGTTGTTGCGGTTATCGGCTTCGAGTATGGCCGACCGGTTTCGAATGCGAATCACTTCTTCGGGCGTGTTTTTTTCAGGGATGAAATCCACAGCTTCTTTGCTCCATCCTATATTATTGTTGTTGAGTGCGATATGTGTTTTGTGATCGAAATAGCTTTTCCCCAATTTGTGGGCAAAATAGTATCTTCCCAATTCCTTGATGCGATCTTTGAGCATATAACTCACCACCAGGGCAACAAAGAATGGCATGGTGAAATTGCCGTAAGTTTTTTGAAAGGAAAAGGCTATTGCAGTAGCAAACACCATCGAGATACCGGCTGCCAGACTCAGAAAGATTTGTTCCTTTAAGATGCCGTCTTTTTTGCGGCGCGTCGTGAGAAAGAGTACGTTTTCGGCGTATTTTTTCAGCAGATTGAATTGGTAAACCAACTCACGGTTTTTTCTGGCTTTCTGGTTTTCGGTTATGGGAATATCTTTTGAAGTTTTGTAGCCTCTTTCTTTTTTAATCAATTGAATCAGCAGGTTACGGGCCGGAGATTGTTTCCTTTTATCTGTATGGCTTAAGTTGTCGAGCAATCTAAAAGCGTGTTGCTCAATCAGATTGCTCATAAAAATATCACCAAAATGATAGAAATTGAGCAAATTTGTTTCAATGGTTGGCACATTGATGATTCGCCTCAGATCGCGGTACGAACTTGTTAATTTGCGAATATTACTCACAAAGGTATCAATCAGAAAATCCTTGTCTTCATCAATTTTGTTCGACAGTATGTGATTGGTTTCGTTACGGATAGCACTTTTAACAATCGAAACGAACATCTTGATGTGGTATTCGTATTTATTGATATTGGTGCGGCTTGGGTCGCTGGCTACAGTGTTGAGGGCAGTTTCGAGCAGATTGATCGGGCTGTTAGAATCCTGAATAATATCGCGGAGCAAATATACCGGCGTGATCAGTCGGATGTTGGATTTCAGGTCTTTATAAAAGTCTTTTTTCTCGTAGGTGTAAGGGTTGATATCCAGGCTGTTTGGAATAAAAATCCAGGTGTTTACCACAAAATCGTTGCGTTTTTGTTTTCGTCTGGTGGTAAAACCTAGTTTAAGTTCAACTGAAAATTTGTTGTGTATTTTTACCTGATCATCAATCATAGCTTTGTTTTGAGTAAACGGGATTTAAAAAATTCCGAAAACGCCATTGGGAGTTATGCCCAGGAAACGGAACCAGGTTTCGCCGGCAAAAATGATCAGCAGATAGGCAATCAGCATCATGCTAAAACCAAATTTGAAAGCATCGGTATAACTGTACATATCCGTTTCGAAAAGCAGTGCTGCCGGTTTGCTGTTAAAAGGCAGCACATACACATGCTCAATCATAAATGCTGTGGGCAAGGCCAGACTAATCACATCGTAGCCAAAGCGATTGGCTACCCCAATGGCGATGGGAATAAAAATCATGGTGCGCATGGTTTTGGATTGAAAAATAAGTGCGCTAAAAATCATCACACCGGTGAGCAGCAGATAAAGCAACCAGAAATGGGTATGATCGCCAATTCCCAGACGATCGAAAAATGCATTAACCGAAATGGATGGCAGGTCTGTTATCGAAAATCCTGATCCCAGCGTATAGGCGCCTGCCGAAAAAAGCATCAGGTGCCACGGAATGTCCACATCGTTCCATTTTACAACGCCAATGCGAGGAAGCAAAGCCACTATAGCACCTACAAAAGCTACGGCTGTTGCACTGATGCCGTGCAATCTGTCGGTTGCCCAAAATCCCAGGATGGCAAGGAAGATAATGATCGAACGGATTTCTTCTCCATTGATTTTTCCCAGTCTTTCATATTCCTGACGCAGGCGTTGCATACCGCCTTCAATTTGCGGGATGCGCTCGTCCGGACTCAGCGGGAAATAAATTTTCATAGCCAGCAGATATCCAACAAACATCAATCCGACCATTACCGGAAACATCGCCATCATCCAGTCAGAGAAGTAAATATTGCCTCCAATTGCTCCTCCAATCAGCGCGGCAGCCAAAAGATTCGCTCCCGATCCGGTAACAAAAGCTCCTGCTCCCAGGTTGATATCGAGCAAGTTTTGCAAAACGATGCTTCGGCCAAAATTGTTTTTGCCGTCACCACTTCGAGCACCATAGATGGCTGCGATCACCATAAAAATGGGTAGTAAAATGGCTGCTTTAGCAGTGGTGGCCGAAATAAAAGCCGACAGGATTACATTAATCACAACAAAACTGATGAAGATGGTTCCGGCATTTTTACCAAATCGCAGGATAAACCACAAGGCAATGCGTTTGGCTACTCCGGTTTTTACTAACATGCTGGCCAACACAAACGACATGATGTTGAGCCACATAACCGGATGACCCAATTGTGCATAGGCTTCTTTTTCGGGCAAAACACCAGTTAGCACAAGGCTGATGATCAGGATAAGCGAGGTGAGGTAATTGGGGATAGCCTCGGTAATCCACAAAATGATGGCACCCAAAAAAATGGCAAGCATCAGATGATTGGAACGGATAAAACCCTCAAAACCCAGCAGATCGTATGCTGCCTTGGCTTTGGCGGCAACCAGACTGGCAGGGTCGAATTCGTATAAAAAAGATATGTGAGCAAAGAAGCCGAAATAGATAAAAGCCAGAATCGAAAGTGGAATACCTGCAATGGCAAGGCTTCGCTCAATTTTCGATTTACTTCTTTTGGGCAGTTTCTCGATACGGTAATTGTGCATATCGAGTACATCGTAGGTTTTGGCTTTTTTTTCGGCTGTGTTTTCCATTGTTATTGTAAATTCAATCGTTCAAACATAAGCTGTATAAGCAAAAAAAATACAGGCAAACAGGAATTAAACCACTGTTTGCCTGCAACCTTCTATCACCATTTAGAATAAGGATTTTTCATCAACATGGAGTTGTAGTAGCGCGCATCGCCGGTTACCTCTTCTCCGAGCCATTCAGGTTTTTCAAATGATTCATCTTCGGCCGAAAGCTCCACTTCAGCAACGATTAGTCCCTGGTTTTCACCATAAAACTCATCTACCTCAAAAGTATGTTTACCGGCATCAACCAAATAGCGTGTTTTATCAATTGCGCCGGGTTCGCAGATTTGCAGCAGCTCTTTCACCTCTGCCACCGGAATTTCTTTTTCCCATTCGTAGCGGCTGGCACCCGAAGCACTGCCGATACCTTTGATGGTAATAAAACCTTTTTCGCCTTTGATGCGAACCCTCACGGTACGTTCCGGAACGGAAGAAAGATATCCCTGCACAATACGGGTTGATTTTTTGCTGAAAGGCTTAAAATCGCCTTGCACCAGAAATTTGCGTTCAATTTCTTTTGCCATTTTATATTTTTGCTAAGGGTTTGTTAATCATGCCAATAACGCGTTTGATAGCTTGTAGGTAATTGATGTTTTCAGCACCTTCGAGACCCAGGTCTTTGATGGTTTTTTTGATGTCATCAATTTCCGTTGATTCAGAATTGATTGTCATTACTTTAGCATCGTTAATGGTTACGATGCCGTATTCGCAGATGGTGTCGTTAATCATGTAAGCAAACCGATGTTTATGCACCCTGACTGCTTGCAGATTGGGATGAATATTGATGAGATCCAAAAATTCCTCAAGCGTATAAACATCCTGATAAAGGCTTGGAATTTCTACCCGAAAGGCAGGAAATACTTCTTTGGTCAGCATTTTTGTAGCCATCGGAAATTCGCCTTTCATCAAGGGATTCCATTGTTCGAGACCATCGATGGTTTGCACAAAGGTTTTGATATCCATTTTGCCATCGCGGATTTTTGTATTGTTGATGTCGTTGGTTCGTGAGAGGATATAGATTTCATCGGAATGTCGTTCCCTAACCTTTTCAGGAACGGGAGCAGAAAGTCTTTTCATTTGCTGGTGAGCCTCATCAAAGTTTTGTCCAAAGGACCTGAACTCGAAGCGGGGTTTTGATAGTTCGCCAATTGCGATTTTTTCTTTAGTCATGGTATTTAATTTAGTATGAAAATTATAAGCAAACTGTTAATACAGGATGATAAATAAGCTACAAGAAGGAAACTGACCAGCCACATTGGGCTGGTCAGCTATAAACAAAGCTAGTTAGGGCAAAGTGCCGGCATTGTTGTTTGAGCTTCCTCTGGTTATTTCGGTGAATATCACAAAATTATCCGATCCATCGGGTTTACGGCCATAGGATTGTGTTTCTTCCATAGCACCAAAGCTGATGTTGTCGATGATTTGTCCGTCAGCATTTTCGAGCCAAACTTCATCGCCACCACTCGACAAGCCAAATCCACTTTCATCTTCCGTATCTACTACAATCACATAAAAACCATTGGCCGGAATGACAGTTCCTGCTTCAAATTCTTTTTTTGGTTTTGAGCCACTTTGGCCACCATTATCATAGATTTTAAATCCGCTGAGGTCAATTTCGGCATCAGTAGTATTGTAGATTTCAATCCAGTCAGGATTTTCAGTAGTGCCTCTTGAATAGGCTTCATTCATCAGTACACTTACCGTTGGAGGGGGTATGGTGTTGTCGTTAGCAGATCCCGGAGTTATCGTATGAAGTAGCTGCCAGCTGTCGGTTCCGTCAGGGTAGCGGCCATAGGATTGTGTTTCTTCCATAGCGGGGAAAACTACATTGTCAACTATATCACCATCGGGATTTTCGAACCATACTTCTTCGCCACCACTTGAGAGTCCAAAACCGCTTTCATCTTCAGTGTCAACAACAATCACATAATAGGCTCCGGGAGCTATAATGGTTTCTGCCGGGAATTCTTTTTTAGGTTTGCTGCCGCTTTGTCCGCCGCTGTCGTAAATTTTATATCCAGTTAGGTTAATAGTTGTTTCTCCGGCATTGTAAATCTCAATCCAGTCGGGGTTTTCAGCTGTACCGCGCGAGTAGAGTTCGTTCATCAGAACCACACCGGCAGGAGGCATGGTGTTGTCGTTGGAAGCACCCGGAGTAGCTACATAAAGTACCTGCAGGTTATTGTCGCCATCAGGATAACGGCCGTACGACTGTGTTTCTTCAAGTGCAGGGAAACTGATGTTGTCGATAAGTTCTCCGGCAGCATTTTCGAGCCATACCTCTTCGCCGCCGCTCGAAAGACCAAAACCGCTCTCGTCTTCAGTGTCAACTACAATCACAGTCCAGCCATGTGCAGGGATGATTGTTCCGGCAGGAATTTCCTTTTTGGGTTTTGTACCTTCTTGTCCGCCACTGTCATAAATTTTGAATCCACTGATATCGGCTTCAAAATCAGAAGTGTTGTAGATTTCTATCCAGTCAGGATTTTCTGCATTGCCCTTGCTGTAGATTTCGTTCATTTTTACGATTGCAACAGGATCAGAAGTGCTGTTGGGCGCACCTTTGGTGATAACGTTGAGCAATTCCCAGTTGTTGCTTCCATCCGGATTACGGCCGTAGGATTGTGTGGGTTCCATAGCCAGGCAGTTCACATTGTCAATCAGGTTGCCACTTGCATTTTCGAGCCAAAGTTCATCGCCACCACTTGAAATTCCAAATCCGGCTTCATCGTCAGTGTCAACAACAATCACTAAAAATCCTTTTGCAGCAACTACCGAACCTTCCGGGAAGGCCATTTTGGGTTTTGAACCCGACTGTCCACCGGCATCATAAATGAGATAACCGGAAATATCAACAGGGATATCGGAAGCATTATAAACTTCTACCCAGTCAGGATCTTCGGGCGTTCCCCGTGAATATATCTCGTTCATCACGATTAGAGGAGCGCCAACGGTAAAACTGGCCGTGGTTTGAGGAGCGCCTTCAGGGAAATATGTTTTTTGTCCGTTAACATTTGTGGCGGCCACATAATAGTTTACGGTAACATCAGAGGCTTGTCCGGGAATGATTCCGGAATAAGTGGTTCCGTTCGCAGTCATGGCCACTTCTGTCATAGATTCAGCTCCCGGAGCATAAAACAAGCTTACACTTTGCACGCCATTCATGTCCGTTACTTTAACACTAACCTCCACGTTTTGATTTTCGGAAGGGGCTTGCGGGGTTATTGTCAGGTCACTTACGCTGGGAGGTCCCTGAAAAACTTCGTCTTTAAGGCATCCTGTGAAAAAGATTCCCAGTAGGACGACCATAAGGATTAAACTTTTTGTTTTCATGTGTAATATTTTTATTGATTAGTGATTTTTTTAGAAAGCTACTTCAAAGCGGATAGCGATCATATTGTATTTTTCTCCTGCTTTTCCTTCAGCATCTACAACGGCAGCCGGATCTCTTGTAAGATCGCCATTGGCATCGTGACCAACAAATAACTTACCCTTGCCCGAAGCATAACGATCATGTTTCAGATAAGCATAGTTGAGCATAAATTTTACGTTATTATTGATATAATAATTCAAGCCAACAGTTATTCCTTCGCCAGCGCCTCCCATCAGTTTGTCGAAGCCACTGTTGAGGCTTAGGTAATCGTAGCGCAATGCCAGTTCGATATCACCCCAGCTTTTACCGCGTGCTACCTGCGTAAATTCAGCATCGCGGGTGTCGTACTGATATTGTCCGCCAAAAATCAACCAGCTTCCAAAGGCATAAAAACCATCAAAATGATGTGTGCCCAAATCGTCTTTTTGAGTAACATCACTCATCATATACTCACTCTGAAAGCGGAAATTACGATAGTATGCTGCCAATTCAAAATTGGTTAGAACAGTGTGATCCACATGTGGAATCAAATCGGTATCGATGTATTTTTTGCGGTTTATACTCGATAAGGAGCGGGTGCTATAGCGCAGTGTACCAGGCGATTCGGCATCAGTTTTTGGGGTGCGGTAAGAGGCAGCTGCTCCCAGATGAATGCCTTTGGTGTAGTCATTATAAAATGGCATGGCTACTACTTTTCCGGTCCACGAAACACCTTCATCTGTTCCGAAATCTTTGTTGTTATCTTTTGAGAACAAACGCTCTTCAGGATCGCCAACAGTCTGGAAGTAAACTCCTCCGTTCAAATTCAACCAGTTGTACTGATAATTGGCCGACAGACCCACATGGCGAGAAGGTGCAAGTGCATTCACCACATTGGCACGTTCAATAAAGGTGAGATAACGTGAGGTAGTTGTGCGCTCCATTGAGAATCCTTCTTTATAATGACCAACCCTAAGCTGAAATCCTTCATTGAAATTGTAGGCCAGATAAGCGTCTTTGAGCTCAAGCTCTGAGTTTGAAATGTCGAGATCGAACTCGGCATACCAATTTGTGGCAAATTCTGTTTTTACTGCGAAACGTGCTCTTCGGATGGAAGTGCCGTTGCCAATAGGATTCATGGGTTCGCCAAAAAACATGGCTCCATCAGCCTGCACCCGCACATCAAACCAAATACGGTAATCCTGTTTTGTGCTTTCCAGCACAAGGATACCATTTCTCTCTTCGGCAAAGAGTGGGTTTCGGTTTACTTTAACCCCATATTGATTGTAACGGATGTTGCTTACCATTTCTACATCGAGCGTGTTTTTTCCATTCAGGAACAACTCAATTTCATCATGATCCGGATGGTTAAAAATCAATGTGTTGGTAGATTGCGGATCCACTTCGATGGTGTAGGTTCCATCGGCAGCCGTTGTGGTGGCTGCAATGGCTCCTTTGAGCCTCACAGTTACATCGGCAAGTGCTTTTCCGTCTTCGGAAGATAACACCTTGCCGGAAACCTTGAAAGATTGAGCCATAGCTGTTGCGATTCCAAAACCGAACAAAATGGCTAAAAACATGCATAATTTTTTCATAGCATTTGGTTTAAAGATTATTAATAAAGTTTATCAGGTTTTCGTCTTTTGAAAGACCAAGTTTCTTTTTAAGTCTGTAGCGCGCTATTTCAACACTTTTTGGAGAAATATTCATAAGCGTGGCAATTTCTTTGCCGGGCAAACTCAGGCGTAGCATGGCCGCAAGCCGTTTTTCGTTGTCTGTCAGATCAGGAAAGGATGTTTCAAGTTTTTGCAGGAAATCACGATGTACCTGTTCGATCTGACCATAAAAGTCTTCCTTTTCGCTTTTGAACGACATGCGTTGTTTGATCAGGTTTTCGAGTGCAAGTAGTTTTTGAGAGATGCTGTTGTCATCATCATCGATATGCCTGATGCTGTTAATCTCATTAAGAATTGTTTCCAGAAAATCGCGTTGTTCGCTCAGGTTAAGAGCGGCATCAATAAAGTCTTTTCTTTTACTTTCAAGTTTGCGTCTTAAGGTTTCCTTTTCGTTTTGAATGGCGGTAATCTCAAGATCGGTAAGGGCTTTTTGTGCGTTATAGGATTCGTTTTGCTGAGACAGGAGTTGATTTTCGGTCTTAAGTCGTTTGCGCTGCTGGTAAAATACGATATAAATTAAAATACTGATTATCAATGCAAAAAATACGATGATTCCAGGAATAATGAGGTCGTATTCGATCAAACCATTGTTGGAGGAAGCAATATGTTCTGTAAAGGGTTGCGATGCCTGTGTTAGACTGCTTACCTGGAGGTTGAATACATTTTGGATAAAGAATAACGAAAAATAGGTAATGATTCCGGCGGCGATAGGAGTTGTAATCCAACCCAGAGCAACACTAGCCAAAACACGTGTTTTGATTTCTTGTGTTCCTTTTATCAGGCCAATGCCCAGCACCGATCCTATCACAACCTGTGTGCTCGAAACCGGAACCAAAGGAAGGGCAGGCAAACCGATACTGTTCAAAAATCCTGACAGTGATGCAGATGAAAATAAAAAAAGCACCAATGCCTGCGAAAGCACTACCACAATGGCTGCTTCTGCCGAAAGGGATAAAATGCCATTGCCAATGGTGTTCATCACCCTCTCGCTGTAAGTGAAAATGCCAACAGCTATGGCAAGGCCACCAATCAGAAACAATAGCTGTATGCCATCCAATGCAAACAGCCCAAAATCTATCACCACATCCGGAGCCGCAGAAATGAATACACCCATGATGTTGGCAATGTTGTTGGCTCCTAAACTATAGGCACCAAATGCACCGGCCAGTATCAGGCTGATGCGAATCAGTGCGTCCAGTTTTATGACATGAATTTTTGATTTTCGGAGCACAAATCGCATCAATTTATAGAGCAATGCTGCAAAGAGGGCTCCCAGAATGGGTCCGCTAACCCAGGTAGAAACAATTTTCCATAAAGTGTTCTGATCAGGCTCGTTTCCGGTGAAGAGTGTCCAGCCGATAATCCCGCCAACAACTGCCTGGCTGGTAGAAACAGGAAGGGCTTTTCGGGTCATCAAAAATACAGTAAGTGCTGCTGAAACCGTAACTGTGAAACCGCCGGCCAAAGCATCCACTGCACCTAATGCATTGAGCGTTTCGGCACCTCCTTTACCCTGGAAAACCGCACCTATTATTACGAAGACACTTGCAATCCAGGCAGCGCGTTTGAAGCTTACCATTTTTGCTCCCACTGCCGAGCCAAAAATATTGGCAGCGTCATTGCTTCCCAGCGACCAGCCCAGAAATAAACCTCCTGATATGTAGAGTAAGAAAAGCAATTCGTTATGTGTTACAAATTAGATTGTTCTTTTGATTGCCATTATGGTTAGCAGATCGGCAGCCCGTTCGGCTGCGTCTGAAAGATTTTCAATATGCAGGGTAAAATATCTGAGGTGAAATTTTTCGCTTAACTTAAGTGTTGGCATATCCTGGAATACTTTTCTTTTGATGCTGTCGGCCAATTTGTCTGCTTCCTGTTCGTATAGATAAACACGATGAATTTTTTCTTTGATTGATTCGGGATCGCGGAAGTAAGCTCGGGCAGCCGGAATCACGGTTTCAGCAGCCAAAACTGAAAGCTCTGTCAGCTTGATCATATCGTTGTGCAGCACCGATGGAATAAATGGAATCTCTACATCAAACTGAAACAAATTTGTTTTGGTGAGATCGATAAAATTATCGAGATCCTCAAGCAAACGCATGATATCGCCTCTAAGCTGCGGCATCAGCGATTGCGTATAGAGCATGTTTTCGATTTTGCGTTTTATGATGTCGGCTTCTGTTTCGAGGGTGGACAGGGTTTTTAGGTTGTCGGCAAAATTTTCCGTATTTTCATACAGGTAATTTTTAACTCCTTCCTGAAAAATGAGCACACCCTGATCAATTTTGTCCATAAAACGTTCGATCAGTTCGATGGATTTGTTGGCATGTTTAAAGGTGAACATAAGCTGAATTTGAATTGAGGTTATGCGAAGTCAAATGTAAAGATTAATTAACATTAAATTAATATGATGTTTCCGTTTGTTGGAGGTAGTAAATATTTATGTAGTGTTATAAATATTCATAACATATAGAAAAACAAATGATAAGCAAAAGAATGTAGTGCATGAATCTCAGCACCTTTAATTCTGTATGAAATTGGTAGGGTGTGTGTAGTGGGTTTGAAATTACAATTTAGAATCATTCTAAAGGGAAATTTTGCCATACAAGCGTTAAAACAGTTCTGATTTTATGATTTTCGATAAATTCAGTTTGGCAATTGGTCACAGTAAAACCATGCTCAGTTGTATGGAAAATCTTCTCATGCTTATCTCTTGCATCATCTGACAGGAAAATATTTTTGAGAATTATGCTTATTTCAAAAACCTTAACTAAAAACCTGCTTAGTTAAGAAAATGGCACAAAAACTTAAATATGGGAAAAGTTAGTTAAGGAAATAGGGTATTTTCTTAACTAACTGAAGTTTCGCACATACACTTAATCCACTCTGATTTATGTTAGAAACATACTTGAAATACACATCATATTTGAAAAAGATTATTCTTTGCACATTGCCCCCAAACCCCCAAAAATGTGGGCTCCAG
>Ga0334901_1000932_pt1 | contig 35051 bp, 17 predicted proteins | sample GraSluR3_MG_3_FD_207216 | JGI IMG/M metagenome (GOLD analysis project Ga0334901, IMG submission 207216) | Sludge microbial communities from methane-producing bioreactor in Wageningen University, Netherlands - Granular Sludge_15_08-R3 | ecosystem: Engineered > Bioreactor > Anaerobic >... | reverse complement strand
CTTTTGGGGTGGAAGCGGATCGAAGTGCCCGGTGCGACGGGCTACACCGACACCGATTACGCGGCCAAGGGCCGTTACGCGGTCGACGCGCTCGAGGAGGTCGACCTGGTGTGCGTCCACGTCGAGGCGACCGACGAGGCGTCGCACGAGGGCGACACGGCGGGCAAGGTCGAGGCCCTCGAGAAAATCGATCGCCACATCGTGGCCCCGGTGCTCGAGGCGCTGCGAGCCCACGGCGCGCATCGCATCCTCATCTCGCCCGACCACGCCACGCCGTTGCGTCTGAAGACGCACTGCCACGGCTACGTGCCCTGGACGATCGCCGGCACGGGCATCGAGCCCGACGCGGCCACGACCTACGACGACCCGACCTCGGCCGAATCGGATCGCGTTTTCGACGAAGGCTGGAAGCTGATGCCCTTCTTCCTCGGCCCCCGCTGAGCCTTCTTACTATCCGCAATCCACAACCCGCAACCCACTGCTTCTCCCCATGTCGATCATCGTTCAGAAATTCGGCGGCACCAGCGTGGCCGACAGCGAAAAGATCCTCGGCGCGGCGCGCAAGGCGGTTCGCGCCCAGAAGGAAGGAAAGCGGGTCGTGATGGTCGTCAGCGCCATGGGCAAGAACACCGATCTGTTGGTCGACCTGGCGCGGCAGATCACCGACGAGCCTCCGGCGCGGGAGATGGACATGCTGCTGTCGACCGGCGAGCAGGTCAGCGTGGCGCTGATGGCCATGGCGATTCACAGCCTGGGCCACGAGGCGATCAGCCTGACCGGCGCCCAGATCGGCATCATGACCGACAGCACCCACACGAAAGCCCGCATCCGCTCGATTTCGACCGATCGACTGCGCCGCGCGTTGGACGCGGGCAAGATCGTCATTGCCGCGGGGTTCCAGGGCATCGACGAGGCGTTCAACATCACGACGCTGGGGCGCGGCGGCAGCGACACGACGGCCGTGGCCTTGGCCGCCGCCCTGGGGGCCGAGGTTTGCGAGATTTACACCGACGTCGACGGCGTGTACACGACCGATCCCCGCGTCGTGCCCGAAGCCCGCCGGCTCAAGCGGATCAGCTACGACGAGATGCTCGAGCTGGCCAGCGTGGGCGCCGGCGTCATGCACAACCGCTCGATCGAGTTCGCCAAGAAGTATTCGGTGCCGGTCCACGTGCGCAGCAGTTTCAGCGACAGCCCGGGCACGATCATCGCGACGCGCCCCGAGGCGCCCGACCGCCCGGTCACCGGGGCGGCCATGGTGAGGGACGAGGCGCGGGTGACGGTCGTGGGGGTGCCCGACCGTCCCGGTGCGGCCCTGTCGATCTTCTCGAAGATCGCCGCCAAGAACATCGCCATGGACATGATCGTCCAGAACGTCGGGGCCGAGGGCCGGGCCGACATCTCCTTTACCGTCCTCCGCGACGAGTTGCCGGCCACGCTCAAGGCGGTGCAGGAAGGCGTCGACGAAGTCGGCGCCGAGAGCTTCAATTACGAAGACGACGTGTCGAAGATCTCGGTCGTCGGGTTGGGCATGGAGACCCAGCCGGGCGTGGCCGAAACCATGTTCCGCACCCTGGCCGAGCAGGGGATCAACATCCTCATGATCACCACGAGCGAGATCAAGATCTCGGTGCTCGTCCAGCGCGAATACGCCACCGAGGCCCTGCGCGTGGTCCATGGGGTGTTCCAGCTCGAGACCGAGCCGGCCGAGGAGGACGATTCCTCCGCGCTCGCCCCGCCGTCGCCGGCGGCGCCCGCGGGGGCCAACGGCCTGGTCGCCAGGCTTCAGGGCATGGAGGACCTTTTGATCGAGGGAATTCATCTCGACGAGTCGCAGGCTCGGGTGACCATGCTGGGCGTGCCCGACACCCCCGGCCTGGCCGCCCAGGTCTTCGACGAGGTGGCCGAGAACGGCATCGTCGTCGACATGATCGTGCAGAGCGTGGGCCGCCAGGAGCGAGCCAACGTGAGCTTCACCGTGCCCCAGGACGATCTGGCCAAGGCCATGCAAGTGGCCGAGGCCCTCGCCGAGGGCTTCGGATGCCCGCCGCCGACCTGCTCGCCCCGGGTCGCCAAGCTGTCGGTGTCGGGCACCGGCATGAAGAGCCACACGGGCGTGGCCATCCGCGTGTTTCGCTCCCTGGCCGAGGTCGGCGTCAACGTCGACATGATCAGCACCAGCGAAGTCCGCCTTAACGTCGTGGTCGACGGCGAGCGGGGACAGGCGGGCCTCGAAGCCCTGAAACGGGAATTCGCCGGCGTCATGCTGTAGCCCGTCGCGTCGCCGGCCCGTTCGACGCCGACCGCACAAACCGGCGAACGGCCGCGTTACTTGTTCAGTTCCCGCTTCAGGTCGAGCACGGCTTGCACGAGCTCGTCGGGGCCGTGGCGGATCGGGTCGCAAACCGGCAGGCCGAGACGCCGGCGCACCCGCTCGCGCTCCTCGGCGGCTTCCTCGTCCGAGAACTTCGAGCTGTTGATCGCGATGCCGATCACGCGGCAGGGGTGCATCACGCGGGCCGACGCCTCGTAGTATTCGATGAGCCGCTCGAGCGAAGGCAGGGGGAAACGCTCCATGCCCGCCACGGCCGTGCGCCCCATCTCGTAGCCGGCGATCAATCCGTCGGGAAGGGCGCCGTGCAGCAGGCCCAGGGTGACGTTCGAGTAGCGGGGATGGAACAAGCTGCCCTGCCCCTCGATGACGATCACGTCGTGGTGCTGATTGGCCAGCACGAGCCGCTCCGCCGCCCCGTTCAGGAAATCGCAGATTACGCGGTCGACGGGGCAGCCGTCGCCCTCGACGAGAATGCCCGTCTGCCCGGTCGCCACGAACTTCGCGTCGACCCCGGCCCGTTGCAGGCCCTGCACGACCTCGACCGCCGTGAGCATCTTGCCGCAGCTACAGTCGTTGGCCACGGTCTGGATGCGCAGACATTCCTCGCGAATCCCCTCGCGATGGGCCACGTCGCGCTCGTCGGTCCTGCGCACGTCGACCAGGCGCGTGCCGTGCTTTCGGGCGGCCTCGGCGAACTCGGGATCATCGTTGAGAAACTCGTGCATTCCCGAGATCACGTCGAGCTTGCGCGCGATCGCATCGAGCACGATGGGGCGCCAGGCGGGCGGGAGCTTGCCGCCCGGCGGTGCGATGCCGATCAGCAGGCCGCTGGCCTGCGGGGCGTCGGCGATCGATCCGATGACCGGAATGTCGCCGCCGATGCGCAAGACCTCCTGGCTGGTCTTGCCCGCCCCGGCCCGGTCGAACACCGCGACGACCTGTTCCGGCCGATAGCGGATCATGCACACGGCCGTCTTCGCCGTGTGCCAATCGTTGTAACCGTCCGTCAGAAGGATCAATCGGCGTTGCGTCATGGGGGCGGACCGTCGAGGGAAGGATGAACGATGAAGTGATGAATGATGAACGGAGGATGCAGCCGCGTCAAGCCTTCCCTCGTCGCTCTTCGTTCTTCAATCTTCCTTCTTCCATCTTCCTTCTTGAATCCTTCCCCGTCACACCTCGATGACGCCCAGCTCGTGGTAGACCGACTCGACCGTCTCGGCGTCGATCTGGTCGAGAGCGCGGCCGGCGCCGGCCAGCAACGCCAAGTCGGCCAGTTGGGTAACGCGGCGGGGGATGCCCTGGGCCAACTCGTGCAGCCTCTCGACGGCGGGCTCGGCAAACAGGGGCGTCGCCCGACCCGCCCGGGCCAGCGATCGCTGCACGTAGGCTTGCGTGTCGCCCGGCTCCCACGGCTCGATGTCCATCCGCAACTCGACCAACTCCAGAAGCGCCGCGCCCAGCCGGGCGACCCGATCGCAACGAGCGCCCAGCACAACGGTCAAGCGCGACTCGGGGCCGGGATCGAACTGCACCAGCCGGGTGATCATGGCCAGGCACTCGTCGTCGGCTCGATCCACGTCGTCGAAGATCAAGACCGTGTTGACCTGCTGGTATCGGTACTCCGAAAGCCGGTCGGTCACAACCCGCCAGAGTTGCCGGACCGACAGCCCATTTCGAGGGGGTGTGCCAAGCTCACCGGCCAACGAATCGAGCAGCTCGGCTCGGTCGAGCCCCACGAGGCCGAGTCGGGCCACGGGCAGGCCGCGCCCTCGAAGCTCGGCGGTGAGGATTTCGAGCAGCAACGACTTTCCGCTGCCGCTGGGCCCCAGAAGCAATCCGAGGCGACGGCGATGCTCGACGAGAAAATGCAGCCGGGCCAGGGCCTCCTCATGCGTGGGGCTTTGGTAGAAGAAACGGGGGTCGATTCGCGTGCGAAACGGTGACTCGTCGAGTCCCCAGTGTGCTTGGTACATTGAAGGTCGCTCCGGAGCCAATTCAGCCATCCCCCCCAGAAACGGTAACGGGCGCGCCGGTACTGTCTTCGGTACGGGAGTGCCGACAACTTGATTCCGGGAATCCGATCCGCGAGTTCCATGACCGATCGCTATTTCGTCTGCCCGCCTCCAAGAGAGGATAAAGAGGATGTCGTGCTTGAGGGCCCCGAGGCGCATCACCTGATCCACGTCATGCGGGCCCGCGCGGGCCAACGCGTAACGCTCTTTGACGGAGAAGGTTGCGAATACGAGGCCGAGATCCGGCAGATCGGCCGCGCCGACGTCCGACTCGCCGTGCATTGCCGAAGCGAGGTCGATCGAGAACTGTCCCGGGAACTCGTCCTGGCCGTGGCCCTGCCCAAGGCCGATCGGCACAAGTGGCTGGTCGAGAAGGCGGTCGAACTGGGCGTGGCGCGATTGGTGCCGCTGATTACCCACCGTTCGGTGGTCGCCGCCCCCACAAAGATGCTCCATCGCCTGGGTCGGGGGGTGATCGAGGCGTCGAAGCAGTGCGGCCGGAACCGCCTGATGGAGATCGCTCCGGCCCAGCCCTGGCACGAATTCGTCGAGGCGACCCGAGCCGTTCCGCACCGCTGGCTGGCCCACCCGGCCGGCGCCGCTCCGGAGGTGGCCTGGCGGGCGCCGGTCGATCTGGCCGGCGCGACGGCCGGCGCCGGCGCGATCGTCTTGGCCGTGGGGCCCGAAGGCGGTTTCACCTCGGAAGAAGTCGCTTCGGCCATGGCGGCCGGTTGGGGAGCGGTCGATCTGGGCCCCCGCATCCTCCGTGTCGAAACGGCGGCGATTGCCCTGGTCGCGCTCGTCGCCCTCGCGGCACGGCTGGCGTGAGAACACCGATTCATCGCGGGCTACGCTGGCGGACGTTCGAGCACCATGGCCACTTCGAACCGGCGATAGGGGTCGTTGTGGGTGAGGACCGGCGCCGGTCGAATCCAGAGCTGGCTGACGGACTTTCCCTTTTCGGCGGGGATTTCGTAAAGAAAGACGCTGGGGTCGTTCGTCAGCCGTCGGGCCAGGCCGAAGCGGCGCGTGACCAGGTCGACGATTTCGCGGGCATTGCCGGTCGTTCCGTAGAAGGTGATTCGCTGGACCTGCTGGCGGGGGTTGAAGTAGTAGGTCAAGGCCCCCGCCACGTCGTTTTCCGCCGTGCCCGTCACCAGAGGCACCCGATAACCCTGAAGCTGCAACTGGCCCAGGGCCGCCGACACTCGCGGCCAGCGGGCTACGATCCAGTCGGTCGAGACGTCGAATCGCAACGCCTCCGAAAGGGGGAGAGTCGGCGAAGCCGCGGCCGGCAACGCGACCTCCATGCCCGGGTAGGCCCCGTCGACTGTCGGATCGAGGTCCGCCAGGTCGGCGTTCTGGTGGGTGGCGGTCGAGCCACCCGCGCGCCATGCATCGGCCCACCAATCACCCGCCGAGAAGAAGGCGATCGGGCTGAAGATGGCGACCAACGGGGCCAGCGCCCACAACGCCCGTTTGCGCATCGCATCCTCTCCCTTCGCGAAGACCTTCCACCTGGGATTAGCATCGGCCCGAGGGTTCGGCCGTCTGAAGCGAGGCGTAGAAAGAGGGAAAATGGGAGGAGACGGACGGGGCAGACGAGCGGCTCCCTAACGGTGCGAAGGCATGCCGATTGAGTCGTCTTCCGCCCGCAAACAGGACGCCGCCGCTCGACATTCGGCCCAACTGGTCTTGAACGGCCGGACAAGAATCTATAGCATCCGCCCGCCTTTCCCTTTGCGAAAACTCAATGCACCGAATGGTGGGCCGTTCCCGTGAAAAAGCCACGGCAATTACCAGTCTGCGCGCGCTCGGCGCTCGGTGGGATCGTGGGGCTCTCGATCGTGCTGGCCCCGGCCTTCTGTCGAGCGGTCATGGCCCAGCCGAACGCGGCGGGCGAGTACCAGGTCTATCGACTGCGGCACAAGCCGGCCGCCGAGGTGGAAAAGACGCTTGCGGAGGTGCTCTCCGATTTCGGCCCTGCCGTGCACCTGGTGGCCAATCTCCGCGAGAACCAGATCCTCTTGCTCGGGCCTCAGGCCGCCCAGCAGATCGCGCGCCGGTTGATCGACTCGGTCGATCGCGCCGCGGTCGAGCGCGCCGCCGTCGAACGGCCGCGGGTCGAGACGGCGCCGGCAACGCCGATGCTCGAAGCCTATCCCGTACCCAACGGCCAGATCGACGCGATCGGGGCCAGGCTGCGCGCGCGATTTGCCGAACGACGCGACGTGCGCGTCGTGAGCGATGCGGGAACGTCGCAACTGCTGATCCTGGCGCCCCCCGAGATCCACGCCGTTCTCGCGCGGGAGTTTGGCGCGCCGGCCGGTCGCCCACCGGCCGGCGACCCCGACTTCCGGCACATTGCCGAGTCGGTGGCCCGGGAGGGGTTCGTCCCCTTGAGCTATTCGCGGGTCGAGCGGATCGAGCCGCAATTGCAGCGCCTGCTCGGATCGCGCTTGGAGCCGCTGCCGAACCGGCCGAGCGGCCGGGCCGACTACCTTTTCGTCGACGAAGCAGGTCGCCGCGTCGAGATGCGCCTCGACCGGCAGCGGAACCAGGTTGCCTTGGTGGGGCCACGCCCCCTTGTCGAGCAGCTCGGCTACCTGGTACGGGCGTTGGACGCATTGGATCGGCCCGAGCAGGAGCCGGGCGCGAAGCTCCGAATCATTCCGGTTCGCCGCGCCGATCCGGCCAAGGTTCGGGAAGCGGTCAACGCTTATCGCATGGGCCGAGGCGGCGGGGCCTCCTATCGGCCAGGCACGATCGCTCCGGGCCTTCCGCACCCACGCCAGACGGGCACCCGGGGCCCGCTCGACCGGGCCAGCGTTCAACTGGTGCAGTACCTGGCCCAGGCGGAACAGGCCGGCGCCGCTCCGGCTTCCAGGCCCCAGCCCGGCGACGCTCCCACCGCGGAAGCGCTCCAGGCCGAAGAAGAGCAGCTCGATCGGCTCCGCGAGTTGGGCGAGCAGGTCGAAATCGAGACGCTACCCGACCTCGACGTCATCATCCTCCGCGGCCCCGACCGCGACCTCGACGAAGTCAGCCGCATCATCGCCGAAATCGAGCGGCTCAGCGCCGAGACGCAGCCGGTCATCGAGATCTACCAACTCAGGCACGTACGCGGCGAGGCGATGATCACCATCATCAGCCAGGTGGCCGAGAGCCTGGTGGGCGGGCGTCAAGGGAGGGCCAGCATCACCCCGCTGGTCAAGCCCAACGCCCTGCTTCTGATCGGCTGGGGCGAGGCGGTCGCCGGCATCAAGGAGCTGATCGCCAAGCTCGATCAGCCCGTCGGTCCCGAAAGCGACTGGCGGGTCTTTCGGCTGAAGCACGCGGCCGCTTCGGTGGCCGCCGACACCGTCGAGGAGTTCCTGGGCGGATCGGACGGCCTCGGACCGCGCGTCGAGGTCACGACCGACGAGCGGACCAATTCGCTGATCGTCCGCGGCGCGACGCGCGACCTGATCGACGTCGAGCGGCTCATCGCGCGGATCGACCGCACCGGCCCCGACGCGGTCAACCAGGGCCGCATCGTCAAGTTGAAGCACTCCCTGGCGAATGACCTGGCCGGCACGCTCCGCGAGGCCATCGCGGCGGCCAGCGGCGGAGGCGAGCGCAAGTCGGCCGTGCTCGAGCTGCTTACCGCCGACGTCGAGGGAGGACGCCTCTTGAAGTCGGGCCTGCTCAGCGACGTCGAGATCACGCCCGACGTCCACACGAACACGCTTATCATCTCGGGCCCGGCCGAGAGCATGGACCTGCTCAGCGCCCTGATTCGCGAGCTCGACGTGCCCACGGGCGTGGCCCAGATCAAGGTGTTCCGCATCGTCAACGGCGACGCGAACGCCATGATCCTGATGCTCCGCACGCTGCTGCCGGCGCAGGCGGGCACCGCGCCGCAGCTTGCCGGGGCCGAGGGAGAGACGACCCTGGTGCCGGTCCGGTTCTCGGTCGACAGCCGCACGAACAGCATCATCGCCACCGGCTCGGAAGGCGACCTGGCCATCATCGAGGCGTTGCTCCTGCGGTTGGACGAGGAGGACGTCACCCAGCGGAAGAACGAGGTCTACCGCCTGAAGAACTCGCCGGCGAGCCAAGTGGCCCAGTCGATCAACGAGTTCCTGCGGAGCGAGCGCGTCGTGCAGCAGGCGATGCCCGGCGTGTTGAGCCCCTTCCAGCAGATCGAGACCGAGGTCGTCGTCGTTCCCGAGACCGTGACCAACTCGCTGATCATCAGCGCCAGCCCCCGCTTCTTCGATGAGATCGTCAAGCTCGTCGAGGAGCTCGACGCCGCGCCGCCCCAGGTGATGATCCAGGTGATCATCGCCGAGGTGCAGCTCACGAACATCGACGAGTTCGGGATCGAGCTGGGCCTGCAAGACTCGGTGCTCTTCGACCGCAGCCTGCTGGGTTCGCTGCTGACGACAACGCGGACCGTTTCGACGTCCACGCCCAGCGGCATCGTCACGGTGCAGGACCAGATCATCCAATCGGCCACGAACACCCCCGGCTACGATTTCAACAACAATCCCCTGGGCAACAGCGGCAGCGATAAGGCCCTGGCCCGTTCGGGGACGGTGGGCAGTCAGGGCCTCTCGCACTTCAATCTGGGAAGGATGAGCAGCGAGCTCGGCTATGGCGGCCTCGTGCTCTCGGCATCGAGCGAAAGCGTCAGCATGCTCATTCGCGCCCTCCAGGAGAGCCGCAAGCTCGAGATCTTGGGCCGGCCGCAGATCATGACGCTCGACAACCAGTCGGCGTTCATCCAGGTGGGCAAGCAGGTGCCTCGCATCTCCGGCTCGCGATTCGACGGCCGCACGCAGATCAACCAGATCGAGCTCGAACCGACCGGCCTGATGCTGGCGGTCACCCCGCGGATCAGTCCCGAAGGCATGGTGGTGATGGAAGTCGACGCCGAGAAGTCGGAGTTAGGCCCCGAGGCGGAGGGCATCCCCGTCTCGGTGACCGAGGGCGTCGCGATTCGCCAGCCGAGCATCAACATCACGCTGGCCCAGACGACGGTCAGCGCGGCCAGCGGCGAGACGATCGTGATCGGCGGCCTGATCAACAAGTATGACTCGAAGATCGAGCGGCGCGTGCCCTATTTGTCCGATATCCCGATCCTGGGGCACCTGTTCCGCTACGACAACGACACGAGCCGGCGAAACGAGCTGCTGATCATTCTTACTCCGCACGTGGTCAAGGACGCCGCCGACGCCGAACGGATCAAGCAGATCGAGGCGGCCCGCATGAGCTGGTGCCTGGCCGACGTGCACGCGATCCACGGGCCCACGGGACTCTACGAGGATCGTGACACCTCGAGCTGGCAGGGGCAGGGCGAGGTCGTCTATCCCGACGAGAACCCGCGCGGCCTCATGCCGGGAGCGTACGTTCCCGAGGACATCGACCCCAAGGAATTGAACCTTTCGCCCTCCGTTCCCCAGGCGCCGACCCAAGCGGCGCCCGGCGGCGACGTCCCCGCCACGGCTCCCCAGGGGCCCCCGCCGAACGGATCGGCGTCGGCGTGGCCCGCGCCGAGCGCGTCGGATCCGAGGCAACCGCCGGGGCACTCCCCACCAGCGGGCTTCGACGTGCCGCGCCTGAACGACTCCCGCGCGGGATGGACGCCCGACGAATACACGACCGGGCAAGGGCCTTCCGACTCCTCGACCTCGGTTCGCTTCCTGGAGTCTCGGCGGTAACGACCCGCGCGGGTCTGCCCAGGGCGACGTGCTCGTTCCCAACCTCGAAACGATCCAAATCGCATGTCCGAATTCCGTCCAAACCGGGACATCGCGGCGCCGCAAGGCGCTGGGCGTCGAAACGTCGTTGCGGCGGTCGCGATCGTAATGCTGGCCGCGTCGTCGGGATGCACCTCGCTCAGCCTGCGCGAGCTCGTCTGGTGGTCCGATTCGCCCCCCAAGCCCAAAACCCCAACCCGGATGGTCGACATCTGGACCGACTCCGTGCTCTATCAACCGGGCAAGCCGGCGACGCGCGGGTTCGGCGGCCGGGTCCTGTTCCACAACGATGAGAGCGATAAGCCGATCGTCGTCGACGGCACGCTCACCGTCTACGCCTTTGCCGACGACAGCCCGAATCCGAGCGACGCGGCCCCGGAACGAAAGTTCCTCTTCCCCGCCGACCAACTTCCGCGGCATTACAGCGAGTCGCAGCTCGGTCCGTCCTACAGCTTCTGGCTCCCCTGGGACGAGATCGGAGGCCCCCGGCGCCAGCTCAGCCTGCTCGCCCGGTTTGAAGACCGCGAAGGCCGCATCGTCATGTCAAAGGTGGTGAGCAAGTCGCTTCCCGGCTCCGACCCCAGGCCGGCAGGTACCCCCCCGTCGCTGGCAGCCGATCCGGCGGGCGGGGCCGCCGGCGCGGTTCGGCACGTTTCGCACGAGGCCGCCGTCGAGCCGGGAAGAAGAAGGATGTCGACATCGACGATCGACGTGCCCCCCAGCTTCGTGCAGAAGGTGCTCTCGCCGTCGGCCTCGGAAGGCGGCAACCCCCACGCAACGAAGGCCCCCGCCGAATCGGAAACCTCCCCCGCCGCTAGGAGTCTTCCTCCGGCGACGACGCCACCGGCTCACTCGGACGACTCGGCGGCGAACTCGACGGAGGCTTCACGATCAGGTCGTTTTGTACATCCGAGATACCTGGCTCGAAGAGCAATAGCAAAGCGGCCAGACGACGACTCCGCTCCGACTGCACTTCACCCCGTAAGATTGCCTTCCCATCCTCCGTGGCGACCTCAATCCGATCGGTCTCCGACAGGGAAAGCGACGACTGAAGGCGCCCCACCAGCCGCGAACTGACGTCCTCGCCGGCGGGCTGGCGGAACTCGAAATCGACCGACAGCCGGGGATTGTACATCCTCTGATTCCGCGTGGTCGCCTGGGCCGTGCGGTTCGCATCGGGCGCGGTGCGGATTCGCAGACTGTCGACCGCCGAACGCACCTGCACGTCGCCCTCGGCCTGCCGCACGCCCACGAACCCCGACTGGTCGTTGGAATCGACCCCCACGAAGTCGCGGGCGTCGCGATTCCCGCGGAGATACCGGGCATTGGCGTCGACCGACCCGACGCTGGGCGTCGCCTGACGGGTGGCCGAAGCCTGGCTCGATCGTGTTCTTGTTTGCCCCACGCTCCGCTGGCCGAATAACTGGGCCGCCGACTCGGCGGCCATGCCCAGCGGCAGGGCCAGCGCAACCAGCAGAGTCAATCGGGTTGGTCTCATGGCAGTGCCTCCCACAGGCCAGCGGTATCCATTTCCAGCCTACCGTTAGTCTATCAAGAAACCCGACGGCTGACCAGCTTGGCAAGGGCGATACGCCGGATCGACCTCGGTTCCCTGCCCGCGATCGGCAGACCCCCGAGACAGGCGCCGGTCCGGTCGCTCGACCGATGGGCACGTGCGGCGTAGACTGGAGCGCGGACGGTGCGGCTCGCGCCACGCTGGTCCCCGATGGGGGGCCAGGCTTGACCTCCGGAGCGGTGCCGTGATATAAGCCCGTTGGGTGGAGCTGCATCCTGAGCCGCCGCGTGGGCAAGAAGCGAGTATCGGTCAATGGCGCTGGTCACCTTACGGGTGTTGGACGGAGCAGATCGTGGACGCGTCTTCGAGAACCTCTGCACGCCGATCACGATCGGGCGCGAGGAAGGCAACGCGATCCAGTTGAACGACGAGCGGGTCAGCCGCTTTCACATCAAGATCCAGGAAGACCAGGAAAAGCTCGTCCTCACCGATTTGGAGAGCACGAACGGCACCAAGGTCAACGGCGAGAACGTCAAGCTCTGGATCCTTCGCTTCGGCGACCTGATTACCTTGGGTCGAACCGTGCTGCTGTTCGGCACGCGCGACGAGATCGCCCAGCGACTGGCGAGCCTGCGGGGGGTCGACCTTTCGGCCGGCGCCACCCTCAGCGCTTCGGAGGAAGACGAGTCCCCCCCGTCGGCCTCCCTCGATTTCGAGCTCCACTGGGGCGACGAAGCCGATGCCCAGGCCACGCTGCACACGCTGATTCCTCCCGAACTGCCCGTGGGACTGACGCCGGGCCAGGCGGCCCAGGTGTCGGAGATGCTGCACTACCTGCATCTGCGTTTTCGCGGCCTGATCCATTCGGTCAAGGCCAAGCCCAAGTCGGACAAGATCACCCTCGAACAGCGGCAGTGGCAGAACTTGCTCGACTTGCACGATCGCATCGCCGGCTACTTGCGCGCGATCGGCGAGCCGGAAGAATGATCCCCGCTCGGGGCGGGAGGCGGTAGAATTCCTCGACCGCCGTGGTACAATCGCGCTGGCGCGTCGCCACGGAGGACGCGCCGTCGCGAGCCCTCTCGTCCGCCCGGTCCTCAAGGAGTCAGAGGATGAGTGTCCCCCCCTTCGTCCACCTCCATTGCCACAGCCATTACAGCCTGCTCGACGGGGCCGGCAAGATCGCGCGGCTCGTCGGCCAGGCCAAGGCCCTGAGGATGACCGCCCTGGCCTTGACCGACCACGGCAACCTGTACGGCGCGTTGGAGTTCTACCGCAAGGCCAACGACGAGGGAATCAAGCCCATCCTGGGCTACGAGGCCTACGTCGCACCGGGAAGCCGCTTCGAGAAGGGCTCGAGCAGCATGAAGGACGCCAGCTTCCACCTCACTCTGCTGGCCCAGAATCGAACCGGCTTCGAGAACCTGCTCAAGCTGGCCTCGGCCGCCTTTCTCGAAGGGTTCTACTTCCGGCCGCGCATCGACAAGCAGCTTCTGGCCGACCACAACGAGGGCCTGATCTGCCTGAGCGGCTGCGCCTCGAGCGAGCTGAGCCGGGTGCTGCTGAGCCATTCCGAGCCCGACGTCGACAGGGCTTGCGAGGTTGCCGCCTGGTTTCACGAGGTGTTCGGCGACCGCTATTACATCGAGATCCAGAACAACGGCCTCGAAATCCAGCGGCTCGCCATGCAGGGGGCGGTCGAGGTCGCCCGGCGCCTGGACATCCCCCTCGTGGCGACCAGCGACGTCCACTATGTCCTCCGCGAAGACGCCGACGCGCAAGACATCCTGCTTTGCGTCAACACGGGCAAGTTCCGCACCGACGCGAAGCGCATGCGCATGGAGACGAACGAGTTCTATCTTCGCAGCCCCGAGGAGATGTACGCCGCCTTCCCCGGCATGGAAGACGCCCTCGGGCGAAGCCAGGAAATCGCCGATCGCGTCGACGTCGAACTCGAGCTGGGCCGGCGGCATTTCCCCGTGTACTCGCCGCCCGGCGGCAAGACGTCGGAAGACTATCTCCGCGAACTCTGCCTCGAGGGACTCCGACAGCGGTATCGCGACAACCCCCAGCGATTCGCCGACGGGCAGCTTTCGCGGGAGGTGCTCGACCGCCTCGATCGCGAGCTCGACGTGATCAACAAGCTCGGCTTTCCCAACTACTTTCTCATCGTCTGGGACTTCGTGCGTTTCGCCCGCGACCGGGGCATCGAGGCCACGGCCCGCGGGTCGGGCGTGGGGTCGCTGGTCTGCTACGCCCTGTTCCTGAGCCACGTCTGCCCCCTCGAGTACGACCTGCTTTTCGAGCGGTTTCTCGACCTGAACCGCCGCGAAGCGCCCGACATCGACATCGACTTCTGCCAGCAGCGGCGGGGCGAGGTCATCCAGTACGTCAAGGACAAGTACGGCACCGCGAACGTCGCCCAGATCGGCACCTTCGGCACGATGGCCGCCCGCGCCGCCATCCGCGACGTGGGACGCACCCTGGGCCTGCCGATCCCCCGGGTCAACGAGATCGTGGCGAAGGTGCCCGACCAGCTCGGCATCACCCTCGAAAAGGCCCTTGAAAAGAGCGACGACCTCAAGAAGGCCTACAACGCCGACCGCGAGGTCCGCGAAGTGCTCGACTTCGCCATGCGCATCGAGGGGCTGGCGCGCAACGTCGGCACCCACGCCGCCGCCGTGGTCATCGCCGACCGCCCGCTCACCGACTACGTGCCCCTCGGGCGCGTGCCGGGCAAGGAGGAAGTCATCACCCAGTGGGCCATGGCCGACGTCGAAAACGCCGGGCTGCTGAAGATGGATTTCCTGGGACTGCGCAACCTCACGATCCTCTCGAAGGTCGTCGACCTGATCGAGCAGACCACGGGCCAGCGCGTCGACCCGTATCGCTTCCCTCTCGACGACGCCGAGACGTTCGCCCTGCTGTGCCGCGGTGAGACCAAGGGCGTGTTCCAGCTCGAAAGCGGGGGAATCCGCGACCTGTTGCAGCGGATGAAGCCCGATCACTTCCGCGACATCATCGCCACGAACGCCCTCTATCGCCCCGGGCCCCTCGAAGGTGGAATGGTCGACGACTACATCCAGGTCAAGCACGGCAAGAAGCGACCCGAGTACAAACACCCCGTCATGGAGGAGATCCTCGGCGAGACCCACGGCGTAATGGTCTACCAGGAGCAGGTGATGCGCATCCTCAACCGGCTGGGGGGAATCGAGCTGGCCAACGCCTACACCTGCATCAAGGCCATCAGCAAGAAGAAGCTCCCCATCATCGCCCGGTTCCGCGAGCAGTTCGTCGAGGGGGCCCAGGCGCAAGGCCTCAAGAAGAAAGAGGCCGAGGAGCTGTTCGGGCTGATCGAGAAGTTCGCCGGCTACGGGTTCAACAAGAGCCACTCGACGGCCTACGCCCTGGTGGCCTACATGACCGCCTATCTCAAGGCCCACTGGCCCGTCGAGTTCATGGCGGCGTTGCTGTCGAGCGACATCCCCAACCGCAACTTCACGCGCAAGGACTCGACGGTCGAGCATCTCGAAGACTGCCAGCGCATGAAGATCGAGGTCGTCGCCCCCGACGTGAACCGCTCGGCGCCCGAGTTCACCGTGGCCGACGGCAAGATCTACTTCGGCCTGTCGGCCATCAAGGGATGCGGCGGCGCCGCCGCCGAGGCCATCGCGGCCGAACGCCGGGCGAACGGTCCCTTCCGCAGCCTCTTCGACTTCTGCGAGCGCCTCGACTCGGGCACGATCAACCGCTCGACGGTCGAAACCCTGATCAAGGCCGGCGCCTTCGACTCCCTCGGGGCGCGACGCTCCCAGTGGTTCGAGGTGATCGATCGGGCCATGCAGTCCGCGGCGCTCGCCGCCGCCGACCGCCGCCGAGGCCAGCGCGGCCTGTTCGACGACCACGACGACGAAGTGGAACAAACGGCCGTCGCCAGCCTGCCCGACGTCCCCGAGTGGGACGAACGTGACAGGCTCGCCAAGGAGAAGGAGGTTCTCGGGTTCTATCTCTCGAGCCATCCGTTGGCCGAATACCAGAAAACCCTGTCGACCTACTGTTCCCACACGACGACCGAAGCGGCCGCCCTGAGGCACCGCACCGAGGTCATGCTCGGCGGCATGCTCTCGTCGATCAAGTTCTCGCACACGAAGAACGCGCGCCCGGGAAGCCCCACGCGCTACGCCATGTTCGACCTGGAGGACATGGACGGCATGATCCGCACGATCATCTGGCCCGACCAGTTCGCCGAGTACGGCGACATGGTGCGGCCCGACGCCGTGCTCGTCGTGCTGGGAACGATCGACAAGCGCGGGGGCGGCGACGAAGCGAACCTGATCGTCAACGAGCTGATCCCCCTGGAGGACCTGAAAGCCCGATTCACGCGCGGCCTGGTGGTCCGCCTTTCCGAAGCCGAGCACGGCGAGAAGGGCTTGCAGCGGCTCTACGAGATCCTGCGCGGATACCCCGGCCCGTGCGAGCTGCAGCTTGTCGTGTTCATGGCCGACGGCTCCCGCGTGCCCATGACCTGCGAGCGCCTGCGCATCGAGATCAACAGCCAGATGTGGTCGCGCGTCGAGGAGTTGCTCGGGCCGGGCAACCTCCGCCTGCTGGCGGCCCCCCCGCGCCGATCGAACGGCAATCCCCCGCGCCCCCGCCGCGCCAACATGAGCCGCGCGGCGGTTTCGTAGCCGGAGCGCCTCACCCCGCGATGAAAGACCGAGCGGCATGGCCTCGGCGCGATACGCTGCAACGAGAAATCCCTCGATGTCCGCCCGTGACGGAATCGCTTCCCCCCGAAGAAGCCCGCTCCCCTGGCCACGGTGATCCCTTTCGAAGACCGGCTTGGGGATCCCTGGCCATCGTGGTGCGTGAGCTTGAATTGAGCAAGAATGGCGATTCCATGCGGTCACTGTTTCGCGCCACCGCGCCGGGGCGGCAATAACGAAAAACCAGTCAAGCAGCCCTTCTCGAAGCAAATCAAGGAGATTCTGGTCGGGCTCGGTTCTCGCCTGTTGCCGTGACGCACGGTGCGCGAACGGTCGGGCAAGCAGTGTTTTCGCATCGGGCAAGAAGGGCGTGCTGTCGACCGGAAGTTGTCTTGCCGCGATGACCCATGCTTTGCCCCAAGGAGCATTGCATGCACGCATCCCACGAACGGCACTGGCGGAGCCGTCCGCACACTGCGCCGAGAGAGGAGAGCAACCGAGACAACGGAAGCAGTTCGCCGTCTCCTGGAAAAACTTGAAGAACAAGCCCCTGGTCGAGGCGATCTTATTGGCCGTGCCGTCCATGAGTTGCGCACCGGACCCGTGGTTTCTGACTCAGCAGCAACGCCCCGGATCGACGATGAGGAGCACGTTCCAGACGAGCGGTCGACGGCGCAACTCCGCGATCGGGGCCCGCAGGATGGCCTTGGAGATTCTCCGTCGGGCCGAAACCGGCAAGGCCGCAGCCGCCGAAGCGGAAGCCAAGCGAGGCATCGACTGGGAGGAGGTATCGTGATCTGCGGGTATCCGCCGCCGGACGCGCCGATTCGCCAGGAGTTTGACCTGGCGGGCAGGGAGGGACTCTCATGAGGAGTCCGATGCCCGCCTATAACGGGGCTGCGGGGGCGGCGTTTCTTTTGCGAACACCGGGTCGTGAGTCTCTCACCCTCCAACATGACGACGGTATCGTTACGGTTCGTCAGGGCGCGCCATACATTACGGTTCAGTTGTTCGAGCGCCCAACGGGCGATCACTTGAGAACTGAATCATGGCGAGTATTGCTTGAGGCTCTCGACGTCCATGCCGTCACTGGCAGGGAAGCACTTGGCACGGAGCGTGGAGACGGTGAGTATCTGACTTGGATTCGCGACGAGGAGGAGCGATATCGACTTACCATCGCTTCGACAGCGAGCTTGCCCTGGTCCATGAAAGGCACGGCTACCAGCACCCCTCCCCCGGGGGCGCAGGATGCCACTCGCACTCGCCAACCGGCGCGCCCGGTTCCGCACCATCCTTCCTTTCGTTTTTGGCGATTGTCGCGGTTGGCCGACGACCTCTTTGACGCATACCGGAATGCTTTCCTCGCTCTCGAATGTCTCGTGAGCGACGCGTCTCCGAAGCAACCTCGAGAGTCCGAACTGAACTGGATCAAGCGCGTGTTGCGCGACCCCTTGTCGGCGGGACTCCCTCCCGGCATGGATGTCGACGCAACGGTCGAAGAGCTGTACAAGGTCGGGCGCTTGCCATTGTTTCACGCCAAGATGGGCAAGGGTTTCTACGCCCCGCAAGGCGAAGAGCGAGAACGCGTTGAGTTGCTCTTAGGCCGGCTCAACTTTCTCTTGACATGCCTTTACGGCCGTAGATTCGGATTCGGCAGCGGATGGGGTAGATTGGCCGCCGATACAAAGGATGCGCAAGCGCGTGCGGTTTTTCAGTTCGACGAAGTCATATACACCAATGGAGGCGAGCACGTATCTCGGAAGCCGCGAGTCGAGGTCATGGAGGAACCGCGTAGATTCGGCAATCTTTGGGCAAGAATTCAAGTGGCGCCGCCCTCCAAGCTACCGTATGTTGACAAGATTGAGCTACGGAATCGCGAGGACGAGCGTGGAACGCTGGAGTTCGACGAATTGGTGCCCATGTCAGCAGTTAACACTGTAAACATCGAGATTCAACTGCTGATCTACAACGTCCGAGCGCCTCGACCGTCGCGCCCCATGTAGACAAGATAGCTCGGAACGATGACAAGACTGGGGAGGGTTCGATATTCGCGGGAGGGCAAAGACTCAGCTCCACGGTCGGTGTCACGGATGGCTTGCCGCAGACCTGAAGGCCGGCCGCCGAAACACAACTCGATCGAGGGTGCGAAATGCAAGACGAGAAGTCCGTCGACCAGAACAAAGTCCCCAACGGAATGCATTCCTTTGGGCCCCGAGATCTCGGGACCGTGCGATTTGTTCCCCAACGCAATGACCCGGGTGGGGGCGGCGAACGGACCGCGCGTCACTCCACGCGGCGGAAGCGGAGGCGGGCGTAGCGGGCCACGGGGGTGCCGTCGATCGTGTCGGCGATCAGCAGGTCGGCCGCCTCGGTGAGTCGGTTGCCGGCGCGGGGCGTGGCGGTGAAGAAGGTGCTCGCGATGCGGCGAGCCAGCGCGACGCGCACGGGGGCCGTGACCGAACCGTCGGGCTCGATGCGCATGGCGTAGGTGCCCGTCTGTGCCTCGGTTTCGGGGGTGGTGCCCACGATGTTGCAGAGGATGTACATCGCGTGGTCGGGCGTGACGTGGAATCGAGGGTGGCCGATGATGCCCGTCGGGCGCAGCGGCCCCGTGGTTTCTCCGCCCGCGAGGACGACGCGCTTCGAGACCAGCGTTCCTCGATCGACGATCCCGTAGCAGAGGCGCCAGTCGCGCCGGATATCGGGAAAGTGCAGGTCGCGAAGCCTGGGATGAATCGGCTCCTTCTGCCAGACCACGTGCAGGCGCCCGTCGGGAGCCAGCCACGAATCGCCCAGCCCGACCGTGCCGCCGTCGTCCATGGTGTCGTCCAGCACGATCCACTCCGAGAACGGCTCGCTCCGGATATCGGGGGTCCAGGCGTAGTGCAGCTTGCGCATGCGCCAGCCCCACTTGTCGCGACCCCACGTCTCGGTTTTCGACGGGTCGATGCGGTTCCAGATGTTGATCGGCGAGTGCCCGAGATAGTGCACCTGGCGATCGTGGAGAATCACGTTGGCGTAGTTCACCGGCGTGTGCTCGCCGCGCCAGACGGAGTACTTGGGGTCCTCTCCCTTGGGCCAGGTCAACCGGCCGGTCTTCCACGCGCCGTCGCGGTCGAGCAAGGCCCACGCGGTGTGCGACGTGCCGACCTTGTGGAACAGGATGAACTCGCCGTTGCGGCCGTCGGCGGCAAAGGCGCGGTAGGAGTGCTCGGTGAACGCGGGGGTTTCTTCCCACGGGGGAACGAGCGGTCGCGGCTCTTGTTCCGGGCGCGCGGCGTCGAACTCGAGGAACTCCGGGCGCGCGGGCCCTCCGGCGGGCTTGGCCGGGGCGGGCACCAGCGGCGCGAGCGTGGGGTTGGCCGACATGAGCAGCCGGCCCGCGTGGCTGGTTGCCAGCGGGCAAGGCTCGCGCGTGCGATCCTTTTCGTCGCGTTGGCAAAACGTCCAGCCTTCGGGACGGCGTTCATACAGGGCCCAGCGCGCGTTGTTCAGCGGGGCGGCCCCGGGCACGGCCTCGAAGGCGCTGACGAACAGCCGCTCGCCCACGCGAACCATCTGCGTGCTGCCCGAACTCCAGAACATGCCCGAGCCGTTGTTGGTCACCTCGTAGGCGGGAAGCTCGCAAACGATCTCCTCGATTTCGACCTGCACCTCGAACGGCGCGGCAGCCTCGGCCCCGCCGCCGTTCGGCGCCCCGGAGCGATGACGCAGGGCGCGGCCGAACAGTTCTTGGCTCGGTTCGCCCTCGTCGACCGCGGTCTGGCCGGCCAGGAAGACGTAGCGCACGCCCGTGGCGTATTCCTGCGGCTTCTCGAACGTGGCCCGGTCGCGATAGGTCGCCGGATCGAACACCACGACGTCGGCCCAGTAGCCGGGCCGGAGGTAGCCGCGATCGGCGATCCCGAACGCGTCGGCCGGCAGCCCGGTCGCGCTGCGGATGGCCTGCGCCAACGAGAGGACATTCTCCTCGATGGCGTAGCGGCCGATCTTTCGGGCGAAGGTGCCGAAATTGCGCGGGTGGTGGTGCTCGTTGGGATTCTGCGTGCGCGCCGCGCCGTCGGAGGCGGTCGCCACCCACGGCAGCGTCATCGCCCAACGCACGTCGGCTTCGGACATCGAATGGCTGACGATCTGCGGCGACTCCCGCACAAGGATCTTGAGCACCAGGTCCACGGCGTCGATTTCCTCCTGGGCGGCGATTTCATCCAGGCTCTTGCCGACGTCGTCGGGGAACGCTTTGCTGGCGGCGATCACGATCTTCTCGGTGCGCGCGAGCTGGTCGGCGATCACCCGGCGCACCCGCGCGGCGAACTCCGGGTCGTCGGCCATGCGCTGGGCAAGGTCGGCCCGCGACCACCGGACGTGGGAGTCGGGCAGCGTCGCGTCGGCCAGCGAGAACGAATTGGCCGTGTAGGGATACTGGTCGGCCGTGACGGCCAGTCCCTGGGCGCGGGCCTTTTCGATCATGGCCGCGGCCTCGCGGATGCGGCCCCAGTTGGGGATCTGCATCGACTTGAAGTGCGAGATGTGGACCGGCGCGCCCGATTCGCGCCCGATGCCGATGGCCTCGTCCACCGCCTCGAGGAGATGGTCGCCCTCGTCGCGGACGTGGCTGACGTAGATGCCGCCGTGGGCCGCCACCACCTTGGCCAGGGCGACGATTTCCTCGGTCTGGGCATAGGAGCCGGGCGCGTAGATGAGCCCGGTCGACATGCCCCACGCGCCGTCGCGCATTGCCCGGTCGACCTGGTCCTTCATGCGTTCGAGTTCCTCGGGCGTGGGCGCGCGGCGTTCCGAGCCGAGCACGGCGCGGCGGACCGTGCCGTGCCCCACCAGGTGCATGATATTCGTGCCCGCGCCGTTGGCGTCGACGTCGCTGAGGAACTTTGCCACGTCCCTTGCGCCGCCACAGTTGCCGGTGCACATCGTGGTGCAGCCCTGCAAGAGGTAGTTCAAGGCGGGGCGAACGCCGGGCTGCGCGAGCGTTCCATCGGAGTGCGTATGCAGATCGATCAGCCCGGGAGCGACGACCAGGCCCCGGCAATCGACGGTGCGGCCGATCTTGCCCGGCGTCACGCTGCCGACGGCCACGATCCGTCCGTCGCGGACCGCCACGTCGCCGACCACCGGCTCGGCGCCCGAACCGTCGTAAATCGTGCCTCCGCGAAGCAGCAGGTCGGCATCGAGCGGCTCCGCGGGAGCCGGCGCGGCGAGCATGGCCAGGGTCAGTCCGACGATCGAGCAGGGTAGAAGCGCGCGTGCCCGCGGCGTGCGCGCGGCGGCGCCCGCGATGTTGGCGTGGTTCGCGGGGCGAAACGCCGTGGCGAGCCTGGCGAGCGGCGTGTGCGGGAATTGCGGGCGTGAAGCGAAGGACATCATGGCTTGGCCTCGGGTGGATGTGGCGCGGGCGGGTCCGGATCGCGGCGGGGGGAATCGGTCGAGCCGATGCGGGCTATTGTAGCCCGGCCGGGCGAGAATTGCTCCCCTGCCGGCTCACGACGCCTGCCGGGCCGACCGGCGGCTGAGAAGGTCGGCCCAGTAGAGCGGTTCGGGCAGCCGGCGCCCGCGCAGGAGATCGCGCACGACCCGCTCGGCAAAGGCCACGTCGCTGCGATGCCCGGGCGAGATGAAGATCGGGCGGCGACTGCCCGCCGTGGCCCGCAGCGCGACCCCGATCACGCGGTCGCCGAGCAGCACGGGTCGCGACTGGCCCGGGCCGAGTGCTTCGAGGTCGACCTTCCCGCAGAGCAGCTTCTTGGTAACGCCCACGGTCGGCACCGAGGCCGCCACGCCCAGGTGGCTGGCGATGCCCGCGCGCCGCGGGTGCAAGATGCCGGTCCCGTCGACCAGGAGCAACTCGGCCAGCCGGCCCGCCTTGCGAACCTCATCGAGCAGATCGACGAGAATCGGCAGCTCGCGAAACGCGAGATACGTCGACACGTACGGAAAGCCGACGCGACGGCAGAGCGTCGTCGACCAGGCCAGCTCGCCGGTGTCGACGTCGACGAGCGCGTAGGCGGCCACGCCGACATCGGGTTCGCGGTACGAGACGTCGACGCCCGCAACGAGTCGGGGAATCGTCTTGCGGCGGGAGAGCCGGATCTTGGCGGCGAGCTGCTCTTGGACGCGGCGGAGTCGTTCGAGGGGGCGGTCCGAGGCGAACCCGTCGAATCCGAATGCGTCCAGGTCGACGCGGTCGCCGTGGATCGTCACGCCCTCGGCCGCCAATCGTTCGGCCTTGTCGCGCGGCGAGCCCGCGGCGTACGGGCCGAGCACTCCGCCGGCCCGCACCACGCGATGGCACGGGCAGTCGTCGCGGTGTTCGTGGTGAGGCATGAAATACCCCACCCAGCGCGCGGCGATGCGGTTTCCCAAGGCGTCGGCCAGCGCGCCGCAGGTCGTCACGCGCCCCCGGGGGATTTGGGCAAGACAGCCCTTCAGCAAGGCGGGCAAATCGGGAAGATCGCGAAACGGGCCTGCGTCGCACATGTTGCCTCTGGGGCCGCCCGGGCTATGCTGGAGGAACGGCCGATCGACACGTGACAGCATCCCGCCCGAACTGGCGCGCGTCAACCTCGCGTGCGCCTTCCCCGCTTCCCCTCGCGAAAGGATCAACCATGAAGAGGCTCCTGAGCACGGCCTTGATCGTCGCGTCCTGCGTCCTTCTTTTCAGCCCTTGGGCCGGCGCCGCCGATTGGCATCATCCGCTTTACCTCGACGGCGGCGGGCTTTGGCGGACGCGACTGCTCGTGACGGTCGACAACGGGGCCGATCGCGTGCTGGAAGGCGAGCCGATCGCGCTGCGCATCGGCGACGGCCCGGGCGAGGCGCGGCTCGTGGGCGAGCGGGCCGAGGCCGTGCGCGTGGCCAGCGACCAGGGCGTCGAGATGCTCTTCGCGCTCACCCGGCCCGACGGAAGCCCCATCCATCGAGCCGAGATCCCCGCCGGCAGCACGCTCGTTCTGCCCGCCGAATGCGGGGTGAGGCAGAAGGCGACCTATTACGTCTACTTCGACAACCCGTCGGCCGGCGAGTTGCCCGACTTCCTTCCGATGCGCATGGGCCTGGTCAACGGCGACGTGGAGGCGGGCGAAGGATCGGCGCCCACCGGGTGGAAACACGACCCCCCCGACTCGCAGCACCGCGCGACCTGGAGCACCGAGCATCCGCAGTCGGGCCGGCGGTGCCTGAAGACCGTGGTGGCCGACGGGGCCGAGCCCACCTGGATCGCGACGCGACAGCAGGGCATCCACGTGGTCGCCGGGGCCGAGTACGAGATGCGGGCCTGGGTGAAGGCCGAGAACGTGCGCGGCAACGCGGGATGGTACATCCACGTGGGCAACGGCGAGAACCCGATGCTCATCGCTCCGATGCTCTACGGCGGCGAGGGCACCTACGATTGGAGGCAGGTCACCGCCCGATTCAAGGCCCCGGCCCAGGCCAATCGGGCAAGTCTGGGCACCGTCCTGCGCGGCACGGGCACCGCCTGGTTCGACAACGTCACGCTCGAATGCCTCGAGCCGGGCAACGTCCGGGCCGCGGCCGGAGCGCCCGAGCGCATCGACCTGCGCGAGATCGGGGCCGACGCCGCGTGGGCCGAGGCCCCGGCCGGTGCGGCCCGGCAATCGAATCACCGCGCGCTGGTTCGGGTGCTCAATCTCTCGGAATCGCCCGTGGACAACTCCCTCGTCGCGATCCACCTCGGACGCCTCGAAGCCCGAATGCGCGGCCGGCTGCGTCGCGGGTCGATCGTGGTGGCCCGGGGCAGCCGGACCGTCGACCGGTCGTTCCACGGCGATCAACTGGTCTTCGAGGCCGACGTGCCGCCCCGCACGGCAGCGCACTACTGGGTCTACTTCGCGGACGAACCTCGCGACGGAGCGAGCGCGGCCGAAGCCGACCTGCTTCTCGGGAAGCACAATCTCGTCAAGAACCCGAGCTTCGAGCAAGGCGACGATTTGCCCGACGGATGGTCGAGCACCGGGCCGGCAACGGGCCCCGACGGCGTGACGTTCGGAGTCGACGCCGCCGCGCACGAAGGGCTGGGCCGGCGCTCGGCGACGATGCACGTCCCCCGGGGCGCCACGAGCGCGTGGCGCGGCTGGCGCCAAGACGTGCCCGTCGAGCCCGGCCGCACCTACCTGCTCTCGGCCTGGGTCAAGTGCGAGGGGGTCGAGTCGGGCGAGGTCCGCGTCCATGCCCACTGCCGCACGGCCGACGGCGGGCTTTCGAAGCACAACCCGATGGTGAGCATGGGGCCAGGCATCTCGGGAACGAGCGACTGGACCTTGATGTCGGGCCGCTTCACCATGCCCGACGACACGGCGAGGTTCCAGATCCACTTGACGACCAACGACAGCGGCACGGTCTGGCACGACGGGGTGATGCTGACCGAGATTCTGCCCGGCAGCGTGCTGCGGCTCGAAGGCCGGCCGGTCGAGCGCCCCGGCGCGCCGTGCTTGTGGCAGGTTCCCGCCGTGGTCAAAGTCTTTCGGGAGGATCCCGCGCCGCGGGAACCTTCAGCCTTGCGCATCGCCGCCGCGCGGAACGAGTGGGAGCCGCTGCAAGTGGCGATTCGCGGTCCGCAATCACTCGCGGATGTGCGAGTCGAAGTCGTTCCGCCGGTGGGGCCGGGCGGCGCGAGGCTCGATGACGTCGAGGTGAACGTGGTCGGTTTCGTCCCGATCGACCATCCCACGAGCTACTACCGATCGGATAGCCCCGCCTGGCACCGCAAGGTGCCGACGGGGCCGGGCGCATGCGACGGCTGGCCCGGCATGTGGCCCGATCCGCTGCTTCCCCGCGCGTCGTTCGACCTCGAAGCCGACGCAACGCAGCCGGTATGGATCACGGTGGCCGTTCCCAAGGATGCCCCGGCCGGCGAGTACCGGGGCCGAATCCGGCTGCGATCGGGTTCTCGCACCGTGGTCGAGGCGCCGTTTACCGTCGAGGTGTGGGATTTCACGCTTCCCGACGAGAGCCACGTGGCGGCCATCTACGACGTTCGCCTGGGAAGGGCGAGCGAGCTTTGGGACGGGTCGCTCGACGAGCTGTATCCCGAGATCGTCGAGTTCATGGCCCGGCGCCGGCTCTCGCCCGACACGATTCGGCCCGGGCCGCGCATCCGGTACGAAGACGGCCGGGTCGTGGCCGACTTCGACGAGTTCGACAAGGCGGCCCATTGGTATTTCGATGAGTTGAAGCTGCGTTTCGCCTACACGCCTTGGGATTTCTACCTGTTCGGCTGGGCCCATCCGCCCAAGACGCTTTTCGGCGAGCGTCCCTATCCCGGCGATCCGCCCTACGACGACGCCGATCGTTCGCAACTCCGTCCGGAGTACAAGAAGGCGTACCAGGCGTGTCTCAAGGTTTTCTGGGACCACCTGAAAGCGAAGGGCTGGGCCGACAAGGTGGTCTTGTACATCTCCGACGAGCCCCACGACTGGCACGACCCCATCCGCGTGCAGATGAAGGCCCTCTGCGACATGATCCACGAGGTCGATCCCGAAATCCCCATCTACTCGAGCACCTGGAAGCACGTTCCCGACTGGGAGGGGTACCTCGACGTGTGGGGCATCGGGCATGACGGCCGGGTCCCGATCGACAAGATGGCCGAACTCCGCGAGGCGGGCGACCGGCTCTGGTTCACCACCGACGGCCAGATGTGCACCGACACGCCCTACTGCGCGGTCGAGCGCCTGCTGCCCCACTACTGCTTCAAGCACGGCGTCGAAGCCTACGAGTTCTGGGGCGTGGCCTGGCTGACCTACGACCCCTACCGGTTCGGGTGGCACGCCTACATCCACCAGTCGAGCGAGCCGGGCAAGTGGTACTACGTGCGCTACCCCAACGGCGACGGATTTCTGCTGTATCCCGGCGCGCCCATCGGGCATGAGGGGCTGGTCAGCTCGATCCGCCTCGAGCAAGCCCGCGAGGGCGTCGAGGATTACGAGTACCTGCACCTCTTGCAGCGGCTCATCGCCGACGCGAAGGCCGCCGGACGCGACGTCGCCGAAGCCAAGCGGGTCGTGCGAGAGGCCGGCGCGTTGGTCACGATTCCGAACGCGGGCGGGCGGTATTCGAGCAAGATCCTGCCCGAGCCCGAGAGGCTGTACGCGTTGCGCGAGGCGCTGGCCGCCGCCATCGTGCAGATGGCCGGAAGATAAGGCCCGACGGGAGGGCCGGACGGGGAAAACGAGCACGGATATCGGGAGGCTCGGCTCAGAGGCCCGCAAGCATGCGGGTGCGGCGGGCGCGGCGTTCGGCGCGGAGGCGGGCGCGGCGTTTCACTTCGCTGGGCTTCTCGTAGTACTCCCGGCGACGCATCTCTTTTTTGATCCCGCTCCGCTCCACCAGTTTTCGGAAGCGGCGCACCGCTTCCTGAATCGACTCGTTATCCCGTAACGTCAGTTTGACCACTCACTCCTCCTTCGATGAATGCTTTGGGTATGGTGACGGGGACTCCGCCTCGAACGGCTTCGCGCCGACGGTCGGTCGAGCCCTTCAATGTACACCCGATGGGTGAGGTGTGTCTAGACTTGCCCGCCCCAACCCCGCGGAATGGCGGCGCGGCCCAGAACCGAAAAACCGTGCCTTAAGAGGCCCGCCCGCTTGCCGACCGGGCAGAGCATCCATCATACTACCTATTCGGCAGGGTCGGGGCAACGGCTTTGCCGTCCCCGAACTTCGCGTTCTTGTCGATCGCAACATCTTGCCTATCTTCCGTTTGTGGCGAGCGACCCGAAAAGTGCATTCAACCTTGGCCCTCCGCGGAGCCGATTCGATTACGGTCGCCGACGCCCACCGCCCTGCCAGGGTCCTTCCCGCCGGCCGCGAAAGAGCCCGCATCGTCCCAGCCGCTGGATCCCCGACCCACCGCAACAGGATTCGACCCCCATGGACAGCAGCGCAAGGCAGCTTGAGGCCCTTATCGATCTGGAGCGGCGCCACGAAGACCTGCTCGAGCGACTCGACGATCTGAACCGGCGGGTCGAGAGCGTGCTGGCCGAGTGCTCGCCGGCGCGCATCCAGGCCTTGGTGGCCCCCGAACAGGTGGCATGAGGCCGCGTCTCATTGGCGCCGGTCGAGACGGCCCGACTTCTTGATGGCTCTCCAGAGGCGCACCCCGAGGGCGAAACTCAGGGCCACACCCACCAGCCCCGGAAGCGACACCTGCCGCACGAGCGGGAGCCAGCGCACCAGCGGAACGTCGCCGATCAGGGGCGGCAGATCGCGGCTGAGAAGCAGCGATGAGCCGAGAAACAGCGCGCTGGCCAGCATGCCCAAGACGAGCCGGTTGACCGATGGCTCCAGGCCGCGGTGGTCGAGATGGATGTCGAACTTCCCGCTCTGGACCTGCTCGAGAATCTCGACGACGCCCCGGGGCAGGGCCTCGATCATGTGCTGCAACTGGATGGAGAACCGCCGCAGCCGGCGGATCTTCCGGCCCGGCGAGAGCCGCCGCAGACGCATCCGTCGGCGGTAGGGGCGCATCACCTCCAGCAGGCTGAAGCGGGGGCTCAGCAACTGGGCCGTGCCCTCGAGGGTTACGAGGGTCTTGATCAGCATGGCGATCCTGGCCGGCAGGGTGATCCGGTACCGGCGGATCATCTCGGTCATCTCGTTCAACGCCCCGCTCAAGTCGAAACTTTCGAGCGACTGTCCGGCATAGTGGGCGAGAAAATCCGCCACGTCGAACCGCAGCGCCGACCGATCGAGCTCTTGGGGAACCGCCCCGACTCGGATGATAATCGTGGCCAGATGCTCGGCGTCCTCGTTGCTGACGGCCAGGAGCAGTTCCTCGATGTCTTCGTGCAGACGCTCGTCGATGCGCCCGACCATGCCGAAGTCGAGCAACCCGATCACGTTGCCGTCCATTAGGAGGACGTTTCCCGGGTGGGGGTCGGCGTGGTAGAAGCTGTTGCCGAAGATCATCTCCAGGTAAAGGTCGGCGCCGCGGCGGGCGATCTTGGCCAGGTCGAATCCGCGCGCGACGAGTTCGTCGGTCTGGGCAAGCTTGATGCCCTCGACCAGTTCCATCACGAGCACGCGGGCCGTCGAAAGGTCGCCGTAAGCCTGGGGGATGTGGACGGTCGGATTCCCCGCAAAATCGCGGCGAAACTCCTCGATGTGCCGCCGTTCTCGTCGAAAATCCAGCTCCCGTTGGATCACCCGGCGGAACTCGGAAACGATCGCCCCGGGGCGGTAGTTGTGGAACTCGGGGATATGGTCGGCAAGCAGGGCCAGACCGGAGAGGATCTCCAGGTCGACCTGCACCTTGCGCTCGATCTCGCCGTGCTGCACCTTGACGGCCACCGGCTGACCGCTGCGCAGGCGGGCCCGATGGACCTGCCCGATCGATGCCGAGGCCATCGGCCGGTCGTCGAACTCATCGAACACCTCTTCGATCGGCCGGCCCAACTCAGACTCGATGGATTTTCGCACCTTTTCGGGGGGGTCGGCGGCCACGTCGGTTTGCAGGTGGCGCAGCTCCTCGGCCAAGTCGACCCCCACCAGGTCGGGGCGGGTGCTCAGCACCTGGCCCAGCTTGATGAACGTCGGCCCCAACTCGCCCAAGGCCAGCCGAAGCCGCGTCTGCCAGCGATGCCTAGCGATGGCCGTGCCCCCGGGGGCCTTCAACAGGTCCTTCGCAAAGTTGGGAATCCAGTCGGCCAGGCCGTATTTGCTCAGGACCGAGACGATTTCTCCCCACCGCCCCACGTGTCGATAGATCTGCGGAATGGAGCTGAGTTTCATCGCGGGCACGCAGGAATCGGGGGGACGTCGACCTGCTGGAAGTTTAACTCGCCCCGCGGCGACGTGCCAGCCGCCGGGCGGATGGGCGATCCCCCGCCGTCGTGGTACGTCGGCGGCGACTTCGGCCTTTCGATTTCGGGTCACTTGCACAACGCGACGCGGCCGATATAATTCTCTTGATGCTCGGGGCGGGCATCGGGCCGCCGCGGCCAAAGGCCGGTCCGGCGGAAAAAAATCGCCGAAGAGCCCTTTGACAAAGAACCCGCCCCGCGATATATTCACGTTTCTCGCACCTGAGCGGTGCGAGTGAGCCGTGGGAATGACCGGCGGACAGGTTCCTGCTGGGGAACATGTCCGCCGCTTATTCTGCGGAACCGATCGGCGGGGAAACCGCCCGTCGGGCTCGTTCTTTGACAATTTGGTTGTGGCAAGAGTGGCATCTTACACTCGTGGTTCGGCGCGGCGCCAATTGCTGGGCGCGGCGTTGAGCACGAAGAGCGCGCAAGTGAGCCTCGGGCCTCGCGGCCCGGGAGTTCACGCAAATCGTTACTCGGATCGACCCGGCCGAGGCCGGTCGATTTGAGGTAGCGGCCATGGATCTCGCCTCCGAGGTCGGGACGGTTCCCTCGCGGGACCGGCACGGCTTGAGGAGCGTTGGATTCATGTGGCCAAGCTACGAAGGGCGCATGGGGGATGTCTTGGCGTCAGGAGGCTTGGAAGGGCGTGGAAGTCTGCGAAATGCCCGGGGGAGCTGGCAAACGAGCTGTGATCCCGGGGTTCCCGAACTGGCGCGTGCTGAATTCATAGGCGCGCGTGGCCAACGCGGTGAACTGAAACATCTTAGTAACCGCAGGAAAAGAAAGAAAACTCGATTTCCCCAGTAGCGGCGAGCGAACAGGAAATAGCCCAAACCGCGGGGGTTTTCCTCTGCGGGGTTGTAGGGCCCTCCCCATGGGAGTTACAAAGTGATCGTCAGCGGAACTGTGCTGGAAAGGCAGACCACAGCGGGTGACAGTCCCGTACGCATAAGCGAATCACCTCCCGGAGGGTACCTGAGTAGGTCGGGTCACGTGGAACCCCGACTGAATCGACGGGGCCCATCCCGTAAGGCTAAATACTCCCTGACGACCGATAGTGAACCGATGTAGGGCGACTGAAAGATGAAAAGAACCCCTGCTAGGGGAGGGACAAGAACCTGAAACCATGTGCCTACAAGCGGTCGGAGCACTATGGCGGCCGGGGCGACCCGGCGTGAGTCCAGGTGTGACGGCGTGCCTTTTGCATAATGATCCGGCGAGTTACCGTCCGCGGCTTGGTTAAGGCCTTCCGGGCCGAAGCCCTAGGGAAACCGAGTCTGAACAGGGCGATTGTCGTTGGCGGTAGACGCGAAACTGCGTGATCTACCCATGAGCAGGTTGAAGCGCGAGTTATATCGCGTGGAGGACCGAACCCACTTGGGTTGAAAACCGAGGGGATGACTTGTGGGGAGGAGTGAAAGTCTAATCAAACGCAGAGATAGCTCGTTCTCTCCGAAATAGCTTTCGGGCTAGCCTCGAGCCACTACGCACCGGGGGTAGAGATACTGAATTGGTTTGGGGCCCTTCCCGGGGTACCCTGCCGAACCAAACTCCGAATACCGGTGCGACTATCTCGGGAGTCAGTCCGCGGGGGATAAGCTCCGCGGTCGAGAGGGAAACAACCCAGACCATCTGCTAAGGTCCCGAAGTCGGGCTTAGTCACTAAGGAAGTTGGGTTGCTGAGACAGCCAGGATGTTGGCTTAGAAGCAGCCACCATTTAAAAAGTGCGTAACAGCTTACTGGTCGAGCAACCTTGCGCCGATAATGAACGGGAGTAAGCCCGGCACCGAAGCAATGGATGGCGTGAACCTTCGGGTTCGCGCCGTGGTAGGAGAGCGCTGTAGATCAGATACGAGCCGTACCGTGAGGAGCGGTGTTGGGGTCTACAGGTGATTATGCCGGAATGAGTAACGATAAAGCAGGTGAGAATCCTGCTCGCCGAAAGCCTAAGGTTTCCTGGGGAAGGTAATTCCGCCCAGGGTTAGCCGGTGCCTTAGTCGAGGCCGAAAGGCGTAGACGATGGACAGCAGGTCAACATTCCTGCGCCGCTGGAGTGGACCGATGGAGGGACGGCGCTGGTAGGGTGAGCGGTACGAGTAGAAATGTCCGTGGCTCGTCTGGACGTGGGGGATAGGCAAATCCGCCCCGCAATCGAAAGGACGGGACCGACCGCGTTTATGTTCGGGAAGTCATCCGAAAGGCGTCCAAGAAAAGCTTCTAAGGGTTGAAGCTCCGGCGACCGTACTAAAACTGACACAGGTAGGCGAGACGAGAAGTCTAAGGCGCTCGGGAGAACACTGGTTAAGGAACTCTGCAAAATGGCCCCGTAAGTTCGCGATAAGGGGTGCCCTCGGGGGTGTAGCAATTTGTCAAGCTCCTGGGGGCCACAGTAAATCGGCTTCTGCGACTGTTTATCAAAAACACAGGACTCTGCCAACTCGCAAGAGGATGTATAGAGTCTGACGCCTGCCCGGTGCCGGTAGGTTAAGGAAGCGGGTTAGCCTTCGGGCGAAGCTCTCAACCGAAGCCCCGGTAAACGGCGGCCGTAACTATGACGGTCCTAAGGTAGCGAAGTTCCTTGTCGGGTAAGTTCCGACCTGCATGAATGGCGTAACGACAGAAGCACTGTCTCAACCAGTGACCCGGTGAAATTGTAGTCGTGGTGAAGATGCCACGTACCCGCAGCAAGACGGAAAGACCCCGTGAACCTTTACTGTAGGCTGTTATTGGGCTGTGGTATATCTTGTGTAGGATAGGTGGGAGGCATTGAAGCCGGGACGCCAGTTTCGGTGGAGCCAACCTTGAAATACCACCCTGGGTATGCTTTAGTTCTAACGCTGCTTCCCGTGAATCCGGGCAGCGGACCGTGGCAGCTGGGCAGTTTGACTGGGGCGGTCTCCTCCCAAAATGTAACGGAGGAGTCCAAAGGTACCCTCAGCCTGGTTGGCAATCAGGCGTCGAGCGCAAAGGTAAAAAGGGTGCCTGACTGCGAGACTCATAAGTCGAGCAGGTGCGAAAGCAGGGCTTAGTGATCCGGTGATCCCGTATGGAAGGGTCATCGCTCATCAGATAAAAGGTACTCCGGGGATAACAGGCTTATCGCTCCCGAGCGTCCATAGCGGCGGAGCGGTTTGGCACCTCGATGTCGGCTCATCACATCCTGGGGGTGGAGAAGCTCCCAAGGGTTTGGCTGTTCGCCAATGAAAGTGGTACGTGAGCTGGGTTCAGACCGTCGTGAGACAGGTCGGTCCCTATCTGCTGTGGGCGCACGAAACTTGCGGGGATCCTTCTTTAGTACGAGAGGATTTAGAAGGACGTAGCTCTGGTGTTCCAGTTGTCGCGCTAGCGGCACGGCTGGGTAGCTAACTACGGAAAGGATAAACGCTGAAAGCATCTAAGCGTGAAGCCCGCTCCAAGATCAGGTTTCGTAAGACGCATCGCGTCGAAAGCCCCCTGGAAGACGACCAGGTCAATAGGCCGGATGTGTAAGCACGGTAACGTGTTCAGCTAACCGGTACTAACGGGCGAAAGCTTGGCCACATGTATCCAGCGCTCCGCATGCGAGCCGGGCGGCCCCGCCGCCTTGCACCTTGCGAATGCCGCTTTTGCCGCAACCAACCGAGCGGCACGCCCCTCACGCAAGGACGTGCCGTTCCTTTCCGGTGACCATATCGGAAGGGCCACACCCGTTCCCATCCCGAACACGGTAGTTAAGCCTCCCGAGCCGATGGTAGTGCCAAAAGTGCGAGAGTAGGTGTCGCCGGATTTTGTACACCCCAAGGCCCCCGCGATCGCTCGATCGCGGGGGCCTTCTGCTGCGCGCCGCGCCGATGTGCCCGCCGCCGCTACGCCCGCTCTCCCCCGGGCTGATCGTCGATCGGAGAATCCACCACCGCGCCGTCCTCGCGCACCTCGACCGTGCTTGCGCGGTAGTCGCGCTCGATCGTCCCCCCCGCGACGATGCACTCCTCGACCGCCACTCCCTCGCGCACCTCGTGCCGGTCGATCAGGCGGCGCCGGTTGTCGTCCACCCGGCTGCCGTCGTCGCGAAACATGGGATAACGCTCCCACAACACCGAGCGAACGACCCGGGCGCCCTTCTCGATCGTCCACCCGTCGCCGATCACCGCGTACGGGCCCAGCGTCGTGCCCGGCTCCACAATGCAGTGGTTGCCGATCACCACCGGCGGAACGATCTCCACCCGGGAAAAGTCGATGGCCACGTCGGCCCCCAGGTATCCCCAGGGCAGGCTCTCGAAGGGAAGGTTCGCGTGCAGCGTGCCGTCCAACACGTGCTCGTTCACGCGCAGATAGTCGCGCTTCTGGCCGACGTCGAACCACGCGCCTCGATACTCCACGCCCCAAAGCAGATGGTCCCGCGCGAGCTTCGCGTACGGCAGCTTGCCGAGCAGCGCCGGAAAGACGTGCTTCCCGAAGTCATAGAAGGGCTGCTCGACGCCGAGCTTCGCCTCCGTCCTCAGCGGATCGATCTCCTCGAGCAGGCTCGACTCGACCAGGTAGATCGACGCGTTGTTCAGGTTGCTGGGCGAGTCGGGGTCCTTCTCGATGAAGTCGACGATCCGCCCCGAGCTTACCAGCGCGCCCGCGCGGTGCTCGGGATCGCGCAACAGGGCCGTGCCGAAGTCCTTGCGCCGCTCGGGCGGGATGGGCACGAGGACCAGGGTGAACGACGCGCCCACGCGCTTGTGGACGTCGTAAAGCTCCTCGAGCAGCTCGGGCCCGAAGTTGGTGACGATGTCGCCGCTCAGGGCGATCACGGTGCCGCCCGCGAAGGGCTCGGTTTCGAGGGGCCGCTCGCCGGGCAGGGCCTTGGCGCGCCGCCCGAGCACCTGCTTGCAGACACCCCCCAGGGTGCCGCTGGGCACTACTTCCTCGACGTAGGAGATGGTCGCGCCGTACTTGGCCCCGTCGCCGAGGTGCTGCTTGATCGTGTCTTTCAGCACGCACAGGTTCATCGACAGGTCGGTGATGCCCGACTCGACCATCTTGCGGACCCACGTTTCGACCATGGGCAGCTTGCCGCCCAGCGGAAACAGGGGCTTGGGGATGTATCGAACGGTCAAGGGCTCGAGGCGCCGGCCCAACCCCGCCGCGAGGATGGCGCAGCGAATCCGGTCGCGCACCCGGCGGCGGTGGGCCCAGCAGTCGTTCCAATAGCGGTCGCTGAATCGAATCGGCATGTCCGGTTCATCGAGAAAGTGGCTGCGGCCGCATCATAGCGCCGCCCAGTGGCCTTCGCGGTATTCGCGCCGGGTGAGCTGGTCGGCCTCGTCGTCGTCCACGAACCGTTCGGTGGCGGGATCGAAGGTGAGGCTTCGGCCCAGGCGGGCGCAGACGTTGGCCAGGTGGGCCAAGGTGGCCGAGCGCTGCCCCACTTCGCCGTCGGCGTTGAGCGGGGCGTTCGACTTGATCGCGTCGAGGAAGTTCCGCTGGTGCTCGACCGGCGGGAGCCGGAACTTCTTCTCGTCGACCGGCTTGTTCCGCTCGGCGAAGAGCTGGTAGCCGTCGTCCTTGCCGACGATCATCATGCCCTTGGTGCCGTAGAAGATGTCGCCGTTTTCCATGCCGTGCTCGCGGAAGGGCGTCCAGATCCGCTGCTCGTAGATCAGCAGGCGCTTGTGGCCGATTTGGCCGTCGCCCGGGTACTCGTAGGTAATCGCGTAGGTGTCGGGGAACTGCTGGTCGTCGTCGAAGAACATCTTCGAGCCGTAGCCGCCGACGTTCGTGGGATGGCACTCGACGCCCAGGCCCCAGACGCCGACGTCGAGGTCGTGCACCCCGTCGTTGCCGACGTCGCCCGTGCCGAAGTCATACCACCAGTGCCAATGGTAATGGAGCCGGTTCGACTGGTAGGGGACCATCGGCGCCGGGCCGACC
>Ga0334901_1000931_pt1 | contig 35078 bp, 33 predicted proteins | sample GraSluR3_MG_3_FD_207216 | JGI IMG/M metagenome (GOLD analysis project Ga0334901, IMG submission 207216) | Sludge microbial communities from methane-producing bioreactor in Wageningen University, Netherlands - Granular Sludge_15_08-R3 | ecosystem: Engineered > Bioreactor > Anaerobic >... | reverse complement strand
GGGGTAATGGGCTCAATGTGTTAGGCAAGAGCGTTACAGCAACGCTTTTAACATTAACAACTTTTATTAATCAGGCTTGTAGATAAGTTCTTTAAAAAATAAATTGGCCCCGTAGTTCAGCTGAATACCTGCCTGCCTGGTGCTGCAGGCAGTCAGGCAGGGAACGTCAGATTCCGGTTCTGAGAAGGGTGTGAGAGCGAATGGGGTAATGGGCTCAATGTGTTAGGCAAGAGCGTTACAGCAACGCTTTTAACATTAACAACTTTTATTAATCAGGCTTGTAGATAAGTTCTTTAAAAAATAAATTGGCCCCGTAGTTCAGCTGAATAGAACGTCAGATTCCGGTTCTGAAGGTCACAGGTTTGAATCCTGTCGGGGTCACAACATGTAAAAAGACCAGCTTACTAGCTGGTCTTTTGCGTAGTAGGGGGCGGAAAAAAAACCTTACTCTTTATATTCAACAAACTCGAACGGAATCTTAATGTTTTCGGAGAAGTCGCTTCCTGCATACTTCATATCGATGTCGTCGTCGGGGTAGTGCCAAATAACCTTCACCCTGCTTAGCTTGTTGTGAATAACCTCGAACCGCTTGAGGATTTGGAAGATTATTTTTGAGCTTGGGGTGTTGTAGTATATCATCCTGAATATGAGGGTTGTCTCCTCGCAAGGGTTTTCGATGTAGTTGGTTATCCAGTCGATTATGGGTTCAAAAAACCCCTTGGCATCCTCGGGTAATGAATTGCCCGAGAAGGTTAATTGCCCAGTTTTACCATCAAGCTGTATTTCTGGGTACTGGCTAGTTCCTTTTATCGATAAAACATCCATGGCTCGTTATTCTTAAGTTAATCAATATAAAGATACAAAATTATATCAATTGTGATTTAAAATGGCAATTTTGTTTGTAAAAATGAAATGAAGCTAAAAGCACCCTTACAATCATCTATTTGGCTAATGGGCAGGGAGTCTTATATGCATTTCACATCTTTGGCAGTCGAAATGCAATGGGTAGCTTCGGGTGCTATCCTGTAGGAATAATTTTCGCCTGTCCTTTTGCCCTTTCCCGTCGCATAGGTTCATTTCGTATAGCAGACAATACTTGGTGGTCATTAAGGTATTTCCTCTGGGCGATTTGATCAGCTCAAACCCCTCATCTATGCTGCTTACATTATGCCGTTTATAAAATTTTTCTGATAGCGAATTTGTAACGTTTGCTTTATAATCCAACTTTTTCTTAAAGTAGGGTATGCTATTGGGAACAATTTGGTTGCTGCTAATTTTATGCCTAGCAATCCTGTTCCTGCCATGTAGGTCGAGCAAATCCCTTCGGAAACCATTGATTGCTCCCACCGGTATGTAAGGGATGAACGACGGTGTTTTGCTAAATGCTATGCTGTTGATCCGATACGGGGAGTTTCCTGTTTTGAGCAGCTGCCGTTGTAATGTGTCGAGCATCTGCTCGCCATTTTTTGCTGGTTCAACACCAATGCTAAAGTGTTTAATAATAATGATGCCATCCTCATCGGTTAGCTGCAGGGTCACCCTTTCATCGTCTATTCCAACCATCAGCTCACAGTCGATCCTACGATCGGCGGAGTTGTTTTGCATTAGCTGTTGAGCAAATTGGTGATCGTAGTTGCGGTAAATAGCGGCACCACTATGAACACCAATGGCCTGATTGGGGATTACCTTCTCGCCGTCAACACCGTTTACCTTAAATCCAACGAGAGCGTTATTCTTGTTGATGAAGCATAGGCCATCGTTGTTGTGAATTGGTTCATCCGACTCAATAGCAATGTATTCCCTGGAAACGGCCTTTACCTCACCAATCATTTTCCCCATTGATTTTGGGGTATCAAACGATGCCATCGCTTCAGCTCGTCCGTGAGAAAAGTAGGTGGTGTACCCCCGGTTAAAGGTTTTGTTGGGGTCGGGGGTAAAAAGGTATGTACATCTCCCCGATGATGATTTTTTAAGATTTGGCCTCTGCTCTAGCACATCATCAATAATCCTACGGTAGTGTGCAGTTATATTTTTTACGTAGCCAATGTCCTTTAATCGCCCTTCAACCTTAAGCGATGAAATCCCGGCATCAATTAAGTTGGCTATGTTTTGCGTTTGGTTAAAATCTTTTAGCGAAAGCAGATGTTTGCCATGTACCAAAACCTTACCTTTTTCATCTACTAGGTCATATTTTAAGCGGCATGACTGAGCACACTCGCCCCTGTTAGCACTTCGACCAGTGGTTGCATAGCTCATATAGCATTGCCCGCTGTAGCTTACGCATAGCGCCCCATGGATAAATGCTTCAAGTTCTACGCTGGTGGAATTGTTTATCCTGCTAATTTGTTCAACCGAGAGTTCGCGGGCTAGAATTACTCTTTGTATGCCAATATCTTGTAAAAACTTTATCTTCTCAACAGTAACGTTGTTTGTTTGGGTGCTGGCGTGCAGGGGTATGGGTGGAAGGTCCATCTCTAAAATTCCCATATCTTGAATAATTATGGCATCGGCTCCCATCTGGTAGAGCTGCTGAATAAGGCGTTGTACCTTTTCCAACTCATTATCGTAAAGAATGGTGTTCAGCGTGATGTATACTCTAGCGTGGTACAGATGAGCAAATGCAATGAGTTTTTCAATGTCAGCCAGCGAGTTGCCAGCGGCCTCGCGAGCACCAAAACTAGTGAACCCAATGTATACTGCATCGGCACCGTGTTTTATAGCCGCTATACCCGTTTCATTATCTTTAGCGGGACATAAAAGTTCTATTTGTTTGTAATTTGGCATATAATAAATACGTAAAAAAACCTATTGGAGAATAACTCGATGTATATACTTTTAAAACCCAAATTCAAGTAATGAATGCAACTTTTTGAGAGGATGATATAGATATTTTTTCAGTGAAGAGAGGGGAAAAAATTACCGCTCTCCTCTGCTGAATGGATATTTGCTCTATGTTAGGGCCTCCGTCCAAAAAGTTGTAATATGAGCCATTTAACCAAGGAACAAAGATACACCATTGAGGTGTTACTATCAAGAGGGGAGTCAAAGCCACTCATAGCCAAGACCATCGGCAGGAGCAAGTCCGTTGTCTCAAGGGAGATTGGGCGTAACTGCGACAAGCGCAGCGGGCAGTACAGGGCTGACCTAGCCCAGCGCAAGTACGAGCAGCGCAAGGAGAGCATCCCGAAGCGGGAGCGGTTCACGGCCTCAGTTCAGGCCACCGTGGACCGGCTTCTGGAGGAGGATTATAGCCCGGAGCAGGTCGTCGGGCACTGTAGGGTTGAAGGGGTAGAGTGCGTCTCCCACGAGCGGATATACCAGTACGTTTGGGCCGACAAGAAGGGGGGCGGGACGCTCCACACGCACCTGCGGAGGAAGGGGCGGCGCTACCGTAAGCGGGGGGCAAAGAAGGACTCAAGGGGCATCATCGTCGGGCGGGTGGATATAGACCAGCGCCCCCAGGAGGTTGAGGAGAGGAAGCGCTTCGGGGACCTGGAGATAGACACGATTATTGGGCAGAACCATCAGGGGGCCATCGTCACCACAAACGACAGGGCGAGCGGCTTCCTGCGGACGAAGAGGGTGGAGAAGCGGACGAGCGATGAGGTGTACCGTGCGACCGTAAAGCCACTTAAAGACGAGAAGGAGTTCCTGAAAACCATAACTGGCGATAATGGGAAAGGGTTTGCCGACCACCGCAGGATGGCGCTTACCCTTCAGATTAGCGTCTACTTTGCCAAGCCCTACCCCTCATGGGAGAGGGGCGCAAACGAGAACCTAAACGGCCTGATTAGGCAGTATATACCAAAGAGCACAGACTTCAAGAATTTAGACGATGGGTACATTAAGTGGGTGGCAGAAAGAATTAAGAGCAGACCGCGTAAGCGGTTTAACTATAAAATACCTATTTTTGTCACGGAAAAATTATTAACCATGGCCAAAGTTGCATTAGTGGCTTGAATTCTGCTAGCTAAAAAACTATTACCAACTAAATTTATCAGGATGAACTCATTCAAAAATTGGTCAATTGCACAGAAAACAGGAGTAATTCTGGGTTTTCTAATCATTTTCGCATTGGTAATCTTTGTTTTCTTTAGGATTAACAACCAGTCAACCAGCAGCTCAGTAGTTGAAATGGCTAGCCGAAATAGGATGCTTATCAAAAGCATTGCTTACCAGTCTGAGTTTTTGCATCGCAACCCCGATGCAAGCAAGCAAAAGCTTCGCTGGGCCATTCGGCTATTCGACGAATCCATAAAGGTTTTAAAAGAGGGTGGCGTTGCACCCGAGATCAAAGGAAGTCCAAAAATATCGAGCGTTTACCACAAGTTTACACGAGAAATTGACCAAATCCAATCGGTTTGGAAACCCTATCGCGATCAGGCTCAAAAAATTTTAGATGGACAAAACGCCAATATATTGGAGTCATTAGAATATATTGAGCAGAATACAGAAAAGTTGATAGTTGCCAGCGATGCATTGGTTGAGGTAGTTTCGCTTTGGGATCAGCAGCGCTTTTCGCGAGCTAACGCTATTTTCACTCTCTTGCTGCTGGTAAACTTCGTTTCACTTTTCGTTTTGCTTTGGGTTATTCGCAAGTACATTGTCAACCCAGTTCGAGAGGTTTTACCCTTCTTTATGGATATGTCGAACGGTATAGTTGGTCATAAGCTAAAGAAGAACGCAAACGATGAAATTGGTCTGCTCATAAACTCTTTCAATAAGATGAACGATCGGCTAAAGGATATTGTTGGGGTTATAACCACAGGTGCTGGCAATATTGTGAGCGGAAGCGATCAAATAAGCGAATCGGCTCAGATGGTTTCCCAAGGAGCATCGGAACAGGCCGCATCGGCCGAGGAGATATCATCCTCAATCGAGGAGATGGTTGCCAATATTCAGCAGAACTCAGATAACTCGATGCAAGCCGAAAAGATATATCGAATAGCCGAGGACATGATGAAGCAAACGGCCAACGCCAGCAAGGAGAGCATGGAGGCTATTGCTGTTATCTCCGAAAAAATTACTGTGATAAACGATATCGCATTCCAAACAAATATATTGGCCCTTAATGCTGCCGTTGAGGCAGCTCGTGCCGGGGAGCACGGCAAAGGTTTTGCTGTGGTTGCCGCCGAGGTTCGTAAGCTAGCCGAACGTAGCCGACTGGCTGCCGATGAGATTATTTCTCTTTCGGATAAATCGTACAACAAAACAAGCCATGCCTTAAAGCTGGCTGGTGACTTGGCCACCGAGGTTGGAAAAACTTCGCAGATGATCCATGAAATCTCAGCGGCTAGCCAGGAAATGAACGAAGGAGCAAATCAAATTAATAATGGTGTACAGCAAATGAACACCGTAATTCAGCAAAATGCTGCTGCCAGCGAGGAGCTAGCCACAAGTGCCGAAGAATTTGCAAGCCAAGCCGAGCAGCTTAGGGATGCTATCGGTTTCTTTAAAACAACCGATAGCCGAGAAGGCAAAGCACGAACTAGTGGAGGGCAACTGGTGGGCTGGAACGACTCCTTTAGAATTGGCATTAGCTGGGTCGACGATCAGCACAAGGTGCTGTTTGGGCTTATTAATAATCTGTATACAACCTATGGCAAGTCAAAAAGTAAGTCGCAGCTTAAGCTTGTTCTCGATGAGCTACTTGACTACACCATATACCACTTTGGTAATGAGGAGGAAGTATTTAAGCAGATTAACTACGAGGGTACCGAGAAGCATCTGGTGCAGCACAAGCGATTTATCGACCAGATTAAGTCGTTCCGTGAGGAGTTTAATGCCGGTGATATGTCCGTTGCGCTCGATGTAGTTCATTTCCTTCAGGACTGGCTAGTAACTCATATTCAGCGAACCGATAAGGCATATGTTCAAACGTTCAAAGAGCATGGCATTCGCTAAGTATCAGTAGAATATATCGCTATGGTAATTCCTCAAACCCTTATTTGGACCGAAAAGCTTTCGATGTTTAACGAGAAGTTAGACACACAGCACAAAACCCTGTTTGGCTATATCAACCAGATTATTCAGCTTGAGCAACTTTACCCTAAATCGGGACAATTTGCCGAAATCCTTTCAATGATTACCGACTATGGTCTGGAGCATCTTAAAACGGAGGAGAGGCTAATGATGGATATGCACTATCCCAAAGCATATTTTGATTTGCATCAGGCAGAGCATAAGAGCTATATATTTGAGGTGGCAATGTTTAACACAAACTTTTTGCAACCTGATCATACCGAACCTCGGGAGGTTATCAATTTCCTTAAATCATGGTGGAGCAATCATATCCTGCGTACCGATATGCACTTCAGCCTGTTTATCCGAAAAATTTTATCCCCTTGATTTCTTACTTTAAAGGTTAGCGTATTCTTATAATTTAATTCTGATATCTTATGGCATTTTTTACTTGGCAAAGCAAATTTGATTTCGATATAAAGAGTATCGATACCGACCACAAGAAGCTGGTTAGCCTAATAGATGATTTATACTCAGCTATGAGTCAGGGAAAGGCAAAGACAATTATCCGAGGTGTTGTTAAGGAGCTAATAGACTACACCCGGGTACACTTTAGGCGCGAGGAGTTTTACATGAAGAGTACCGGATATAGCGACTACGAGAACCACAAAAAAGCGCATGATACTTTTGTTGATCAGGTGCGCCTTTATCAGCAGAAGTTAGACCAGGGGAAGGACAACATTTCTATCGACGTGCTAACCTTCCTTAGAGAGTGGCTATCGGAGCATATTCTAAATACCGATAAGAAGTATATACCACACCTAAAAAATTATGGGATAAAGTAAACTCCTTACGGGAGTCGAATATGAAGAGGATTCTTGTTGTTGAGGATGATCCGGTAATGTGCGAAATCATTAGAGATATTCTTCAGCTCAAAGGGCTAGAGGTTGAGGCTGTGAATGGGGTGTAGAGGCCATTAATAGGATTGCAAGCAACAGCTACGATTTGGTAATAACCGATATACTCATGCCAAACAGGGATGGTTACGAGGTAATCCAAGCAGCCGCTGCAGCTTGTCCCTCAACCAAAATACTTGCAATCTCTGGATGAGGGTCTGTTTCGTCCGAAGCCTATTTGGCTATGGCCAAGGATGCTGGTGTCCATTTGATTCTTAGCAAACCTTTTGATATTGACGAGCTGCTGATGATTGTCCGAAACGCTTTGGGAACCCCAATGGGTATTGTTAAATAAGAAAGGGAGCATTGGCTCCCTTTCTTATTAACTATTGGTCAAAGCATTATTGGCACTTCAGCACCTCTTGCATTTGGTATTCTGCGGCTGCTCTATACGAACCCGACAATGCATTGCTAAAGGCTTCGCACGCCTGGGCTGTATCCCCTTGATTTTGAAATGCAACGCCGATGTTATAGTAAACACCAGCCTCTTCTATGCTGCCATTTGCTTTATCTAGGGCTAGTTTACCGTATTCAATTACTTTTTCCCAGTTCTTCAGCTCGTTGTAATTTACTGCAATGGCGTAAAGAAGGGTAGCGTCAGTATCGTCAAACTCAAGGGCCCTTTCAAGAAACTCAATCGCCTCTTCAAACCTCTTTGCCTTTTGCGCTTCGTCACCAACGCGAAGCAGGTACCCTTTGGCTTTTCTCTGGGCATCCTCAGCTCTCTTCCTGTCGTTTGCAGCATTCGAAACCTCTATGGTTTGCTTTAGGTAATCAAGCATCCCATCAAAGTTCTCTTGCTTTTCGTGCGATAGGGCAATGCCAAGGTATGGGTCGGGGTAGTCGGCTTTTACCTCTATGGCCTTTTTGTAGTAATCAATGGCTTTCTCAAAGTTCTCCTCGCGATACTCAGTATTTCCCATTTGGTTGTATAGCTGAGGTATAATCCTTTCAACTCTTCCCAAGGTATTTCTGTCTGCATACATCTTTGCAGTTTCTTGTGCCTTTTCCAGCTGATCAAGAGCCCCGTACATATCCTTGGCTCTATATAGGTTCATGGCGTGCTGAAGGTGTGCGGTGGGAATCAAATCCTCAGCCAACCTCTTGGTCTCTTCGCCCTCGTACTCCAGATCTTCGCTAATTTCAAGGGCACGATACAGATGCTCTATCGCTTGCTCTGGTTTCTTTTCGTTTATAAGCGTTGCTCCAGTGTTGTATGCCTCGGTAGCCTCTTTTAAGGTTTGGGCCGACAAGCAGTGGGGAGCCACCGCTAAAGTAAGTACTACAAATAATTTGTTTAGCCAGTTAGTTTTCATATTTTAAAATTTATTGGTTATTTCAAGTTTTATAAACGCATAAAAATAGTAAGTTACATTTTTTTTAGGGCCACAATATATGAATTTAGAATCACTTTAAATTAAACCGCAGCCTTAAAGTCAATAATTTTTTGGGTTATCGTTTCTTTGCAAAGAATTCCTTAACAATTTGTTCCGCCTCTTTTTCTAGTATCCCTGTGGTAATCTTGGTCTTTGGATGAAGCATCTGTCCCGATACAGTTGTGTAGCCCCGCTTAGGATCCCCCACCCCATAAACTAAACACTCAAGCTGGCTCCAGTACAGCGCGCCTGCGCACATTGGGCATGGCTCCACCGTAACGTATAAAGTGCAACTATTTAAATACTTCCCCCCTAGGTATGCTGTTGCCGCAGTTATGGCCTGCATTTCGGCATGGGCTGTGGGGTCGTTCAGCGTTTCGGTTAGGTTATGGGCTCGAGCAATAATTTGCCCTTGACAAACCACAACTGCACCAATGGGGACCTCATCTTTCTGTTCCGCCTTCCGTGCCTCCTTCAAGGCCTCCTGCATATATTTCTCGTGAATATTCATATGTACATAAATAGCAACTATTACCTGTTTGGCAAAAAAGATGCCACTAATTGTAAGCCTTGCGAATTCTTTATACCTTCGCAATCTGAAAAAAAAGAATCAAAAGATGTATAGAACGCACACCTGCGGACAGTTACGCGCCGCAAATATTGGACAAAAAGTGACCCTTAGTGGTTGGGTACAACGCATTCGAAATCTAGGGGGAATGACCTTTATCGACTTACGTGACAGGTATGGAATTACCCAACTTGTTGCCGACGAGAATACCGATGCGAAAGCTATGCAGATTGTTGAGGATTTGGGGAGAGAATACGTTATTCGTTGCCAAGGAACAGTTATCGAGAGGTCGAGCAAAAATGCAAAAATCCCTACAGGTGAAATCGAGGTTAAGATTGAGTCCATCCGAATCCTTAACCGGTCGGAGATTCCTCCATTTACCATTGAGGATGAAACCGATGGAGGCGAAGAGCTGAGGATGAAGTATAGGTATCTTGATATCCGAAGGAACCCGGTGAAGAATGCTTTGCTCTTGAGGCATAGGGTGGGGCAGTCTGTTCGAAGGTATCTCGACTCAATTGATTTTGTTGAGATAGAAACCCCTTTTCTAATAAAATCGACACCCGAGGGTGCCCGCGATTTTGTTGTGCCATCGCGGATGAATCCTGGCGAGTTTTACGCATTACCTCAGTCGCCCCAAACTTTTAAGCAGCTGCTCATGGTGGGGGGTATGGATAGGTACTTCCAGATAGTGAAGTGCTTTCGCGACGAGGACTTGAGAGCCGACCGCCAGCCCGAGTTTACCCAAATTGACTGCGAAATGGCCTTTGTTGAGCAGGAGGATGTCCTCAAAACCTTTGAGGGTATGATCGTTTCGGTTTTCAAAGATATTCTAGGGGTTGAGTTTAACAAACCGTTTCAGCGCATGACATATAACGATGCTATGTCGTTGTACGGTTGCGATAAACCCGACCTGAGATTTGGAATGGAGATACGTAACCTAAGCCAAATAGTAAAGGGCAAAGGCTTCGTAGTGTTCGATAATGCGGAGTATGTGGGTGGAGTTGTGGTACCTGGTGCTGCCGATTACTCTCGCAAGCAGCTCGATGAAATCACAAAGTTTGTGCAGCGACCTCAGATTGGTGCCAAGGGTTTGGTGTACGTTAAGCTAGGAGCGAATGGGAATACAAAATCATCGGTCGACAAGTTCTTTACTCCCGATGATTTGGCCCAATGGGCAACCCATATGGGAGCCACCGAGGGCGATCTGTTGCTGATTATGGCTGGTGATCGTATCCATACGCTCGAAGGGCTAGGCCAGCTAAGGCTCGAAATGGGATCAAGGTTAAGCTTACGACCTACCAATGTATTTGCTCCTCTTTGGGTAGTCGATTTCCCCTTGCTTGAGTGGGATGAGGAGACTAAGCGATTTTACGCTAAGCATCATCCTTTCACCTCTCCAGTTACTTCAGATATCCACTTGTTTGACTCCGATCCCTCAGCCATACGTGCCAATGCCTACGATTTGGTAATCAACGGCGTTGAGATTGGTGGAGGTTCGATTCGTATTTTCGACAGGGATCTGCAGCATAGGATGTTTAAAGTGTTAGGGTTCTCCGAAGAGGAGGCTGAAGCCCAGTTTGGATTTCTTCTAAACGCATTCAAATACGGCGCCCCCCCCCATGGTGGAGTAGCTTTTGGGTTCGATAGGCTTTGCTCTATCATGGGAGGATCGGAATCGATTCGCGATTACATAGCATTCCCTAAGAATAACTCGGGGAGAGATGTGATGATCGACTCGCCTTCTCCAATATCTAATGAGCAGCTGGATGAGCTACAAATAAAGATGAACCCAGCAAAATAAAAAAAGATAATCACAAATATGCAAATGGGGCTAGCCAAAGGCTATCCCCATTTGCGCTTTTTCTGGCACACATTATATAGATTTGAACGATATGAAAAAATAATATTTTCAATTCTATGTTGAAAAAGAAATAATAGTATTACATTTAAAACCAGTTTTTTATTAAATATTTTTAATTTAAATAGCCATAGCATGAAAAAATTATCTCTTACAAACACTGAGTTTAACCATCTGCGCGAGATATACTTAAGCGAGCTAGAGAAAGCGCTTAAGCGTGTCGAACATCTTTCTGCAATACTTAAAAAGATAGATGCCGATTTTGATCCGCCCAAGGAGGAGGAGCTTGCAGCGCAATACCAGAAGTTAAAGTCAACAAAACCAGCTGCCGAAAAAGCGGCAGCCGCACCCAAAAGAAAAAGTACAACAAAAGGTAGTGGCAAAAGAAAAGCCACAACAAGAATAAGGAAACCAATTGTAGACAAGGGACGAGGGAAGGATAAGGTTAAGTGGAACGATTTTGTTTTAAGAGCTATAAGCGATAAGAAGTCGCCCTCATTATCGTCTGAAATTTACGACCTAGCGCTAAAGGAGTTTAAGGTTTCCCAAGACGATGCCCCCAAGGTAAAGAGGGTAATTTCTGGCGCCCTATCCAAATTGGTTACCATGGAGAAGAAGTTGCAAACGCAGAAACTTCCCAACTCACGCGAGAAATGGTATGGTCTGCCCGAATGGTTTGACGAGAAGGGTGAGCTTAAGCCCGAGTTTGCTGTTGGGGAGAGTAAGTAAATAGAATTGCATAAAGTCAAAAACGTAGGATCTCATCCTGCGTTTTTTTTTGCCTATCGCGATGCTGCCACAAGCTCTTCGAGTTGATGGGGGTTCTTTTCGATAGAGTTGCCAACCACCACCATCGATGCACCAGCCAACCGGATAGCCTTAACCTGCTTTGGCGTTTTAATGCCTCCACCAACTATAACCGGAATGCTAACATTATTGCATACGGTTTTAATAACAGCCTCGGGGATAGTGTCTTGAGCACCACTACCGCCTTCGAGGTAAATAGTTTTCAACCCCAGCTGCTCACCAGCCAAAGCCGTTGCAAGAGCAATATCAGGTTTTGATCGGGGGATTGGCGATGTGTTGCTCATGTACTGGGCCGATGAGGTTTGACCAGAATCGATTAGCATATAGCCGGTAGGAATAACCTCCATACGGCTTTCCTTAATGGCCTGCGAGGCTATAACATGGTTACCAATGAGGTACTCGGGATTACGACCCGATATGAGCGATAGCAGCAGAATGGCATCGGCAGTTGGGGTAAACTGAAAAACGCTACCCGGGAAAAGCACCGTGGGTATGTTGCCATTGCTCTTGATAACTGCAATGGTTTCGTCCATGCCACGTTTCACTAAGCTTCCCCCTACCAGAATTAAATCAACACCAAGATTCCCGGCCTTTGTAACCAAATCGGAGAGGTTGTCTCTTTGCTTGTCGGGGTCAATAAGTAATGCAAATGTTCCCCTACCGCTTTTGATGGTGGAGTATACCATAATTTACCAAACTAAGGTTTTAGGATTGCAGCATACCCATACCACATTAAAGTGCTCCAAGTATTGATAATTGAGCTGAAAGTGCTGAATGGTATTCCCAAGCCGTACTGAAGCTTCAAGTACTCCTTCGTCCGAGAGGTTTTCGATTGGCTTGAGCTCCATATCCAATCCTCCTAGCCCTGTCATTCCGGGTAGTTTATAAATGGCTTCCTTGGCGCTCCATATCAGGGCAAGCCTTCTGTTGTCATCACTATCAACCCACTTTTTCTCTTTTTTTGAGAGATACTTATCACTTACCTGAGCAAAGGGTCGGGCAAACGATTCAATGTCGATGCCAACATGGTATTTATCGCTCATGATAACGGCAACAAAAGGGTATGAGTGGGTTATGGAGATATGTGACCGAGAATGAGCAAGGAAAGGCCTTCGCGTGGGGTGATACATCACGTGCCCTTCGTACCCGAACTCTCTTAGGAGCGATCGTGCAGCCAACCATTCGAGCCTGCGCCTATCGTTGGTTATTCGTGCAAGCCCCGGGAAGTAATCTCCTCCTACCCTCTGTTTCAAGGTTTCCTCATCTTCCTCAACTCGCCAAACGCCAAGAATAAAGTCTTGGGTTCTATGTAGGTGTTTGATAGCCATGGCAAGTTTCTATTGGTTCCACTTTAGGGTTTCCATTATGTGTATTACATCTTTACCAAAAAAATCTATAGCAGGGGAGAGTGAATCCTTGTTTGGGTTTACCGAGAAGTACAGCGCTCCTCTTAGGAAATGGTTTGCCGAATCGGTTGCGTAGAATTGCCATGAGCTTGCGGTGTTACCCTTCAGGTTGTAAAGCATACCGTATACCCGATTCTCGTGATCTTCAAAAAACTTTTCGCTAATAGCCTCGGCTTTTAGCGCATGCTTGTATGCCAGCGTTCGGGAGTCTTCTGTAAGCGAGTCGAGCCGATTATGGGCATCCTTATAGCTGATATGAATGCGGGCTTTGTACTGAGGGAAATCGATATTTACCCAGTAATCTTCTGCAATCTTCGAGTCGTCCTCAACTAGCGTGCCGTAGGTTGGGTAGCTGAAACGGTAGGGGTAGTGAGCCGAGTCAAGGAGTTGATACTCCTTCTCGGGAAAATCAATGCGGTAATACCCTCTGGGCTTGGGGGTTGACACATCGCCACATGCCTGTGCAAGTATTGTCCATACGACTACTAAAACTATTGTTGTTCTACTTCTCATTTTTTTCTGATTGCATTGCCAAGGTAACCTTTATTCTACGAATCCGCTTATTGTCAACCGAGTCGATGGTGAACTTGAAGTACTTGTGCTTTATCGTGTCGTTCTTGTTGGGGAGATGTCCAACCATCTCCAGGATAACACCTGCAAGGGTTTCGGCTTCACCCCTTACATCATCAAATATCGAATCGTTTACGTTAAGCACCTTGGCAAAATCGTTTAGTAAGATTTTCCCCTCGAACAGGTAGTTGTTATCGTCAATCTTTGTGTAAAGCGAGACCTCTTCGTCCGATTCGTCCGATATCTCCCCAACAATCTCCTCAAGGATATCCTCAAGAGAAACGATTCCACATGTTCCGCCATACTCATCAACCACAATGGCCAGGTGTATGCGGTTGGCCTGGAATTCCGAGAGCAAAACGTTAATCTTTTTGCTCTCGGGGATGAAGTAGGGCTCTCGGAGCAGTGCTTGCCAGTTAAAGTCGTCTGGCTCATCGATGTGGGGAAGCATATCTTTAACGTAAAGCACTCCTCGTATCTCATCGAATGAGTGTTCGTACACTGGTATACGGCTATAGCCCGACTCAACTACAACCGATTTTAGCTTATTGAAACCCGTGGAAATATCGAGGGCAACAACATCGAGCCGTGGTTTCATTATCTCCCTTACCTCGGTGTGCCCAAAGGTTACAATGCCCTCAAGTATTTTTTTCTCCTCGGGGTGATGGCCAGATGTTATCTCCAGGGCGTCGCTTAGCTCATCAATTGAGATGTTTCGCTTTTGGGAGAATCGCTTGTTCATTTGCGCTGTTGAGGAAACCAGCAGGTAGTTAAAGGGCTTAAACACTTTGGTGATGACAAAAAGAGGAAAGGCCATAAACCGTGCGAAGGATAGCGCTTTGCTGGTTGCCAAAATTTTTGGTATAATCTCTCCAAACAGCAGAAGGATAAAAGTAATAACCACCACCTGGACAACAAATCCAATAATAGGCGAATGGCTAAAATCTATGGTGGCATTGGTTATGAATGCCGATAGGATTACAATTCCTACGTTGATGAAATTATTAGCAATTAAGATGGATGCAAGCAGCTGCTCTGGCTCGGCAAGCAGCCTAAGTATCACTGCATTGGTTTTAGTAGGATTATCCTCTAAGTATTTTAAATTTACAGGGCTTAAGGAGAAGAATGCCGATTCCGACCCCGATACTAAACTTGATAATACTAGCAGGATCAACAGCACTACTATGCCAAAAACTATTCCCCAAGTGATAGGATGAAACGAGATGTCGGCCAAAAAAATAGTGTTGGCAATTAGATGTTCGCCAGGTTCCAAAATGCATTTTTTTTGTTAAACACTAAGCCTCCGTGCTTTAGAAAGGGAGGTCATCCTCGGGTTCAGGCATAGGTGGTTCGGGCTTGTCGGTTCTTTGGGTGTTGGTTTCTGGGGCGTTTTGCTTAGTATTGTCCTGAACCTCACCCGTTGAAGGGCCTAAAAACCTAAAGTTTGTACAGTGCACTTCGGTGAAATACTTTTTCACACCGGTTTCCTTATCGTCGTAAGAACTTGTGCGAAGCCTACCCTCTACATATAGTAGCTTGCCCGATTTAACGTACTTCTCCACAATCTCAGCCTGATTTCGCCAAACTACAATGTTGTGCCACTCGGTTTGGGTAACCTTCTGACCGTTCTTGTCGGTATACGTTTCGTTAGTAGCCAAGGGGAAACGCGCTACGGCAATGCCACCCTCTAGGTGCCTTACATCGGGGTCTTTACCTACATTGCCCACCAGAATTACTTTATTTACGCTCATAACTAATTTAATTTAGGGTTTGTACAACATACAAATATAAGCATAACAATTAAAATCTAGCATACCCAAAAGGTTAATATACAAGCTGGGCTAGTGCCAAATCTTATCTGTTCTGCTATTTTTTTCGCCACCCTACTTCGTAGTAGTTTGGCTTTTCTTCAATGGCTTTTCTCAAAAAATCCTGTGGATAGCCAATACCTTTTGGCCATGAATCTATTTTCATATCTTCCCTGATGTACCTATCGTTGTATTTAACCAGCAGGTACTTTGCTAGATCCCGCCATTGCTCTGCAACGTGCTCGGCATTGTCGGCGCTAAACGAGGTGAGGTACTCCTCCATCACCGATTTGTTGGTCTCGTGTAGCACTTCGGCAGCTTTATCGATGGCTGGCACCATGGCAAATATACGATCCTCTAGCTGGCGCTGCACCTCAAGGATATCATCAATAACAAGGTTGTACATTCCGTACGAAATATTATTTACAGTGGAGAACACCCAAAAAGCTGATTCCCAAGAGAACTCAATGGGGCTGCCACCCCTGAGCGAAGGGGGAACTGTTTTGGTTGCCATATAGAATGGCATCCAAACGGTGGAGTAGGTGTCGTCAATCGAGTACCATGCTATTCCGCCTATGGCATCGGGCAACCAGCTACGTGACTGGGTGATGTACGAGAAAGCTGTTTGGGTTTGCGATACGGTGCGCTCCCAAGCGTATTGGGTCGAATCGCCATCAAGTGAAAAGGTTAGTGGGCGCCAGCGATATGGATTGCCAAATGGGCCAGCTGCAAACCCCTCGCCGGTGTAGTATGGCGTGTTATGGAAATGGTCGCGATGGAATGCAATTACATCCTGAACGCTAAGCTTCTTGTCGGGCTTAATGAATAAGGGGTAGGGCTCTGCTCCTTCAACGCATCGCCAGTAGTCGGACGAGTATTCAGCCGATGGAGCAGCCCTGTTGAAGATGCTCCAAACACGACCTTCACACATTAGTAGGGAACGCGGAGTAACGGGGGCGTAGGCATCAACAAAGCTAAAGTCTTTATCCTTACCCTTGAACCAACCCATTTGGCGTGCAAAATCAACCACATCATCGGCCCACATCCAGCTGTCTTTATCTTTCCAATCAATCTTTCTAATCCTGGCCTGGTTTGCATGAGCAGCGATGTAGCCATCGGGTACTCTGGCGGCTACCCAAACAGCACCCTTGCCGTGCTCGCCCTTCCCAATAAACTCGAGCACCCAGGCCTCATCCTTATCGGCAATGGTGAACGACTCACCAGTATCACTATAGCCATACTCCTTAACGAGTTCATCCATAATTCGAATGGCATCGCGAGCAGAGCTAGCCCTTTGTAGCGTTATGTAGATTAGGTTGCCGTAGTCGAAAAATCCATTGCCACCATGAAGTTCCCTTCGTCCGGTGAAGGTGGTTTCGCCTATGGAAACCTGTTTCTCGTTCATGTTACCCACCACCTTATAGGTTCGTGGTACCTGCTTAATGGTGCCAATGTATTTGCCCTCGCGGAAGCTGTATAGATTTAGCGAGTCGCCCTCGGCATATTCGCCCCCGGGATAGAAATGTAGTGGTGTCATAAAACCAACCACATCGTAGGTCCAGCTGGTTATTACACTACCATCGGCACTGGCGCCCTTCGAAACGAGAACGCTTGTGCATCCATTGGTAGGCATAGGAGCTATTAGTAATAAAGAGGTTATTGACACAAATAGTTTGGCAAGCAAAGTTTTCATAGCTTAATTTTTAATTGAGAAAGCTACAAATATAAGTCCTTGCTTTTTGCTAAAAAAGGATTATCGCATTCAATTTAGGCAGAGGAATACATATGTATTTATTTTTCACGTTACTAGGGTTTGTTATGGAAGTACTTGGCAGCGGGTTCAGCGGCCAAAAAGTTTTCGATAAGCTTTGGGGTGGAGTAGTGGCTAACCTCGGTGGCTGGCACCATGGTGCACTCTTTGGCTAGCTTTTCTGATACAGCATCGATTTTAATTATTACAAATCGTGTGTGCAGGGTTTGGTGGCTAAGCAGGTGCTTAACCTCATCGGATATGTATACAATGGTATATCCTTTTTTGCCAACCCACTCCTTCAATGCTTTTTGTTTATGTAGCTGATTGGGCGCGATTGCTTTCTCTGTTTCAATAAGTGGGAATTCGTAAAGCGAGTGCCAAATATCCTTCGATTTGCGTTTAGATATAAAGGTGTTGTATCCGAACTGTATAAGAAGGTATGTGAAGTACCTGTTGCGAGGCACTAGCTTTTTACTCTTAACAGGCAGCGAATCAATCATATTGTTTCGGTAGGCATAGCAGTAGTCCTTAAAAGGGCAATCGCTACACTTTGGGCTTTGGGGCACACATTGTAATGCACCAAAGTCGAGTAGTGCTTGGTTAAAGGTGTCGGGTGCCTCCATGTCCATTAAGTCCATAACAATTTGATGAAAATCCCTTTTCCCTTGCGCCGTGGTGGGTAGGCTAAATACTCCAAATACTCTTGCAATGATGCGGTACACATTGCCATCTATAGCAGGTACGGCTTGCTTAAAAGCAAAAGAGGCTATGGCTCCGGCTGAGTAGTCGCCAATACCCTTGATCTTAATCAGCTCGCTGTATTCATGGGGGATGTTTCCATTATATTGATTTACAATTAGCTTGGCTGCGTTGTGTAGATTACGGGCACGTGTGTAGTAGCCAAGCCCTTGCCATACTTTTAGCACTGTGTCCTCGTGGGCATTGGCCAAATCATATATTGTAGGGAAGGTAGCTGTAAATCTCTGGTAGTAAGCTAGTCCCTGAGCAACTCGGGTTTGCTGTAAAATAACTTCCGACACCCATATATAGTAGGGATTTTTGGTGCTGCGCCAAGGTAAATCGCGTCGATTTTGCTCGTACCAACCAGTGAGAATGCTTTTAAAATCCATTGAATCAATTATTAATGAGCCTAATTTCCACAAAAATAGTTGTAAAGTTTTTTATTTATCAATTTAAAAGACTTATATTTGCAGTCCGATTTGAGATTTGTAACCTTAATTTATTGATAATTAAAGATTTTAAAAAATGACAAAAGCAGATATCGTAAACGAGATTTCCAAAAATACTGGGATCGAAAAGGTAACTGTTCAGAAGACAGTTGAGGCCTTCATGGAGACAGTTAAGGATTCTCTGGTAAAGGAGAAGAATGTTTACCTAAGAGGTTTTGGTAGCTTTATCGTTAAGAAGCGTGCGCAGAAAACTGCCCGTAACATTTCAAAAAACACTACCATTATCATACCTGAGCATTTCATCCCCGCTTTTAAGCCCGCAAAAACTTTTGTGAATAAGGTGAAGTCTCACGTTAAGTAATTCTATTTATCAACCTAAGATTATATTATCATGCCAAGCGGAAAGAAGAGAAAGAGGCATAAGATGGCAACACACAAGCGGAAGAAACGCTTGCGCAAAAACCGTCATAAGAAGAAGAAATAGTGCTTTGCATCAATTTTAGCGAGCCTATTTAACCTAACTATCCAACCTAAGGAGTCGTTGTGCTCTTTAGGTTGGTATTGTTTATAATACCTTACCGAAACTCTCAAATAATTTTCACAGTGAATACAGAGCTGATTATTGATGTACGATCATCTGAAGTTGCCATCGCTCTGCTTGAGGACAAACAGCTCGTAGAGCTAAATAAGGAGAAAAGCAACGTTCAGTTTTCGGTTGGCGACATCTATTTGGGTAAGGTCAAGAAAATAATGCCTGGGCTAAATGCAGCGTTTGTAGATGTAGGGTACGAAAAGGATGCCTTCCTTCACTACCTCGATCTAGGGCCGCACTTCAGGTCATTTAACAAGCTGGTTCAAACAGCAAACTCCAAGAAGGGGAAAGTTACCCCAATTTCCAAAACAAAATTAGAGCCCGAGATTGACAAGGAAGGTAAGATTTCCAGCGTGCTAACCTCCGGGCAAACGGTACTGGTTCAGATTGCCAAGGAGCCCATCTCAACCAAAGGGCCACGACTTAGCTCCGAAATTTCTATTGCCGGTAGAAATATCGTGCTGCTACCATTCTCCGATAAGGTTTCCATATCGCAAAAGATTACCTCACCCGAGGAACGCAAGCGCCTTAAGCGGCTTTTGGAGAGTATTATGCCCAAAAACTTTGGGGTTATTGTCCGTACCGCTGCCGAGGGAAAAAAGGTTGCAATTCTTGACGCTGAGCTCCGAAGCCTTATAAAGAAGTGGGACACGGCATTTGATAAAATTAAATCAACCCCCGTTCCCGGTATTCTACTCAGCGAGCTTAAGCGCACCTCAGCAATAATTCGCGATATGCTTAACGTTTCGTTCAATAGCATTTACGTGAACGACGAGGGGATATACAACGATATTAAAGAGTACATTGGCACCATCGCTCCAGAGAAGGAGAAGATTGTTAAGCTTTACAACGGTAAAGTACCCATTTTCGAAAACTTTGGAGTTGAAAAGCAGATAAAAGGGCTGTTCGGCAAAACCGTTTCATTTAAAAGCGGAGCCTATCTTATTATTGAGCATACCGAAGCCCTGCACGTTATTGATGTGAACAGCGGCAATCGCTCAAAGGCAGGCAACGACCAAGAAACCAATGCCCTTGAGGTTAACCTTGCCGCTGCCGAGGAGGTCACCCGGCAGCTTAGGTTAAGGGATATGGGCGGTATCATTGTGGTCGACTTTATCGATATGCACCAGAACGAGAACCGGCAAATGCTATTCGATAGGATGAAGGAGCTTATGGGTAGGGATAGAACCAAACACAATATCTTGCCCCTAAGTAAGTTTGGCCTGATGCAAATTACAAGGCAGCGGGTTAGGCCCGAAATGCATGTTGAAACATTGGAGAAATGCCCCACATGCAAAGGTACCGGAGAGGTGTCTCCAACCGTTCTGCTCGACGAGCTGATTGAGAATAAGCTGGCTTTTCTGGTGAACGAGAAGGAGATCAAAAGTCTCGTCCTTAAAACTCACCCCTACCTTGCGGCGTTTCTTACCAAAGGGTTACTAAGTAAGCGTTTTAAATGGGCACGAAAATATAAGTGCACGCTAAAAGTTGTGCCCATATCATCCTACACATTCTTGGAGTATCATTTTCTTGATCAACACGACAACGAAATAGATTTGTAAAACCAACCGTGAGGCCGCTGCTAGCTACAGCGGCCTTTTTTTTCCCTTCTAGCCGAGCATTTCCCTATTTGCCGTTTTAAAATGGTTTAATACTTTTGCTTGAACTTTTAATTACCATGTTTGTTACGGCTTAATGTGCTAACTAATTAAATGTAAAATCGATGAAGAAATCACTTTCGTTTATTGTTTTCATGGCCATCACATTGGCTGCAAATTTTGCCTTTGCGCAAATAGAGGATCCCGTGAGCTGGAAATTCTCATCAAACCAAGTAGATGGCCAAACCTATGAGATAGTGTTTGAGGCCACAGTTGATATGGGGTGGCATCTTTACTCATCGAATCTTCCCGATGGTGGCCCAATTCCAACTACCTTCATTTTTACTGAAAGTGATAAGTTTGATTTGGTGGGTGAGCTCAAGACCTTATCCAAAGCTAAAGTGGAGTTCGACGAGATATTTGGAATGGAGTTAGCCTACTTCGATGCTTACGCACAGTTTGTGCAAACCATTGAGCTGAAAGAAGGTGTTTCTGGAACCAGTATTGTGGGTGAGGTAGAGTATCAGGTATGCTATGAGGATAAGTGCATTTTTCTTACCAAGGATTTTTCGCTGGTAGTTGGCGACGCCCCAAAAACTTCGCAGCAGCCAACGGCAGTGTCTATGTCGGACGCTTCTGAAGCACCTACTTCGGAAAGTGCCGACTCATCGCTTCTAATCTTCTTTTTCATATCGTTTGCTGCAGGTCTGGCAGGGCTTTTAACACCATGCGTTTTCCCAATGATCCCTATGACCGTATCGTTCTTCATGAACAAGCAGAAGAACAGGTTCAACGCAATACTTAATGCCTTTGTCTTTGGTGTCAGCATCATCGTGATATACTCATCCATTGGCCTGTTGGTTTCGCTAACCAGCGTGGGGGCAGGTTTTGCCAATCAGCTGGTATCGCATTGGGTTCCCAACCTTATATTCTTCATCCTATTCATGGTGTTTGCTGCCTCTTTCTTCGGGTTGTTTGAGATTATGCTGCCCAGTAGCCTATCGACCAAAACCGATAGCCAAGCCGAGAGGGGTGGCTTTATAGGGTCGTTTTTCATGGCCTTAACCCTTGTTATTGTTAGCCTTTCATGCGTTGGCCCTATTGTAGGTGCCATACTGGTTGAGTCGGCTGCTGGCCTAGGTTTGAAACCCATTGTGGGTATGTTTGGGTTCTCGCTGGCATTTGCCATTCCTTTCACCCTGTTCGCTATATTCCCATCATGGCTAAACAAGCTGCCCAAATCGGGCGGTTGGCTCAACTCGGTTAAGATTGTCCTTGGCTTCATCGTGCTAGCGTTTGGTATGAAGTTCCTTTCGACCATCGACTTAACCTACCACTTGGGGATTCTTGGGCGTGAGGTTTACCTTGCCATCTGGATTGTTATCTTCTCTATGCTTGGGCTTTACCTACTTGGCAAAATCAAGTTTAAGCTCGATTCAAAGGTTGAGCATATAGGTTTCTTCCGTATGCTGCTTGCTATCGCATCGTTCTCATTTGTAGTATACCTGTTGCCCGGAATGTTTGGTGCGCCACTATCGGGATTATCGGGGCTTATCCCTCCTAAAACAACACAGAGTTTCGACCTTGAGCGGATGATTGGTCAGCAAAGAGTTGCTACGGTACAGGATAAATCGACCATTTGTGAGGAACCTAAGTATGCTGATATTCTGCACCTGCCCCACGGCCTACAGGGTTACTTCGATTACGATCAGGCCCTAGCCTGTGCAAGGGAACAGAACAAACCCCTGTTTGTTGATTTTGTTGGCCATGCATGCTCAAACTGTAAGGTAATGGAGCAAAGGGTGTGGAGCGACCCAAGGGTACTACAACGCTTACAAAACGAGTTTGTAGTGGTAGCGCTATATGTTGATGAGCGCACCAAGCTACCCGAGGACGAGTGGGTAACATCAACGGTTGACGGAAAGGTGAAGAGTACAGTTGGGCGAAAGAATGCCGATTTTCAGATATCGCGCTTCAACGTGAATAGCCAGCCATACTACGTACTTCTTGGTAATGATGAGGAGCTACTAACAGCGCCTTATGGCTTTAACACCAATGTGGAAGAATTTATAAAGTTTTTGGACAAAGGTATCGAGCAGTTCAAATCTACTGGGACAGTTGGAAGTATTCAACCAATCCAAATAGGTGGATAAAAAGTTTGCATAGCACATATGGAAGAGCGTCGGTTTACACTGACGCTCTTTTTGTTTATATCAGCTTCAAATTAAACTCTTATTCAGAAAAGTGTTCTAAGACTTTACAAACTAATCCATAAATCTTACCTGTATGAAAAAGATACTCATTGTTGCCACTGCTATCCTTTCGCTATGCTTGGGTAGTGCAAGTGCACAACGCGACCCAGTTATCGACCGAATTATTGAGATTGGCCAAAACGATAACCGTACTATGCAGCACCTCGATGTGTTATCCAATAGAATTGGAGGCAGGTTAATAGGTTCCGATGGTTACGCTACAGCCGAGAAATGGGCTGCGCAAAAGTTTCGTGAGTGGGGTATGGAGGTGATAATTGAGGAGGTGGGCACACTGCCCGTTGGGTTCAACCGTGGCCCTTGGTTTGGACGTATGCTCAGCGATAATGGGATGACCCTTCACTTTGCAACACCATCATATACTGTTGGAACAAAAGGGGTACAGATTGGCCACGTGATGTTGGAACCAAAATCGCGCACGGAGTTCGAGCGTATGAAAGGCAAGCTAAACGGTGCCTGGGTGCTAATTTCGGGCAAGAGCGATGGGTGGCCCATTGATATTTCCGAGGAGGCCGACAAAAGGCGTGCTGAGATAATTGCTGAAAATGAAGAGACGGATCGGAAGAATAATGAGATTAGACGCGAGAACAGAGCCAATAGGAATACCAATATACCACCCAAAGAGTTACTCCCCCTTAAGGAGGAGCCAGCCCTTTTCTACAAGGAGATGGTGGAGGCAGGAATTCTTGGGATAGTCCAATCGGCATCAAATCCTATAGTTGCGCTGTACGATAGGAAGAACCATATGAACTTCACCTTTGATGATTTACCAAAGGTTCCAGATATTAAACTCGATGAGCACCAGTTTGCTGTAATTGAGCAGATGGCCAAGGAGCGTCAGCGTTTTTTCCTCGAGTTCGATATTCGCAACCATTTCCGTATGGGGCCCATTCCATACCATAACGTTATTGGTGTAATTCCTGGCACCGAGTTCCCCGATGAGTATGTTATTATGGGTGGTCACCTCGATGCTTTTGATGTGGCAACGGGTGGGGTCGATAATGGTTCGGGCGTTACACCGGCTATGGAAGCCGCAAGGCTAATAATGGAGGCTGGCGGTAAGCCAAAACGCACCATCTTGGTGTGCCTATGGACCGGCGAGGAGTTTGGCCTGTTGGGATCAAGGCATTGGGTCGAGAACCATGCCGACAAGTTGGATAAGGTATCAAATATGTTTAATCGTGATGGTGGGCCTACGGTGGCCAGCAGCTTAAGCGTTACCGCTGCTATGATGGAGGATATTCAAAAGGTGTGTGAACCCCTGAATGATATCAATCCCGATTTTCCCTTTACAGTAACTGAAAGACCTCCAATGGAGCGTCCTAAGGTGGCTTGGGGCACCGATAGCGGCCCGTTTGCAGTAGCAGGAGTGCCTACCCTAAGCTTTGGCACAACCGACCCCAAGGGCTACGACTTTAACTACAGGGAGATTTGGCATACCGAGCGCGATTTGTACAACATGAGCATTCCCGAGTATCAGGAGCACACATCCATAGTAACCGCCATTGTGGTGTACGGTATTGCTAATCTCGACCACCTGCTTTCGCGCGAGGGGTACTGGAAAGAGGAGCAACCCGAGCCCGACAATACTAGCCGAAGGAGACGCCGATAGCAGAAGTAGAATATTTTATTAAAGCGGATGCGTATTACACATCCGCTTTTTTATGCTAGCCGCTTATACAACACGGCCGATCGTAGCGCCATGGCTGCAACTAATGGGAACATTGGGAAGGGTAGCGTTTGGGGTACAACAAACCACAGAACTAGCAGCAGTAGCATGAGCACAGCATTAACCCCAAAGTAGTATCGAATTAAGCCTTTAAGCCTCGATATGGTTAAAAGAGCGGCTGCCATCAGGTGCAGTGGATGCGCCCATATAAGGTTGTAGTTATTGGCCATTACGGCATGGTCCGAGCCAAACCATTGGAATGCAATCACAACTCCCAGAAGCCCCACTAGCCCAAAGATTACCCTGTCGAACCAATAAAAGTTTCGCCCTTTCTTCAGGTTGATAAAAGTAACCAGAGCAGCCAAGAGTAAAATCATAGAAAACACAAAAAATGGTGCATTCCGGAATTTGCTTTTTGGTAGCTCGCGCCCCTCAAGAAGTACTGTTGGCTCCTGCATTAGCGGATTATCGCCATTCTCTGTCTCAATGGTTGCGTAGGCAAAAGCGGTTAGCATATGCTCAGGCAAAAACATGTGTTCCCAAGGCCGAGCAGGCCTATCGGCTGACACACCCAACAGCAGGTTAATTCCCAGCTTTGCCCAAGGTTTTTCCTTAACGTTAGGCATAAGCAAATCTCTAAAACTCTTGGTCTCGTCGAGCTTGCTGTAATCGAACGTAATGTTGCGAGGGATAGCCTCAACAAAAATATCGCGTATGCGCGTAGCGCAGTTGTCGAACAGAAAATCGTATAGGTAGTACCTATTCTCGGGTAGATAGTTAACCTTAAGCGAGTCGAGGAGCAGCTGCTTTTCATGCTGATTTAAATTCAGCACCTGCTCGTAAATATATCGCTCTTCGAATATGTAGGTTTGCTCAAAGTTCCTGTAGGTGGAGACTGAAAGTATATAGTTTAGCTTCCCCTTCACAAAGTTGGGGTAGAAGTTAGGGTCAGAGAAATCGAAGGTCCCGTAGTTAAATACCCAGTCAACACCCACCTTTGGGTCTGAAATTCGTATGGCGCTATGCCCAAAAATGGAGTATAGCTCCTCGCCCTGCGAGCAGGTGAGCAGGCTTACCGTTGCATCTTCGGTTAATACCACATCGGGTAGCTGGGCGTTGCCCTCAAGGTTGGCTTGGAGTAGGAGTCCTAAAATCAGAATAAATAGATGTACCCTTCGCATATGCAGTGTTTTATAATTTTGGTAATGTTAAAAGAGGCATAAAGTTACAGGTAATTCTAAATTTTCGCCCTGCCCTTAGCTAAAGATTTGCTATTTTCGCATTAAAAGTAGCTTGATATGATTACACAGGGAGTATGCATAGGTGGAGATTTCCGCAGTTTACCCAACACCATTGAGGTTAAAAGTCCTTTTGATAAGAAACTCGTAGGCGTTTGTTCCTTGGCGGGAACCAATGAACTGGAGGAGGCCATTGCTTTAGCACTAGCCTGCCAAAAGGAGATGGCCAATATGCCCTCGTTCCAACGGCAAGAAATATTGAATGGAATAGCCAATGGGATGGAGCACGAACGCGACGATTTGGCAAAGCTGTTGGCAATGGAGGCCGGCAAGCCCCTGAAGTATGCACTTGGCGAGGTAGACAGGGCTATTCAAACCTATCGGATTGCCGCCGAGGAGTGTAAACGCCTGCCGGCCGAGTACATCAAGCTCGACTGGACTCCTGCGGGTAAGGGGAAAGAGGGACTTGTTAAGTATTTCCCCGTGGGGCTTGTGGCTGGGATCTCGCCCTTTAACTTTCCCCTTAACCTAACATCGCACAAGATTGCACCTGCCATTGCTGCTGGCTGTCCAATTGTTCTGAAGCCAGCTCGGAGCACCCCCTTATCGGCATTGGCTCTTGCTCGAATTGCCTATAAAACCTCGCTCCCCAAGGGAGCACTAAGCATACTGCCTATGGATAGGGAGTCGGGCAATCAGCTGGTTACCGACCCTCGATTTAAATTGCTAACATTTACAGGCTCCCCACAGGTGGGATGGAAAATGAAGGAGATGGCTGGGAAGAAGAAGGTTGTGCTTGAGCTGGGCGGAAATGCAGGCGTAATTGTAACCGAAACAGCAGATATTGATACGGCCATTGGCAAGTGTCTATCAGGAGCATTTGCCTACTCAGGACAGGTTTGTATACATACCCAACGGATTTATGTTCATCAATCGGTATTCAATACATTTATTGATGGCCTAGCTAAAAGGACAGCGGAACTAGTAATTGGTGACCCTTTAGATTCTAAAACCGATATCTCGGCAATGATAGACGAGGCCAACACCCAGCGCATGAAGGAGTGGGTTGATGAAGCCATAACCGATGGCGCCAAGCTGGTTACAGGCGGTAGGGTAGCGGGAGGGGTTTACCTACCTACAATCCTTACCAATACTGCCCCAGCTATGAAGGTATGTGCACAGGAGGTTTTTGGACCAGTGGTAATTGTTGAGCCATATACTCATTTTAATGAGGCAATCGATGCAATCAATAATACCTCCTTTGGTCTACAAGCGGGTGTTTTTACCAATAGAATCGATGAGGAGAATATTGCTTTTAACGAGCTACAGGTGGGTGGAGTAGTAATAAATGATGTGCCAACCTTTAGGGTCGACCACATGCCCTATGGTGGGGTAAAAGATTCGGGGCTAGGACGTGAGGGGGTGAAGTATGCCCTGTATGATATGATGGAGCCTAAAATACTCGTGAGAGGGGTATAAAATTATTTCAAAACGCACACTAATATTCAACCTATAAGTTGTTGGTCTAATTCTTACCAATCAAAACAATTATTCTGTATTGTTTAGCTATTTTTACGCAATTTTTTACCCTCACACTTGGTTGCAAATAGATGATTTTTGTGCTTTTAATTAAAGGGATAATCGTTGGGCTACTGGCCTCAATACCTTTGGGCCCTATTGGGATCATATGCATTCAGCGAACCATTAATAAGGGGAAACTTAGCGGTTTTTTGAGCGGTATGGGCGCAGCTAGTGCCGATACAGTTTTTGCAGCCATTGCAGGTTTTAGCCTTTCATTTATAATTAGCTTTATCCAGGAGCAGCAAGTTCTTTTTCAAGCTGTAGGCGGGCTAATTGTTTTTGGCTTGGGAATTAAAATATTTTACACCAATCCAGTTAAGCAGCTTCGTAGGCATAAGCGCAAGCAGAATAATCTTTTGGAAGATTACCTATCGGTTCTTTTGGTTACCATTACCAATCCATTGGCTGTTTTTCTATTCATTGCCCTTTTCGCATCGCTTGGTGTTGTTGTTGAGGGCGAAAATATTTTATTATCGCTTGTTGCAACCAGTGGCGTTTTTATTGGCGCAATACTTTGGTGGTATATCCTTACCACGTTGGTTAATATTTTCCGCGATAAGTTTAGGCTCAAACAACTTTGGTGGATCAATAAGCTCTCCGGCGCCGTGATATTTACATTGGGTGCTGTGGCAATATTTGGGCTACTTCGGCTGTTTTGGGTGTAGTAACATAGAATCCTCTGGTTGCTCCGTTGTAATAGTTTCAATTCTAAATAAGCTTCCACAATTTTTTTGGGTTGATATTGCCTGTTTAGCCTAGGCCAGAAGAAGTGGAGTGCCCGTTCATTTGAGCTTTTCTCTAGCTTCGCATATTCCCTATACCTCCTAGCTAGCAACAAACTGTGAAAATAATAGGAAAAGGCTATTTTTGCTGCATTTGAATTAGGAGTCACGTACTTAAGCCATATTTGTCTGCCCTTCCCTCAAGGCTATTTCTTCGCAGCCAAAAGAGGCTTGATTCCCTTCGCACGATTTAAAATCTGACCTTACTATTTAGTATCCTTGTTGCATATGCTCGAATTATTTCAAATATAACCCTCTGATTTTGAACTACCAAGCCAATATGCTGATAGTTTAGGAGTTCAATAAGCAAAACAAGTTACTTTAAAACATAAAAAGGATAACGGACAGTTTTTTACTCCTATTCCAATTGCTAGTTTAATGGCATCATTATGCAGTGTTGAAAAGAAAAGAATTAGAATACTTGACCCTGGTTGCGGAACTGCAATATTAACTTGTTCTTTAATTGAGTTTTAGTCAATGAGAATCCAAAAATTGATTCAAATGAATTAGTAGCATATGAAACTGACCCGAAACTAATTTCTACTTCGGAAAATCTTTAGCTTTTCTTAAACAATGGTTAGAAAAGAAAAGTATTGATTTTCAGTTTATCTTGCACATCAGCGACTTTGTTCTTGAAAATGCTTCCGCTTTAAGAAATATTTATGGACAACTAAAATTTGATATTATTATCTCTAACCCACACTATTTTAAACCCAGATTATTCATTAGGAGCTCTGCGAACTAATGGCTTAGCTGAATTTAACCCTCCCGATGAATCGGGACAAGCTGATTTAGAAAAACTAAATTTGTAAGCATTTATGATGGCAAATTTTTAGCTTTTCTTCATCGAAATGTCATCATAACATTCAATTAATCTGCGTATTAACAGTATCGTTTTTTAATGGCGCTCATTAGAAAAAAACGCTAATGACAAATTTGGGTTAAACTTTCGTAACTAATCAGTTTGTTTTGTAGTCGGCAATGGTGTTTACTGCCAGCAACACGCTCTGACCATTCTTTATGGCGGTATCAATAAATGGATCTCAGGATGGCGAAATTCTCAGCCGCTTCAGGCATTGCGAACTGTCCGAATATTTTCTGTTTTACTTTCACGTTCCGGATTGCCCTTTCCGAACCGTTGTTGTCGGGAGGGACATCGGGATTGTAAAGGAATGTAAAGATGTGATCACGATGATTGGCTGTCCGCTTTGGAAAAGTGACCAATTCTTTATGTTTCTGATTCAAAGGCTCTTCCAACAAGGCATCCAGCTCCTACCCAAGGTTGTCTCTGGCCTGATTAGGGCTACTGTGGTCAGCGGGGCCAAATCGTCTCTTAAGCTGCTCAGCCTGTAAAAGCATGCTGCGAAAGCTTTTAGTCCAGGTTGTTCGGTAACGCTTCTCCAGGTATGGTGAATCAAACGAGGCAATTTGAAGCTCTTTAAGCAGCACCTCTCGATCCTCTTTCCTTAGCGAAAGGTACAACTCCTTGATCTTATCCTGAATCATCGCCATTTTTTATTCAAAGCTAAACAAATTTTCCGACCAATATTTGTTTTAAATAAAGCCATATAAGTTTGATGTAAAGGTACATATTTGGTTAAAGCTTGATCGTAGACCTTTTCTTTGATACTTCTTGTTAGTATCAACAAACAAAGTGTAATTTTGTACATTATCACAACCTTAAAATATGAACAAACGAAGGATAGCCAAAGCATTAACACGAATAAAACACTTACCTGCCAATAAATACTTTTTTAGCTATGCGGGCAATAAGCTAAAACACCTCTACCTAAAGCTTACCAAATCGACCCAAGTTGCCTACCCCTCAAGCGTGATGCTTGAGCTAACCAACCGATGCAACTTGCGCTGCACCATTTGCCCTAGGGAGTACGAATATGGGAAGCAAATGGATAAGGGTAATATGGATATTCTGCAGGCCAAGAGAATTGTAGATGAACTGTGGCCCTACCTCGACTCCATTGGCCTTACGGGCATGGGCGAAACTTTTCTTAATGATGATCTTGAGGAAATTGTCAACTATATCAAAACCAAGAATCGAGGTATTATCATCTCGCTCTCAACTAATGCTGTTGCCCTAAACTTTATCGAAAAAGCCAAGCGAATAGCTGGAAAGGTTGATACAATTCAGGTGTCAATTGATGGAGTTGATGAGGTTTATAACTCCATCCGTAAGGGGTCATCGTTCGAGGCGCTATCGAAAAACTTGAAGGAATTGGTAGCCCTCTGCAAAGGCACGCAATCCACCATAATGCTAAACATGGTGGTTACCAAGGAGAATTACATCCATATGGCACCGCTAGTGGAGTACGCCTCAAAAACCGGTGTTAAATACGTTGACTTTACCCTCCTTAACCTTGCTGCTGTTACCACCTTGGATGTTAGCTACTACCAGTTTTACCAATCACCTGAGTTTAAAGCAAGCCTGCACGAGCTAGACAAGGCCATTCAAAGGTATCCAAAGGTACTGGTTACCAACAAAAACTTTACAACCCACAACAGCTTTCAGAAATGCCCATTTCCATGGACACACTTCTACATCACTTGGGATGGCTATTTAGTACCCTGCTGTGCAAAACCATTCCCCAAGGAGATGAACTTTGGAAACATTAGGGAGATGGCCGTTCTAAACGCTCTAAACACCAATGATTATAGGAACTTCAGAAAGATGTGGCTTGCAAACAAGGCTCCCAGCTTCTGCTACAATTGCCACTTCATAAATATTGAACCGGTTAGCTAAAAATAGAAGGGGGAGCAAAAAACGGCTCCCCCTTGTAGGATATATGACGTGCTAGCGAAAACTTTACATCATTCCGCCCATTCCACCCATTCCAGGGTTACCCATAGGCACTGGGTTTTCCTCCTTCTCATCGGCCATTACGCACTCGGTGGTTAGGAACATACCAGCAATTGACGCTGCGTTCTCAAGGGCAATACGGGTTACCTTGGTTGGGTCAATCACACCGGTTTTGAACAGGTTCTCGTACTTGTCGGTGTAGGCATTGTAACCATAGTCATCCTTGCCTTCCTTAACCTTCTGAACCACAACAGAACCATCTTGGCCAGCGTTGCTAACAATTTGGCGAAGAGGAGCCTCAATGGCTTGACGAATAATCTTGATACCAGTGTTCTGATCCTCATTCTCCACCGAAAGACCTTCAAGCCCTTCGAGAGCGCGGATGTATGCAACACCTCCACCAGGAACTATACCTTCCTCAACAGCAGCACGGGTTGCGCTTAGGGCATCGTCAACGCGATCCTTCTTCTCCTTCATCTCGGTTTCGGTAGATGCACCAACGTAAAGTACAGCAACACCGCCAGCAAGCTTAGCTAAACGCTCCTGAAGCTTCTCGCGATCGTAATCGGAGGTTGTATTCTCAATTTGTAGCTTGATTTGAGCAACACGCTTAGCAATAGCCTCTTTGTTTCCAGCACCATTTACAATGGTTGTGTTCTCCTTGTCAAGGCTAATCTTCTCTGCTGAACCCAGCATATCAATTTTGGCAGCATCAAGGCGAAGGCCTTTCTCCTCGGAGATAACCACACCACCGGTTAGGATAGCGATATCCTCAAGCATCTCCTTACGACGGTCGCCAAAGCCAGGAGCCTTAACAGCAGCAATCTTAAGCGAACCGCGGAGCTTGTTTACCACAAGGGTAGCCAGCGCCTCGCCATCAACATCCTCGGCAATGATAAGGAGCGAGCGACCATTCTGAGCAACGGGCTCTAGCACTGGCAGCAGATCCTTCATGGTTGATATCTTCTTATCGGTGATTAGAACGTATGGGTTCTCCAGTACGGTCTCCATCTTATCGGGGTTGGTAATAAAGTAGGGAGAAATGTATCCGCGGTCGAACTGCATTCCCTCAACCACCTCAACGGTAGTCTCAATGCCTTTAGCCTCCTCAACGGTGATAACACCTTCCTTCTTCACTTTCTTCATGGCCTCAGCAATCAGTTTTCCAATCTCGTTGTCGTTGTTAGCCGAGATGGCCGCTACCTGCTCAATCTTAGTGTAATCATCACCAATCTCGATGCTTTGCTTCCTAAGGCCTTCAACAACCTTGGCAACTGCCTTGTCGATTCCGCGCTTCAAATCCATTGGGTTTGCACCTGCGGTAACGTTTTTCAAACCTACACCAATAATGGCTTGAGCCAATACGGTAGCGGTAGTTGTACCATCACCAGCGTCATCGCCAGTTTTCGATGCAACCTCTTTCACCATCTGAGCACCAATGTTCTCCATTGGATCGCTTAGGTCGATTTCCTTAGCTACAGTAACGCCATCCTTAGTTATTTGTGGCGATCCGAATTTTTTCTCAATAACCACGTTACGCCCTTTGGGGCCAAGGGTTACTCTCACTGCGTTGGCAAGCTGATCGACACCTTTCTTGAGCTGATCGCGTGCCTCGATATCGAAGCTGATAATTTTTCCTGACATAATATCTATTTAGTTTGTTAAGTTATACAATTAAACATTAGTTTCCGATGGATGCAAAAGCTATAGAACAGCAAGAATATCCGATTGTTTCATCATAAGATAATCCTTACCGTCGATGCTAATCTCAGTACCAGCGTACTTGCCATAGAGTACCACATCGCCTTTTTTAACCTCCATTTCAACATCTTTTGTACCCGAACCAAGTGCTACAACAGTACCCCTTTGTGGCTTTTCCTTGGCTGTGTCGGGGATGTAAATGCCGCTTGCGGTTTTCTCTTCTGCTTCCATGGGTTCAACTAGAACCCTGTCGGCCAATGGTTTAATTTTTACGTCTGACATATCTTACATGATTTATTGTTAATAAATAATTTTCGATTTACAGCCTTGCATATTACGAATTGTGTGCCAAAGGAAAAATCTGACATTATTGCCCACAAATTGAATGTTTACTTCGATTGCCATAGCCCTAATAAATCGACATTCAGGCATACTACTTCGCCACGAATAAACGCCGTTGACTCTGACTTACCGACTGTTACACTATTCAAAAAAGGACTTGGCCACTACCACACCCAAACGGCAACGGGTGGTAGAATAACACACTAAGAGTAAGCTATACTCCTGACGAGCAAAAACATAGACCAACAAAAAAGCAAAAGGGTGTCAGTATCTGCCATACTGACACCCTAAGGGTATGGAAATAATATAAACTATTAGTTCTCGTCAGGGTTGCCCCCATCCTCATCGGGGGTTGGGGTTGGGAATATAGGTAAGGCCGATGGGCTAGGAGTTCTTTCGAGTTGCTCCTCAATGGCCGAACGGCTATTTTCACCTCTATCGCGTGGGATAGTAAAAGAAGCAAGTAAGCTAAGAACCAACAGGCTAACCGCCAAGGTCCAGGTTGCTTTTTCTAAAAAGTCGGCGGTTTTGCGAACACCCATCACCTGATTTGACGATGCAAAGTTCGAAGCCAAACCACCACCTTTAGAATTTTGTACCAACACAATTAGTATAAGTAGAATGCTGGCAATAATAATTAACACTGAGATAAGCAGATACATTGCTAATGATTTTAACGTTTATTTATCGGGTTGTCTCTTAATTTCTTCAATTTGAGTGGCAAAGTAAGCTTTTTTTTCTGGATAATTCAAACTTAATTTTTCGTAAATTTTTATTGCCTTATCCTTAAGCCCCTGAGCCAAGTATATCTTGGCTAACGATTCGCTAGCTGTGTCCTCGGGTTCCTTAAGCGATTCGAGCGATATATCCTCCTGCTCCTCTCTTTCCTGGTTGGCAGGTTGACGGGGTACAATCCTTGGGCTGGTCTCAATAAATGCGTCAATCAGCGCAAATGGATCGTTGGAATCATGCTCACTCGAACTACTCAACTCCTTATGATCACTCTTGTTGATAAGGTCAAGCACCGAGGGTTCTTCCCTTCGTTCCGCAACGTTAGGCTCTCTATCCTTTATCTTATTGAAATCGAGCGACAACGATTTGTATCCATCCTCGTTGAGCATATCGTTGGGGATCTCCAGCGTATAAAGCTGGGGATCCATAAATACCTCCTCATCGGTTTTATGCTTACCCCCATCCGAGGAGCCGTTAATTTCTAAAAGATTATCTCCATCGGCAATGTGCGCAACCTCAGGCTGAGGCGCTTCAGCAACGGATTCATTAACCTCTTTGGAGTCGTCAAGCATAAATGGAGTTTCCGCATCAAAGGGCTCAACTTCACTAGTACCCATCGGCGTTTGGGAAGGGCTTCCCCTTTGGCTAATATAGGAGAAAAGCGCTTTCCTGTTGGAGGACAAAGCAGCAACCCTTTTCAACTTATCCTTGAAATCATCCGATGGTGTATTCACACCGCATGCCAGCCCCAACGCTCTAGCAGCAAAAAAGTATGGATACTGCTCAACTATTTTATCCAGCTGGCTGATGGAGTCCTGCTCAACACTGTAAATACTTTCGAGGCATTTGTAAAACTGTTCCTTTTCCATATCTACCAGTTTGCTACTGCGCTATTAAAGATATCTTCAACTAACTTGTCAACAATTAGCCTAACGAGCTCCTCCTCAACCTGAACCAGCTGCTGTCGGCTATCGAAATCCTCGAAATGGGTAAAGGTCCTATCGTAATTCTGCGAGGGATCTATCGCATTTTCAAACTTAACACGAACGGCTATGGTTAGCCTATTCATAGCGGCCACCTCGTTACCCTGTATGGCTACGGGCTGAACCCTGTAGTTCCTAATCTCACCGCTAAATGACAGATCGCCATACGAAGGTATCACATTAAGCCGTGTTTGCGAAACGAACCGATTCCTTAGTCCCTCCGACAAGGTATTGCTTAGCATTGGGTTTACCAGCGGGGCCAGGTTCTGAAAGTGATCGACACTAACCGTTTTAACATCGGGCGAAATGGATGCTCCAGTAAAGGAGTAGCTCATAGAGCATGAGGGGACAAGGGCAAACATTACAATCCCCAAAACAATTTGTGCAATTAATGTATGTGGTTTTAGTCTCATCAAAATACTAATCTAAGTTATACTCTTTAATCTTACGATACAGCGTTCGCTCCGATATTCCCAGTTCATGAGCAGCCTGTCTGCGCTTACCGTTGTATTTTTCGAG
>Ga0334901_1000930_pt1 | contig 35095 bp, 18 predicted proteins | sample GraSluR3_MG_3_FD_207216 | JGI IMG/M metagenome (GOLD analysis project Ga0334901, IMG submission 207216) | Sludge microbial communities from methane-producing bioreactor in Wageningen University, Netherlands - Granular Sludge_15_08-R3 | ecosystem: Engineered > Bioreactor > Anaerobic >... | reverse complement strand
ATTTCAGAAAAGTTCCGTGACTTATAAAGTTTCTCATGGATCATTGCCATGGATTTCACCCTATTCTGGCTTTCAAGTAGCACATTTACAGCTTCTTCATCATGTACGTATTGTTTTTGGAGGTTCAATAAGCTGGAAATTATCTGCATGTTATTTTTAACCCGATGATGAATTTCCCGTATTAAAACTTCTTTCTCCTCAAGGGAAGATTTAAGGGCATTTTCGAATTCTTTCCGCTCAGTGATGTCACGAGCCACCATGACTATATAAAAATTTTCACTGAATTTCACCAGGCTAATATTAATTTCCACATTGATCTTGGAGTTATCACTTCTTTTTAAGAAGGTTTCTACAGTTTCACGGTTTTGAAGAGGTTTTTCTTCAATTAAATTGGATATAATTGTCCTCATTTTTCCAATCTCATCAGGAGTGATAATATCATCAACTGACATTTCCTTCATTTCCTGAGAGGAATATCCTAATTGTTTACAGGTAGAATGATTAACATCAGCAAACCTAGCGGAAGGAAGTTCGCAAAGAAAAATAGCATCGTTGGTTTCATCTAACAAGGCTCTGAATCGTTCCAGTTCAGAAAGGCGTTGCTGTAGTTCTGGATAATAGCTCTTTCTAATGGATTGTTCGCCCAGTCCTATTATTTTCTCACGGATAGAATCCCAATCATCATTGTCATCAGAGGGCATTTTTAAAGATCTCCTCTACATCCTTTATGGTTGGCCTACGAGGATTGGTTATTATACAGGCATCGTTCATGGTTTTATGGGCAAGTTGAGGAATATCCCCCATAGAAACCCCTACATCCTTTAAAGGTTTATTTACATCTGATTCAACCTTTAAATCCCTTATTTTATTTATTAAAACTTTTTTAACAGCTTTATCATCCAGTTCATCGATGTTAAGACCAAGAGCTGTGGAAATATCTTTATATTTTTTTACTTCTGCTTCAAAGTTAAATTCAATCACATGATCAAGGAGTAATGCATTACATTCTCCATGGGGCAGATCTAAAAATCCTCCTAAACTGTGGGCCATTGCATGAATCAAGCCAAGACTCGCATTTGAAAATGCTAATCCTGCATTTAAAGAGCTTAACATCATTTTACTCCTCAGATCAATGTTATTGAGATCATTGCTGGTGGGGATCAGGTTAGATCCAGCTAAGCTTATGGCCTCTAATGCATGCAGATCAGTGATGGGGGAACTGGCATTGGATACATATGCTTCAAAGGCATGGCTTAAAACATCGAATCCTGTGGCTATTGTTAAAGATTTATCCATGGTGAGAGTGGTTTCAGGATCAATCAGTGCCACATCAGGTACCACGGTTTTACTGACTATGGCCATTTTCAATTTTCGTCTTTCATCGGTTATTATAGCAAATTGTGAAACATCAGCTGCACTTCCCGCAGTTGTTGGTATGCATATTAAGGGTGGTGATGGAATGGGAACTTTATCCACACCTTCAAATTCATGTATTCCTTTTTTATTAGAGCTAACAATCCCTATGGCTTTAGCACAATCCATGGGACTGCCACCACCCACTGCCACGATAAAATTACAATTTTCATTTAAGTAAACCCTGGATCCTTCCATAACCTGACTAGCAGTGGGGTTTGTTTTAATGTTAGAATATATTTCAAAACTTATTCCTTCATTTTTCAAGGCAGTTAATACAGGATCAATTAAGCCCACAGCCAGGACATGAGGATCAGTGACTATTAATACTTTACGGGCACCGAAATTTTTAGCATAACGTCCCACAAGTAATCTTGCACCAGAACCGAAAATAAACTCTGGAGCCACAAATTTTCGTAATTCCAACAAACTCTTCATGGTATTCTCCTTAGAACCCGGCTTTCCCCCTAACTTGTATTAAAAATTAATTTGGATTAATTGGAATTTAAATAATATGTTATGGAATTCACATGTTAATATTACCTAACCTTTCTTAAATGATTGATTGTGAAAAAAATTACAACTCCCCTAAAATTTAAAAATAATTTGAAGTTATTAACAACCGTACAAAGCTGATTAAAGATTTTGAACCTGAAAATACGGACAAATACCTTGAATATTTATATTTAATACCTATATTGTAGTGTGATCTTCATAATTATCTTGTTATAATTGTTATCATGATCAGTTAATTAATGAGGATAGTTTTGGTTGGATTCTACTCTCTGAAAAAATTAGGGGAAAGGTTAATATATCATACCCAGTAAAATTCATTACATCTGGAGATGAAGACTCAGTGAAGACTTTTTTACGCTCCAAAAGGAATTATTTAATAAGATATTTCCGTAATTTTTTGTTGAAATAAATTAGAAACTAGATATAAATTAAGCTAATAGAGGTGAATAGAATGGCAATTTGGCAAGGAAAATCCGTGAGAAAAGCTACTGGCGCACGGGCTAAAACTAATCGTAACAAAAGAAAAATGGAATTTGGTAAGGAACCTGCAGAAACCAAAATAGGAGACAGGAAAATCAAAAGAATCAGAACTAAAGGTGGAAATGAAAAGATACGCCTTACCACTGAAGAAACCATCAACGTGGTTGACCCTAAAACCCAGAAAGTGCAATTAGCTGAAATAACAAATGTTGTAGAAAATCAGGCGAACACCCACTTTGTTAGGAGAAATATCATCACTAAAGGTGCAGTTGTGGAAACCAACATTGGTAAAGTCAAAGTAACCTCTCGACCTGGACAAGATGGTATTATTAATGGGATAATGATTGAAGAATAGATTAAATCATTTTTGTATGGATTTATAACTTTATAAATCTTAAAAACATAAAATCAATCCCTAAACTATAAAAAATAGTGATTTATTTAAGTACTCAATCACAATTACAGAATCCTGTATTGTATATTTGGTGTGACCTTTGCGTGCGGAAACTAAAGAAAATGTTAACCGATTTCTGGACTCGGTTAACCAGGAACTACCCCCTGGAATGGAACTGGAATTTGAAGGATTCTATGAAAGGGGTTTTTTTGTCACCAAAAAAAGGTACGCCCTGATACAGGATGATAAAATTGTGGTAAAGGGTTTGGAGTTAGTTCGAAGGGATTGGGCCCCTGTGGCCAAAAAAACCCAGGAAAAAGTGATGATGGCTATTTTAAAGGATGGATCTCCTGATAAAGCTGCTAAAATTATTAAGGAAGTTATTGACCAAATTAAAAATGGTGAAACTCCCCTGGAAGATTTGGTGATCCATACCCAACTCACCAAGAACCCTGATAAGTATCAACAAATGGCACCACATGTGCTTGCTGCTAAAAAAGCCATCGAAAGAGGCCGTAAAGTTGGACGAGGTTCTATTATACGTTACATAGTTGTTAAAGGGAAGGGACCTATAAGTCAACGTGCAGAGCCATTGGAAGATGTAGATATAGCAAACTACGACCCTAACTATTATATTGACAATCAAGTCTTACCGGCAATTTCTAGAATTATCGACTCTTTAGGTTATTCACACGATGAAATAGTTCATAAAGAGAAGCAAAGTAGTTTAGATGCGTTTTTTAACTAATTAGAATTATCTACTGATTATTAGATCACTGAACTGTGTAAATACATTATAATTATATGCTTTCATAACCGATTATTAAACTGATAAAAAAAATGGGAAAAATTTCTGATTAATGATGATAAATAATAATGATATCAAATTTTAGAGCGAGTGTAAAATGATCAAAACTGTTTTCTTTGATATTGATGATACCTTATATGATACATCCGGTTTTGCTAAACTGGCCCGTAAAGCCGCCCTAAGAGCCATGATAGATGCAGGTTTGCCTTTATCACATCAAGATGCCTATTTGCTTTTAAGAGAGATCATCAAAGAAAAAGGATCCAACTATGATAAACATTTTAACATCTTAACTAAACGTGTTTTTGGGGAGGAAAAACCACTTCTTATTGCTCTAGGTATGATCACCTATCACAATGTAAAATTCGCTCTACTGAGACTTTTCCCAGACACTATGTCCACACTCATTTACCTTAAAAAAAACAATTACCAACTGGGAGTTATTTCTAATGGTTTAACCATTAAACAATGGGAAAAACTCATCAGATTGGGCCTCTATCACTTCTTTGATGATGTGATAACCTCGCAGGAGGCAGGGTCTGAAAAACCAGACTGTAAAATATTCGAAATTGCCCTGGATCGTATGGGATGCCAGGCAGAACATTCCGTGATGGTGGGAAATAAATTCAGTGATGACATATTGGGTGCTACCAATGCAGGAATGTCAGCCATACTGGTTAATTCCCAACTTACTGAAGCTGAAAAAGAGCTTATTGAAAGAGAAGGTTTGAAAGTCGATGTTGTTTCTGATATTAACCAGGTGAAAACTATTCTTTAATTTGACATTATCTACTGTAATCACATAAATTTAACCACCGATCAACTTAAGTAACTAATAACCCTCTTATAACCCTCTGCAATGAGTTCCTAATAAAAATTAACAATGGAAATTTCATCTCCTTGTACTAATAAGAAATATTTTATGGAAGGTTATGTGATTTAATTAACAGGTAATAAATTTTATTATATCACTTTGATTCAGTTAGCACGATCTATAAATCTAAAAAAAATAGGCAAATAAGTTATAAATCTAAAAAAAATCTGATAAAATTTTCCGGTGATTTTATATGAGTTATTATCATGATGAGAAGATGGAAAAAATTTTCCAAGCCCTTAAACAGCCAAAAAACTTAGAAGACTTGCAGCTTTCTGAAAGCTTTGTAAATGGATTAATACTCAAAATCATCGCCAGTTATGGAACAGTGAAAACCAGTGTCATTAATGAATTAACTGGGATTCACTGGGATATTCTGGAGAAAAACTTAAGTAAAATGGAAAAAAACAGTTTTTGCGCTCCTGTAAGTGGAGGATTCCTGTTTTCAAGTGTTGAGTACACCATCACTCAAAAGGGACGTGAAAAAGTTAGGGGTATTGCTGAAGAGAACCCTTATATTGGTATTGCTCCTGTTCCCTATGAAGAATATTTTCAGATTATGAAAATCCAGATGCACCATCGCCACCCTATTGAAATACCCCAAGAGGTAATTCTGGAGACTTTCAATCAAGTTGTAGGTGTTGATTACGCCAAAGAAGCCCTAATTGAATCTTGTATAATAGGTAAGGGAATTTTTGTTTATGGTCCCCCAGGAACTGGTAAAACGTTCATAATCAGTACCATGCCCGATCTTTTACCTCCTCTGGTGATTCCCAAATACATAGAATTCGGTGGAAAGGTAATACAACTTTATGACCCTGATTTCCATAAAATGTGCGAAGAACAACCTAACGACCCCCGTTGGGTTAAAATTTACGCCCCATTTGTTTTAACTGGTGCAGAACTCAACTTAAACAAATTGGAAACCAACTATGATCCTAATAAAGGTGTTTATGAAACTTCACCTCAAATTAAAGCCAATGGTGGTATCCTGCTAATTGACGATCTGGGAAGACAACGCGATGACCATGAACTTATCCTTAACCGGTTAATTGTGCCTATGGAAAATAAAAAGGACGTGGTTTATGTACGTGGTATTCCTGTTGTACTGCACACTCATTTCATTCCTGCTTTTTCCACCAACTTAGATATCAGTATTATGGATGAAGCTCACCTTCGACGTGCCCCTCTACACATTTTCCTTAAAAATCCAGAAATTGAAGAAGTGGCTGAGGTTTTCCGTAGAAATCTGGAAGATTTAAGAGAAAGTTTTGAAGCTGAAGCTTTAGAACGGTTTATGAAAGTTTATCAGCCAAAAAAAGAGGGTGGTGAAGGCCTGCAACCTAGTTTCGCTCATTCACGTGATTTAGCCCAAATATGCCAGTCTGTGCGTATTAACATGGGCAAAAATATTATAGATACTGAAGTGATGGAAGCAGCATTGGATAAACACGTGCTCATAGTACTGCAGAGAATGAATATTGACATAGCTCAGATTTCTCACAAAACTCGCTCCTTCCGGGTGCAAGCTGATGATCTGGAGAAAACTTTCCATGTATTATACCATTATGGTGCCAATCCCATAGCCTATGAAAATAATTCAATACTCTTTGATGTGGATGAAAGCACCAGCCCCGCGGAATTAGCAGATTACTTACATGGTAAAGATATTAAGGTTGAGAAAATAGATTTAATCGCTGAATCCGAGAAAGAACTTAGGAGAACTCTTTTAAATTGGTAATTCCACATTTATAAAGAACTAGACCTAATAAAGTTAATACATTAAAGTTCAGGAAGATTAAAGATCAAAAGGACCACAACTTATTTAAATGTGGGGAATCTACACTAATGTAAATATTTGAATGGGATTAATAATTGATATAAAGAAAAATTTTAGGGAGAATTTTATTTGAAAAAATATATTGTTTTTGGAATTGTTATTTTCGCTGCAATTATACTTGCTTTTACATTACCTTTTGGTAGTGCCAATGATATTGAAACTAAGCATTATGCAAATGGTGAAATCTCTTTTGATTATCCTGCCACCTGGCAGGAAGTTTCAGCTCAGGGATCTGAGGTTGTGGCATTTGAGGATCCTGAATCTGGCTTAAATGTCACTGTAAACCGTCAAACCATACCTTCTGGATACAATCCTCCAGACAAATTTGTACCAGAATTAACAGAAGAGTCTGAAAGTGACCTAAAATTATTAGCAAACGACAAAATCGACGTGAATGGGAAGGAAGGTTATGATAACACTTACCATGTCGAAAAAAATGGTTCTACAACAGAACAAAGAGAATTATGGGTAAATACTAATGGAGCACTTTACAGTATTATATACAATTACCCTCAGGAAGATTTAGAAGTTGAATCCTTCTTAAATGGAGAATCCGAAAATGATGCTGCTTTTGAGGCTGTTAGAAACAGTTTAAACATAAAAAACACCACACTTACCAGCATGCCTTCCTTTGCAACAGTTACCATCCCAAAACTTGGAGTGACCTGGAACATAAGAGACGATACTTTAAATGCTCTGGGTTCTGTTTATCATTATTCTTCATCAGATAGTAGTTTGCCAAAAAGTTTTTATCCTGGAGAAAAAGGGTCTGTAGGTTTACTCGGCCACCATACCTGTTATTCAGCTCCTTTTGACAATATAGATAAGCTTCAAGCTGGAGATACTGTTATTATCAACGATTATCTTACTCAGAAGAAATACACTTACCAGGTAGTTTCTAATGATGATATAAGATATGATTACACTACCAATTTAATTGAGTTCCCTGCAGGCAGTAAAGAACTGGTACTTGGTACCTGTTGGCCTGAAGGATTTACAGCAGCAGAAAGATATGTACACTGCCAGTTGAGTTCTGTAGATCCCCTCAATTAATGAATTCTATTCTTTAGGAAAAAACTCCTCCTTTTTTATTTATTTGAGGTCCTCATTAACTGGGTTTTTAAAAATATTTTTCCTAAAGAAAATTTTAAATGATATAATGAAAGAAATAGTTACAAATTAATGTGAAAAGGTCAAAATGATACGAAATGTGCCGGATATGACTATTTCGATTTTGTAGGTAATTAAATTCGATTTTGATAATAAAGGTTAGAGTATGAAAAAAACAATACCCATCTTAATTTTAACCATTCCTTTAATCTTATTTATTGTTTTATTCCCCATATTTTCAGCAGATCAAAATGCATCTAATGTCAGTACTAATGGCAATGGAACCACTGCAGAAAACACAACCAACAATGAATCACAGCCAGAAAAAGTGGCATTTATAATACCTCATCCTGATGATGAGACTATTGGTGCAGGTGGAACCATCCAAAGAATCATGGAAAATGGATCTACCCTTCACTTCGAACTTATGACCTCAGGGAACGCTGTAACCTCAGAATTGCTCCCTGTATACAATTATTTTAACATAGAGATTCCTTCAAATATCAGCACAGAAGATCAGAAGAAATTAATCAGACAAGATTCATTTAAACGAGTGATGGCTATTTATGGCTGTAGTGATTATAACATGCAGGGATATGATGATGGTACTTTAAATGCAGATATCGTATTTACAACCATGGAAAATCTTTACCTCAAGGAGGGTTACACCGTATTTTATACAGTAACTGGTGATGGTAATGTTGACCATCTGGCCTGTTATCAGGGGATGAAGAAAATGAAAGAGAAATATCCTAACCTAAAATACAGACAATTTCCAGTTTACTACTACCATTACTACAGACAAAACCCTATGTCCCTAACGAAAAACTACACTGATCTAAACGTTAATAACTATGCTTCAAAAAAGAAAAATGCTTTTCAGATTTATTATGCGATTCACACCATCCTTCCAACTTATTATCCCTACAGTGATGGTACATTCTGCACCAGTCCTGAGAGAATTTATTACATGAATTAATTAAGGTTAACTGAAATATGTAGATTAAGTAACTTAACCCTGTAACTTTGTAAGTTAATATTTATACCTTTGGTAATTGCAAATTAAATTTTCAAAAGAGATTAACAGCAAAAAGTTGTTAAGGTTATAAATAGAAAATAATTATTGGAAAGTAAGATAATCAGACTTAATATAAGGATATGAAATATAGATTATGAAATGTATGGAGATTTGATAAAATGGCAGATACTGTTGTATTCGGATCATTACTTTACTCACATATAATACCACCTGTACTGGCATTTATAGGGGTTATACTGCTTTGCAGTGGAATTATGGATCGTAAAACCAATTATGCCATTGCTGGAATCATACTATTCTTTGCAGCAGGTATATTACCCTTCCTGATACTGCCATTCGTTTTAGGGTAAACATCATATCCCTTCCACTTTTTTCCATAGAGTTTTACCTATTAACTTTTTTTATTCATATTCTATTTCTCTACCCCCTCTTATTGCTCGTTAACTAGATGAAAATCCTGTTTAATGAACTGAAAAGTGAATTTTTTAAAATAAAAATATGGAATTAAGATCTGTTGATTAAAGAGACATTTTTAGAACGTTTATTTTCAATGTGCTGTCTGTCACCTTGGAAAGCTCCTTTGTTTTCTAATTTGAGAGATGAAACCAATGAAGCAAAAATTCCACACTCATATGGATCAGCTAATTCTTGTCTTCTAAATGCATAGGCAGCTAAATAAGTATCACCAAGTCCAGTAGGATCCACCTTTTCCTTTGAGGGAAATGCAGGTAATCTATAAGTGGTGTCTTTCTTTTGAGAATAAACTCTAGATCCCCTATCTCCTCTGGTGATAATTATCTCTTCAGGGCCAAGATGGGAAAGATTCCTGGAAATCTCTTCAAAAGAAAGATCAAGATCACCCATGATCACTCTTGCTTCAACTTCATCCATAAACAAAAAATTAACATATTTTAAAAACTTTTCATAATCTTTCCATGGTTCTAAAATAACTTTATGATCTTTAAGGTGGCGTAGATATCCCTGTGCCCCCAAATAGATTGGTATTCTCTTTTGAGAAATATATTGTAAAGTTTCAAAGGGGATATCATAGGGTGAAAGAGGTGAAACCAACACTGCATCAAAATCATCCAGATCAACAGAAGAAATGTGAGAAACTTCAATGGGGCTCACTGGTATGCAAGCTTTCTGCACACGATGATTAAGATTTTCATCGGGGTAAATGTTCTCAAATTGCATTGTTTCTTCACCCCATAAAGGTAATAGTTCCACAGTGGGGGGAAAATACTCCAATAAATCAATATCATCCTTACCCAAAGTTATCACTGCAGTAACATCCATTTTAAGGGCAGATAAAACATTTGCCTGATAATATACGGGTCCACCTATCCCCCGACATGTTGAATCATCTTTTAAAACAACGTCACGGGTGATTGGCCCTATTATCAAAAATTTAGCCATAACTTACCTTGGGTGAGATAGATTAATAAGCTTAAGGATTGGTGAAGTTAACACAACTAATAATCATGGTAATAGTAGCCTTGTTAAAATTAGTAAAAAAGACTAAGTCAAAAGACAGGTTTCATTTTTCCATGGTGCAGGGCTGTGCCCACTAACACTTTATCAACACCCATTCTAGCCAACTGATCCATATCATTCGAAGTGATGCCTCCTCCCATTATAAGTGAATTTTCCCATCCCTTAAATTCATCCAATAATTGTTTATTAATCCCATCTTCAGTTCCTACCTTTGATATGTCCAGAAGAATTATTTGAACTGGTTTTAATTCTTTTAAACTTTCTTTTAGTATATTAAAATCAAGTTCCATTTGTTTACTGAGAATTTTGTTATTTAAAATGTCGATGCTGATGATAATGTGTTCTGCATCAACACTTCCCATGATCTTATCAAGATCTTCAAGCTTTTTCAGAGTTTCTGTGGCTATTATTACTTTATCTGCAACTTTAAGAGCTTTATTAACTGAAACTATATCATTAGCACCACAATCCAACATCACAGGTAAAATATTGTTGATTTTCTCGATAATGTCTAGATTGGAACCCTTACATTCAATAGCATCCAGATCAGCTATATATATTTGGGATGCACCCTTATTTTTAAGGGATTTGGAAATTTTCAAAGGATCTGAAGATGAATGGAAAACTGTTTTTAAAGGTTTGTAGGTTTTTCTATTGCCTGATTTTCCGGAAACCGCTATTCCACCTTTTATATCTAAAACAGGAATTATCATTAAACCACCATTAACTAGAATGTATTGAATTTTTAAGTTAATTTTAATGTTTCTTTTACTATTTACCAGCACAGTCTTATACTTTATATATGATAGTAGATATTAACTAAATGAAATAGGTATGTGATTAATTATGAGATAAAAAAATATTATCCGTAATTTTAGTTAAAAATACTAATTTAATCCCTAACTGAATTCTATAAAATAAGTTAAGAATAAGAAAAAATAAATTTTATGTAGAAATTTAGGTAAATTAAGGTGGTAGGATTACCCTTCCACCCAATGGTCAACCTTCCACCATAATTAATTTTCCAGTTTGTGGATCTTGATATACTGTTCCCTTTTTAGCATATCCTTCTCCAGATCCTGATTCTGTTTGGGGTGTATCGTTGAGTTCATCACCCTGTTGGATTTGAGCTACCTGTTTCATGGCCTCCATGGTTTGTTGACGTTCTTCTTGACTCATATCGGCAAAAACCACACTTTGCATGTTCCAGGACATAACTATGAAGATCAGGAAACCAACAGACAACACCAGCATGGCATCCACCAGGTTACTGGTTCCAGCTGTGGGGTCTTCACCCTGATCATCCAACATACGGCGTCTGCGCCTTACCATGATCCATCACCTCTAATGCAGATTCACATAGAGCATCCAGGTTAGATAGATATTCTTCATACCACCTTCTTCTAACCTTGGATATAACATAACCCACTCCTCCAGCAGCTAATCCAACAACAGTTGTGTCGAATGCTATTATAATTGCATTAGCAAGAGTGGTTATATCTCCACTACCTAATGCTGCCAGACCAGGACCCATAGGGATTAATGTCCCCATCAATCCAAGGGTAGGTCCTAAACGAGTGACCATGTCCGTTTTCTCCAGACTCTTGGCTGCTATGGATTCTTCATTTTCAATAAGTTTACGTGCTAGTGCTTCCCTGGATTTACTTCCCAGTTCCGGGTGGGATGCAACTTTAATAACTATGTTTTTGTAACTTACAGGAACATCACTGTTCTCCATTACCTTAATTATTTGTTCGGGTGTGCCGGGATTGGAGAAATCTATGATTAGTTTCTCTATCTGTTCCGGGCTAACACGGATTCTGTTTGTATATTCTGATAATAAGCCTCCAAAACTGATTATTGCATAAAGCATAAAAGCTAGAAGCCCTACAATCACGGGTATAAGTAAGCTTTGTGATATAACGTGCAAAACTGAACTTAACACTTCACTTCCTGGAATCGCTACCATCTATAAATCACCTGAATTATTTAGATCTTTAAGATTTTTTCTATTTCTGACCAGTGTCAAATGCCTGGTTTAAAAGGGGACTTCGTTTGCGGTATATATAATAACCAGCTACTGTGAGTACCACCAAGGTTATCACTGCATAGACAATGGTCCATACATCCGGAATATCAATAGGACTCATCTGTTGAGTTAAAACTGTGCTAATGTTGGGAATGACTATGGCTGAAGTTAAAAAGTAAAATCCTGCAAATAACATGAAATTACCCAACAAAACAGGGTAAGGCTTGTTCAATGCACGACCTATTAATCCTGAAACCAGGTAACAGACTGCCATAGTTATCATAAGACAAACAGCGGCGTACTCTCCCACTGCAAAAGCAGAAACACCGATCATTGGTGCTGCAATTATAATAGCCGCCACTGCAGCTCCAAAACAACAAGGGCAGGGAGCAATCATAGCCATACAAGTTGCCTTGATACTGTTGTTTTTGTTTATTTTCCACTCCTTAAGAGTGTGGAAACCTGCATATAGTATGATGGCTGCCATTGCAATCCCCAGAACCGAACTATATGAATATACAAATCCCTGTACTTGGTCAATAAAACCGCCTGCAATATAAGTAAGTAAGAGTATACCTCCTCCATAACCCAGGATTATGGCTGCAGTTAACTTTTTAGAAAGTCCCGCAAATCCCATGGCCAGGCCGATTTTAATACCAAAAACCATTACCACTGAGAGTATCCCCAGTTTCCATAGTAAATCCATCATTTTAAATCACATTCCATCAATGTTAACCACACTAAGATTTAATTAAATTGCTTATAATATTTTCGATTTACTTTGTATTATTACTTCAAGGTCTAAATCTTGCCTTTTTGTAATAATTAAGTTGAGTTTAATACCAAACGCGGTTTTTTCGGAAATTTATTAATACTTTCCAGTTTCCCATCAATGTCCCATCTTAACTTCAACTATAAAATGTGCCTCTTTCGGGACAATAGGATTAAAAAGTAGAAATAAAATGACAAAAATTGTCATTTACCCTTTTTTATCCATTTAAGATTTTATCTCTTGACTTTTCACTCTCCTTAATTGATATGATTCAAATATTTATGAATTAAATTAAAAAATACTTGAATATAAAGATTTTGATATCTCTTTATTGAATGGTAATTTTAAAAAAATATTTAAAAAAATTAATATTAAGCCCCAAAAAAAGAAATGGGGGAGAAATGTTCTTATTTTTTGAAGAATCCAAAGATACTGTTTCGGAAGTATCCGACACCTACCAAACACACTAGCAGTATCACTCCAACAATAGCTACTATAGGCATACTGGACTGGGTTGAAGATTGTTGACCTGTTTCTGATACCTCATAGGACTTAGAAGTTCCTTCAGTACCTGCTGATTCTGATGCAGATTCTGAGGCGGATGAACTTGCAGATCCACTTTCAGTAGCAGCTTCATTACCTGATGAAGCACCAACCGAAGATGATACTCCGCTGGTTGCCTGTGCACTGCCAGATTGTGGTGTGGATCCAGGTGTTCCCAGATTCAAACTTTTACCAGTGGCACTTGCATAAGCTGCAGCATACTGTTGAAGCTGTTCCATACTTAGAGTTGAACCAGTGACCATCATCTGGTTTAATACCAGATTTCCACAGGTGTGATGGCAGCAAGTTACCCCATATTCATTCACACTTTGGATGAATTCATTGATGAGAGCTGTTTTCACTTCCTCTGAGGGGTTCCAGTAACCCTTTCTTATGGTTTCCACCATCCTTGCAAGCATAGACTGTTTTGCATAAGGATTGTTAGTGTTGAAGTACTCTTTTAAACCCAGATTATTCTTATCCAGAACATAGGTCTCATAAATGCTGTTCCATGTATCTTCTGTGACCAGACCTGGTGTTGTGGCCTGCCACATCCACACATCTTCAACAAAGGTATCCATGTATCGGGTTCCATCCTGACCATGTTCCATCATACCACTGATCCATTTAGGATTTAGATATCTGGTACGAAGATCCTGATAGAAGAACTGAATAAGAGTTTGGACTTCATAGTCACCGGATTCTCTTAAGTTGTTAATGTACATCTCAGGATAAGTTCCAGAAACTCTTTCAATGGCCATACCCATTCCTCCGAAATATGCGGCAACCATTGGATGGTCTAAAACACCATACACATTGGAAGAACGGCTGAATTCACATACTTCAACTCCATTAAGGACTTTTTCAAATAGGCTGCTTGACTTCTGACCCCATCCATCATTTCCATATACATAACACATACGTTCCAGATAGAAATCTGCAACTTCATCTGTACTATTCCAAGTTTCACTAGCAGGTATCACTTCCTGAATTCCCGGTGAGTAGGCACCTGGTGATTCTGAGAATATACGGGACATGGAAAGACTTCGTGCTTCATCTTCACTGTAACCCTCACTTAGAAGTGATTGGTATATTGCCTCAGAGTGTTCTTTGACGTAGTTAGGATATTCTGTATCATTGGCCTGGGCAGCTAAACGTACTGCTTTGTCTAATAATTTCACCACGTCAGAATACATGTCACGGTATAATCCGGAGACAGTAATCGCCACATCGATACGGGGTCTTCCCAGTTCTGTTGAATTAATGAGTTCAACATCCTTAACTCTACCTTTTGAATCCCTTACTGGTCTTACTCCTAGCAGGTAGAAGATTTCAGACTCCATTATACCCTGATGTCTGGATGTTTCCACAGACCAAAGCACAAATGCCACCTTCTGAGGGTAACTTCCATTTTTTTGGAGTTGATCAGCCAGTAACTGATCTACCAGAACTTTAGCATCATCTTGTGCCTGTTCAGTGGGTATTATCCTTGAATCAAAAGTATGAAGATCTCTTCCTGTGGGTAAAGCATCCGGGTTTCTTACCGGGTCTCCATTAGGGCCTGGTGGGATGTATTTACCTTCCAGAGCATCCAGAATTCTGGTTATCTCGCAGCTACAGTCTGCTATCCTACTGGCATAGTCCAAGGCCAGGTTCAAGTAGGCAGTAACATCACTTGATACTATTCCTAAAATTAGGTTCTGAGCAGCTTCTGGAGTAAGATTGTTAAGGAGAACTTCACTCAAAAGTTGCGTGGTGAGTCCTTCCGTTGGATTTATCAGGGCCACTTCATCTTTAAAGTCATCACCTAACATGGCCTCTATCATGGCCACCAGAGCTGTACCGTTTAAAGGATCGGTAGCATTGGGTGTTTCACCGAGTGTGTGGGAACCATAGGGCATGTAGGTTGTTTTTAACTCCTGCAAGTAACTTTTCAGTGAACCCAAAAATGATTCAAATAAAGAATTGTCATTGGCAATGTTGTCTAGATTTACGTTTAAATCCTGATCAATGCTTAAATTTTCGCATTTCTCTATTATATCATCTTTATATCCACTTTTTAATGCTGAGTCTGTTGCTGAGTTGTAAAGATTTATGTCCTGATCTAAATCTGCTAAATCTCCGTACAAACCAGATGGAACTATTATGGGGGTTAAAAAGTCGACAATGAGCATGTTAGCTCGTCGTCTGTCAAATTGTCCTGTGGCATCCATAGGTAGTACATGAATTATGGGCATATCCTGAAGTAGGATGGCACCCCAGTCATGTGCAGATAAGCCGACCTGTTTACCAGGCATCAGTTCTACTATACTGAATATGGAGAATATTGCATCTGCACCATATACTTTGTTCATCCAGAAGTAGAATGCCAGGCAGTCATGAGTAGGGGGCAGAGTTCCAGTGTTATACAAGGTAGAATCATCCTGTAGCCATCCCCATACTGGTTCTGGTACAAGTAAGATGTTACCATATTGGATCTTGGGGATGACAATGTATTTTCCTGTTTCATTCTCATAAACCATGAGCTCTCCCGGTGCAAGTCCCCATTGTTCGATCATCTCTGCCTGTTTATCAGCAGATAATTCACTGAACCATTGTAGGTATAGGCTTTCGGGTATGAGTATCACATTACCACTTTGAACCCGTTTTTCCAGTTCTCCTGGAGCCCATGTTCCAATATTGCTTCCTATCTGTGTCATTAATTCAGCCAGTTCGGTTGCATCGGGCAGTGGGTCAGTTCCCACGTTGTATCCTCTTTCTTTCATTGCAGCCAGTAGTTTTGCCAGACTTGCTGGTGTATCCAGATAGTAATCAATGTCTGCACCAACATTGGCTTTTCCTCCGCCTTCACTGTAATAGGTGATTACTATTTTCTTTTCCCAGTTATCCATTCTATGGAGATTCATCCAGGAAATGGTTCTCTCAGTCAACCAGGCAATCTGATAATCAATTGGTTTATTGTATTGTAGTCCAGTTTCAGGGTTGATTTCCTTTCCACTGATGACAATGGGTTCAATTATACCATCTGTTTCTGCATAGGTTACATAACACAGTTCATTTGTGGGAACTCCGTAGGGACTTTCCTCCCAAGCAGTAACATTGGATGTGAATAATCGGATCCCATTAATCACTGGTACGTTCAACTTCTTCAGATCTTCTATACCTGCAGACTGGTTTTTGGAGTTTAATGTAGCTCCCCTTGCTATGACTACCAGGGCATCCACAAATGATACTCCATCTTTCATGAAAAATCCAATATTAGGATCAGTCGAGGTATAAGTAGCTGCAACAACATTGACATTTTTTGATTCGAATGATCGGATCAGTGCATCGATTAAAGGAGAATCTCTTGGCATATCTGTATATGCTGAACCAGTTACAATCCCTACTGTTGGATTAGAAGGATTATATTGGCTGGTTGTGCTATACCAATTAAGGTAATCCGTTAAATTACTATAAATCTCTGTTGCATCTGGATGGTATATTCCATAAAGGGGTCTTGACACTGGTGGTTGTACATCAGCAGTGCAGTTACAGAATTTAACTCCTAAAAGTAGTAAAAGCTGTTTGAAGTTTGCTGACGATGGATACTGGAAATATTCGGATATGTTTGTATACTGAGAGTCTTGAAGGTCCACGTTATGCAGATTATAAGCTGCAGTAGAATTTCCAATGGCAATGACATAGGCCCCATTGTTTCTGGCTTCCAGTACTGTTGGTGTCACAGAATCCACAACTGACGCTATAAGAGCTTCTAAAACTATTACGTCATGATTACTCAAATCATAACTGTCATAGGTTAAATTATCAACTGAACGACCCGAATAAGCTGTTACATTAACTTTACTGGAAATCTCTGGATCTGTTGATAAATTGTTTACTGTAACCACGTTATTGGTATAACTGGTTACAATGGCAATCCGTGGTAAGTCACTGGAATTATTCTCCTCACCTCCCTGTGAATCTTCTGCTGATACTGCTCCACATAAGAGCAGTGCGAAAACAATTGTCATTACTAGTAAAATCGCTTGTTTTCTAATATTTTCACCTCCTTTGTTTTTTTAAATGTTTTCATAGCGGCAAAATTGATGTAATTAAAATTTAAATCTTCAATAGTGATGATCTAAATTTATTACCTAATTCAATTAAACCTGAAAATAATTAAAATAAATTGGAATATAAATATTTTGGTCAAAAGAGCAGCAAATTGGTCAAATAGTAATATTAAATTTATGATTAATAGCAAATAGTAATATTATTCGATATCTCTAAATATTTGACGAATTTCTGAGTAGGTTAATGGTTAAATGAATTTTTGGAGGTATATTAATAATAAAAATGGTAAATTTTTTACTATGGAATAGTGAGGAATCCATTTGAAATAGTTTCCATAAAAAAATAAAAAAATCCCAAAAAAATAAAATAGGGGAAAATTGGTTTATTTTTTGAAGAATCCAAAGATACTGTTTCGGAAGTATCCGACACCTACCAAACACACTAACAGTATCACTCCAACTATAGCCACTATAGGCATACTGGACTGGGCTGAAGATTGTTGACCTGTTTCTGATACCTCATAGGACTTAGAAGTTCCTTCAGTACCTGCTGATTCTGATGCAGATTCTGAGGCGGATGAACTTGCAGATCCACTCTCAGTAGCAGCTTCATTACTTGATGAAGCACCAACTGACGATGAGGCACCGGTAGATGAAGCAGAACCAGTGAGTTGGGACGTTGCCCCAGTAGTACCTAAAGTAACTGGTTCACCGGTAGCAGCTTCCATAACATCAGCAAACTGCTGAAGCGAATCCATACTCAAAGATGAACCCATCACCACATAATTGGTGAAATCAAGGTTTCCACAAGTGTGGTGACAGCAGACAACACCATACTCAACAGTAGCCTGAATATAAAGGTCTTTTAGCTGAGTTAAAGTGGCTGCATCAGGAACCCACATACCTCTGCGAGCAGCTTCCAGGAACCATGCAGCGGTAGAAGCAAATGCATAAGGATTAGCTTCTAAAAACTGGCTTCTGATAGTAGAATCAAACATATAGGTTTCCACTGCTGATTGATACATCCAGTCCTTCACTGCTTCAGGAGTTACTGCATCCCAGGCAAAAAGATATCCAATTTCTTTGGAAATCTCGTTGGCACCAGAATATCCTTCGTTAAGCATACCTTCAATCCATTTGGAATTCAGGATACGTGTACGCATTTCATTGGCCATGAACTGGTTAAGAGTCTTTATCTCTGGATCAGTACGGGTGTCGGCAATGTAAACCGATACATCTTCCCCAGAAAGACTTTTTGCCGCCATGGTTAACCCACCCAGATACTGGTAGACATCATCATTGTCTAAAAGACCATAATTATTGTCTCTGACTTGTATAGTTGCATCTACATTTTGTAACTGATTTTTAAAGGCTTCAAGTCCGCTGACACCATAAACACCGCTTCCGTAGATGTATGACATCCTGGAAAGGTAGGTGTCCACCAGGTCAGACTGATCATCCCATTTAGATGTTGATGGTACTTGTGAGGCCACGCCAGTTCCATAGGATTCTGCTGGAGGTCCAAATATACGGGCACCGGCAAGTAGCTCAGCATCACTGGAACTCATTCCACTTTCAGTGTACTCTTCCAGATCCTGGAGATAATGCTTTCTGAGGTAGTTATCATCAGTACTCTCAGGTAATGCTGCTACTTCACGTGCTGCAGAGTCCAAAAGATCGATACTGTAAGAGAAAGTGTCTCTGAACAGTCCACTGATGGTTACCAGTACATCTACACGGGGTCGTCCCAAGTCTTCCAGAGAGGTTATGGTAATGCCCACAAATCTGCCTTTAGAATCCCATACTGGTTCAGCACCCATGTAACGCAGGATCATGGCAATGCTTTGTCCTACGGTTCTCATGGTCTCAGTGGACCACAGTACCACGCCCACAGTTTCCGGGTAACACCCGTTTTCTGCGTAGTATGCTTCTAACATCTCATCAGCCATCTGTTTACCTATCTCCCATGCTGTTTCATCTGGAGCAGTACGTGGGTCGAAAGAGTAGAAGTTCATACCAGTAGGAAGCACATCATCTGCTCTCCTGATAGGGTCACCACCCAGAGATGGTGAAACGTATTCTCCATTAAGTGCTGCCAATAGATTTTCCATTTCATAGTTTTGGGAGAGTAATTCCCTGATCAACGCTCTGAACTCATCGTTGTCTCTAGTTTCAGGGTCGAAACTGACAATAGATTCCACCATCAAATCCAGGGACTCGCCAGAGAGGGCAACACCAAATGTGTGAAGTCCATATGGCATCAGGGTTGAGGCTAATTCTTCCAGATAGTGTTCAACCGAGTTTTTAATGCTTTCAAAGGATGTGTTTTCCAGATCAAGTTCCAGATCCTCATCCAGACTCAGTTCACTTACCAAGGTTAAAATTTCTCTTTGAAGAATTTCTTTCCGTTCCTGGTTGTCTGTGTTGTCATAATCATTTATAAGATCCTGTAACTCTGACAGGTCTCCATAGAGTCCTGACGCAATTATAGGTGCGGTTAGATGGTCTATGATCACTGCGTATCCTCTTCTTTTGGCCTGGGTTCCCTCTCCAGTGTTGTCCACAATGTAAGGGTAGATGTCTGGTATATCCCCCAGTAGCACATCGGGCCAGTCATCTTCACCAAGTCCTACACTTCTTCCAGGTAACCATTCTAGGGTTCCGTGTGTTCCCAAGTGTATAAGGGCATTGGCTTGCATTTCATTCTGTAACCACATGTAAAATGCTATGTACTGGTGGGTTGGGGGTAATGTAGATGAATGAGCTATATCAGTGGAGTCTTCTCCCCATCCACGCATTGGTTGAGCTCCCAGGAATATATTTCCCAGCATGATACCAGGAATGACTATACTCCCATTGTATACCATTACATCACCTGGAGCTTCTCCCCAGTATTCAATGACTTCCTGTTGAAGTTCTTCAGGTAATGTGTTGAACCATTCCATGTATGTTTCCAGGGGGATGGTTATAGCACCGGCTTCAACCAGTTTTTCAAGTTCTCCAGGCGCCCATGAACCAACGTTGTTCCCAACTGTAGTCAAAAGTTCGATTATTTCATCCACAGAGTACTCATCAGGAATATCATACCCCTCCTCTTTGAGGGCTTTCAATATTTCTGATATACTTGCAGGTACGTTGAGATAGGAAGCTCCCACCCCATCTTTTCCACCATGGGTGTTGTAATAGATGAGGGCTATTTTTTTCTCCGCATTAGAGAGTGTTTGGAGTTGTATCCAGTTATAAACTCGGTTGGTTATTCGTTCTATCCGATCAGGTAAGGGAGTGTATCTCTGGATGTTGATTCCAGTATAGGAATCTGTTTCCGTGGAGGTAACCCCACCCATTAAGATGGGCTCTATCCTCCCTTCCATCTCTGGCCAGGCCACTTGCCAGTATATTTCACTGGAAAGGCCTGCAGAATCATTTTCCCAGGTTTCAAGGTCTGAAGAGTAGATAGGTGCGAATATGGGTACATTCAAGTTTTCTAGGAGTTCTGTACTTTCATCTGGATCACCGTAGACTATGTTGTAACCAACACATGCCACTAATGCACTTATTCTGCAGGTGTCACCATCCATGAAGTAGTTTTTAATGGCATTAACACGGTCTGCATCTCCTTTACATATTGCCAGGATAACATTGAGACCCTTTGCTTCCAGGCTTTGGAGTATCTGTTGTTGCATTTCGCTGTTACCATTCATGAAAGTAGAAGCATATGCTAACATTCCAACCCATGCCCCTCCTTCCTGGTAGTGTCCACTCTGCACATACCAATCATAATAGTCATCCCAGGTAGTAAACATGGGGGTCTCTGAATCTGGATGGTAAATGAATCCTGTTGGCCAGTTAATTACACTTAAATCTTTAGATGGATCAACAGTCATTCCTATCATTTGAAGTGCCCTTAACTGGAAGCGACCCATGTTTTCTTCTCCAGTTCCATCCCAGTAAGCTCTTAGTTCTGTATCATTGGAATTTACATCCGGATCATTTAAAAATGCCACACCACATCTTAAAGCCATGATTTCAGCGTTGTTACCTGCTATAAGCTCATAAACTTTGTCAAGTGTGTCCACTTCACTTATCATCTCAATGATGATAAGATCTGCCTTGGCTGCCATCTGTTTTATCTTATCCTCTACAGTGGCATCCCCAGATGTTAACTCCGCATTGGTGAAGAAATTCAGGTTAAAGTAGTAACCTTCCTCCCTCAGCTTCTGATTAGATGTGACAATGGGCTTGGAATAGTTGGGACATCCACTTAATATTAGTAGATTGTAAGCTCTCAGGTTTACAGTGGCATTTCCATAGAGAATCGGGTCTGTGGGATTTGTTTTTGAAACAATTACATTCACAGTCTCATTAACATGCCCCAGGGCACCAACTGTGAGGATGAAACTGGTCTTATCACTGATAAAATTCACTTTGTACTCAGTATCACTATTTTTTGTCACCGTAATGTCATTTATATTATTCCCATCACTGTCTGTAACTGTTACATCTGGTAATCGGTCTTCTGAAAGAGCTTCTGGATGTTCTAAGTTGATATTTAGGGTTATCTCCGGATCAATTAGTGCACTACTGTTCTCAGTACTTGAATTGAATGTGTTGTTTTCAACACCACTTACCTCCTGTGAATCTTCTGCTGATACTACTCCACATAAGAGCAGTGCGAAAACAATTGTCATTACTAGTAAAATCGCTTGTTTTCTAATATTTTCACCTCCTTTGATTTTTTAAATGATTTATTTAGCGGCAAAATTGATACAAACAGTAATTAAACCTTTAGTATTAATGGTCTAAACCCATTTATTATTTCAACTAAGCCTTAAAATTATTAAATTAAATTGGAATATAAATATTTTGGTCAAAAGAGCAGTAAATTGGTCAAATAGTAATATTAAATCCATGATAATAGCAAATAGTAATATTATGATATATTTTTGAATATTTAATGGATTTCAGATTAGGTTAATGATTAAATGAATTTTTGGAGACATATTAATAATAATAGTCAATTTTTTACTATGGAATAGTGAGGAATCCATTTGAAATAATTTCCATAAAAAATAAAAGAAAATAAAAAATCCCAAAAAAATAAAATGGGGGAAAATTGGTTTATTTTTTGAAGAATTTCAATAAACTACCTCTGAAATATCCAACACCTACCAGGCCCACCATCAGTATCACTCCTACAATAGCCACAATAGGCATGTTGGACTGAGCTGAAGATTGTTGACCTGTTTCTGATATCTCATAGGACTTGGAAGTTCCTTCGGTACCTGCCGATTCTGATGCAGATTCTGATGAGGATGAACTTGTAGATCCACTCTCAGTAGCAGCTTCATTACTCTCTGAAGCACCAACTGAAGATGAGGCACCGGTGGATGAAACAGAACCCGTGGGTTTGGATGGTGTTCCAGTAGTACCTAAAGTAACTGGTTCACCAGTAGCCGCCTGCATAACGTCAACAAACTGCTGAAGCTGTTCCATGGTCAAAGATGAACCCCTCACCACATAATTGGTGAAATCAAGGTTTCCACAAGTGTGGTGGCAACATACAACACCATACTCAACAGTAGCCTGAATATAAAGATCTTTAACCTGAGTTAAAGTTGCTGCATCAGGAACCCACATACCCCTACGGGCAGCCTCTAATGCCCAGGCAGCTGACGCGGCAAATGAATAAGGATTTCCTTTAATCATTTGATCTCGGTAATTGGAATCCAGAATATACATGTCTGTAACTCCTTTCCACATCCAATCCTGGACCGCATCAGGTTCCACTGCATTCCATCCAAACAGATATCCAAATTGTTTAGAAATTTGCCTGGCACCTGAAAAACCTTCATTAAGCATTCCTTCAGCCCATTTCGGGTTAAGCATCCGTGTTCTTAATTCTGTGGTTAAGTGTTCACCAAGAGTCTCAATCTTGGGATCTTTACGGGTATTGGCAATATAAATACTAATATCTTTACCTGAAAGATATTTAGCAGTCATAGTAAGTCCACCCAAATCACCAAATACATCGTCAGTATCAATGACTCCATAAATATTGTCAATGACTTTTACTGTTGCATCAACCTGCATTAACTGGTTTTTGAAACTTTCAAGACCATTAACACCAAACACACCACTTCCATAAATGTAGGATTGTCTGGCTAAATAGGTTTCAACAATATCTGACTGGTCATCCCAACCAGACGTAGCCTCAATCAAATCAGTAACCCCATTACCATATGATTCAACTGGAGGTCCGAATAAACGGGCTCCAGCAAATAGATCAGCATTGGTGGTGTTCATGCCGCTCTCAATATACCTGTTGTAATTAGTTAGGTAATGTTTCCTTACAAAATTACTGTCAGTATTCTCAGATAAATTTGCAACCATACGGAAGGCTTTATCCATCAAATCCACTGAATAAGAGAAGGTATCTCTGAAAAGACCACTCATGGTGACTAATACATCAACTCTAGGCCTTTGTATAGTTACACCGTTAATGGTGAGGGTCAAGTTCTCCAAAGGAGTAACTTTAACATCAACGAACCTTTTTCCAGAATCAAGAACTGGTTCTACACCCATTAACCTCAATGCCATAGCAATAGTATGACCCTTAGTACGCATGGTTTCCAGAGCCCATAGAACGATGCCTACGGTTTCAGGGAAACATCCATTCTTTTCATAGTAATCTTTCAAGAGATCATCAGCCATCTTCACTCCAATCTGCCAGGCAGTCTCATCAGGCGCTGTACGGGGATCAAAGGAATAAAAATTGGCCCCAGTAGGTAACACATCACCCGCTTTTCTTATTGGATCACCACTTAATCCAGGAGATATAAACTCACCGCGCAGTGCAGCCAATAAATTCTCCATTTCAAAAATCTGAGCAATCTCCTGCCTTATCTGAGTCCTGAATGCTGTGTTATTCCTGTTTACTGGATCAAAACTTACAATGGACTCCACCATTTGATCAATCATGGTATCATTCATTACAACACCAAAAGTGTGAAGCCCATAAGGCATCAGGGTTTCTGCAATTTCCTCTAATTTGTGTTCAACAGCATTTTTGATATCATCAAAAGGATCTGTCTCTAAATTGAAGCCCATTTCCTCATTAAAATGCAATTTAGTTATTAATGATTTAATCTGAGTTTTAAGAAGTTCCTTTCTCTCTTCTGTGCCCGCATCATCATAGGAGTTCATTAAATCCTTTAAATCTGAAAGATCACCATATAATCCTGAACTGATTAATGGTGCAGTCATATGGTCAATGATTACTGCATATCCACGTCTTTTTGCCTGTGTTCCTTCTCCAGGGTTATCCACAATGTAAGGATATATGTCAGGAATGTTTCCCATTAACACATCCGGCCAATCATCTCCCCCCAGACCTACGCTTCGACCTGGTAACCATTCTAATGAACCATGGGTTCCTAAATGGATGACTGCATTGGCCTGGAACTCGTTTTGAAGCCACAGATAAAATGCTATGTACTGATGGGATGGTGGTAATGTGGGTGAGTGGGCTATTTTGCTAGGGTCTTCACCCCATCCTCGCATAGGTTGCGGTCCTAAAAACACATTACCCAACATTATTCCCGGAATAACAATTTGATTGTTATATACCATCACATTACCCGGAGCGGGACCCCATTCAGCAATAACTTCCTGTTGAAGAGAAAGTGGTAATTGGTTAAACCAAGCCATATAAGTACTGAGGGGTATGGTAATAGCTCCAGCATTAACAATTTTTTCAAGCTCCCCGGGAGCCCAGGAACCTATATTGTTTCCTTCTGTAAAGAATGATTCAATGATAGAGTCCACAGAATAATTTGCTGGTACATTATATCCATTATTTCTTAGAGCAGTGAGTATTGCGGATATACTTTGAGGAACATTAAGGTAGGTTGCAGTTACTCCATCTTTACCACCATCATGATTGTAGTAGAGGAGCGCAATTTTCTTATCCTCATTTGATAGAGTCTGAAGATTTATCCAGTTAATAACTCTTCCAACAATTCTTTCTACTCTGTCAGGTAGGGCTATATAACGAGTTACGCTGATTCCTGTGTATGAGTCAATATCAACTTCTGAATCGACTCCCCCCATCATAATTGGCTCGATTCTGCCTTCAAGTTCAGGCATGGCAATGTATGCGTATACTGCTTGACCAGCAAGACCCGCAGAACTGTTCTGCCAATCTTCTAAATTCAGAGCATATATGGGAGTGAATATCGGAACATTAAGCCTTTTAAGCAACGTAGCACTTTCTTCTGGTTTACCGTACACCACATAAAACGCCAAACATGCCACCACAGCATTTACCCTGGTGCTGTTTCCATTCATAAAAAAATTGGAAATAGCATTAGTTCTACCTTCATCACCATAGGTCACAGCCATTATAACATTGACTCCTTTCTGTTCAAAACTTTTAAGGGTTTCACTGTAAAGTTCTGTATTTCCATTAAGGAAAAAACTGCGATCAAACATTATTCCTACCCAGGGAGCATCCAATTTATACCTACCTGTCTCCGTATACCAATTGAAGTAATCATTCCATGTGGTAAAAGTAGCCCCTGATTGAGGGTGGTAAATAAAATGTGTAGAATAGTTTATAGCAGTTAAATTTTCGGATTGATTAACTGCCATTCCAATTTTTTGGAGAATTCTCAACTGTAGCTTTGCAAAATTCTCAGGACCACCAGAAAAGTATCGTCCCAGATCAGTGTCATTGGAAATTATTGATGTGTCATTTAAGAATGCAGATATAGCTACTGCATAAATTTTGGCATTTGTACCAGACAAAAGTTGTCTTGTGGCTATAGCTTCTGGATCAGACATCATATACATTATAATAACATCTGAAGTGAGAGCATGCTGATTAATCCTATTTTTTATATCCTCACTGGTTGAAGTAACTTCATTGTATGAGAAAAAGTTTAGATTAAAGTAGTATCCCTTTTCTCTAAGGTCCTGGTTAGCTTCAACAAATGGTTTAGCAAGACCAGGGCCACCTCCCAGTATCATCAGACTGTAAGCTCTTAAATATACTGATACATTTCCATATAGGATAGGATCTGAGACGTTCCTCTGGGAAACCAATACATTCACAGTTTGAGGCACATGTCCCATTGCACCAATAGTTAAATTGAAAATTGTTTTATCACTGATAAAATTCAATTTGTATTGATTATCTCCACTTTTTGTTACTGTTATGTCATTTATAACTGTTCCGTCAGCATCCTTAACTGTTAAATCTGGTTTTTTACCTTCAGAAAGGGCTTCTGGATGTTCTAAGTTGATATTTAGGGTTATCTCCGGATCAATTAGTGCACTACTGTTCTCAGTACTTGAATTGAATGTGTTGTTTTCAACACCACTTACCTCCTGTGAATCTTCTGCTGATACTGCTCCACATAAGAGCAGTGCGAAAACAATTGTCATTACTAGTAAAATCGCTTGTTTTCTTATATTCTCACCTCCTTTGTTTTTTTAAATATTTTTATAGCGGCAAAATTGATGTAAATAGTATTTAAATCTTCAATAGTGATGATCTAAATCTATTCTTAATTCAACTAAACCTTACAATAATTAAAATATATTTGAATATAAATATTACGATAATCAGTAATAGTAATTAAATAGATAAATTGAAAAACATATACACAGGACTAAAATTTAATGCTCATTTTGGAATATCCCTTAAAATAAATAAAAAAAAGTAAACAAAGTCCCAAAAAAAATAAAATGGGGGAAAATTGGTCTATTTTTTGAAGAATCCAAAGATACTGTTTCGGAAGTATCCGACACCTATCAAACACACTAGTAGTATCACTCCAACAATGGCCACTATGGGCATGCTGGACTGACCTGATGATTGTTGACCTGCCTGTGATACTTCATAAGCACTACCTTCTCCAGTGGTACTTGTTTGTTCTCCAGATGTTGAAACTTCCTGAGATGCACCAACATCCCCTAGCGAAACACTACCAGATGATGAACTTCCACTAGTGGTCTGACCAGTACTACTGCTTTGACCTGTGCTCTGACCATTCTGTCCAGTTTGTCCTGTATTTCCAGTGGTTCCTACAGTGACTAATTCACCGGTTGCACCCTGTAGAACAGCAGCAAACTGTTGAAGTTGTGCTGTGCTTAGGGATGAACCCGTAATCATGTACTGGTTAAATGCCAGGTTTCCGCAGGTGTGGTGACAGCAGCACACTCCATATTCTGTGGCAATTTGCATGTACTTATCTTTCAGATCAGATAACAGCTGTGGATCTGCTTGCCACATATCTCTTCTGGAAGCTTCAATAACCCATCCCAGCATACTTTGAGTGGCATAGGCTTGATAATCTGCGTTTACACCGAATCGATCACTTAAAAGATTTTGGGCTGCCAGAGTCCACATTTCGTTAGATACGCATCCAGTGGTGGCTTGCATTCCAAATAGATTCTCATATCGGGAGGCATATTCCATCCAACCACTGGCCGTGCCTAAGAGTGAATCCTGGTAAGTTGGGTTTAGTAACTGGGATCTTATCTCTAGTTCAACCTCTTCCTGGGCAGTTCGAGTTATTATATTGTTTTTGTTCCGGATATCTGCTAATATGGCATCTGGATTTCCACCTAAACTCTGGGATGCCAGGAACATTCCACCAAACCAGTCATAATAGTCATCAGTATCCAGTAATCTCCAGGTGCTGTCAATGGTTTGAGTTACCATGTCCATGTTACCCAGAAGGTATTGGAAGGTGTTTCTGTTCTGACTGATTTGGACTCCGTCCTCAGTTGATCTCCATGCATATGAAACTCGGGATAGATAGACACTAGCCAGTTCATCACTGGTATCCCATTTACTGGTATTAGGTACCATATCACAGACACCAGTTCCCTCTAAAACCAGTCCTCTGAGACCGAAGACACGATCCAAAGAATCGTTTTCAGAGAGGTGTTTTTTAACGTAATTTTCCTCAGCAGTTTCTCCAGGTGCTTCTGCAGCTACTTTAACTGCATTGTTCATAAGATTTATCCAGATCTCATTTCCAGTGACTGCTGTAGTGAATACATCAATTCTTGGTCTCTGTAAGGTGACACCATCAATTGTAATGGTCAAATTTTCCAGTGGAATCAGTTGAGGCATGGGTTGGACATCTTTATTATCACTCCACACTGGTTGGACACCTAAAAGATACAGAAACTCTGCTATGGATATAGCATCGGTTCTGAGTAGTTCAGTTCCCCACATGACCATTCCAATGGTTTCCGGGAATTCACCGTGTTCTAAGTAGTAATTAGTTAACAGTTGATCTACTACCTCCTTAGCAGTATTCCATGCAGCTTCTGTAGGCATTTTCTTGGGGTTGGCACCGTAGAAGTTAACACCTGTAGGCAGAACATCTGCGTAGGCAGGGTCAGCCCCCAAGCCAGATGTGACAAATCCTCCGTTAAGAGCGTTTAAGAGATTTTCCCATTCCTGATTGTCCCTGATTTCGTTGATGGTTTGGTTGCAGTACTCAAGATCAGCCAGTAGATCTGCGTTGCTAATGCCCAGACTGTTTGGATCCTCACCATTTGCTATTCTTGTTATATAGGTTCTGACCTGAGTGTCTATGGCATCCAGTTCATCTTCGTACTGGGTGTCTTGTTGCATATCATAATAGCTCAATGTTATTGCTGGGTAAAGTAGGGTTTTCATATGATCCATTATTTGGGTCATGGATGAGGCTATGGTGAAGATTTCTTCCACCAATTCATCACCAGTTAAAACCTGACCTAGACTGTGTAGACCAAGGGGTATGACGTCGTTTTCAATTTCGTGTAACTGTAGATGAATTTCTTCCAACCATTCCGTAAAGTTTTGTCCACTTTGCTGGTTTTGAAGGCCTAATTCATTTGCTTTTGCAGTTATCTGTGTTTCCAGTGCAGGTAGGATCTGGTTGTTACCCAGGTTCAATGCATTTTGGTACTGGTGTATTAGATCATGTATAACCACCAAGTCTCCGTATAAATTGGACCTCACCATGGCGGGTGTCATGTGATCTATTATGAGTGCATTAGCCCTGTCTTTTGCTACCAACCCTTCCCCTGGGTTGGATACTATGTAGGGGTTGATGTTTGGTATGTTGGATAACTGGAATGGCCAATCATCTTCCTGTAGGCCAATGTTTCTTCCTGGAAGCCATTCCAGAGTTCCGTGGGTTCCCATGTGGATCATGGCATTGGCTCCAAAGACTTCTTCTAACCATTTATAGAATGCAATGTACTGGTGGTGTGGTGGTAAATATGCATCATGATAATCTTCCACTTCTTCCCATCCTCTGCTGGGCTGTACTGTGATAAACACGTTGCCTAGCATTATACCGGGAATTACAATTGATCCAGAAGAAACCATGATATCACCCAGGGCATCGCCCCATTTTTCTATAACCTGCTGCTGTAAGGCTACTGGTAACTGGCTGAACCATGCCAGGTAGGTGGTTGCATTAACCAGTTGTCCATTGAGTTGCAGTGATTCCAGGTTGTTCTGCACGTACTGATCTAGGAGTGGTTGTGCCCAGCTACCTTTGTTACCGAATTCAGCTACCTGAGTGAATAGTTCACTGGCAGTGGGTATTTCTTCAGTTCCAATATCGTAACCTGCATCCTTCAGTTTCACCAGAAGGTCATGCACACTCTGGAAAACATCCAAGTATGAAGCTCCCATTTCTGCCTTTCCTGGTGGATAATTGTAGAGTATTATGGCTATTTTCTTCTCAGAATTGGGTAATTCCTTGAGTTTAGCCCACATATTAGTCATGGTAACTAATTTTTGTATTCCTGCATCCAGAGGATGTTCCACTCCGTTTTCATCATTGTAAGATATTACAATGGGACTGAACACTCCTTCAAAGTAAGGATAGGTTACAGCATAGGTCCATTCTGCCTGAGCACCCAGTGGGCTGGTTAAACTGCTCTCCTCGTATAACTGAATTCCTTTGATTACTGCCAGATTAATGGCTTCCAATTCACTTAGAGCTCCGTTTCCATTTGTGAAGTTTGCATAGTTTAGTGAAAAACTGTAGAGTGATGTAATTGCAGAGACTCCCCTTTCCAGTGGCCCATTACCATTAATTCCAATCACCAGTTCTTCCAGTAAAACACTGGTAGCAGGAGTTTGTTCACTCTGAAACAGGTTCAAAACCGCTCTACCCTGACTTTCATATTCTCTTATCAGGGCATCGATGGTTTCACCAGGACTGTAACTGACGATTACTATATATGGACCGGTTATACTGGATTTATTGTTATCATACCAGTTTTCAAATTCCTGGTATAATGTATCTCTTGATGTTGCTGACCAGTTGCTGTAATCTTCTTCCATCCAATTTAAACTACCATAAGCTGTATATCCTGGATTAGACTCTATCCATGTCTTTACCTGATCATGGGTAGGGACAGCAGACATTGTTTTGGTGGGATAGTCCGGATGATATATGCCCCAGCTAGGTGTCTCCATCACCGGGCCTTTTCCATCTTGGGTAGGGTTAATGGTTGTTTCTCCAAGTAGGTAATAGATGTACTCCACCATGTACTGCAGATTTGTTTGTATAGCAGTTCCAGTGGCTAAACTATAGTAAGAACCCAGGTAGGTGTTTTCCAGTGAATTTTCAGTATCGCTGGTGTCATGACCACCTACTATATGCAGTCCATCTCCACCATAAGAATCTGTATCTGTGTCACAGGGATATCCATGGGCATGGGAGATCATGTAGTTTGCATTTGCTGGACTAAGCAGTAGTTCATCGTACCAGGAGTCACCATATCCTGATCCTGGCATAGCCATATCTATGTAGGCAAAGTTCACGTACTCCATAATCCAATCATTTTCTGATGTGCCATACCAAATATCTAAACAGATTAGTCTACGATTATTTAGGCTTTTAATTGCCGCTGCTCTCTCAGAATCTGAAAATAACATGGCAATATCTGGCATGAAAGTGTGGTTCAGTTGATATTCTGGTATGGGTGTACCTGTTGGTGTCACATTCTCCAGGTAAGTTTTGTACGTGGAGTAGGCGATTTCCACCTTGAACTGGGTGAGTGCTGATAGGAAACTGATATCATATTCTCCATTGGCATTGGTGGTTCCGGTGGCAATCACTGAATCATCAACTGGATTTTTAATGGTAACAGTTGCATCACTCACAGGAATGGCATTTGTAAGATTTGTATAACTCCCAGAACTTTCATTGTAGATTTGCTTTACTACTCCATAGATTCTGGGATCTTGATCATCTCCCGAGGTATCAGTAGTTAAACTCTGATTATCAGTTAAATTCACCTGTTGTTGGCCTGTATCAATACTTCCGTCTAGATCTTCTGCTGATACTGCTCCACACAGCATCAGTGCAAAAACAATTGTTGTTACTAGTAAAATTGCTTGTTTTCTCAAGATTTTCACCTCCTTTTTGTTTTATGGGTAAATTGAATAATTCAATATCCCTTGAAAAATATTAAAGAGTATTATAAATATAAATTTTTCCATAATACTTTAAAAAATTTCAACTAAAGTTTATATAGTAGAAAGTTCTATGGATACTTGATAATCCATACACCTACAAATTGACACCAATAGGGTCCAAAAAACTCCTTGTTTTCCTAAAGGTGCCACAACTAAGGGACTTAGACCTCCTAAGTCCCTTAAATCCATATAACTTTTTAAATCCTGATTATGTAGTTGTAACTTATAAAAATAGTAAAAATCATCTAATCATTTAATGGAGCCGAACCTTGAAATTAACAGTAATTCATCCGGCAATATATGTTATTTACTATTTGCTACTTGTAATTCTCGCATTCCTTTTCAATGACCCCTACTATTTGATTTCTTTTTTAATTTGCATTTCGGTTCTAATTGCCATGCAGGGCATTAGTCATGAATTTAAGAATGTAATCCAGTTTTTTATCCCCATGTCTATTCTAATAATTATTTTAAACCCCCTGGCATCCAAAGTGGGAACCACCCAAATATATATTATGGGAAGCTATTTCATTACCCTGGAGGCTTTGGTGTATGGAATTTTAATGAGTCTCTCCCTCCTAATCATATTACTGGTATTTGCTTCATATAATCGTTCAGTTTCTTATCAGGAGATGCTTTATCTTTTTTCAAAGAGATTCCCCCATATTTCCATGATAATAGTGATGGCCCTGCGATTTATTCCCCTTCTGAGTTACAGGTTAAGTGAGGTGAATAAGATCTTCAAATTCAACCAGAAACATGACCAACAACAAAATGGTGAATCCAGGATAGAGAGAATTAAAAAAACCGCTCAAATGTTGGCAGTTGTGGTTTCCTGGTCACTGGAAGAGTCCATGCTCACTGCAAAATCAATGAAAGCCCGAGGATATGGTATAAAAGAAAGAACAAGTTATTTATCCTATGAATTCAGGAAAATTGATTATTTATTGATTTTATTCATTATTATCACGACAGTTATCAGCCTTGCTGGCCTGGCGCATGGTTATGGAAGGATTGAAATTTATCCTACTTTGAACTTCAATGCTTCAGAAAACATTTTAAACTTATACTATTTATCATTTTTAATCTTATTAATGCCCCTTATCTATCTAGAACTCAGAGAAAAGTTGATATGGCACCATAAGGATTAAATCGTGCAGATTAACTTATAAATAGAGCAGATTAACTTATAAATAGAAAGATAAGGGGAGATTCTAAAAAATTATAAAGATAAAAAGTTGAGGAGAAAGATTTGATGAGCTTAATCAAATTTGAAGATTTCAGTTTCCGATATCCCCACCAAAAAAATGCCCTTTCCAACATAAATCTTGACATAAGGGAAGGAGAATTTATTTTATTCTGCGGACCATCAGGTTCGGGGAAAACAACACTATTAGCCAACATAAAAAATGAAATACGGCCTGTAGGTGATTGTGATGGTGTGATCTATTATGATGGGGAAAATATACGCACTATAGAAGATGAAAGATCTGCCTCTGAAATCGGTTTTTTATTTCAAAATCCTGAAGATCAATTTGTTTCAGATAATGTACTCCAGGAGATAGCCTTCTCCCTGGAAAATATGGGGTTACCCACCAATGAAATTCGTAACCGAGTAGCAGAGATGACTGCTTTTTTTGGTCTGGATAAATATCTTTATAAAAATGTTAATGAACTCTCCGGTGGTCAGAAACAACTGGTTAATCTATGTTCTCTACTGGTGTTAAAACCCAGGTTGCTTCTTTTAGATGAACCAACCTCACAACTGGATCCCATTGCGGCCTACGATTTTCTAACTATACTACGACGGTTGAATGAAGAGTTCTCCATCACCATAATGGCCACAGAACATAAAATAGACAACATGTTCCCCTTCATTGATAAAGCAGTATTCTTAGAGAAAGGATGCATAAAATACTCCAATGAACCCCGCATGATATGTCAGGAGGCATGGAACAATAAAATATTTAGGAATTACTTGCCCGCCGTAACCCGTATCAATTTCCTCCTGGAATCAAAGTATGATTATGTAAATGAACTGGAAATACCCCTTAACATACGTCAGGGGCGGGGAAATCTAAATCTTCTGAATGATGAACTGAAAAAATCCCACAGTTCCCTATCCTTAACCAAGGACAATGAGACTCATGATACAGAACAACTTGTTGAGAAAACTGAAAATGTAAACACCTTGATCACATGTGAGGATATCTGGTTTGGTTATGTGCAAGACCATATAGTTTTAAAGGGAATTCAGTTTGATATTAAAAAGGGGGAATTTCTAAGTATTATAGGGGGAAATGGAACTGGCAAAACCACCCTGTTACAGATATTAGCTGGACTTATGAAGCCCAAAAAAGGGAAGGTTACCTATAAAAAAGGTCTCAGTCTTGGTTATGTTCATCAGAACCCCATGATACACTTCCGCCAGGAGAATGTGAAAGAAGAGTTTGCAGAGTACCCCTCAGGATTAACTCCAGAACAATTAAACCAGAACAATGGAGGGTTGGGTAAATTGTTCAAATCTATTTTAGGATCCAAAGACCATTCTGATTCTAATATTTCACCTGCTGAATCTCCCCAATTTAAAGGTAACAGATTCGTGTCTGAAGAGGAAAAACAGGATCTTATCCATCTTTTCGGTCTTAATGATTTACTGGATAAACATCCTTATGATTGTAGCGGTGGTGAAAAACAAAAAATAGCCATTGTAAAGGCTTTATTAACCAAACCAGATGTTTTAATTTTGGATGAACCCACTAAGGGTATTGATCCAGTGTCCAAACTTCATTTCGCTGATTTGATGAAAAAACTGGAAAATGATGGTTTAACCATTATAATGACTACCCATGACATTGATTTTGCTGCAGAATACTCCCAGAGATGTATCTTACTCTTTGATGGTGGAATACAGGTTGATGATAAGCCTAAACCAGTTTTTTCCAATAACAATTTCTACACCACCTTTGTAAATCGGATGGTGAAAGATTACTTACCAGACTGTGTGACCCTGACTGATGTAAAAACTCAATGGCAGCTTTAAAGGTTATTCCGCCTATTTTTTTTAAATGGTACTATTTTGGTCCTATATATGCCATAAATCATCAGTACAACCAATAAAACTGATGATAACAGTTTCACTGAGTAAGGAACAAAACTGGTGTAAGCACTCAGATCAGTGATGGTAATACCCTGAATAAAATAGCTGCTAAATAAATTCAC
>Ga0334901_1000929_pt1 | contig 35120 bp, 18 predicted proteins | sample GraSluR3_MG_3_FD_207216 | JGI IMG/M metagenome (GOLD analysis project Ga0334901, IMG submission 207216) | Sludge microbial communities from methane-producing bioreactor in Wageningen University, Netherlands - Granular Sludge_15_08-R3 | ecosystem: Engineered > Bioreactor > Anaerobic >... | reverse complement strand
TGCCCGTCCCCTTGACGGTTAGCAGCGGCAGAAGGCCGGCGTCGAGGACCCGCTCGGCGGCCCGTTCGCTCAGCAGCACCTCGGCGCACGGCTTCAACCGGTATTCCCCCTCGTCGTCGTAGCCGAACACGGGCAAATCGTCGATGGTCATGGCGTGCTCGGGCCGCATCTTCCAGCCGCGGTCGCGAAACGCCTGACCCAGGAGCATGGCGCAGGCAAAGGAAGGGTTTCCCCAGAGAAAGTCCTCGTGCGCGCCGGGATCGGGCAACTCGTCGAAATCGAAGCTCTCGAGGGGGGACGTGCCGGGGCCGTAAGGCGCTCGCAGCAGGAACCGCGGCAGGACCAAGGCGAGATGGGGCGCCTGGGGCAAGGCGCGAATGCCTTTCCAGGTCTCGCTGACTTTGGGCGGCAGCTCGCTTCGCCAGTCGTCGGGATCGGGCGTGGCCGCCAGCGAGTCGCACCCGATCAGCCCCGGTTCGGCCCCGGCCACCAGCCCCGCGCCCGCTCGGGCCGCCACGATGGCCAGGCACCCGGCCAGCAGAAGATCGACCGCGGCCGCGTCGAACGTATAATTCGCGGCGATGGCCGACCAGCGATCGGCGCCGGGCGTGGCGACGGTCTGCTCGACCAGTAGCTTGTAGATCGCGCTCGACTCGATCTTTCCGGCGTCGCCCAGATCGGCCGCCAGCTCGTCGCGGCTGACGTCCAGCACGAACACCCTCAGCTTGGCACCGGTCGCCAGACGCCGCACCAGGAAGGCCAGTCCCCGCCAGGCCGATTCGAGGGCCTGGAACCGGGGATCGTGCAACACCGACCGCATCAACTGCCCCGCGACGGCATCCACGCACCGGATCAGATCGGCCCGTTCCGGGTCGGGCTTGGCCAGCCGGTAGGGCTCGACCGCGCGCCGCACCAGCTCGCTGAGCCCGGGCGGAAGCTGCGGCTCGCGGGCGGAAACCGGCGACGGCCCCGTTTGCTCGAGCACCTGATCGAGCAAGCCCGCGTCGGAACCCCCCGTCGGCGGCTCCGCGATCGGCGGCGGAGCGCTGGAAGCCGCGTCGGGCTCGGGTCTCTTCTCCAGAAGCCCCCACGCTCGCACCTCGGCGGCGGCCTTCTCGTAGGTGGCCGGGCTCTGGAGCTTCTCGCGCAACTGCTTGAGACGCTGAAACAGCGGCGTCGTCGCGAACAGGTGGTCGGGGTGAAAATCGTCGAGGCGGTGGAAGGCCAGCGACACCACGTGTCCCTCGTCGTCGCCGATGGCGGCGTCGCAGCGCACGCCCAGCCGGGCCATCACGTCGTCCAGATTGTCGCGGTCGACGGCGATCGGGCGCCGCCGCGCCAGGTTGGCGCCCACGTCACCGCCGACCGGGGCCCGCTGCCCCCGAAAATCGCCCAGGACCAGAATTCGGAACGGCTCTCGCTCTTCCCTTGCGATGTGCGGTGGCATGCTGTGGCCTTTGGGATGGGAGGTTGGGGTTCGTCAGCGCCTCGGGGGCGACTTTTCGGCGATGGGAAAAAGATCGTCCAGGTGCGGCGTCAAAGCATCCAACATGCTTCTCCTCTCGGCATCCGGCGCGAAGCGACCGGCCTCCCGATGCCACGTGCGGGCCCGTTGGCCGAGTCGCTGCCTCTCCGGGCCTTCGAGCTTCAATTCCATTTGCCCGACCAGGAGCATCTGAACCGCCTCGTATCGGGTCTTGAACGCCCAGGCCAGATCGTTGGTCCGCGTCAGGTCGATGGCGGCTTTCCAGTGCTGTTCGCCGAGGTCAAGGCACGTGCGCAAGCCCAGATCGGCCGGCGCCTGGGATTTGCGATGTTCGTCGAGAGCCACGGAGCCGTGATAGGCCGCCTGATAATGGGCGTTTCGCATGCCGTCGCGGTCCCAGGTGACGGCGACCCGAGAGGCCTGCTCGACGAGATCCACGAGTTCGCGAAATCGGTCCCAGTCCCAGCCCATCGCTTCGTCGCGGAGCAGCTCGCTGAGGATTTCCGTCTTCAGCAGGATGCGATTGAGATCCGACCACGTCGCGTCGGAAAAGCCATCGAGCATCTCGAGCGCGGCCTGGAGATCGCCTTGCGAACGGTCACGCTGCCACTTTCGGAAGCGAATCTGGGCCTCGATCTTCGACCGTTCCTTCCGGCCGTCCAAGCTCGCGTAGGCGGGCGCCTCGGACAGTTCCCGGGCTCGTTGCGACGCCACGTCGAGCAGCGCATCCGGCAGGAAATCGCCCTCCGCCGCCGCGGCCTCCCATCGCGTCAGAGGCGAGCTTGCCCAATACGACACGTAATAGACGCGGTTGGGAAGCGACTCGGCGTGCTTTCTGGCCGTCTCGAAATCCTGGTCGGCCAACTCGAATTCGCCCCGGGCCATCCGAACCTGCCCCGACCAGAGGTAGGTCTCGGCGTACTGGGGATCGGACCTCTTGGCGCGCTGCAGGTACTCGAGGGCCTGTTCGAGGACGGCACCTCGATCGGTGAACCCGTACGACCCGACCTTCGTCGGCTCGACGTGCGATAGAGCGACCGTGCGAAACAGGCAGCGTCCGACGCTCGAGAGGCCTCGGGCGCTGAGGCGGTCGATGCGGCTGGCGCTCTCGAAGGCCCGCAGCGCCTCGGCGTAGTTCTTCTCGACGTCGCGGTCGACGAAGCACGCGAGGTCTTCGTAGGCGTTTCCCGCCCCGAGGTGCGGATAGTCTTCTCGTCCTCCGCCGCGCTTCTGAGCCTCCCGCGCCAACGCGACGACGCGATTGAGGTCCTCGGCCTGGGACTCGAAGGTCGTATCGCGCGCCGTGTTGGCCCGGAGGACGCGAGCGTTCATCAGGTCGACCAGGTTCTGCCAGTAGTGCGGGTTCTCGTCGCCTCCCAGGATGGCGCTCTCGCCCATCGCGATCGACTCGTCGAGCAGCCGGGACAACTCGTCGTGCGAGGTCTGGGGCTCGGCTTCCCGGTAATACAGCGAACAGAGCAGCCCCTGGCAGGAGTAGCGCAGCCCCTCGGCGTTCTCGAGCGCGTCCAGCATGGTCAGCGCCTGCTCGGCATCCCGGCGCGCGGCCTTCCACCTGGCCGATCCGAGCTCGAGGCGGGCCGTGCCCCGCGCGATCAGGCTCTCGACCTGGCTGCGCAGCGCGCGCCGACTCGCGTCGCCGGAGAGCGCCGCGTACAAGTCGACGGCCCCGGTCGCCAGTTTCTCGACCTCGTCGGCGACCGGGAAGGGCCAATTGCCGTAGCGCTGGTCCCACAGGTAGCAGGCCGACGCCGCGAACAGCTCGTGAAGAACGGTTCGCGGCACGCCCGGCTCCGCCTGCTCGGCAAGGGCGGCCGCCCGGACGAGCACCGGTCGGAGCAGTTGTTCGTCGAAGAGGGCCCCCTGTTGGTTGGCATCGAGCGTTAGCCCCGACTTCTTGTCGCGCAACAGTCCGACAAGACGCGAGCATGCCTCGATGCCGAACTGCTGTTCCGCCGGCGCCAGCGCCGTCTGCGACGGATGGTTGGCGAAGCTCCGCACGCACGCCGCGAGGAGCGCCACATCGCCGCCCTCGGCGCGGGTCACCCGATCGCGAACCCGCAGCGCCGACGACCAGGCCAGATCGTATTGCGGGGTGGTGCCGTGGCACGCCGCCGTCGCAAGGCTCGCGTGAAACCTCGCCTCGAGAGCGGGATCGTCCGGCGGGAGCGAGTCGGCCAGCGGGGCGAGCACCGACAGGAATCGGTCGGCAACCTGCGGGGAGGAATAAGGGGCCTCGAGCGGCGATGGAACGGGCTTCGCCAGCTCGTCGGCGGCTGCCACGGCCGCTTCGACGATCTTCTGCTTGCGGGCCTGCCGCTCGATGAAGCCGCGGTCCTTGGCGTCGGCAGCCCAAAGCGCAGCCAGGTCGTCGACCACGGTATCCCATCCCGACCCGACTCCGCGGTAAACCACCGCCCGAACGTAATTCCGATAGGCCGACTCGACATCGCGGGGCAAGAGGTCGGCGGCGGCGGCCGGATCGTTCTTGAGCACGGTGAGCAGTTCGGCCCGCCACAGATTCACCAGGCTGCTGTCAAAGTCGCCCCGGCGCACAATGCTCCAGTCGGCTTCGAGTTGCTCGGCCTCCGCTTGACTCGGGGGGGCGTCTTCGGCGATTCGCAGGCCGATCCGCGCCTCCCAGGCTCGCCCCAGGGCGGTGGCGACGTCGCGCCCGAAGGGCCCCGCTCGGGGGGGTAGCGCGCGGAGAATCGCGATGGCCAACTCCCAATCGGCCGCCCGGGCCCCGTGCGACCTCTCGCCGATGGTGGCCAGCGCCAAGGCGAGGTCTCGGGCATCGTTGGGCTTGGGCCAACCGGGGGCCTCAGCGAGGTGCGTCGCGACCCGCTTGAGGACGCCGAGCATGTCGTCGCCCTCCGATTCCGGATCGCGGCACTCCACAACGGCCCGCAATCGGTCGAGATCGCGTTCGAACTCGCCGACCCGCTCGCCCAGTACCGAGCAAGCTTCCCGTGCCTGCTCGAAATCCCCGGCCTCGATGGCGCGTCGCGCCAGCTTCATCGCCTCGTCGGCGATCCGCGTGCGCCCTTCCTCCACCGCTCGGCGCTCGGCGGGCGTCGGCGCCCACGTGGCCCCGGCGCCGGGCTCGGCGCCCGAAACAGGCAAACCCTCGAACAGCTTGGCAAGGGCTTGCAGATCCTCGAGCGAAACCTGCGAAGCCTCGCTCGACATGCCACACTTCGCAATGAACCAAAGAATCGAGCAGAGCTCGGCCTGATCGCGCGTCAACTTCGCTCGTTGCTTCGCAAGACCGTCGAGTTCATCGATCGCCTTGCCATATTCTCGCGAAACGACCAGGTCTCGCGTTCGCTGCAAGGCCGCGTCGAGGTCGGACGGAGGTTGTTCGAAGATCCTTGCCTTGAAGCGATCGGCCTCGGCGAACCCGGGGAACCTGGCCAGAAGCTCGTCGCAGCGCCGGTCGACCGCTTCGAGGGCTTTTCGGTTCGGCGAATCCGCCGACGTGGCGGCCCGGTGGTCGGCGACCACGTCGGCGAGCCACTTCTGCCGCACTTCGGCCGAAAGCTCGTCGCGTTGGTCGCGCAGCTCGGGGCGATCCAGCTCGCCCGCCGCCTCGGCGAACGCCTTCTGCTCGACGAGGCGGCGAACGTTCGCCGCGGTGACGCGACCTCGACACGCTGCAAGCCACTCGCTCTCGGCCGACGTCAGGCTCCAATCGCCGACCCCCGCCAGCGGCAATTCCCGCGGGTCGAACTGATCGCGCAACCCGACGAGATCCCCAAGCTGGTCCGCCGGCAGAGGAGCCGACTCGGGCGTCAACGAACACCGGGCGCCGAACTGCAAGGCGATTTGCAGCTTGGCCTGATCGGCGGGCAATCCTTCGAGCCCCGCCAGCTCCTCCAGGGTCCGATCGTACCGGCCCCGTTGCGCCGAAGCCCGCGCTCGAAGCAGCATTGCGTCGGGCTGGCCGGAGAAATGCCGGAGCAACTGTTCGCACCCTTCGTGCAGCTCGCCCGATTCGCCTCGCCTCCACGCTTCCCACAGGTGCTCGCGCCAGCGCGACAGAATCGTCTGCAAATGGTCCTCGAGCGAGATGGTGCTCGCCTCGCGGATCGTCTGGACCGCGAGCGGAAAATCCTTGGCGTCCAAATGCTGGTAGGCCAAGCGAACGAGCTCGTTGTTGACCACGTCGTCGAGCACCTTGCGGGCACGGCCCATCCACCGGTCGTTGCCGGTTTCGTCCAGGATCCAGAAATCGTCGCCCGCCATCCGGCCCTTGGCCGCCTCGTACTCGTGCAGGTCTTCTTCGGCGCGTTTTGCCTCCGCCGTCGACGACGAGCCCCTGAGGATCTGCGACGCGAACCGAAGCGCTCGATGCACGCCGTGGCGGCCGTCGGGCGCCGCGTCGGCCGGCCGGATCGGTTCCAGAACCGAGTAGGCCTGCTCGGGGAGGTCGCGTCGCATGAGGCTCCACGCCTGGAGGAGTCGTGCGTCGAGGACCTTTTCCTCGGGCTCGTCGGCATAGCACTGCAGCAACTGGGCGGCCTGCTCGTGCGTCGCGACGTATCCCACGACGTCGGAGGCCGACTCCCACGTGTCGCGAATGTGTCTCGTCCAGAAGTCCAGGACCGTCTCCCGCAAGGCGGGGACCTGGCGATCCAGGTTCTCGTTCTGGTATTTGGGGTTGCCGGCGGCGGAATCCAACTCGGCCACGGCCTCCTGGAACCTGCCCTGGCCGACGAGGCGGAGAACTTCCTCGGTAAGCGGAGCAGACCCGGTGGGCAGCAGGAGATAGACGACCGCACCGGTCAGGACCGCCAACGCGCCCAGCCAGAAGGCCGTCTTGAGCGACTTCTTCCGCGGCCGCGTCGCCGGCGGAAGCGGCGCGGCTTGGGCTCGCCTGCTCGGCGGCTGCGCGCCGTCGGGAAGCGGCGCTTCGATTGTCGGGGCCGTGCTGCCCGGCGAGGTCGACGACTGCTTCCGTTTGCGTCGCTCGGGCGAAGCCACAGGCGGAGCAATCCGCGGCCCCGGTTCCCGCCCTCGCAGCGCCGCCACCATCTCCACGCAGGATGCGTAGCGGCGCTCGGCCTCGGGGTGCAGGGCCCGGGCAAGCACCTCGCGCTCGCCCGGGGCGAGCCCCTCGAGCACGTGCTCGCCCGCGCGGGCCTGATCCATCACCTCGACCAGCGAAGCGCTGTCGCCCCCGCGATAAGGGAGTTTTCCGAGGCGGAGTCGGGCATAGGTTACCGCCAACGCATACTGGTCGGATCGCGGCGTGGCCTTCCAGCCCGCGAACAGCTCGGGCGCCATGTATCCGATCGTGCCGCTGAGCGTCGCCGTTTTCGATTCGTGCAGGTTCTCGATTGCCCTGGCCAGGCCAAAGTCGCAAACCTGGCCGACGCCCCCCACAATCAGGATGTTATGGGGCTTCACGTCGCGGTGAACGACCGACACGGGGCCGTGCCCGAGGTCGTGAATCGGCCGATGCAGGTAGTCAAGTCCCTCGGCCGCATGCTCGATGTAGCGCAACAACTCGTCGTAGGGAATGCCCTCCGATCCCGAATTGCGGCATTCCTCGAGCCGGTCCTCCAGCGACATATCGCCCAGGGCCATCGCAATGACCAGCCGGTCGGGCATCGGCGGAGGCTCGTCCCAGCAAATCGTCCCGTTGTCGTCGACCTGGGGCTGCTGCACGGCCGTGGTCGAGCCAAGGACCGATTCGTCCAATTCGTGGCCGTCGCGGTCGACGATCCAACACGCATGGATGGGCGTAAGGTAGGGATTCTTCAGCTTCTTGACCTTCTGGATGGCCGAGAACTCTTTTCCCCCCTCGCCACGGGTGAGGTCGATGATCTTGACGGCGACCTCGATGCCGCCGGGCGCCTCGGCCTTCCAGACCTCGCCGAATTGGCCGCTGCCGAGGTACTCAATGAGCCGGTAGCCAGCTTCTTGAACGGGTCGGTCGCCGAGCTTGTACCTCAACCGGGGAGCAGCCATTCGCGATGGTCTCGCAATTCACGCCAACCCGAAAGCACGATCAAGCCAACGCGTGCTTTTTCTCGCTTCCCACGCTCCAGGGAGTTCGTCCGAACTGGCATCCCAGGTTCATCCTACAAGGCGGCCCCCTCGCGATTCAAGTACCACCCAGGGGGTAGTCACCTCGACGCAAACTGTGGAACCGGCCCAAAGTCTCGGCTTGACCTGGGTCGAATCCAGGCCTATGATCCTGCCCCTCAAGAACCGAAGGCAACGTCGGTTGGAAACGGCGGTTGTTTGGCGCCGGCTGCCCAGTCTGCCTGGTTCGACCCGGCGGGCAGTCTCCGTTCGGAGGGAGGTCGAAAGGAGCGGGGGATGAGCGTGGTCTTGTTGGACGTGGAAATCCTGCGTAAGGCCCCCTGCGGCCTCGCCGAGGTGTGCCAGCGACTCGGGCGGGCCCTGCTCGAACAGGCCGAACCCGACATCGGACTGATGTTCTTGGTGCACCCCCAATATCGGCACTATCTGGGCGCGCCCTGCGTGTCGACCCTTCGCCCCCGACGCTGGCTCAAGAGGAAGTACCTCCGAGCCATTGGGCCCCTCGTGTCGCGATGGGCGCCGTTCCCCCCTTATTCGCTGTGGCATGCCACGAACCAGAACTGCCGATACCTGCCGCTTCGCAACGACGTGCCGGTCGTCCTGACGCTCCACGATCTCAACTTCCTCTACGCCGGCAAATCGAGCCAGCGGATCGCCCGAGAGACGCGGCGCCTGCAGGAACGAGTCGACCGAGCCACGGCCATTGCGACGGGCTCCCATTTTGCCGCCCGGGAGATCGCCCAACATCTCGACTTGAAGGGCAAGCCCGTGCACGTCATCTACCACGGGCGCCCGCCCGCCGCGACCGAACCCGACGAGGCACCCGATTTGCCCCTTCGCCGGCCGTTCTTGTTCTCGATTGGCCAGTTCCGATCGACGAAGAACTTTCACGTCCTGGTCGAGTTGATGCACCATCTGCCCGACCGTCAACTGGTTCTCGCTGGCGACAGCAGCTCCGACTACGGTGGCAAGGTCCGCTCCGAAATCGAACGCCGAGGGCTCCACGATCGCGTCTTCCTGCCCGGCGAGATCTCCGACGCCAACCGCCAGTGGTTGTACCGGCACTGCGAGGCCTTCGTGTTTCCCTCCGGGGCCGAAGGGTTCGGGTTGCCCGTGCTCGAGGCCATGGACATGGGGCGTCCCGTGTTTCTGAATCGAGCCACGAGCCTGCCCGAAGTGGGCGGATCGCTGGCCTTCTACTGGGACAGCCTTCGCCCGGACGACATGGCCCGCGCCTTCCGCGACGGGATGGCGTCGTTCCATCGCGATCCCGACTACGGCGCCAAGCTGCGACGGCACGCTGAATCGTTCAGTTGGAGCAAGGCGGCGCGCCAGTACCTCGATCTGTACCGCCGGGTGCTCGCCGAATCGGGGAGGGGGCATCGGCGGAAAGCCGCCTGACGCCCCCAGGCGTGACCCGCGCGCCGCACCGGGGTATGATCGATCAGGCTGCTGCTGATGACCTCGACGGGGAGAACGTTGCGCATGGCCGTCGCGCCGACCGAGAACGAAGCACGCGTGCTGCTTCGCGGGGTATCCTGGGCAACCGATGAGACAATCCTCGTCGATGTCGATGCTCCGGGCGCCCGACTCATTTACGATCGGGGGGACCTGGAGATCATGTCGTTTCGGGCCCGGGTGCGCGAATGGCGGCCCGAGGCCGGCGGCCCCTCCGAAACCGCGGGGCCGGTCTAACCGGCCCGCACGACCTTCACGTAGACCAGCTTCCCGTCGCCCGGGGCGTAGAAGTCGGGCAGGGTCGCCTCGAGGCGATAGCCGTGGTTCTCGTAGAAGGCCCGCGTGGGCGCGTACTGGTCGCGGCTGGAGGTCTCGACGTAGATGCGGCTTCCGCCGGCCGCGGCAATGCGCCGTTCGACGTCGTCGAGGATCGCGCGCCCCAGCCCGCGCCGCTGGAACGTGCGGTGGACGGCAATCCAGAACAGGTCGTAGCTGTCGCGCGTGCCGGCGATGGGGCCGTAGCAGGCGTAGCCGGCGGTCGCCTCGCCAATCGCGCAGAAGACGAAATGATATCCGCTGGCCGGGCCCCGCTCGAGGCGCTCTTCGACCAGCTCGCGCGCCACTGCCCGTTCGGCCCGGTTGAAGAAACCCGTCGAAGCGACGATCTCGTCGACCCGGCCAAGGTCGCCGGTTTCGACGTCATATCGAAAGCGGATCGTCGGGGAATCCGCCGAATCGGCCGAGAGCAGTTGTTCGCTCATCGCGACCGGGCTCCTTCGACGAGGCCCTGGAAGAAACACCGGGCGTTGATGCCCAGGGTGCGCGTGCGGTATCCCCCTTCCTGGACGACCAGGGTGGGCAGATCCAACGCGCCGATCATGCGCCCGTTGGCCTCGAAGTCCTTGGCCGCGAGGCTCCAGGTGCCCGTCGGGTCGGACTTCGCCGTGTCGAGTCCCAGGGCCACGATGAGCACGGTGGGGCGAAACTGGGCGACGATCCGCAGGGCCCGTTCGAGCGTCTTGCGGTACGCGGAGCCGTCGACCTTTTCGGGCAGAGGAAAGTTGTGGTTGAATCCCTCGCCGGCGCCGGTGCCGCGCTCGTCCTTGAAGCCCGAGAAGTAGGGGTACGCGAAGTTGGGATGCCCGTGGATCGAGACGGTCAGCACCTCGTCGCGGTGGTAGAAGACGTCCTGCTGCCCGTTGCCGTGGTGATAGTCGACGTCGAGCACGGCGATGCGTCCGAGCCGGCAGAGGTACTGGGCGGCCACGGCCGCGTTGTTGAAGTAGCAGAATCCGCCGAAGGCCCGGCGTTCGGCGTGGTGGCCGGGAGGCCGAACCAAAGCGTAGGCCACGTGGTGGCCCGCGACGATCGCGTCGGCGGCCGTCAGCGCGCAGTCGACGGCGCGCTGGGCGGCCAGATAGGCGTTCGAGTTCAGCGGCGTGAAGGTATCGATGCAGTAATAGCCCGCCCTCACCGAGAGTTCCTTGGGCGGCCGCGCCCCGTTGCGGATCGGGAACACGTAAGGGTAGAGCGATTTGCCCGCCGGCACGCCGGCACAGGCGCGGCGAAGGTACTCGACGAAATCGCCGTCGTGCACCGCCTTGACGTGCTTTTCGGGATAGGATCGCGGCGGCTCGCGCCGAAACAGGCCCGTCGGGTCGATGGCCGAGAGGATCGCCTTGATCCGCACCGGCGCCTCGACGTATCCCCGGTCGCGCACGTGGTGGATGTCGTGCTTCTCGTTGATCACCAGGGGAATCGGGTCGACCAGATCGGCGGCGACCGGCTCCCTCGGCTTGGGCTGGCGCACGTATCGCGGCTCGCGCAGGCGCACCGGATCGTCGCGAAACGACGCGACCACCGCGTTGACGTATTCGGGCGAGCAGAGGTGCCCGTACTTGCGCTCCAGGATCGCGCGAACCGCGTTCCGGGCGAACTCCGGTCGCAGCGGTTGGCCCCGATCGAGATCGTCGTACATCAGAAAGGGCAGGCAGCGGTCGTCGGGATGGACGGGCGTCTGGTAGGCCGTGCCCACGACGGGGCGCACGCCGAAGTGCTCGTAAAAGCGCAATCGGGCCGCGTTCTCCGCCAGTAACGCGGCGTCGCACTGACCGGGCTCGTCGGGCAGGCACTCGAAGAACAGGCCCTTCGCGCCCAGGGCCCGGGCCTCGGCTCGAACCCGCTGGTACAGCGAGCCGCCGATTCCCCGGCTGGTCCAGCCCCGGGCCGAGGCCAGAAAATCGAGGTAACAGAAACCGAGCACGGGCTCGTGCATCACCAGGGCGAAACCGAGCACGCGGCTGCGGCCGTTGTCGGCGACCGAGAGAATCGTGCGGAACCGCTGCTTGAAGGGATTGCGCAGCTTTTCGGCAAGCTGCGCGATTTCCTCGGGCCGCACCGCCGTGAAATGACTCGCCAGGATCTCCTGCACCTGGCGGATCGCGTCCTGGTTGACCGGCAAAACGTCGTCGTGAATGCGGCGGATGCGGAACAACGATTCAGCCTCGCGCGATCAGGGGGGTTCGTGGTTGGAGGTCGGTGCTGAGTGCGGGGACGCAGCATCCGCGAAGTCCAGGGGTTTTGAGCCCTGCGCCGGGGCGGAGATCGCCGCCTCGAGGATCCGCTCCACCGCCTCGGAAAACGAAATCACGGCCCGCTGCAATGCGGCGGCAAACCCCGCGTCGGGCGAGAGGCAGGGGTTGGCGTTGATCTCCAGAATCCAGGGCCTGCCCCCGCCGTCGACCCGAAAGTCGACCCGGGCGTATCCGCGCAGCCCGAACAGGCGCCAGCAGCAGCGGGCAAGGTTGCCCAACTCGGCCAGCAAGGCCCGATCGCTCGGCGGGAAGTCGAACCGCCGCGGCGTGTTGTCGTACTCGAACGACTCGGCCTCCCACTTGGCGCGGTGATCGACGATGCGGGGCATCGCGGGCGGAAAGGCCGAGAAGTCGATTTCGGCGGGCGGCAGAACCTGGGGGCCGGCCGCGCCCTCGAGCAGCGACAGGTTGAACTCGCGGCCCTCGACGTACCGCTCGGCGAACAAGACCGTGCCCAGTCGTCGCTGCTCGACGGCCAGCCGGCCTTGCAGGGCGCCGAGCCCTTCGGCCCGAACCACCGAAGCCGACGTCATGCCGAACGAGGCGTGTTCGTACACGGGCTTGAGGATGCAGGCGTCGCGCGGCCCAGATGAGGGCCTCGTTTCCGAGGCGGGCGACCCCGATCGGGCGTCGCCGGCCTCGATCCAGTCGGGGGTCGGCAATCCGGCGGCCCGCATGCGGCGCTTGGCCGCCAGCTTGCTGCCCAGCGGAAAGAGGGCCTCGGTGGGAGAGCCCGTATACCGATACCCCAGCCCGTCGAGCAGGCCCGTGGCCAGGTAGCTGAGCCGGTCGCTTCCGCCGAGCGACTCGACCAGGTTGAACACGACGTCGGGGGCGACGCGTTCGAGGTCGTCGCGCACCCGGCTCAGATCGAGCGACGCCGCGACTCGGACCGGCGCGTGCCCCAACTCGGCCAGGGCGCGGGCAACGGCGTCGGCCTGCACGAGCACGTCTTGCTCGGGCGCGGGCGCGTCGGGCGACACCGCGTTATGAAGCAGGGCCACGCGCATGGACGGCGTCTCCTGGAAAGACTCCCACGCACGGCCGATGCGAAACCCGCGCCCGAGCGGAATCGACGATGGCGCGGATCAACTCGACATAGGGCATGCCCAACGCCGTGGCCAGCATGGGCAGATCGGAGTGCTCGGGATGCAGCCCGGCCAGCGGATTGACCTCGAGAAACTGGGGAGTCGCCTCGGCATCGGATCGCAGATCGACGCGACCCGCGTCGCGGCATCCCAGCGCGCGCCAGGCCGCCAGGGCCGTCGCCTCGGCCCGGCGGACCTCGCGGTCGTCGCCGGCCGACACGAGCCGGTACTCGACCAGCTCCTCGCATCGCTCCTTGTTGACGTAGGAATAGGCGTTCGGCTCGGCCCCCTCGCGCAGGACGATTTCGAGCGTGCCCAGCACGCGCGCCTCGCGACCGGTGCCCAAGATGCCCACGGTGAGTTCGCGGCCGGGGAGAAACGTCTCGAGAAGCACCCCCTGGGGAAACCTCGCCAGCAGGTCCTCGCACACGGGCGCCAGGGCGTCGTCGCGGTCGATCTTCGAGGCGGGCGAGACCCCCTTGCCCGTGCCCTCGGCCAGAGGTTTGGCGAACACGGGATAATCGAGTTCCGCGCTCGCCAGGTCCTCGAGCCTGCGGATCACGGCGAACTCGGGGGTCGGCAATCCGGCGTTTCGCACGACGAGCTTGGTGAGCCCCTTGTCGAGGGTCACCGCCGTGACCAGGGGGTCGGAGAAGGTGTAGGGGATGTCGTAGGCGTCGAGAATGGCCGGGACCTGGGCTTCGCGCGCGGCGCCGAACAAGCCTTCGGTGATGTTGAAGACCAGGTCCCATCGCTCCCCGGCGGCAAGCCGCTCCACGAGCCGCCAGGCATTGCCGATCCGGTCGGGGCGATGGCCCAGGTCGCGCAAGGCCCTTTCGAGCGATTCGATCGTGTCGTCGCGATCGAACTCGGCCGTTTGTTCCTCGCTGTACCCGAGCGCCAGGTAGTCGGTGCGCAGGTCGTAGGTCAACCCGATGTGCATAGCAGGCGTCGCTCCAGGCGAATCTCGCGGTAGAGTTGGTGGTGCCACGGCCGGGCCTGCTCGAGGCTCATGCCGAGTGCCTCGATCAGGCCCTCACCGGGAAGGAGAAGCTCGACGGGACATCGGGCGTCGAGCCCCTCGCGAAATCCGCTCTCGTTGTAGAGGTAAGGGTAAAGCCGGCACACGAGGGGACGGACCTCCAGGGGCAGGGTGCAGCCGTGCGGCCCCAGGAAGATGCAGTTGCCTCCCGGCTCGCGCCGGAGCACGCGGCGGCGCCCGTCGGGTCCGAACACGTATTCGCGCCACGCCGGGTCGTCGCCCTGATCGAGGTAGTCGGCATTGGCGGGGGCCTCGTCGAGGTAGAAGTCGTCGCGGCCGACGCGCACGGCAATCCGCTCGACGTCGCCCGGGGTGACGTAGATCTCGCTCGTTTGGCAGCAGGTTGTTCGGTGGCGCGCACAGCGTGCGCACAATGGCTCCGGGTCGGGCAAGTTCTGCCTCCTTCGTTCCGTCGTTGCAGGCCTAAGGGGTGGGATCGGGATAACGGAACGTCTTTCCCCGGTAGTTTCGCAGCACCAGGTCGTCGCCGTCGCGCCCGACCACGTAGTCCGGCTGCAGGGGAATCTTGCCGCCGCCGCCGGGCGCGTCGATCACGAAGGTGGGCACGGCGTAACCGGTGGTGTGGCCGCGCAACCCCTCGATCATTTCGAGCCCCCGGGCGACCGGCGTCCGGAAGTGGGACGATCCGGTGATCGGGTCGCACTGGTAGAGGTAGTAGGGCCGCACCCGCATCATGAGCAGCTTGTGGTAGAGCCGCCTGAGCGTCTCGACCTCGTCGTTGACCCCGCGAAGCAGGACGGTCTGCGAGCCGAGCGGGATGCCCGCGTCGGCCAGACGCGTGCAGGCGCGGTGGGTCTCGGGCGTGCACTCGTCGGGATGGGTGAAGTGGAGGCTCATCCAGAGCGGGTGGTAGCGGCGGAGCATCCGGCACAAGGCGGGCGTGATGCGCTGCGGCAGCACGGCCGGCACCTTGGTGCCCACGCGGATCATCTCGACGTGCGGGATCTTGCGCAGGCGGCTGAGGATCCATTCGAGGCGATCGTCGCTGAGCGTCAGAGGATCGCCGCCCGACATGAGCACGTCGCGCACGGCCGGGTTGCGCCGGATGTAGTCGACGGCGGCCGACAGGCGCGTCTCGTCGACGCCCAGGGTTCCGTCGCCCACGGCGCGCGACCGCGTGCAATAGCGGCAGTAGGTCGAGCAGAAGCCGCTGACCAACAGCAGCACGCGGTCGGGATACCGGTGAACCAGCCCGGGCACGGGGCTGTCGTGCTCTTCGCCCAGGGGATCGTCGGCCTCGCCCGGCTGCTTGATCCACTCGGCGCAGGAGGGGATCACCGTCCGGCGAAGGGGCTGGTCGGAACGGTCGGGCGCGATCAGGCTCATGTAGTAGGGGGTGACGGCCAGGGGCAGCATCGTGCCGGCCCGGATCAACGACTCCCGCTCCTCGCGGGTCAACGACAGCATCGGCTCAACCTGCGCCAGCGTGCGAATGCGATTGCGCAGTTGCCACCGCCAGTCGTTCCAATCGCGATCGGGCACGTCGCGATAGAAGGCCCGGCGGAATGCCCGCGTCCCCTTGCCGCGGCGCCGAGCCGGCGCCGCCGACCAACAAAGCGTCACGGCATCGAAGGGATCGGGAGCGAGAGGCCCGGAGGGGAGGGGGAGAGTGCCGACGTTTGCCCCGGGAGGCTCTTCGTCGGCCGAGAGGCTGAGCGATGGTCCGTCAGCAGGGTCAGCACTCGTCATATCGGACTCCCTATCGCTGTCGCTCGGCGAAGACGGCCAAGCCGTCGATCCCGATCCAGCCAGACGGGTCGACAGGCCCGCCGTCCCGAGACGACGGTCCAGAGGACGAGACCGCCCCACCGCGAAGCCGATCCGAACGCCCGAGCGCCGCGCCCGTACCCGGTCAGGGAAGGATGCGTTGGCTGGAGGGTAACCCGGAACACGGCCTGCCTCGAACACTGGGGACGATCCCATGACATAATACGGATACCGCAATGGGTCAAAAAGTCAATGGCATTTTGTCCGATTTGCCGCCCGGCCCGCGCGTTGCCGTCGCCCTTGGCGCGAAGCCTCGCCGCACGGGGCGCCGGTTCTGCATATTGCGTTCCAAACGGCGACGGGCGTCAGTCTCTCGCGCAATCGGTCGCATCAAGCACCTTGGGCCTCGACATGGCTGGACTGTTCGAGACGAGGATTCCGATCTTTCACCGCCGACGGACGCAACGGCGACGACTCGGCCACGGCGACCTCGCGCTCGACCGCCACCATCGGCGCGTGCGGCGCCGGCCCGTCGCCTTGCGAATCCAGGCCGGCGAGCACGGGACGCTCGATCGAGCCGACCGTCGGCTGCAAGGCCACGGCCCGGGTGGCGACGGGCACGCGGCGCGCGACCACGCGCGGCATGCGCACCAGCAGGCCCAGCGCGGCAAACCGGGCGAGCATCGAAGCCACGAACACGGCGCCGTACGCCAGGCGGGTCGAGGCGAAGGCCGTCAGCAGCATGCCTCCCAACAGCGATCCGCAAAGCACGGCGGCCGCGTTGGCCACGTTGTACGCCGTGAGGATGACCACGCGCTTCTGGCGGGGAATCGTATCGAGAAACAACAGCAGCATGGCCAGTTCGTAGGCCGCCCACGCCCCGCCCGAGATCACTTGAAGAACCAGCAGGTAGACGAAGTGGTCGCTCGCCAGCCACAGGGCCGGAACCGGGGCGATAATCAGCCCACTGGCCCAGAGCACCCGCCGGGCTCCCCACTGTTGCGCTGCCCGCCCCAGCACCGGCAGAAACACGATTTTCGCCACGTAGGCCGCGCAAATCAACGCCACGTAACTCACGTAGGAAAGCCCCAGGTGGACGAACATGTACGCCGTGAAGTACGGTCCCGCGACCCAGACGGCCAACTGGGTGCTCAGCAGAAACAGCAGGAGGCGCCCGTCGGCGTCGTGCCGTACGGACGAGACGATCCGGCCGGGAGTGATCGGCTCGAGAGGCGGGCCCGGTGGCAGAGGCTCTCGCTGCCGGCCCAGGTAGTGCGCCGAGACGAGCCGGGCCGTCCCCGCGATCACGAACAGCAGGGCGAAGGCGTTCAAGGGCTGCCCCAACCGGGTTCCCGCTTGAAGCAACAACCCTCCCAGCACGAAACCGGCCAGAAGCCCGACCTGGCTCACGCGGGTTCGCCGGGCGAAGAATCGCGCCCGAAGCCCCTGCGGCACGAGGGTCTCAACCCAAGCGTTCCACGCCGGCGCGGTCCCCAGGGCGGCCGCCCAATAGACCGAGGCCACCGTAAACACCAGAAGCACCGACATGCGGCCCGTCAACGCGGCCACGGCCAGCGGCACGAACGACGCCGCCTGCACGGCCGCGCATACGAGCACCCAGCGCCGGTACGAGCGAAGCCTTCGGACCGCAAGGGGCGTCACCAGTTGCAGCAGCGCTCCCCAAAGCATCGGCACGGTCGCCACCAGGCCGGAAGCCAACTGGTTGGCGGTCAGCGCGAGCACAAAGGCGGGCAGATACGTCTCGCCGACTCCCACCATCACGCTCCATGCCGCTCCGTCGGCACAAATCGCGCGAAGATCCTTTCGCATATCGCTCAATTTCGAGGCTCGCTTTCCGTGTCAAGAACGGCTTCATGAGAATACGCGCCAGGGTGGAAGTGCGCACCGGGACATTCGGGTCAGGGGAAGCAAAGTACATGCCAAACCGTGGGACGATTTCATCGCGCCGCGCGGCCGCCAGATTTTGCGGCAACTCGCCCCGTCGCGCCCCGCAGACGAGAACGACGTTTGACCAGGATGGCCAGAAAGTGGCCACGGCCCACCGGTGCTCCTCGTTGGAGTTCAGCCTTCAGGCGGCCCAAAGACGATTCGAGTTCGACCTTCCGACCGCCCGATGACAAGCTGAAGCTTGGACTCCAACGGGCGCGAACAGCGACGACGGTCGCGCCGGTTTCCTGTGCGTCGCGGACGGGGAGACCGATCTCATTCTGTTTCCTTCCGGCGTCTTCCTGCCCGCGACGTCATCATTTGGCACGAGAGTTGATCCCATCCGAGCCGTCCTCATCGTGCTTGGAAGGCGAGCGTGCCGCGATCCGTGGCGAAGTTCGAGCCCTCGCGGCGGCCCAGGGCGGTGGTGCGCAAGCCGCTTCGGGTCGCCATCTGCCGCGACCGGCAGGCAGCCGGTCATCGGGGAGGTGTTGGGATGGGTGGTTTCTGTTATCCTGAGAGGAACGATTTGCCGGATCTCGGCATGGCCGGGAGCGGCGACTCGTGCGCCCCGCGGGAGAATCCAGGCCACCCGGAAGAGCTGGGAGACGTGAAGCTCGCCGAGTTTTCCCTTGAGCACAATCGCGACGTGACCTTGGCGGGTCAGCGTGCCCGGCTGCTCGGCTCGTTGGCCGGCCTGCCGAACAAGCGGACCACCGGCCTGGGCAAGGCCGTCAGCGAGGTGACTCGGCGCGTTCTGTCGCACGGCCGGGGAGAAATCGAGTTCCACGTTTCGGCCGAAGGCGACCGGTCTTTCGTCGCGGTGGTCGTTCGCGCCCAGCCGATGCCGCGGGAACCGAGGTTGCCCGGCTCGGCGCCGGAGACGAGCGCATTGCCCCCGGACGACCCCGCCTGGGTCCAGGCGAAATCGTGGGTCGATCGGTTTTCCGTGGTGGGCCGCGCGGACGGGGCCACGGTCGTTCGACTGGGGCAGGAGGTGCCCTCCTCGGTCCCGTTGGACGAGGACATCCTCGCCGACTGGGGCATCGTCTTGGCCAGCCGGTCGACCCAGCAGGCCCTGGTGGCCAGCTTTCAGCGCGTCCTCGAGCTGAATCGGCAACTGAGCGTGGCCCACCGCCAAGGGCTGCATCTTCAGGAAGAGCTGCAATCGCTCAAGTCGGCCGACGAACAGCAGTCGCTGCTTTCGCTGGTGGCCAGCAAGACCGACAGCGCGGTGGTCATCCTCGACCGCCAAGGGCTGGTCGAGTGGGTCAACGACGGGTTCGTTCGCATGACCGGATACGCGCTGGGCGAAGTGGTCGGGCGGCGGTCGAGAGACGTGCTCCATGGCCCCCTGACCGACCCGGTCACCGTTCGGGAGCTCGACGAGGCGATCCGCAACGGGCACGGGTTGACCTGGGAAATCCTCCACTACCGTAAGGACGGCAAGCGCTATTGGGCCTCGGGCAGCATCTCCCCGGTGCTCGACGAGAACCAGCGTCTGACGCACACGATCGCCATCTTCACCGACGTGACCCGGCGCCGCCAGGCCCAGGAGGCCCTCGAACAGGCCAAGGAGGCCGCCGAGGCGGCCAGCCGCGCCAAGAGCGAGTTCCTGGCCAACATGAGCCACGAGATCCGCACGCCGATGAACGCCATCATCGGCATGACCGAGCTGACCCTTTGCACCGAGCTGTCGCCCGATCAACGCCAGTATCTCGGCACGGTCAAGGAATCGGCCGAGTCGCTCCTGCGGCTATTGAACGATATTCTCGACCTCTCGAAGATCGAGGCGGGGCGCATGGAGATCGAGGCGGTCGCGTTCAGCCTGACCGATCTGCTCGGCGAGACCATGAAGGCGCTGGCCGTGCGCGCCGCCCAGAAGGGCCTCGAGCTGGCCTGGCACGTTCCGCCCGCCGTGCCCCAACACCTCGTTGGCGACCCCGTCCGGCTCCGCCAGGTGCTGATCAACCTGGTGGGCAACGCCATCAAGTTCACCCAGAAGGGCGAAGTCGTCGTTCGCGTCGAGCCCGAGTGGCAGACCGACGACGAGGTGGCGCTGCACTTCTCGGTGGGCGACACGGGCATCGGAATCCCCTCCGACCGGCTCGAACAGATCTTCGAGGCATTTCGCCAGGCCGACAGTTCGACCACCCGGCGCTTCGGCGGAACCGGCCTGGGCCTGACGATCTCGTCGCAACTGATCGAGCTGATGGACGGGAAGATCTGGGTGCAAAGCAAGGTGGGCAAGGGAAGCACCTTCCACTTCTCGGTCCGGCTCAAGCTCCAGACCCAAGCACCCGCGACCCACCCCAAGGTCGATGCCGGCTCGTTGGCCGGCACCGCGGTGCTGGTCGTCGACGACAACGCGACGAACCGATTGATCTTGAAGGAGTACCTGCTCGGCTGGGGCATGCGTCCGACGGTCGTCGCCAGCGCCGACAAGGCGCTCGAGGAGGTCCGCAAGGCAAACGCCCGGGGATGCCCGTTCACCCTGGTCGTTTCCGACGCGGTCATGCCGGGTACCGACGGATTCGAGCTGGCCAGGCAGATCGGCCGACACGGCGGCACGACCGTGCCCACGATCATGATGCTTTCGTCGGCCGATCGGCCGCGCCAGCGCGGCGACGGCGGCCCCGACCACGTGGCCGCCTGTCTGACCAAGCCGGTCGGCCCCATCGAGCTTCAGCGGGCGATCCTCGCCGCGCTGGGCCGATCGGCACCGCCCGGGGCGCCCGATCCGACCGCCGAGCCGTCCAAGGCGCCGTCCCACGTGCTTCGCGTAGTCGTCGCCGACGACAACATGGCGAATCGCGTTCTGGCCGCGGCCATCCTCCAGAAGCGCGGACACCATGTCGTCGCCGTGGGCAGCGGGCAGGAAACCTTGGCGGTGCTCGACCGCGAGCCGGTCGACGTGGTCGTGCTCGACGTCCAGATGCCCGAGATGGACGGGTTCGCCGCCACTGCGGCCATCCGCCGGCGGGAGAGCCTGACCGGCGCGCATCTGCCCATCGTGGCCATGACCGCCTACGCCATGAAAGGCGATCGCGAGCGTTGCCTTGCGGCGGGAATGGACGCCTACCTGGCCAAGCCGATCCGTGCCCACGAGTTGCAGGCCGTCGTCGAGAGCCTCGGCATGGCCGCGATCGGCATGCCGGCCGATTTCGTTCCGGGCGTGCGGGCCGCCCCCTTCGATTTCGCCCCGGCCCTGGCTCGCCTCGAAGGCGACGCTGAGCTGCTGAAGACCCAGATGGCGTTCTTCCTCTCCGATGCGCCCGATCTCGTGGCGAAGATCGGCGCGGCCCTGGCCGATCGCGACGGGCGCGCGCTGGAGCTGGCCGCCCATCGGCTGGCCGGACTGGTCGGCAACTTCGACGCCGAATCGGCCCTCGGGCACTCGCACGCCCTCGAATCGATGGGCAGCCGCCGCGATTTCTCCCAGGCCGAGACCGTCTACCGCGATTTGGCCACCGAGATCGACCGGCTGCGCGAGGCGGTCGAACGGTACTTGGCCGTGCGCGGGCCCGAGCCACCGCCATGCGACACGTCCGGCTTGGCGTAACCCGACCCGTCGGGTCTTCCTGCCTATGCGAATCCGGCGCGAAGCTTGCCGGGTTTCGGCAGACGCGAAGAATCTGAGAAAGCGGCGCCGGGCGGCTTCGAGCCGGCGGAGGCGGCCGCACGCGCTTGCCAAGCTTCTCGCCAGGATGGTATACAAGGGGCTCCGCCGTCCGGTGCGCTGGATCGAAGCGCCGGCGTTTCGCGATCCTCCTCGCGATCCGGTCGAGCCCCACCGGCGGAAGGCGCCTTGTCGGGATGTCTGGTGCGCGGTCCGTTTCCCACGAGGATTTCATGCGGCGATTCAGGGCGGTGGTTCTCGTGCTGGCGGCGACCTCGATGGGGGCGCCCTGCTTGGGCGAGGCGTCGGCGGACAGGCCGTTGTCGCACAATTTCGGCGAGCCGGCCGGCACGCGCCGCTTCAGGCCGGGGACTTGGGGACTGGTCAAGCTCGAGGCGGTCAACCGAACCGACCATCCGGCCGAGGTCTTGGCGACCATGCAATTCGCCGGCGAGGCGAACCAGCAGTACGGGCGCGCGCTTTGGCTGCCGGGCCTCTCGCGCCGCCGATCGTGGTGTCTCGTGCGGGTGCCCGAGTCGCTTCCCGCGGGCAAAGACCGCGTCGAGCTTCGATCGCTGCTCTACCGGCGCACGGGCACGAGCGACGTGCTGTTGAGTCGGCCGGCCGAGGTCCGGGAGCATTCGAGATTGCTGCCGATCCACCACGAAAGGTCCACGACCGGGGTGATCTGCGACGCGGGGCCCGACGCCGATGCCGCCGACCTCGAGGCCGATCTCGCCGTCGCGGCTTTTCGGCTCAGCGGCGATTTGCCGCCGCACGTGGCGTCGATGTATGGAGATTTCCTCCCGCCGCTCGAGGAGTGTTTGCAGAGCCTCGACCACCTGGTCCTTTCGAGCGATCGGCTGGCCCGCGATCCGGCCGGTTTGATCGCGGTTCGGCGATGGCTCGGCGCGGGGGGGCGTCTGTGGGTGATGCTCGATCGGGTGGAACCGGCGACCGTCGAGCTTCTGCTGGGCGACGGGTTCGGCTGCCGCGCGGTCGACCGGGTCGGCCTCACCCGGGTGGAAATCGTCGATGCCGCGGGAAGCGGGACCGGTTGCCCGCCGCGCGAGTTCGATGCGCCGGTCGACCTGGTGCGCGTGCTGGTCGAGGGCGTGGAGATTCATCACACGGTCAACGGCTGGCCGGCCTCGTTCTGGCGTCGTTTCGGCAAGGGGCGCGTCTTGTTCACCACCCTCGGCGCGCGGGGTTGGCTTCGGCCCTGGGAGCCCGGCGATCGCAAGCCGCCCTCGCCCTTCCTGGCCCCGACCCACGTGGCCGCCCGGCCGCTCGTGCCGTTGGCGACGCGCCTGCTCGAGCCCCGCGAGGCGCCGGCCTTGGAACGGGCCGCGCTGGAACCCTATCTGACCGAGCAGATCGGCTATCGGATCGCCGGACGCGGCGCCGTGGCGGCGGTTTTGGGCGGATTCTGCCTGGTGGTGGCCGCTGCCGGCATCGGCTTGGGGCTGGCCGGGCGCCGGGAACGGATCCTCGGGGTCGTTCCGGGCGCGGCGGCCGCCGCGGCGGCGGCGCTGCTCGTCATGGGGCTTTGGGCCCGGAGGACCGTTCCGCCTACGGTCGCCGTGGTCCAACTGGTCGAGGTCGAGCCGGGGTCGGACGACGTTCGCATGACGGGCCTGGCCGCGATCTACCACCCGAGCGACTCGCCGCCCCCGGGCTCGCGTGGCGGGGGCACGATCGAGGTTGACCTGGCGGGCCTGGGCGGCGCCCCGCGCCGCGTGTGGACCGATCTGGACACGTGGCACTGGGAAGACCTGATCCTTCCCCCCGGGGTGCGCATGGCTAGCTTTGCCTACGCCACCCCCGTCGATCGACCGCTCTCGGCCCGAGCCGCCTTCGGCCCCGAGGGGCTCTCGGGCAGATTGGATGCGGGCGATTTCGAGGCCTTCGCCGACGCCGTGGTCGCCACGCCCTGGGGTACCCACGCGGCATTGCCGCTCGAAAGAAATGGTTCGTTTACCACGACCCAAAGGGACGTGTTGGCGCCGCGGCAATTCGTCGTCGGAGGCCTGATCAGCGACGAGCAAAGGCGCCGCCAGGCGGTCTATCAGCAACGGATTGCCGCCGATCGTTCCACCCCCTATCCCGACCGGCTCATGGCTTTTGGCTGGGCCCGTCCGCTGGAGATGGGATTCACGTTTTCCGACCGGGCCCGGCGCGTCGGCTCGGCGCTGGTGGCGGTGCCGCTGGCGCTGGAGCGCACGCCGGCGGGCACTCGGGTGAAGGTTCCGTCGGCCTTTCTCCCCTTCCGCTCGGTTCGCGGGCCGCTGCGGCAGATCTCCGGAGCCTACGGCAACTCGCGCCGCGAATGGGTCGAGATGCGCATCCCCAGCGAAGCGTGCCTGCGATTTCAACTCCCCGAGCAGGTGCTCCCCCTCGAAATCGACCACGCCGCGGTGTCGGTCGAGATCAACGCCCCGTCGCGCAAGTTCGAGCTGTTCGGATTCGACGGCGCCGAGCGCGTCGCCCTGGCGGTACGCCACGGCCCGGTCGGCACACTGCACTTCGACGTCGACCGGCCCGAGGTGCTGCGCCTCGACGACCGGGGCGGATGGCTCCTCGGCCTCGCCGTCGGCCCCGAGCATGGCGCACGGCCCTCGACCGACGACTCGCCAATGGCCGCGGCGGCCTGGAAGATCGACGCCGTCCGTCTCGAGATCGCCGGAACGACGCGCCACGCCGGCCCGACGCCGGAAAAACACCCCATCGGAGACCGCGATGAGCCAGAATGACCCGGTCGTCGTCATCCGCGATCTGACCAAGCGATACGGCCGTTTCACGGCCCTGGAAGGCTTGACCCTCTCGCTCGACCGGGGACGGATCCTGGGTCTGATCGGACCCAACGGCGCCGGCAAGACCACGACGATCCGCATCCTCGTGGGCCTCGCGCGCCCCACGAGCGGATCGGCCACGATCGCCGGGGCCGACTGCCTGCGCGAAGCCCGCGCGATCAAACGCCTCGTCGGCTACATGCCCGACAGCTTCGGGTCGTACGACAACATGCGGGTTCGCGAGTACCTCGACTTTTTCGGGGCCGCCTTTCGCATCGCCCGATCGGCCCGGATTCGGCGCGTGGCCGAGGTGATGGACGTCGCCGGAGCCACCTACATGCAGGACCGCTACGTCGAAAGCCTCAGCTTCGGGATGAAACAGCGCGTCGCCATCGCCCGCACCCTGCTGCACGATCCCCAGGTGCTCATCCTCGACGAGCCGGCCAGCGGGCTCGACCCCCAGGCCCGCATCGAGATGCGCGAGATCCTGCTCCGGCTGGCCGAGTCGGGCAAGACGCTCATCGTGACCAGCCACATCCTGCCGGAGCTGTCGCGGATCTGCGACCAGGTGGCGATCCTCACGCGCGGCCGACTGCGGGCCTTCGGGACCCTCGAGGAGATCACGCGGCAGATCAGCCCCCAGCGAACCATCGAGGTGCAATTGGCCGCGCCCGACCAGGTCGCGCAAGCCGCGGCCGTGGTCCGGGGAGCGGTCGAGCCCGACAGCGAGGTCGCCGGGTCGGAGGCCGAGTCGCTCGTCCGGTTCCGCACGGCAAAAAGCGAGGCGGAACTGGGCGGCCTGCTGGCCCAGCTCGTCGCGGCCGGCGTTGCGGTCACCCAATACCGCGAATTGCAGAGCGACCTGGAAGACGCGTTCCTCTCGGTCACCCGGCAAGACGCCGGAACGAACCACCTGCACGCCCCGGCGACCGCCGGCCGCGGCGCGGCGGGCCGCCCGTCGGGAGACGACTCGTGAGCAACCCGATCGTACAGCGAGAGCTGCTCGGCCTGTTGCGGACCCGCCGGGCCCTGGTGTTGCAGGTGGGCTTCGCCGCCGCCCTGGCTCTGCTGGTCGTGCTCCGCTGGCCGACCGACGCCCGGGTCGAGCTTTCGGGCGCGCAGAGCCGGCAGGTTTTTCGGCTCTTCGGCTACGGCCTGCTGGCCGGGCTGATCGTGCTGGCCCCGGCGTTTCCCGCCACCTCGGTGGTGCGCGAGAAACGGTCGGGCACCCTGGCCCTGTTGTTGAACTCCGATCTGGGGCCGTGGTCGATCTACTTCGGCAAGCTCGCCGCGATGCTCGGTTTCGTGCTGTTGCTGCTGGTGATCAGCTTTCCCTCGGCCGCCGCCTGCTACGCCACGGGCGGCATTTCGCTCTGGGGCGATCTTGGCACGCTCTACGGCCTGCTCGTCCTGGCCGCTCTCCAGTACACGGCACTGGGATTGCTGGTCAGCAGCTACGCCGGCTCGAGCGACGCCGCCCTGCGGATCACGTACGCCGCGGTGCTGTTCCTGTCGGTCGTAACGCTCGGGCCCCACCTGTTCCTGCAGGGCAACTCGGGGCTTTACCCCGAGCTGGCCGAACAACTGCGATGCCTTTCGCCCATCCCCGCGGTGATGGAGACCCTCGGCCAGATGGACGTGGGCTCCCACGGGTTCCCCGCGGCCGGCGGCGTCGCGAGGCGCTACGCCCTGTGGGCTTCGGTCACGACCGCGCTTGGCGCGCTGGCCACGATCGGCCGGCTCAACTACCGCATGCTCGACCGGGCCCGGCCCCAGGGCAAGATCACCGACGAACGCTCCGGCGCCGTGCGGTTCCTGCGCCGCCTGATGTATCTCGTCGATCCGCAGCGCCGCAAGGCGGCGATCGGAACGTTCACCAACCCGGTGATGGTCAAGGAGTTTCGATCGCGGCGGTTCGGGCGGTTCCACTGGATCCTGCGACTGGTCGCCGCCTGCGCGCTCGTCTCGCTGCTGTTGACGTACGCCGCGACCGTCGGCACGCTCGACTGGGGCGTCGAGACCATCGGCGGCATCATGGTGCTGCTGCAGGTCGCCCTGATCGTGCTGTTGACGCCCAGCCTGGCCGCCGGCCTGATCAGCAGCGAATTGGAAGGGGGCGGCTGGGACCTGCTCCGCATGACCCCGTTGCGCACCGACTCGATCCTCTTCGGCAAGCTCGCGAGCGTGACCTCGACCCTGGTGCTGATCCTCTTCGCCACGCTGCCCGGCTACCTCGTGATGCTCTGGATCCGGCCGGAGATGTGGGGGCAGATTTCCCACGTGCTCATCGGCCTGGCCTTGCTGGCGGTTTTTGCCCTCATGCTCAGCGCGGCGGTCAGCAGCTTCTTCCGCCGCACCGCGCCGGCCACCACGACGGCCTACGCGCTGCTGGTCGGGCTGTGCGCGGGGACGATGCTCGTCTGGCTGGGCCGCGACGCCCCCTTCGGCCACGCCGCCGTCGAGACGGCCCTCAAGACCAACCCCCTGGCCACCGCCCTCTCGGTCATCGAGACCCCCGGCTTCACCGACTACGAGCTCGTGCCGGCGAACTGGTGGTTCATGGGATGGGCCTCGGCATTGTGCCTGCTGATCCTTCTCGTGCAGACCTGGCGCCTGACGCGGCCGCGGTGATCGCACCAGCCCGGGAGATGGAAGACAGAATGAAGACGAGCGCACCTCGGAGCGGACGGGACAAACGTGGCGGCACGCTGCGCACTTCTTGTCGTCTCGGGCCGCCCGCGAAACCGGTGCCGGTTCCACGGCGCAGCCGAAAGGCGCGCGTCGCGTCGCGCCACGCCATCGCGCGCGGCCGCTTGCAGGCTTCACGGTGGATGGCGCCGTGCCTGTGCGCCGTCGCCTGGCTCGCGTCGATCGGGCCGGCGGCGGCCGTCGAGGTCGACGCGGCCAGGCACGCCGATCCCGTGATTCCCACGCCGCCGACGATCACCCGATTCTCCTCCAAGCTCAAGCCGCTCTGGCTCGAAGCCTTGGCGCATCCCGAGGCCGATTTGCGGCGCGAGGCGGCCCAGACGATCGCCATCGCGCACGAGCAGGGCATGACGGGGCTGGACGAGGCGATCGATCCGCTGGCCGAGATCCTCGACGCCGCCGATCAGCATCCCGCCGTCATGCTCGCCTGTGCCCGCACGTTGATTGTCCTCGAAGCGCGGGACAAGGCGCCCCGGTTGCTGAAGCACGCGCTGGGCGGCAGCCTCGACATGGCCCAGATCGTCGAGCCGGCGCTGGCCCGATGGGGTTTTCGTCCCGCGCGCCAGGCGTGGCTCGAGCGCCTTGCCGATTCGGGCACGCCTCGGCGCCGGCTGGTGTTGGCCGTGCGCGGCCTGGGGGAACTGAAAGACCCCAAGGCGGCGCCCGCCTTGCGGGCGATGGTCCTGGCGGGCGACCGGGCTGCCGACGTGCGCCTCGAGGCGGCCCGGGCGTTGGGCGCGATTCAAACCGAGGGGCTCGAACCGCTCGCCCGCTCTCTGGCGGCCGACAAGTCCCCCCGCGCGATCGTCGATCGCCTCGTGGCGGCGTCGCTGTTGAGCGGCCATAAGGACGAGCCTGCCCGGGCCGTCCTTCTCGACCTGGCCATCGATCCCGAGCCGTCGGTCGCCGCGATCGCGCTGGGCCGGCTGCTTGAGATCGACTACCAACTGCTCATCCCTCAGGTGGCTCGAACGAGCATCGCCCGCGACGACGCCAACGTGCGCCGGCTCGGCGCCCGGGCCCTCGTCGCATGGCGCACTCCCGAGGCGGTCGCCTCGCTGGGGCCCATGCTCGACGATCCCCACCCCGAGGTGCGAGGCTACGTGCGCGAGTCGCTGCTGGAGATGACGTCCGACGCCGGCCTTCGCGACCGCGTGCTCGCTCAGGCGCTCGCAATGCTCGAGACGGAGCAGTGGCGTGGATTGGAGCAGGCCTCCCTGATCCTGGCCGCCATGGACTACAAGGCGGCCGCCGATCGACTGGTCGCCCTGCTCGAATTCGACCGGCCCGAGGTGCTCGTGACCGCGGCGTGGGCGTTGCGGCGGCTCGCCGTTCCCGCGACCCTCGACGCCATGTTCGCCCGGGCAACGCGCCAGAGCGACCTGATGCGAACGGCGATTCCCGCCACGGGGGTCTGGGAGCAGATGAGCCAACTGTTCGAGGCGTTCGGGCAGATGCAGTACGAGCCCTCGGCCGGACTGCTGCGCAAGTACGTCCCCAAGAACGCGCCCTTTCCCCTCGAAAACCGCGAGGCGGCCGTCTGGGCCTTGGGCCACATCTACGCGGGCCGGCCCCAGGCCGACCTGGTGAAGTCGCTGAGCGGGCGCCTTGCCGACTTTGACTCGATGGAGCCCGAGTCTCCCGAAATTCGTCGCATGTCGGCCGTGAGCCTGGGACGCATGAAGGCCGAAGAGGCCCTGCCCATCCTGCGCCAGTTCTACGAGGCCGAAGGGGTGAATTCCGACGTGGGATACGCCTGCGCCTGGGCCATCCAGCAGATCACCGGCGAACCCATCGACCAACAGGAGCCCCAAATCCATTCCCCGCTCAACTGGTTCCTGGTGCCGATCGATTGAGGCCCTTCTTCTCCGGAGAGGGTTCGACATCGACCCGCGCCCGGCACTGGCGTCGCCGGCCATTCGCCGTTTCCATGAGCACCGCATGAGGATGTTCGCCATGCTCGCAGACCCTCGCCAAAAGAAGAACCCTCGTTCCTTCGACACCCGCCTTGGCAACGACCTGATCGGAATCCATCACCTCGCCATGTTGCTGTACCTCGGTTTTCCGGCATTGGGCCCGGTTGCGCTTGCCGCGGCCCAGGCGCCGCGCATCGCCGTGATGGAGTTGCGCCACGAGACGGTGACGTTCCTGGTCAACGAGACCACGCGCGACGACTTCCTCTACCCGGGCTCGCCGGCCCGAGGCGATGCCCTGCTCGGATCGGACCCGCGGGGAGCCATGGGCGGGTTCGTCAAAGTGGCGAGGGAATACGGTGCACGACTGACGGGCATCGAGTCGCCGGGCATGCCGCGAACCGGCATCGGGTCGGGCTGGGTGACCCGCGACGCCTACGAGCATTTCGTCGGGCGGATGCTTGCCGGGTTGACCGAGCAGGGGCCGTTCGATGGCGTGTACCTGTGCCTGCACGGAGCCATGGCGGTGCGAGGCGTGGCCCGGCCCGAGGCCGAATTGGCCCGGCGCGTCCGCGAAGTCGTGGGACGAAGAGCGGTCATCGCCGGCACCTTCGACCCGCACGGAAACGAAGACGAAGCGTTTCTCCGGCACGCCGACCTGGCCTTCGCCTACAAGTATTACCCGCACTACGACGGCCATCTGCAGGGCGAACGCGCGGCGCGCATGTTGATCCGCGCGATCCGCGGCGACTACCGCCCGGTCCACGCGGTGCGCACCGTGCCGATCCTCAGCGCGACGGTATATCAGTGGACCGGGCAGCATCCCTGGAGCACGCTCGTGCATCGCTGCCTCACCTGGGAGGCGCGGGAGCCCGACCTGTACGTCAATTTCTTCTTCGGCTTTCCCTGGGCCGACGTGCCCGACGCGGGCATGTGCTTCCAGGTCATCGCCAACGGCAAGCCCGAGTTGGCGGGGACGGTGGCCGACGACCTGGCCGAAACCGCCTGGCGCCTGCGCGCGGAAATGTTCTCCGCAACGCCCATTCATCCCGTGTCCGAGGCCGTCGGCATGCTCAAGCAAGCCCTGGCCGAGGGACGCCGACCGGCCGTGCTGGCCGATTACAGCGACCGCTCGGGGAACGCCACCTGGGTGCTGCACGAGATCCTCCGGCAGGACGTCGAGAAGGCGGTGATCGCCACGCTGCGCGATGACCGCGCCCTGGCGGCGCTGGCCGCCGCGGGCGCCCAGGCCGGCGATCCGTTCGACGCCGAGGTGGGAGGCTACATGGACCCCTCCGCCGGGCAACCCGTGCGCGTGCGAGGCGTGCTCGAACGCTTCCAGACCGCCAAGGACGGGCGCCCGCTGGCGGCGCACGTGCGTTTCGGCCGGGGAAACCTGCTGATGCTCACCCCGCAACTCGTGCAGGTGACCCATCCCGAAAGCCTCCGTTCGGCCGGCGTCGATTTCGAGCAGTTCGACGTGTTCGCGATCAAGTCGCGCGTCCACTTCCGCCGCGGCTTCGACGACAACGGCTTCGCCAAGACGATCCTGCTGGTCGAGCCGCCCGGCAAACACATGGGCACCGTTCACCTCGACGCGCTGCCGTACGAAAACCTCCGGGTTACCGACTACTATCCCTTTTGCGAATCCTCGGACCAATGACGGCCACGCCGCTTGCCGGCCCGGGAACGGTTGACAAACGGATTCTCTTCCGCCACGCTCAAGGGCCGACACCGCGCGATCGTGCCGGCGGTGAACGTCCGATGGTTCCAAGACAACGAACGGGAGGGAAGCAGCGTGCGGTCGACGTCCTTATGGAAGCTCATCGCGTTACCGGGTCTGTGTTGCCTGGTCTCCTTTGCCGTGGCGGAGCCACAGCGCCCCCACGTCGAGATTCGAGGCATCTACGGCGGAGTTCCCACGGAATTGCTCGAAGACGGCAAGACCCTCGAAGCGTGGGGAATCAACGCCGTGTGGATGGGCTCCGGCAGCCTGAGCGCCGAGCGGGTTGCCGTGCTTCGGCAGCAGAAGGCGCGGGTGTTCGCCGAGTTCAACACGCTCCACGTGGCCGCCTATCTGAAAGACCATCCCGACGCGGCCCCCGTCGGCGTCGACGGCGAGGTCGCGCCGCCTCCCCACGGCTGGCAGGGCATCTGCCCTACGCATCCGGGATACCGCCGGTTCCGCATGGACGACTTCCGCCGGGTGCTCCGCGATTTCGAGATCGACGGCATCTGGCTCGACTATCACCACAGCCACGCGAGCTGGGAACGCGACGTGCCCGACATGCCCGACACGTGCTTCTGCCGGCGGTGCGTCGACCGGTTCGCGCGGGAGACGAACACCGAGCTTCCCGGCGCCTCGCCGGCGCGGCGGGCCGAATGGATCCTCGACCGGCACGCCGACGCCTGGGTCGCGTGGCGGTGCGGCGTGTTCACCGATTGGGTGCGCGAGTTCCGGGCGATCGTCGACCAGGTCCGTCCGCGCGCGTTGCTGGGCACGTTCCACTGCCCGTGGAGCGATACCGATTTCGACGGGGCCCTGCGCAACAAGCTGGCCATCGACTTGAAGGCCCAGGCCCGGTACATCGACGTGTTCAGCACGATGCCCTATCACGCGCGATTCGGCCATGCCGCCGACCCGGCGTGGATCTCCCGGCAGACGGCCTGGCTGGGCCGGCACCTCGGGGTGCGGGGCGAGCCCGGCGAGCGGATCAAGATCTGGCCCATCGTGCAACTGGCCGACTGGGGCGAAAAGGTGCCGGTCGACCAGGTGCACCCGGTCCTCGACCACGGCACGCGCCCGCCGGCCACGGGCGTCATGGTGTTCCACTGGGGCGGGCTGCGAAAACAGCAGGAGAAGGTCGCGGCGATGGCCGCGTTCTACCGGCGCATCCGGCCCTGAGGCCGACGCCGTCGGGCGTTTTGCACGCCGAACGCCGGGAAGGTCGCCCTGCGCCCGACGCGGCGAATCCTTGCGGGCGACAATTCATTGGGTGTCTCGACGGAGGAGGTTGACCCATGACCAGCGTGCGACAACTCTGTGGCGCGGCCCTGCTCGTGCTGGCCGCGCGCTTCGTTTCCCTCGACGGCCTTGCGGCCGAGACGATCGCCGAAGGCCCCGACGGCTGGACGGCCGTTGCGTCGCGCGCGGAGATCGCCCCGCGGTTCGCCTCCGACCCGAAGGGCGGCAGCGACGGCCGGGCAAGTCTCGCCATCGAGGCCGACGGTCGGGAGGGGCTGCACGGCGCCTGGACCAGGGTTTTCGCCGTGACCGGCGGCGCGTGGTACCGGTTCCGCGCCGTGCGCAAGGTCGAGGGAGTCGATTGCCCGCGGCGGAGCGTTCTGGCGACCATCACCTGGCTCGACGCGCGGGGAAGCAAGGTGCTTCGCGACGAGGCCGCCGAGGTGACGTACCAGCGCGGCACGGTGCCGCTGGCCGAACCCGAACTGCCCGGCGACGGGGAGGGCGACGCCCAGGGCCGGATCGAGGTCGGCGGCGTGTACCGGGTGCCGAGCAAGGCGGTGCAGGCCGAGGTCGCGCTGCACCTGCGCTGGGCGCCGCCGGGCGGCCGGGTCGAGTGGAGCGAGGTCGCCCTGGAGACGGTGCCGCCGCCCGCGCCGCGCCGCGTGAGGATCGCCGTGGCCCATTTCCGGCCGCGGAACGGCGCGACGGCGGCCGACAACTGCCGCATGTTCGAGCCGCTCATCGAGGACGCGGCCCGCCAGCGGGCCGACCTCGTCGTGCTCGGCGAGACGCTCACCTACGCGGGGCGCAGCCCGTCGGTCACTCCGGCCGAAGCGGCCGAACCCGTGCCCGGCCCTTCGACCGACTATTTCGCCGCCCTGGCCAAGAAGCACGGCCTGTACGTGGTCGCCGGACTGTTCGAGCGGAGCGGCCACCTGGTCTACAACGTGGCGGTCCTGCTGGGGCCCGACGGCGACCTGGTGGGCAAGTACCGCAAGGTCACGCTCCCGCGCGGCGAGTGGGACCGCGGCGTCGCCCCCGGCGCCGACTACCCGGTCTTCGACACCCGCTTCGGCAAGCTGGGCATGATGGTCTGCTACGACGGGTTTTTTCCCGAGGTCGCCCGCCAGTTGGCCGCGCGCGGCGCCGAGATCATCGCCTGGCCCGTCTGGGGCTGCAATCCCGACCTGGGCCGCGCCCGCGCGATCGAGAACCACGTGTACGTGGCCAGCAGCACCTATACCGACGTCTCCCGCCAGTGGATGATCACCGCCGTCTTCGACCACGCCGGCCAGGCGATTGCCCGGGCCGACGACTGGGGCACCGTCGCCGTTGCCGAGGTCGATCTGGCCAGGCCGACCTACTGGTCGAGCCTGGGCGACTTTCGCGCCGAGATGAACCGTCACCGGCCGGTCTGGAAACCCGAGTGACCGCCCGGTCCATCGTTGGCACCCACAAGTCGCGATGGGCCGTCTTCCTAGCGCGCCGTCGGCAAACGCTCCGCGCCATAGACACGAATTTCGAATACCCGGGCCGAGGGGGCGCCGTTGGTGCTGAGCACGGTGAGGCGGAGCTTGGTGGCGTCGACCGGGGCAAAGGCGTGGACGCGGCGGCGCTGGAAGTTGCCGCGCTGGCGGGCCAGCGGCGACCACTTCGTGCCGTCGTGATAGCTCAGGTCGTAGTCGCGCACACATTGGGGCACCAGGGCCAGGGTGTGGAAGGGCATGTTCATGTCGGTGTCGAACGTGAGAGCGACCGACGTCATGCGCACCGGCGCGTCCCAGGCGAGCTCGATCCACTGGGGGAAGGGCTCGGCCGCGTCCGAAACCCAGAGGTTCGATTCCTTGCCGACGATGCGGGCGACGCCGTTGGCGACGTTCTCGGGCCGGAAGTCGGCCTCGATGGCCAGGGGCGGGCGGGCCAGAACCGCGTAGTACTGGCCCTCGACCACGGTCCAACGGCCCTGACGCGCATTGCCGTAGGCGCGGCACGCGCCGAGCGGGGCGGTCTCCATGAGATGCCAGAACACGCCTTCCGTCTTGGGAAGCCACAGCCACACGTACGGGCCGGCGATCTTGCGGCCGACGGCGAACTCGACGAGCGACGGCTTGCCGGGCGGAACCACGGCCGTGGACTCCAGCGCGTCGTCGCTTGCCGAGAAGTCGCCCGACGACGACGCCTCGCGCAGGTGCAGCGTCACCTCGACCGGCTTCTCGAGTTGGGAACTCAAGAGGAGCGACACCGCGGCCAGGTCGTCCGTTCCGCGGGGAAACAGGACGGCGCGATCCATGTTGAGCGGGTGGCCCTCGCCCTTGTCGACGCGGAGGCGATCGAACCGCTCGCAACGAGCCGTGCTCGAAGCGGTGATCGTTGCCCGGCGGGCCAGGTCGTTGGGGTCTTCGTTGACGACGCCGGGGATGTACTGGTCGTTCTTGAGCAGGATCTGCTGGAAGTCGCGCATGTGCTTTTCGTACAGCCCACGGGGCGTGGCGCCGCGCTCGAGGCAGAGGGCGGCGGCGGTTCCGGCGGCCTGGCCCAGCGTGGCGAGCGTGCCCTGCACGCGGACCGACCCCAGGGCGACGTGCGTCACGCTCACGTTGCGTCCGGCGAACAGCAGGTTGTCGACGTTGGCCGAATAGAGGCACCGGAACGGGATCGTGTAGATCGGAACGTGCGGATTGCAGTCGAAGGGCCCTTCCTTGCCCGAGTAGATGCCCTTGGGATGGTGCACGTCGAGCGGCCAGCCGCCGTAGGCGATGCGGTCGGGAAAGACCGCGGCGTTTTCGACGTCGTTTTGCGTGAGGATCGAATCGCCCACCAGGCGCCGCGACTCGCGCTTGGCGTTCGTGATGGGCACGTAGGTCAGGGCGTATTGGGCGGCCCGGTCGCGCTCGGGCCAATGGTTCTTGATGTAGTCCCAGTAGCCGAAGGTGATGCGGATCAGCTCGTCGCGGGCGCGTTCGGCATCGTAGAGGTCGTCGATGTCGCCGGGATGTTCGAGCCACCACTGGCCGCCGGCGAACGCCCGGGGATTCCGGCCGAACTGGTCGGCGGGCGGCAGCTTGGCGGCCCAGGGCGGTGGGGTGTAGGCGACGGGTTTACCCACGTTTTCGGCCCGATAGCAGAGGGTGAGCTGGCCCATGAGGCATCCGCTCATGGTGATGTTGTCCGATTGCTCGGGGGCGAGGCTTTCGCCGAACTCGTCGCGGGCCTCGCGCCCGAGGCGATACGCGGCGCCGGCGAAGAAGCCCACCCAGCCGTCGCCCGTGCAGTCGATGAACTGCCCGGCGCGGTAGACGGTGATCTCGCCGGTCAACGTATCGACCGCCTGGACGGCCTCGATGAGCCGGTCGTTTTTCATCTCGACGGCGAAGACGTGTTGGTTGAGAAAGACCGACAGGTTCGGCTCGGCCTCGGCGGCCAGCCGGAATGCCTCGCTCATCTTGGGATGGCCGAAGCGGGCCTTGACGCGGCCCAGCTCCTCGATGATGCCGCTTTCGCGGGCGTTGGGATGCCGGCTGGCCGCCCCGTTGATGGGAACGCCCAGCTCGACGCTGGCGTTTCCGCCCAGCACGGGCCGGTCCTGGATCAGGGCGGTCGCTGCCCCCATGCGCGCGGCGGCCAGGGCCGCGCAGTTGCCGGCCGCCCCGGCGCCCACGACGATCACGTCGAACTCGCCGCCCGGCTTCGGTTCGAGCGACAGG
>Ga0334901_1000928_pt1 | contig 35130 bp, 21 predicted proteins | sample GraSluR3_MG_3_FD_207216 | JGI IMG/M metagenome (GOLD analysis project Ga0334901, IMG submission 207216) | Sludge microbial communities from methane-producing bioreactor in Wageningen University, Netherlands - Granular Sludge_15_08-R3 | ecosystem: Engineered > Bioreactor > Anaerobic >... | reverse complement strand
GAAGGAGACGCTCTTCTATCCCTGGGACAACGGCTTGAAGGTCGAGCAGATCGAGCAGACCTTCGACGAACACGTCTTCCCCGACGGGACGCCGTTTTACGACTACGAGCACGGCGAGACCGGCGCGCCGGTCTACAAGGCACAGCATCCGGAGTTCGAGCTCTGGAGCCAGGGCATCCACGCGCGCAGCGGCGTAAGCTGCGCCGATTGCCACATGCCGTACGAGCGCCAGGGGGCGATGAAGGTGAGCAGCCATCTGGTCCACAGTCCGCTGCTGAACCTGAACAGCGCCTGCCAAACGTGCCACAACGTGCCTGAGGAAGAGTTGCGCGCGAGGGTGCATACGATCCAGGCGCGGACCGAGTCGCAGGTGCAGCGTGCCGCCGCGGCGATGACCGACATGCTGGACGCGATTCGCGAGGCGCAGGCGGCCGGCGCCACGCCCGAGCAACTGGCGCCCCTGTTCGAGCTTCAGAAGAAGGCGATGTGGCGGCTGGACTTCATCAGCAGCGAGAACTCGATGGGTTTCCACGCCGATCAGGAAGCCGTGCGAATCCTCGGCGAGTCGATCGACTACAGCCGGCAGGCCCAGGTGATGGCCGTTCGGCTTCGTGCCCCCGAAGCGCCGCCGGTCGATCGGCCCGTCGAACCGGTCCGGGGGGTGACGCCGACCGAAAAGGCTCCGCACGCCCGTCCCTGAGGGCTTGGAACGAAAAAGGCGTTCGGAGGAAACGCCGTTCCGTCGCAAGGACGACGGGCGTCGGCGGGACGAAATGCCGTGCCGTCCAACAGAGAGCGCCGATTTCAGGGTTTGAGCGGGAACTCGAACAACTGCACGTCGCTTCGCTCTTCCGGGGCGTAGCGCAGGGCGGATGCGTCCAACAGCCGGGTCTGCCAGGGGCCGCTCGATTCGCGCCGCCCGCCGAGGCGCTCGAAGAGCTTCTTGGCCCGCTCCGAGGCCGTGACGGCGACCGCGACGGTATGCCCTCGCTCGGCGAAACGCTGCAAGGCTTCGCCGAGCAGGAGTTGCCCCTGCTGAGAGTCCTGGTGGTTCTCGCCGATCACCACGCCGCCGATTTGGATCGCCCCCGGCGCGCCGGGCACCTCGGTGGCGTGGAGCTTGCCCACGATGATCCGGCGGTGCTTCAGCAGCAGCGTGTGCGGCACGAGACGCTCCAATTCGGAACGCCCGAGCGGCTTGACGAAGGGCGTGCCCCACCGGGTGACGTAGCGGCGCGACTCGACGTGAAGACGCACGATTTCGTCCAAGTCGTCGGGGCGCGCGAAATCGACGTGGTGGCTCTGCCGGCGCTCGATCATGGTGCCCACGCCGGTGCGGGTCAGGATCTCGTCGAGCAGGCGTGAGTAGGAGACCAGGTGGACCTGGCTGACGCCGCCGGCCGCGGCCCGGATCGCCGCGTGCACTTTGGGCAGCATTTCGCCGCGAAGAATCGAGTGCCCGCCCGCGTCTTTGCGCTGCAACAGGCATAGCAGCTCCTCCAGGTCGGCGAAGCTGAGCTGGCGCGGGTCGCCCTTGCGGTCGGGCACGACGATGCCGCCGGCCTGAGTGAGCAGAAGCAGCTTCTCCGCCGGCAATTCGACGGCCAGGTCGGCGGCGATCGACGTCGAGGGGACCTGGAGGAAATGGCCGCGGTGATCCTCGCCGCCAAAACCGAGGATCGCCAGCTTGCCCTCATCGAGAACCCCGCGAATCGCCGGCGTGTCGATCGTCGCGACGACGCCCGTGCTGCCGTGGCCGATGCGGCGCTCGGCCCGGACCATCGACTCGGGCAGCACCGAGCAGGGCAGGTCGGCCGACCGGCACAACGAGGCAACGGCCTGGCCGACCCTCGATCGCTCTTCCCGGATCCGGGCCAGCGACGATTCGGGGATCACCAGCCGGTTCGTCTCGGGGTGGGGCCGGGCCCCGTGGGTCGTGCGAAGCTCGTTTTCGAATCGGTCGCCCTTGCCGAAGACCAGGACGACGCGGATTCCATGCCGCAACAGGTCGCCGATCCCGTCGAGAATGGCGCCCGTCGTGTCGCGGTCCTCGACCGCCTCCGATTCGGCTTGGATGACGAAGGTCGCCCCCTGGAATTGGCAGTAGTAGACGTTGCGAGTCATGGGTTCGAGCGGTCGGTCGGGGCCTGGAATCTGCGAGAGATCGGCGCGCGGGAATTGCCCTTGTCGCGCTCCGTCGTGGCGCGCAGGGAGACGGGGGCGTTTTCGGCGACCCGTCCATCGTACCAACTCGCGCCCGTTTGTCGGAGGTGGTGAGGCCGCCGAAGCGGCGAACAGGCAGTGCACGGGGGCCGATTCCATCGTACCTCGCACGTCGGGGGGCGCGCCGCGCGCCCGCGTCGAGAGGAATACCGGTCTCCCAGCGCTTGGCAGGATGCCCGCGAGCGGCCACAATTCGACCGACGCAGAGCGTTTCTCGAGTCCCTCCCGGTGCATGATGTTCGAGCCGTTTTTGATTGAGCCCGACGAAACGCTCGCCCGCCGAAACGTCGAGCGGTTGGTCCAAAGGAACCGTCAGGCGATCGGCGAGGGCGGGCCGGCGAACGAGATCGGGTCGGTCGGGATCGTTGGCGCCGGCATGATGGGGGTGTCGATCGCGGCCGCCCACCTTGCCCACGAGATGCCGGTGGTCGTCACCGACGCGGACGAGACCGTGCTGGCCGCCCTCATCGACCGCATCGCCGCCGAGCTCGCCCAGCAGACCGGCGCGACCCTCGACAACGCGATGTCGACGGTGGCCCGGCTGGCCAGAGCCACGGCGAGCGACCGCGAGGTGGCCGCCTGCGATCTCGTGCTCGAGACGGTCGTCGAGAGCCTTTCGGTGAAGCGGGCCGTCTACCGGCGCCTGGAGCCGCGGCTTCGGCCCGACGCCGTGTTGGCCACGAACACCTCGACCATTCCCGTCTCGCGGCTTTCCGAAGGGCTGGCCCGTCCGTCGCGGTTCTGCGGGATCCACTTCTTCCATCCTGTGCGTCATCGCTCGCTGGTCGAGGTCGTTCGCGGTGAGCGGACGGGCGACGCCGCGACGGTGGCGGCCGCTCGCCACGCCCGGTCGATCGGCAAGATGCCGATCGTCGTTCGCGACGGACCGGGGTTTGCGGTCAACCGTCTTCTGGTTCGCTACCTGAGCGAGGCGTTGGAGATGCTCTTGGAGGGCGCCACGATCGCGCAGATCGAGGAGGCCGCGACCTGGTTCGGCATGGCCATGGGGCCTTTGCGCGCGATCGACGAGATCGGCATGGAGACGACCCTGCTGGCCGGGCGCCAGCTCTGGGATGCCTTTCCCGAGCGGATCGCGCCCTCGCCCCTGGTCGTGACCATGGTCAAGCGCGGGCGGTTGGGCCGGAAGTCGGGGCGGGGATTCTTCGCCTACGACCGCCCGACCGCGTGGGACGGCCCGGGCGAGCCGGACCCGACGGTCGAGCAGCTCATCGCCCAGTGGGCCGGTGCGCCCAAACCGCTGTGCCGGGAGGAGATGGCGGCCCGCCTGATTCTGCCGATGGTCGTCGAGGCGACGCTCCTGCTGGAGGAACGGAAGGTGTGCGATCCGCGCGACGTCGATCTGGCGGTTGTATTCGGCCTTGGTTTCCCGGCCCGTCGCGGAGGGCTGCTCTACTGGGTCGACCAGGTCGGCGCGGGCCCGATCGTCGCGATGCTTCGCTCCCTGGATTCGCTGGGTCCGCGAGCCCGACCAACGGCTCTGCTGCTCGAGGCGGCCCGCACCGGGCGCCGACTCTACGACGGATTGCCTCCCGGACTGGCCCGGTAAACCCGCAAGTCGTGGCTGCCGTCGGGACGCGCGATCTCGTAATAGAAGTGGGTTACGCCGTCCAGCGCGAGGACATCGAAGTAGCGAATCGCGCCGGGTACGTTGGGCGACCGGAACAAGGGGCCGTTGCGCGAGACGCGTTGAAAGCGGCGGAGGTCGAAGCTATAGGCCAATCCGCACCGCTCTTCGTAGTTCTCGCTCACGTCGGCCGAGCCGTCGTACAGGGCCAGCCAGACCGGGGCCTGATACCAGACCGTGCCGATTCGCGAGGCGTAGCCGTCCCAGGCCCCCCGGTTCGGGCTGAGAATGTCGGCCTCCCACTGCCAGGCCACGCCGTCGACGCTGGTGGCCAGCCCCGACGCCGAGAGGATCAGGCCCGTGTTGAACGCGTCGTGGGTGCGGTGGAGGTCTTCCCAACGGTCGGTCGTGGCCGCCGTCGCGTAGCTGACCACCATGTGATACAGGCCCGCCACGTGGAACACGAAGGGGTCTTTGACGCCTTCGGCCCCGATCTGGCTGGCGGTCATCACGGGCCGGACCGCCTTCAGGTCGAATCCGTCGGGCTTTTGGGCCTCGACCATGCCGATCTGCCAGCGCCCGTCGGCCGGGTCGACGTAGCTCACGTACAGGCGCCAACCCCGGTCGGGCTCGTGGACCAGCGCACAACGCTCGATGCTCGAGGTCCCGAGCTGATCCTTGGTGCCCGACCACACGTCCTGAAAGGCCATGCCGTCGCGGCTCGTGGCGATGTGGATCTCAGCCCCCCGATCGGGCACCACCCCTCGGGGCCGGCGTACCCGGTAGACCAGGTAGAACTGCTCGAACTTCTTGTGGTAGGTCACGCCGGGGGCCCCGACCCAGTACCCAGGCCCCTCGCCGGGCGGCTCCCGGATCACGATTCCCTCGCCCGGGTCAAACGCACAGCAGGGAGTCCATTGGCGGGGATCGTTTTCGGGCATCGCTGGTTGCCTCCCGGAAAAGGGTGATTCGAAGAGCCTGCCGGTCGATCATAGTCGCGTCCAAGCCTACCACGCAAGCGAGGGGCAAGCGCAGAGACGGAAAACGATTGGCGTCCAACGATCGTTGCGGTAGAATTACCAGCGTAAGGCACGGCACGGGACAGCCGTCCTTTTGGGGGAGATGATACCCGCGTTCTGCGGTGGATTCTCGTCCACTTCCCGGCCGCGTGTTCTTTCTCGAAAGCTCTTCTTGAGACCGATCCATTCACGTCCGATCGCCCGGGTCGCGACGGTTCGCCCCGGTCCCGTCCAGGTACCGTAGCGTTTCGAACGCTACTCCGAGCCGGGGTCTTGCCGTGTCCAACCGACCGGTAGGTTCCCCGGCTCGCGTTTTTTTACGGGCGGCGGCCCTGGTCGAAGCCCCGTCGGGCGACCACAATCGCGGCGATGAGCGATTTTCGACAACATCGACACAAACCCCCCACGCCGCTTGCGCGGCCTCGCGAGCTGATCGTGGCCTGCCCACCCATGCGCAGCAACGTCAACCTTTCGCGGATTGCCCGAACGGCCGGTTGCTGTGGTCTGCGGCGAATGATCTGTTGCGGCACGGCGAAACTCCACGCGACGATCGCCCGCGACGTGGGCGACGCGCTGCAAATCGAGATCCATCGCACTTTGGCACCCGTCCTCGAGCGCCTCCGCGGCGAGCACTATCAACTGGTGGGCCTTGAGCAGACGACCGGGTCGCAGTCGCTGTTCACGTTTGCCTTCCCGCGCCGGACGGTTCTGGTGGTCGGCAACGAGCGGATGGGACTGGAGGACGACGTGCTGGGGCTTCTCGACCACACGGTCGAGATCCCCGTCTACGGCCTGCCCTACAGCCACAACGCGGCCACGGCCGCGGCCATGGCCCTGTACGAGTATTGCCGCCAGTACCCCGCCGGGTGATGCGCGCCACGGCATTGCGGCGCAAGCGTCTCGTTCGCAACGTGCGCGCATGTTGTGGGGCACGTCCAGTACCGACCGACGCGCCCGACGGCATTGGCGCGTCGTGCTGAGGATCCGTTGATGCGGGTTCCCGTTCGTTCGTGCAGGCGCTTTCCGGCGCAGGCGGTTTGCGGTATGCTTGCGCGCATCATGACCATGCGTTGGCAAACCCTCATGGCCTACGCGGGATTCGTGCTTGCCGCCTGGGCCGGGTTCGCGGGCTGGCAGTGGCACGAGTACTGCCACGAGCGCGACGTCGCCCGCGACACCCTCCGCCGTCAGGCCGACTCGCTGAGCACGGCCCTGATCGGCGGGATCCGCTCCCATCGACGGCTGGGGCCCTTTTTTGAGGACCAGCTTCAGGGCACCCTCGATCAGTTGGTGCGGGCCGAAGACGTCCTCGCCGTGGCGGTTGTCGCCCAAGACGGCCGCGCCACCTTGTCGGCCGGACAAGCCGCGCTGCTTCGTCCCGGGTCTGCGGTCGCGGGGAGCGAGTCGTGGGAGGCCTCCGGATACCGGTTCGTCCGCCCGTTCGAATTGAGCCCCGAACCCGTCGGCGAGTCGGGGCCCGGGGGCCGCGGGCTCGGCCGGGGGCGGGGGCGCGGAGCCTGGTGGTACGAGCAGGAGAACCAGGACGGGCAGCCGGAGGGCGCGTTCTCCACTGGTGGAGGGTTCGCAACGATTCTCGTCCTCGATCGTAGCGAGACCGATGCCCGGTGTGCCCGGGCTTTCCGCCTTCGGTCGGGGCTCGTCGCGGCGGGCGGCGTGGCGCTGGTCTGCGTGGGACTGGCGTGGCTGAGCACGATCCGGATGGTCGAGGCTCGGGGCCGGGCCGGGGTGCTCGAGGCCGAGGCCCGTCATCTTCGCGAACTGAGCCAGGCCGCGGCCGGCCTGGCCCACGAGACCCGCAATCCCCTGGGGCTGATCCGCGGCTGGACCCAGCGGCTCGTCCAGTCGGGGCTCAATGCGCCCGAGCAACAGAAGCAGGCCCAGGCCGTGGTCGAGGAGTGCGATCGGGTGACTTCGCGGATCAATCAGTTTCTCGCGTATGCCCGGCCACGCGAGCCGTCGATCGAGGCGGTCGATCCGGTCGCCCTGATCGAGGAGATCGCGACGCTGGTCGAACCCGACCTCGACGCGAAATCGTTGCGACTGGAACGGGTGGGCCCCACGCCACCGCCCGCGATTCGGGCCGATCGCGAAATGCTCCGCCAGGCCCTGTTCAACCTGGTTCGCAACGCGATTCAATTCGCCCCCGAGGCGGGGACCGTCGAAATCGCCGTGCTCGGCGACCAGAATGGCGGCTGTCGAATCGAGGTGGCCGATCGCGGGCCGGGCGTCGACCTCGCCCAGGTCGATTCGCTCTTTACGCCCTATTTCACCACGCGAGCCGACGGCACGGGCCTGGGATTGGCCATCGTGCGGCGGATCGCCATCGCCCACGGATGGCGGTCGGGGTACGCTCCACGCGAGGGCGGCGGCTCGATCTTCTGGCTGGACCGGATTCATGGCTGAGCCCCAACCGACCATTCTGATCGTCGACGACGAAGCCTCCCAGCGCCAACTCCTCGGCGGATTCGTCGAGTCGCTCGGCCTCGAAGTGCAGGAAGCCGACTCGGCCGAGGCGGCGCTGGAGCGGATCCGCGAGTCGGCGCCCGCCATGGTGCTTCTCGACGTGCGCCTGCCCGGCATGAGCGGTATCGAAGCGCTCCCCGAGATCCGCAAGCTCGCGGGCGACCTGCCCGTCCTGCTGATCACGGCCTTTGCCGATCTGCGCGAGGCAGTGGCGGCGATGAAGGGCGGGGCCGACGACTACCTGGCCAAGCCGGTCGACCTCGACGAACTCGAGGCGGTCATCGCCGACGCGCTCGGGCTGGGCGAAGCCGGGGCCAAGGCCAAAGACCGTTCGATCCCCGAGCTGCCGCCGGGCTTCGTCTGCGAGAGCCCCGCCATGCGCCGCGTCGTCGAGACGGCCGCCGTGGTCGCCCCCTCGAATGCTCCCGTGCTCATCATGGGCGCGAGCGGGTCGGGCAAGGAGGTCGTGGCCCAACTGATCCACCAGTGGAGCCCCCGGGCAAAAGGGCCCCTCGTGGCCGCCAACTGCGCGGGCCTGCCCGAGTCGCTCATCGAGAGCGAGCTGTTCGGCCATACCAAGGGCGCGTTCACCGGGGCGAGTGAGCCGAGGCAAGGCTTCTTCCGGGCGGCCGACGGTGGAACGCTCTTCCTCGATGAGATCGGCGAGCTTCCCCTGCACTTGCAGCCCAAGCTGCTGCGCGCGCTCGAGTCGGGCCGAATCACGCCCGTGGGCAGCGATACCCCCGTGCCGGTCGACGCGCGGCTCGTCGCGGCCACGAATCGCGACCTCGAGCAGGCGGTCGGCGAGGGACGGTTTCGCGACGACCTGTACTACCGGCTCAACGTGATTGAGCTGGTCGTCCCCCCGCTCGACGAACGCCCCGAAGACGTGCTCCCGTTGGCCCGGCGTTTCGCCGGCGAGTTCGCCGGCGGCCCGGTCCGGCTGTCGCCGCAGGCGATCCAGTGCCTGTTGACCCATCGTTGGTCGGGCAACGTGCGCGAGCTGCGCAACGCGATTCAGCGGGCCTGCCTCTTGTGCCGCGGCGACGTGATCCTGCCCGAGCATCTGCCGCCCAAGATCGCCGCCCTGGCAGGCGCCACGGCATCCCCCACAACCAGCGAGGGGCGCCTCTCCCAGGTCGAACGGGCGACGATCCTGGCCACCCTGAGCGAGTGCCGCGGCAACCGCACCCACGCCGCCAGGAAGCTCGGCATCAGCCGCCGCGCACTGATCTACAAGCTGCGGGCCATCGAGGCCGAGTCGAAGTGAACCACGCCTCTCAAACCGAGACGACGCCGAATCGCGAACCCCATGCCCGCTGGAGTGCGGCCTTCCGGCTGCGTGCGGCACGCGCAAGCGTGAATTCCCACGGGCGGACCCCAATGGGTTGCCGCCTCAGCTCTCGTCGACCACGAGGCACCCCACGTCGTGCGGACCGATCTCCAGGTCGATCAGTACGTCGGCGCCCTCTCGTCGCACCGTGGCGGGCCGCTCGTGCCACGCGTCGTGGTACGTCGCGGCGTCGGCTCCCGGAAGGCGCAGCACCGTGCCCCGCACCGTGCGGTGCCGGGCGTTGTAGAACGTGTAGACGGTCTCGTCCCGCCCGGGAAAGGCGTTCGCGAACACTCCGCCCATCTCGGTCGGCACCAGCGGCGCCGGCTCGAGGCTCGTGAACGCGTCGCGGTGCTTTCGCAGGATGCGGTAGCACCGGCGAATCGCCTCGCGCGTCGCGGGCTCGAACCACTCGCCGGCCGGCCCTTCGATCCAGATCGCCTCGCCGTTGAAGAATACCCATTTCACGCCCGTGGCCCAGCTTCCCGTCGGCTTGTCGCAGAAGAGAATCTCGATCGTCTTGAAGCACGGCAGGGCGAAACGCGCGGCGTTCAGCGGCACGCGAGTCAGCGTCCTCTGGGCCGAGAACATGGCGTACGTGAAGCTGCCGTCCTGAAGCTGCGTGGTGACGTCGACGGGGGTCTCCTCGGTGTAGACCGCCACGTTCGGCTTGGCGCGGTCGATCCGCCGGCGGATGATCTCGGTGCAATCGCGCTCGGTGACCACGGGATCGCTGGGCACCTCGTGGCCGTGCGCGCTCGAGTAGCAGTCCTTGCCCTGGTTGGCGAAGCCGAACTGGTCGATGTACATCCCGTCGACGTCGAGCTGCTCGACCTTGGTCGCGTAGGTCGAGGCCTGCACTTCGCGCCAGGCGGCCACGCCCGGGCAGACGAACATCTCGGTGCTCTGGGGCCAGTAGAGCCCCCGGCCGTCGCGCCCGATGAGCTGCCAGGCCGGGCCGAACTCCTGCCCAAGCTTGCCCCGCTCTTCGAGCAGGTAGCCCTCGATGTACAGTCCCGTGGGCACTCCCTGCGCCTGCACGCCCCGGATCGCGAGGCGGAAGGCGTCGCGCCCGCCGAGATGCTCGTAGGGCGAGTGGTCGCCCGTGCGCCCATAGATTCGTCCCAGGCGCCCGCAGTTGCCCCAGTCGAAGATGTGCAGGTAGTCGATGCCGCCGAACTCCCGCCGTGCCTCCTCGACGGCCCGGTCGAGGTGGAACGTCTTAGTCTGGGCATCGAACAGCGGATCGAGCCACCAGAGAAACCGCTGGCGGAAATTGAAGATCTCGCGGAACCACGGCTTGCGCGGCGATCGGGGCGCGTGCCACGTGCGCACCCACTCGCGATACGCATCGAAACCCCGGCGCCAGTCGCCGTCGGTGGCCCGAATGACCGTCGGCGCGGTGCGGAAACGCTCGCCCGGCTTCACCGTTCGGGCGGGGTACTCGACGCCGACGCTCAGCGCGCCGGATTGCTTCTCCAGCAGATAGTCTTTGCGCAGGCACCGTTCGTCGAGCGTGCGAAGCGACAGGCCACGACCGTCGGCCGGGCTGAACGTGTCGATGAACTGCACGGGAAACAGCCCGCTGTACCGCTCACGGTGCGTCGCGGGCCGGTTGTCGAACGCCGAACCGCGCTTGGGAAACCAGTAGTGGGCGTCGTCGGCGTTCTCGCCCAGCCGGTAAGGCCCGATCACCGGGGCGGCCAACTCGACCGTGTGCTCCTGCCCGCCGCGGTGGTCGACGTGCGCGGTCACGGTGTACTCGCCCCGCGGCGCCGCGCTCGCCTCGATGCCCACGCGAAGGCCGTCGACCCCGCGTATCGCGTACCAGGCGATCGGCCCGTCGTTCGGGCTTCGCTCGAATCGCTCGGGGGCAATCTCCTCGCCGTCGACGCGCAGGCGGACGATCGGGCACGGCTCGGCCAGTAGGTCCCAACCGCTTGGCCGGTGGACCAGGCGCTTGAGGATTGGCGAACCGGCCGTATCGAGCACGGCCTCGAGCGCCACGTCGGCCGACGGATCGCTCGCCGCGACCCGCAGCGGCGGGCTTTCGTCCAACGCCTCGGGGAACAGGCGCCCGCCGTCCGTGCGCGCGGTAACCGCCGCCACGGCAAACGCCGCCTGTCGGGCCCGGTCGCAGACCACGATCGACTCGAGCCGCTTCGAGCCGTCGGCCGCCGCCACGACCACTTGCGCACCTTCCACGATGCCGAAGTCCCTTGTGTCGACGTTCATCGGCACACACTCGTCGACCGTGCCGCCGGCGTATTCGAGACGGAGCCGGAAGCGATCGACGTCGCGAATCGCCCTGAGCCGACCGTGGCCGTAGGCCGGCTCCTCGGAGCCCGTGAAAGCGGCCATCATCACGAGGTACACCTCGCCGGCCGCGACGCCGCCGGGCAGGCGAAGCTGCGACTTGTCGCGGAGCGGCGTGGCCGCCAGAGCCGATCCGCCCGAGGCGAGCTGAAAGGGGATTCCGCAAACCGTCACGGCCGGTTCGGTGAACCAATCGCCGATCCGCAAGTGCCTGCGCCACGAATCGGCGTCGGCCGTCGCAACCGAATCGATCGGCCAGGGGCGAAAGCCGTCGAACCGCGCGCCCGGCCGCCAGTCGACGGCATCGGCCAGCTTCGACCTCGAGCGCGTGTTGCTCAGACGCAGGTCGGACACTTCGAGCGTGGCTCCCGGCTCGCCGGCCTGCACCTGGACGGCCAGCGTGTCGGCGACGGGAATCTCGGCGCCCACGGATCGAATGTCGACGTCCAGCGTGTGCCAGCGCCCGTCGCAGATCAGTTCGGTGGCCGGGATCAACGCGAGATACCCCGGCCCCGCGCCCCGCTGCTTGCCCAGGACGGCCACCGCGTAGTCGCCCGTCGGCCTCGCCCCGACCGCGCGGTAACGGAACGAGGCGAAGCGATGCCCCTCCAGGGCGAGCGGCTCGGGCAGGTCCCACGACCATTTCATGCCGCGCTGGGCCGAATCGACCGCGAAAAGCGCGGTCTCGCCGTCGTGGCCGGCGCGCCGGGCGCCCTCGCCGGCCGGATTGCCCAGCCAATCGGGGCGCGCTTGCCAGCGCGACCCGGCCAAGGGAATTCTCCGGTCGGGCGTCGATTCGGGCGCCGGACCGATCCACTCCGCCTGCTCGGGGGGCGAAGCCATCATGGCAATCCAATCGACCCAAAGGCGTGCCCCGCCCTCGGGACCCGACTGCACCTGGATCGCGATCTGCGAGACGGCGCGCCCTCGGGTCCGCGTGGTCACGTCGACGACCGCCACGTGCCACTGCCCGTCGGCCGCCACCTCGTTCAACCCGATCGCCTGAAGCTCGGTGCCGGGCACGTCGTCCTTGAGATAGACGAAGTAGTCGTCGCGCGCGACGTCGAATCGCTCGGCCCGGTAGCGGAGGACCAGATAGGGTAATTCCGAGAGTTCGACGCCGGCCATCGAGGCCGACCATTTCATGCCCCGGCCCGGCTCGTCGACGCCGAAACGGGCGACCCGGCCGTCGCACTCGACCGAGGCCGTCGGCGAGGCGTTCGCCAGCCACGAAGGTTCGGGCTGCCAGGCATCGGCGGTGGCGAACGGCTCGCACCACTCGAACTCGCCCGGCTCGACGGCCCCCGAAACCGACGCCGCCAGCACGACCCAACCGCACAACAGCGAGCGATTCATGGATTCTCTCTTTCGGGCTCTCGGAAGCCGGGAAGGGGATCCGGCGAGAATGGTCGGCATGAGGCCGGCCCAAGGCATGGTCCAACCCGCATTGTGATGGCCCGAGCACGTCGCCGCAAGGTTCTCGCCGCGCGCCGGGCGCCGCCGGCTCCGCCGCGTTACGGGCGCGTGGCTTGAATCGCGATGCAGTCCGACCGGCCCCTCAGACGGCAGTACCAGGCGACCGCCCGCGCCGCCGGACGCCAGACCGCCAGGCGCAACGCGATGGGCAGACGCCCTTCGCGCCGGGCCTGCCGGGCCGAACGTTGCACCCACGAACTGTGCGACACCATCCACTGCCGATCCACGTGAAAGCCGGCCTCGGTCACCATGCGCCGCAACGTCGACGGCGCGAAGTGCACGAGATGGCGAGGCAAGTCGAGCCCGAACCAGGCCGGGCCAAACCAGCGGGCCGGCAGGCTCTCGACGTTCGGCACCCACACCATGAGCCGACCGCCGGGAACGAGCAGGCGCCGGGCCTGCTCAAGCATCTCCCGAGGACCATGGACGTGTTCGAGGGAATGCCGCATCGTGATCAGGTCGAAGCGCCGCCCGGCAAGCTCCGCGGAGAACAGATCGCCGAGCACGGCCGGCAGGCCGAGGTCGCCCCGGATCCGACGCACCGCCGTCTCGGCGAAGTCGACTCCCAGCACCTCCCACCCGAGCGAGTGCATCGTTTCGAGGAAACTCCCGTGGCCGCAGCCGAAATCGAGCAGCCGGCCCTCGCCGTGCCGGGCGATCGCCACGCGCGGTCGCCGCCACGCGCGGCGGCGCTTCGGTCGCCCCTGATGGGGCCCGTAGTCGTCGGGATAGAACGCCGCCATCGAACCCCGCGCCGGTCGCGGCGACGTGTAGCACAGCCCGCACGCGCGGCAGCGAACGACGCCCGCCGAGCCTTGCCGGGCCTCGATCACGGGCAACCGCTGCGGGCTGCCGCAAAGCAGGCAATCGGTCGCCTCCCAGGCGACGATTGACGATCGGGGCTCCTCGACGGTCGCCGTCATCGCGCCGGCGTACCTCCTTGAGTATCGGATCGGTACCGGGTGGCTGTGGTCGAGCGCAGCGAGCCCGCCGTCCCACGCGCCCCGGCATCCTACCACTTCCCGTACCGATTCCCCAACACGGATTTTGCTCCTCCTCGGCCCGGCGACCCGATGGCCCTGCGCGTTCTTGTGTCGGCGAGGTGTTCCGGCTAGGTTGGATGGCCTGCCACCTCTGGTTCCACCACTGGTTCCCACGCTTTGCGTGGGAACCGACGGCTTCGGCGCTTCGCGTCGGCTGCGAGGGCCGCAAAGCGGCGAACAGATGCGTTCCCACGCATAGCATGGGAACGAGCGAGATGGGAACGAGCGACCAAGTAAGGATCCACAACCATGAAACGCCCCCTGTTGTTCGCTGCGACGGCCGCGATGCTTGTCGCGGGTCGTCCGTGCGGCGCGAACTGGTACGACGAGAGCTTCTTCCTGCTGCACGAAGACCATCACACGGTCGATCGGTTCGAGGTGGGACGCGACGCGAGCTTCGACGCGACGTCGCGCCTGGTGGGGCTGTCGAGGCCCGACGTGATCCAGATCCACGCCAAGGGCAACCCGGGCTGGACCACCTATCCCTCGACGATCGGCCACGTCCCGCCCAAGCTGGCCCGCGACGTGCTCGCGATCTGGCGCGACGTGGCGCGGCGCGACGGGTACCACTTTTCGGTCTACTACAACATCGGGCGCGACGGCGTGATCATGGAGCGCCGGCCCGAGTGGAACCGCTCCCAGGCCGACGGAAAGCCCTGGGACCGGGCCCTCTGCTATCACTCGGGCGTGGCCCGCGAATACCTTTGGCCCATGGTGGGCGAGATCATCGAGCGTTACCGGCCCGACGGGTTCTGGTTCGACGGATCGTGCTTCACCGTGCGCGCGTGCTACTGCCCGAAATGCCGCGAACGGTTCCGGCGCGAGCAGAATCGCGACGCGCCCGAACGCCCCGGCGCCCCGGGCTGGGGCGCCTACCAGGAGATGCAGCGGCAGATCTACCGCGAGTTCGTCGCCGAGACGGCCGCGACGATCCACGCGATCGACCCCGAGTGCCTCGTGGCGGTCAACTGGGCCTGGTCGCTCCGCATGCCCGAGAAGCCCGGCCCGGGCATCGCTTATCTCACCGGCGACATCGGCAACCGGGTCGAGGGGCTTTCGCCCGAGGCCCACTGGTACGACTCGCAGCGTCTGCCCTTCGACCTGATGACGCAGCTCAGCACGCTCTACGAGGTGCCCGATCCGCCAGGCGGGGCCCCGGCCCGGCAGATGCGGCCCAAGCCGCGCGCCCAGATCGAGCAGGAAATGGCCGTGATCGTGGCCAACGGCGGGCGTTACTTCGTCTGGGACAACCCCACGCCCGAGAGCGGCCTCGTCGCCGAGCGTCTCGAGTTCCTGGCCGAGGTCGTGGCGCCCTTCCTCCGCGCGCGGCAGCCGTGGTGCCTCGGCTCGAAGCGCCTGCCCGACGTGTCGCTTCTGCACGACGCCGCCGCCCACTATGCCGTGACGCACGACGCGATCACGTCGTTCACCCGAAACAACAACCGCATCGACGGGGCGACCGAGACCCTGGCCCGGCTGCACTTGAACTACGAGATGCTGCCCGACTGGCGTCTGGCCGAACGCGACGTGCAGAGCCCCCTGGTGATCGTCGAGCATCCGAAACGCTTGACCGAGGCCACGGTCGACGGCCTCGCTCGCTTCGTCGCCGACGGGGGCAGCCTGCTGATGACCGGCATGGGCGTCGGCCAGGACGACCGGCTCGGCAAGCTTTTCGGCATCGCCCGCTTCGAGGGCCCCTCGGGCCCCGAACCGCTCACCTTCGCCGGGTCCGCCGCGGCCGAGGCGTTCGACCACTGGCTCTTCCGCCTCGAGCTTTCGACGGCCCGGGCGGTGCTCGAAGTGCGCGATGCGGAAGGAACGGCCCAGCCCATCCTGACCGAGAACCGGTCGGGTCGAGGCCGGGCCTTCTACGTTCCCATCCCCCTGCTGACGCGACACGGCAAGAACGTCGTGCCCGACGCGCTTTTGCGCGCCGTCTTCGACCACGTCGTCCCGCCCCGCCGGCGGCGGCTGACCACCGACGCCCCGGCCACGGTCGAAGTGGTGCTCCGCGAGCTGCCGGGCCGGCAGATCGTCCACCTGGTCAACATGGCCCCCGGCCGCCGCCGGATCATCGCGACCGACTCGCGCCGCTACCCGCTCATCCGCGACATCCCCCCGGTGCCGCCCTGCCGCATCTCCCTCCGCCTCGCCACCAGGCCCTCCGCCGTCGAACTGCAGCCCCGGGGCGTCGCGCTGGACGGTTGGAAATACGAACAGGGACGGCTCGAGGCCGACGTGCCCGGCTTTGAGATCCACCAAATGGTCGTCATTCGGATTGGCGAGTGACGGGATGATGGAAACCACGAAGCGCGGCCCGGGGCTTGGTTCCGCGAGCCTGTGGCGTTTTCGTGCCCCGGGGCGTGCCAGCCGCGCTGGTGGTTCTGGGAACATCAACCCAAGGCGTCATAGCACTTCGATGCCACGACGATTGCCCTATCTCCGCCGCTCCGAGAGCCACGATCGACGGCGCCCGCCTTGCTCCTCTGTTCCTCGTGCCCGGGTTCGCTTGACGCGCCCGCGCGCCCGTGCATAATGGGCAGGCGGAATCGAAGCGTCTCGCGGATCGACCGGAGACGGTGCATCCCCGGTGAACCGGTTGGAGAGGTCGGCATGGTCACTTCCGTTGGCTCTCGTTGGCGTCGGCGGGTCGTGTTGATCGCGTTCGCCGTCGCGCTGGTTGGGGCGTGGTCGCAGGGAGTCGTCGAGTCGTCGGGCGCCGCGGCCGAGGAGGCGGTCGGCCTGCAGGAGGCGTTTCGCCGTCCGCCCGATGGGGTCAAGCCTTGGGCCTACTGGTGGTGGCTCACGGGGAACGTCGACGAGGCCACGATCACGCGCGATCTCGAGGCGATGAAGCGGATCGGGTTTTCGGGCCTCTTGATGTTCGACGCCCGCGGCTACCACGAAGATCTCGTGCCTCCGCCTCCCAGCCGGATGGAATTCATGAGCCCCGAGTGGCGGCTGCTGCTCAGGTTCGCCATGGCCGAGGCCGATCGGCTCGGGCTCGAGATGAGCGTCAATCTCAGCAGTTGCGCCGGGGCGCTCAAGGGGCCGTGGGAAGTGGGCGACGACGCCCCGAAGAAGCTGCTCTGGACCTCGGCCGAGGTGCGAGGTCCGAGGCGGGTGCGCGTCGATCTGGCGCGGGAGCCGGGGTTCTGGGACGTGGCCCTCGTGGCCGCCAGGCGCGCCGACGAGGCCGGCGAAGGCAGCCCAGCCGGCGCAAACGATCTCTCGGGCGACTGGAAGCCCGTCGAGGAGCGGCCGAAGCCGGCCGAGATCGTGACCGAGGTCGTCGATCTGGGCGGCCGAGTCGACGCCGAGGGCCGGCTGACCTGGGACGCGCCGGAGGGCTCGTGGACGCTCCTGCGTTTCGGCTGCCGGATCATGGAGGGGCACGAGTACGACGTCGACGTGCTCGACGGGCGGGCGGTCGAAGGGTATTTCGACCGGATGGGCCGCGCGGTCATCGAAGACGCCGGTGGCCTGGCGGGCAAGACGCTCACCCATTTCTACAGCGTCAGTTGGGAAGGGGCCGCCCCGACCTGGTCGCGGGAATTGGCGCGGCACTTCGTCGAGTACCGCGGCTACGATCCGCGCCCCTATCTTCCCGTGCTGGCGGGCAGGACGGTGAAGGACCCGGGCGTTTCGGAGCGGTTCCTGCGCGACTACCACAAGACGCTGGGCGACTGCTTCATGGATCACTGCTACGGGAAGCTTCGCGCGTTGTGCCACGAAGTGGGGCTCCAGTGGCACAGCGAGTCGGGCGGGCCCTGGAACCGCAAGATCCCCGACTTCACGCACGCCGACCAGTTGGCCTTTCTCGGGCGCAACGACATGCCGCAGGGCGAGTTCTGGCATCCCTACCGCGGCCTGAACCGCCCGATCGCCATGGCGGCCCACGTGTACGGGCGCCCCCTGGCCGCGACCGAGGCGTTCACCCACATGCGGGCGCACTGGTCGGCCTATCCGGCGGCCTTGAAGCCCGACGCCGACAAGGCGTTCTGCGACGGGGTGAATCACTTCATCTGGCACACGTTCAGCGCCTCGCCCGCCGAGTTCGGCAAGCCGGGCATCGAGTACTTCGCCGGCACCCACGTGAATCCCAACGTCACCTGGTTCGAGCAGGCGGGCGACTTTTTGGCCTATCTGGCCCGCTGCCAGCTCATGCTCCGCCAGGGGCGATTCGTGGCCGACGTCTGCTGCTACACGGGCGACAAGCCCTACCTGCACTGGGGCCGCGGCGAAACCTGGAGTAGCGACCCCTCGATGGTGCTGGGCCGAGGCGATACCTACGACTTGGTGAACGACGAGGTGCTTTCGAGCCGCCTGTCGGTCGACGGCGGCGACTTGGTCTTGCCCGACGGCATGCGCTACCGTGTGCTGGTCGTGGATTTGGAGGACGAGACGGCCTCGCCCGACGCTCTGCGCCGAATCGTCGAGTTGGCCGAGGCGGGGGCGACCGTGGTGCTGGGCAAGCGCCGTCCCGTGCGGGCGCCGGGCTTGAAGGACTATCCGGCCTGCGATGCCGAGGTCGCCCGGCTGGCCGAGCGGCTCTGGGGGTCGCCGGCCGAAGCCGGTCAACGGACCCTGGGCCACGGCCGAGTCATGACCGGCATGCCGATCGACGACGTGCTCGAGTCGCTGGATATCGCGCCCGACTTCGAGGGGCCGTTCGACTACATCCACCGCCGGGCGGGCGAGACGGACGTGTACTTCCTGGCCGGCAGCGGCGAGGCCGAGTGCACCTTCCGCACCGGCGCCAAGGAACCCGAGCTCTGGGACCCCCAAACCGGTCGAATCCGCGACGCGGTGTGGTACCGGGCGGGCGACGACGGCCGGATGGTCGTGCCCGTGCGTCTCGCGGAGAACGGCTCGGTGTTCGTCGTCTTTCGCAAGCCCGCGGAGCGCGAGCACGTGGTTTCGGTCGACGCGCCGGCTCAGGCCCTCGAGATCGAAGGCCGCGCCGAGGGAGGCGCTCGGCTGGCCTTGTGGCAGAACGGGCGCTACGATTTCGAGACCTCGCGGAACGGGCGCGCGGGCATCGACGTGGCCGATCTACCCGACCCGCGGACGTTGGCCGGCCCCTGGGAGGTCGCCTTCGCGCCCGGCTGGGGAGCCCCGGAATCGATCGTCTTCGACGAGCTGATCGCGTGGAACGAGCATTCCGACGATGCGATCAAGCACTTCTCGGGCAAGGCCACGTATCGCACGAAGGTCACGCTCCGCGGCGCCGAGGCAAAGGGTCTCGTGCGACTGCAACTGGGAAAGGTCGGCAACATCGCCGAGGTCCGCGTCAACGGCACGCCTCGGGGCGTGGTGTGGACCGCCCCTTGGACGGCCGATCTGACCGGCGCCGTCCGCCCCGGCGAGAACCACCTGGAAATCGACGTGACGAATCTTTGGGTGAATCGCCTGATCGGCGACGCGGGCCTTCCGCCCGAGCAGCGCAAGACGAGCACGAACGTGGGGATGTTTCGCGACTCGAAGGGGCTGCGCGCCTGTCGCGGGTTCAGCCCCGAATCGCCCTTGGAGCCGTCGGGGCTCATCGGTCCCGTGCGTCTCGAGTTCGGCACGCGGCGCGAGGTTCGCTTCTGAGCGCCCGGGGCGTTTCGCTCTGGGGCCTTACAGATAGTCGTGCGTCTGCCAGTCGACCAGGTCGTGGACCGGCCATCCGTCGACGAAGGTGTGGGCATGGCAATCGCCGGCCGCATAGACGCGATCGAGCAGCCGGCGCGGCACCCAGGAGCCGCACGCGGCGTAGACGTCGGGCACGTCGATCGGTCCGACCGGGCCGCTCACGTGGTCGCCGTGGCCCGTGTTGGCGATCCACAGGGCCCGGACCGTGCCGTCGGGGTTCCAGCGCACGCCGGTGGCGGTCAGGGCGTGCCAGCCCGCGCTGAAGCGGGTTCCCATGCCGTCGTCGCCCCGCTGCATGGCCCAGTAGGTATAGCCGCAGTATTGCGTGGCATATCCCGCCTGGATCAGCTTGCCCGACTGCTCGGGCGTTTCGACCAGGACCCGATCGCGGGCCTTGTGCTCGGCGGCGAGGGGTTCGAGCTCGTCGGGCAGGCCGACGCGCGCGGCGTCGCGATCGCCCCACGTGATCGACCAGGTGTTCGTGTGCCGGTCGTCGTGATCGAAGCGAAGGTCGTAGGTCTTGCCGGCGACTTCGTACTTCTTGCGGAGCAGGAAGCCGTATCGCACGGCGGCGGTTGCCACGGCCCATCCGGTCGACCCGGCCCCGTCGTAGCCGTATCGGCCGTAGAGTTCGTGCTTGGCCGTCGCGTAGATCGATTCGCCGGCGACCCGGGCCTCGGGCCGGCCGATCGAGGCGTTGTGCCAGAGCACGGCGTGCAGGACGTCGAGCAGGTGCTGCTGCATCCAGCGCGTGCAGTCGCCCGTCGGCTGGATTCCCCAGCGCCAGTCGGGCCACAGCCGGAAGAGCGTGGGCCAGAGCGCCGCGTCGCGGGGCTCCGCATCGAGCAGGTGCGGGGCGACCTCGGCGACGGTGGCGCCGGGCGGCGCCAAGGCAAGGGCCGGTATCGCGATGCCGAAGTTGGCCGCCCCGGCCCCCGCGGCGTGGACCCGGCCGAGTTCGTCCAGGCGTTTCGGCGGGCCCACGCGGGCGTATTGCGATCTGAGGAACTCGTTCATCGGCCCGCCTCCCACACGCGATGGGCGATGGCCAGCAGGGCGGCCGCGGTCTTGTCGGGGTCGAGACGGACGTCCTGCTTGCCGAACAGGTCTTCGTAAACGGCCCGCATCGCGTCGGCCAGGCCGTCGTACTTGCCTTGCAGCCCCAGTCGCGAGGCCCGACCGGCGAGATCGTCAGCGAGCCCTTGCACCGACCGCACATCGCCCGCCCGCACAGCCTGAGCCGACGACTCGTACACCCGGGCCAGGCTCGTCGCGTCGCTTCGGCTCAGCTTGTACGGACGCAGCGGCTCGACCTTCGACTTCCACGGCTCGACGGGCGGCGGAAAAGGGTTTTCGGCCGGCCCTCCCGCGCCGACTTGCACCTCGAGAACGACCAGCTCGAACTGGTGCGGCCTCTTGCCGACGTCGTCGGAGACGACGTTCACGTCGAGCACGATCGCGTACCGGCCGGCCTCTCTCGCCTTGAAGTAGACCAAGGGCCGCGACGTCAGGCTCAGCAACGGAATCGCCTGCACGCCCTCGGCGTCGTGCGGGAGCACCACGAGCCGGCAGTCGGCCAGATGCCGAGCGTCGAGCCCCTGGAGCGTGTACAACTCGGCTTCTCGCGGCTCGAGCTCGGTCGGCCCGTCGATCGTCACTTCACACCGGGCCGAGCCGAGCAGCGCGAAGACGAGCAGCGTGGCGAGGGCGATTGCCCTTAGCGGTCGCGGGGGCATGGCAGAACCTTTCGGATTGGGGAAGGAAGATTGGAGATTGAAGATTGACGATTCCTACAGTCCGAAGAGCATGAGCAGGATCGCCAGGATTTCTTCGCGGTGTTGCCACAGGAAGTCCCAGAGGGCGCTCCAGTCGAAGGCCTCGACGTCGGTCAGGGCCGTTTCGGCGACCGCGCCCGTGGCCACGGCCTCGGCGAGCAGGGCCCAGGCCAGGTCGCGCAGGGCTTCGTCGGAGCGGATCGCGCGTCGGAGCCGGGCGGCGCGGTCGGCGCTGATCTCGCCTTGGCGGAGGCGGCGGGCGATCACGAGGTTCAGCACGAGTCGGAGTCGGATCATCGGTTCTCTCCTGGTTGAAGAAACGGGGCCGATCCGTTTGCCGGAATCGGCCGGGGACCAAAACAACAGAGCCCGCCGCCGGATGGCTCCGGCGACGGGCTCGTGGGATACCTGCGCGCAGGCTCGTCGCGATACCGGTCGAATCGGGCAGACGCCGCCGTCAACCTCGGGGTGAAGTGGGCGGAAGCGCCGAGCGATTCGACACACCATATCACATCGGCGGTCGCAAGTCAATGGACATTTGTACACATCAGGCCGACGTGACGCGCTCGAGGTCGCCGCGGGCGCACGGGTCGGCGCCGCCGGCCGGCGAACCAGGGCCCGGCAGCGACGCCATCGGTCGGCGCGATAGCCTGGGTATTCTGCGGCCGATGTGCCGGATGTTCCGGCCGTGCGGCGTGTTGGGCGTCGAGTGGATGGTCCGTCTGCGTCGTTCCGATGAATTTCTCAGTCTATGCACAATCGACGGGATCCTCGGCGCGCCCGACCGTGGGCCGATCCCCCGCGTCGGCCCGGGAGACGGAACCGGGTGCGCCTACCTTCGGGCCAAGGAGCAAGCGAAAATGCGAAACACGCCGTGGACACGGATGTCAAGGGTCGCCCTAGGACTGCTCCTGGGACTGGCGGCCTCGTTCCCCGCCGCAGCACGAGCCAACGACCCGCTCACGGTCCCGCCATGGCCGTCGTTGGCGTCGGTGCCGTCGGTCGGGGTGTCGTATCCAATGGAGCCGACCCTGGCCCCGATGCCGGGCAGCTACGGCGAGGCCCCCGTTGCCGAGGAGGCGGCACCGCCCGCCCCCGCGCCGGATCCCGTGCCGGCGGCCGAAACCTACGACCCGGCTTACGACGGGTCGGCCTACACCGAGTTCTCGAACCCTTGCAGCCGGTGTGTGCCCCGCGGCGCGTGCGGCCCGTGTGGCGGATGCGGCGGGGCGGGACAGCCCTTCCGGCTGTTCGACTTCCCCTGCCTGACGTGCCGAAGGATCAACGTGGGCGGGTGGGTCGAGCAGGGCATTACCTTCAACGCCGACAACCCCGCCGACCGGTTCAACGGCCCGGTCGCCACGAACGACCGCGACGGCGAGTGGCTGATGAACCAGGCGTGGCTCTTCGCTGAACGGTCCGTCGACACCGGCGGGTACGGCGTCGACGTGGGCGGCCGAATCGACATGCTCTACGGCTCCGACTTCCGCTTCGGCGTGAACCACGGCCTGGAGAACCGCATCAACAGCCTCGACAACCGCTACGGGATGGTCATTCCCCAAGCCTATCTCGAGGTTGGGGTCAACAACCTCTCGGTGAAGCTGGGTCATTTCGCCGGCATCCTCGACTACGAAATGGTTCCGGGACCGCCCAACCCCTTCTACTCGCATTCGTACAGCTACGGCTACACCGTGCCGCAGCTCGTGACCGGGGCCCTGGCCACGTACAAGCTCTCGCCGCAGTGGTCGGTTGCCGCCGGGTTCCATCGCGGGTGGATGATGTTCGAGGACATCAACGACGATCTCGATTTTATGGGCGGCGTGTTCTGGACAAGCCGCAACAAGCGGACCTCGATGGACTTCGCCATCTCGACCGGGGCCCAGGACCCGGCCGGCGAAAACAACCGCTTCGTCTACAGCTACGTGCTCAAGCACGCCTTGACCGAGAAGCTGCGGTACGTCTTGGTCCACAACCTCGGCTATGAGAACAACGGGGCCGGCGGCGTCCAGGACGCCGAGTGGTACGGCATCAACCAGTACTTCCTGTACACGATCAATCCGCGCTGGTCGGCCAACGTGCGGGTCGAATGGCTGCGCGACGACGACGGGGCCCGCGTCTTCGGCGTGCCCAACGTGCTTCCGCCGATCCACACCTGGCCGGGCGGGCCCGGCTTCGCCGGCAATTTCTACGAACTCACGCTGGGGCTCACCTGGCGGCCCCATCCCAACGTCATGGTCCGTCCCGAGTGCCGCTGGGACTGGTACCAGGGCTTGCCCGGCCTCGTGGGAGCCGCCCCGGACCGCGGAATCGGACTGCCCTTCAACGACGGCAACAGCGACAACCAGTTCACCTTCGCCACCGACCTGATCGTCACCTTCTGATCGGGCAGCCCCGACGGGCACCGATGCGCCGGGAATTCCAGACGCCGGGGACGGTCCCCAACTCGCCGCGCGCGGGAGCCGGGATCGTCCCCGTTTGCGTTGGCGCGCCAAAGCGTGCCGATTGCCTGGCCGAACGGCTTCGGACGGTCAGCGCGACTCGTTGCCCAGCCGGCGCTGGTAGTCGACGAAGTCGACCGCCTCGAACATGGCCATGAACCGGTCGGTCTCGGCCATGCGATTGCGATCCGACTCGAGCAGGCGGCGAATCAGCAGATGCTCGCTTCGCGCCGAAATCGGCCTCGACAGGATGTCCCTGGGACGTAGCGTCAACTCGACCGCCCGAGGGATCTGCTCGCGCTGTTCCAGCGAGCGGCTTACCAGCATGCGGGGAAAGGGCGGCCTCGCTCCCGGGTTGAGCATCGTGTTCAATCGACCGTACCAGTCGGAGAACTCGCGATATCGGCTCGCGACGGCTTCGCTTCCCGCTTCGACGGCCGACACCCGGTAGACGACTCGCGGACTGTCGAACACCAATTCGCCCGTCGCCTCGTCGACCGTCTCGCTGAAATGCGGGTCGGCGTGGAAGTTCAGCAGCGGATCGGATTGCTCGTGAGCCCACTGCCTGAGGCGTTCGGAAAAATCCTCGACCCGCGCGGTCGTCAGTTCGGTCTTGATGCGTCGCTGCGGGTCCAGCAGCACGAATCGTCCGCGCGCCTTGTCGAAAACCGTCACCTCCGCCGGGTCTTCGAGGTAGTCGTAGACCACGCCCTGGTAGAAGATCGTGGTGCTGCGAACCTGCGGCTCCTTGGCGGCGCCGATGAAGACCTTGTTCTCGACGCGAAACATCTCCTCGGCGGTCGCGGTGCCCTCGGCCGTGGCAGCGGCCGACAGTCCACCCAAAAGGAGGGCCCAGTACGCTCGATGCATCATGACCACGTCTCCGATCGTGAAGATGATCGAATCGCGAGGAAACGTAACTGCGGGAGGATACCGGACACACCCCGTCGGTGTAAAGCGGAGAAATCGTCCGCACTTACCCCGCGAAAGATGGCGGTCGTGTACCACCAAGGTGGCAGCCAGAAACCGAACTCGCATACCGAGCCGAGCCTGCGGCGACCGCTCGTGTTGGTGTGGCTGCCGAGAATGGCGTATAATGCGATTCGTTCATGTGGGGGGTGCGAACGGCGGTGGTCTGGGCGCTCGTTTCCAAGGGCAGCGCATTGTTTCCATCGCAGATACCGATCCGAGGCGTCGAATACGGGGGTGGAGCGATGCATTCGGTCGGTTCCTCCCCCAGCCCTCGCGTGGCCGTCGTCGGGGGAGGTCTGGCCGGGTTAGCCGCCGCGTCGGCGCTGTGCCGGCGCGGATTCCACGTCGAGCTGTTCGAGGCGCGCCGACGGCTGGGCGGGCGGACCGGATCGTTCCCCGATTTCCGGTCGGGCCAGTGGGTCGACCACTGCCAGCACGTGGCCATGGGCTGCTGCACGAACCTCGCCCACTTCTGCCGCACGCTGGGCCTGGCCGACTGCTTTCGCCGGGGCCGAAGGCTGCACTTCATCGGGCCCGACGGCAGAGCTTCGGCTTTCTCGGCCTTTCCGCTCCTGCCGGCCCCCTTGCATCTGCTGCCCGGGCTGCTCCGCCTGAGGCACCTCGCGCCGGGCGAGCGACTGCGAATTGTCCGCACGATGGGCCGACTGGCCGCCCTCGGCGAAGTCGACGGGCGGGCCACGGTCGAGTCGTGGCTGCGCCTTCAGGGCGAATCGGATCGCACGATCGAGCGCTTCTGGTCGGTGGTGCTGACGAGCGCGTTGGGGGAGCGTCTCGATCGGGTCTCGCCGGACGCCGCCCGCAAGGTGTTCGTCGACGGCCTGCTGGCGTCGCGACGGGCCTACGAGCTCGAAATGCCCGAAGTTCCCCTCGACGAGATCTACGACCGGCGCGCCGGCGCGTGGCTGCAAATGCAGGGCGTTGCCGTGCACCGCGGCACGAGGGTGCGGCAGGTCGAGGCCGACGGCGGGCGGGTCGGCGCGGTCGTGCTCGCCGACGGGTCGAGGCGCCGGTTTGACTTCTGCATCGTGGCCGTGCCGTGGCGGCGCGTGCGGTCGTTGTTCTCCGCGTCGATGCTTCGCGAATTGCCGTCGCTCGATGGCGTCGATCGGATCGAGTCGGCACCGATTACGGCGGTCCATTTGTGGCTCGATCGCGCGATCACGCCGCTGCAGCACGCCGTGCTCGTGGGCAGGCTCAGCCAATGGCTCTTCCGCCGGGGACGGGCCGGCGCGGGCGGAGGATCGGCCGAGGCGGGGCACTACCATCAGGTCGTCATCAGCGCGTCGCACGCGTTGGTGGGTCGCGACCGCCGCGACGTGGTGCGGCAGGTAGGCGACGACCTGGCGGCCGTCTTTCCCGCCGCCCGATCGGCGAGGCTGCTCCGGTGGCGATTGATCACCCGCCGCGACGCGGTTCTCTCGATGCAGCCGGGAGTCGACCGCCTGCGCCCGGCCCAGCAGACCGCGATGTCCAACCTGATGCTGGCGGGCGATTGGACTGCCACGGGCTGGCCGTCGACCATGGAAGGGGCCGTGCGCAGCGGCTACCTCGCGGCCGAAGCGGTCGTGCGGACGGCCGCGCCGAACGCGGCGCAGCCGCTGCTCATGGCCGAGTTGCCGCGCGGGGCGCTGGCGCGTTGGCTGATCCGTTGACCGTCACAGGGCCAGCTCGCATCGCACCCCGAACACCAGCGCGTCGCGGCCGTGGCATGGTGGCCCCCTCGCCCGTGTTGCACTGGTCCGAACAGGCGCCCGGCAGCGAATAATCGGGTCAATCCTCAAGTTGCCGACAACCGATACGAGAATCGAGGCGAGTCTGCGCAATTCGGGGGGGGCCGGAGAATGTCGTGGTGCGACACATGCGTTGCCGTTGTTCTGTTTGTGCCGCTGGCCTTGGTGGGCAATACGGCTCGCACCGCCGCGCAACCGTGGGACGCACTCCCCCAAGCGGCTATTCGCGGCCCTCTTCGCATGGAGAACGGCGCTTCACCCGGCGAAACCGTGCGGCATTCGGTCCCTGCGCCACCGGCGGCGCCAAGGGACGACGTGTCGCGGCCCAGGTCGCCCAATCCCCCCTCGCAGCCCGGAGGCTCATCCGAGGTCGCCGCTCTGAGCCTCGATGATTTGTGCCGGATGGCCCTGGAATCGAATCCCACGCTGGAGCAGGCCCGGATGGCGATCCGGGCGGCCCAGGGCGAGCATCGCCAGGCGGGGCTCTATCCCAACCCGGTGCTCGGCTACGTGGGTGACGAAATGGGAGTGGAAGGAAGCGCGGGCAAGCAGGGAGCGGTCGTCGCCCAGGAGTTCGTCACGGCCGGCAAGCTGCGGCTGGGTCGCGCCGCCGCCGGCCATGCGGTCGAGCAAGCCCGGCACGGCTGGGAGAAGCAGCGGCGCCGGGTGATGAACGACGTGCGCGTCGGTTACTACGAGGTCCTGATCGCCCAGAGGATGCTCGACGTCAACGGTCAATTGGTCCGGATCGGCGACGAGGGCGTTCGCATTGCCGAGCTGCTTCGCGAGGCCATGGAGGTCGGTCGGGCCGACGTGCTCCAAGCCCGCATCGAAGCCGACACGGCCAGGCTGAGCCTGGACGTGGCCGAGAACCGCCATCGAGCCGCCTGGCGGCGGCTTGCCGGGGTGCTGGGCCGGCCCGATTTGGGCCCGGCTCCCCTGGAGGGCGACGTCGAATCGAACCTGCCCGAGTTCACCTGGGACGACTGCCTCGCCCGGCTGCTGGCCCAGAGCCCCGAACTCGCCCGAGCCCGGGCGGGCGTCGAGCGGGCGCGTTGCGAGCTCGCGCGACAGTGCGCCGAGCGGTTCCCGAATTTCGAGATCGGCCTCGCCGTGAAACGCGACACCGCCGACATGGGAACGGTGGCCGACGTCGAGATCGGCATGCCGATCCCGATCTTCCACCGAAACCAGGGCCACGTCGCCAAGGCCGAGGCCGAGCTGATCGCGGCCCAGAGGGAGATCCGCCGAATCGAGCTCGACTTGCACAACCGCCTGACCGATGCCTTCGAACAGTACGCCAACGCCCGCCGGCACGTCGAGACGTACCGCGACCGAGTGCTCCCCGACGCCCGGGCGTCGCTGGAACTGGTCCGCACGGGCTACCGCGAGGGCGAGTTCGGCTACCTGACGCTTCTCACGTCGCAGCGGACCTATTTCAGCGTCAGCCTCGAATACCTGGGCAATCTTCGCGAACTGTGGATTCAGTCGGTCGGGCTCGAAGGGCTGCTGCTTCGCGGCGGATTGCAGGCTCCCGAGTAGCCGGCCGCATGCGCGAGGCGCTACCCGTACCCCGACATGCCGAAGAAAAGCTGCCTTTTCAGAAACCGATACACCCAGTAGTCTTCCGGGATCTCTTCGCCGGGCAGGTGGTGGCTCGATCGCGCCCGCGAGGCGGCCAGCTCGCCATAGGCATCGCGACCGCTCGTGTCTTCGGCCGACTGGCTGCGCAGGTATTCGGCCAGCTCGTGGGGATGTTCGAGGATCACGCAGCCCTTGGTCCGCCGGTGGACGAAGTCCTGAAAGCCCCGCAGGAGGCGGCTTCCGTTGATCGTCGCGAACAGGTCGCCCCCGTTGTCGCCCAGCTTCTCGCAGGCGAACGACAGGGGCGGGCAGGGCTCGATGCTGCCCCGAGGCCCGATGTGAAACCCCAGACCGAGCGCGGCCGGACAGACCGCCTCGCCCCGGGCGTTCCAGTAGGTGTCGATGACGATGATGGGGTGTCTGCGTCTCAGTCGCAGGAGCCGCCGGCGCACCTCGCGCATCGCCTCCCGCCCGACGCAGAACTGGGGCGACGGGTCGGCCCCGACCGGCCGGTAGACGTAGTACCACAGGTACATCGCCCCCCGGCCGATGAGGTCCTCGACGTACCGGTCGGTGAGCACCTCGTCGAGGTTCTCGCCCGTTACCGTGGTGGCGACGCCGAAGAGGATCTTCCGTCGTTTCAGTCGAGCGAGGCCCTCGACGGCCGAGCGAAAGACTCCCTCGCCGCGGCGCCGGTCGTTGTGCTCTTCGAGGCCGTCGATGCTCACCAGGGGCGTGATGTTTCCCGCCGCCCGGATCCGCGCGACGTTCTCGTCGCTGAGGAACGTCCCGTTCGTGATGATCTGGAAGTAGCAGTCGCGGTGCCGCCTGCACACGTCCCACAGGTCGGGGTACATCATGGGCTCGCCGCCGAGCAGGGTGTAGAAGTAGCTTTCCTGTCGCTTGCCGGCGGCGATCAGGGCGTCGACCTCGTCGCGAGACAGGCGGTGGACCGGCCCCCCGTTGGGGATCCAGCACCCCCGGCAGCGGAGGTTGCAGGCGCTGGTCAGGGCGAGGAACAGAAACGGCGGGAACAGTTCGCCCTTGCGCACACGCCGCTTGTAGGCGGCCACGGCCCGTCGCCCCTTGAAAACCCAGAGGTAGCCGGCCTTCCAAAGCAGTCGCGGTGAGATTTCGGTGGCAACACGATAGGCAAATCGGGCAAGCATGGGCAGATGGCTTGGGCGATGCGGGTCGAGCTGGGTCGCCCTCGATTATAGCAGCCTCCGCTGCCTTGCACCGTGCCCACGGCCCGTTCTCGGGCGAGATCATTCGCCGCGGAATTGCTCGACATTGCCCTTGCGCCTGCATACACTGATAGGTCCCCGAGGCCACCAGGCTGACGCCTTGGGAAGACGGCATCCAATCCGGCAACCAGGGGAGTCCCCGATGAATCGGCGCGTCGCGTGCACGCTTGCGGTGGGATTGTTGTTCTTCGCTCTGACCGGCGCCAAGGGGGCCGACGACTGGCCCCGATTTCGCGGCCCGAATTGCGACGGCATCTGTCCCGAAACCGGTCTGTTGCAGGAGTGGCCCGAGGGCGGGCCCAAGCTGCTCTGGCAAATCGAGGGGTTGGGCGACGGCTATTCGAGCCTCGCGATCGTCGCGGGCCGAATGTTCACGATGGGCGACCGCAAGGCCGACGACGGATCGCAGCGCCAGTTCGTCATTGCCCTCGATCTGGCGACCCGGCGGGAGCTGTGGGCCGCCGACGTCGGGCCCCCGCACCGCGACGGCCCGCGCTGCACGCCCACGGTCGACGGCGACCTGCTCTATGCCGTGGGCACCGAGGGCGATCTGGTCTGCCTCGAATCGGCCACCGGCAAGCTGGTCTGGAAGAAGAGCTTTGCCGACGATTTCGGCGGCAAGATGATGTCGGTCTGGAAGTTCAGCGAGTCGCCCCTGGTCGACGGCGATCGGGTCGTGTGCACGCCCGGCGGGCCCGATGCCGCCATCGTGGCCCTGAACAAGACGACCGGCGAGGTCGTCTGGAAGTGTGCCCTCCCCGACGTCGGCGGCCGAGGCAAGGACGGGGCCGGATACGCGTCGATGGTCGTCGCCGAGATCGAGGGAATTCGCCAGTACATCCAGATGCTCGGGCGCGGGGTGGTCGGCATCGAGGCCGATTCGGGCCGCTTCCTCTGGGGATACAACCGGATTGCCAACGGCGTGGCCAACATCCCCACGCCGGTCGTCCGGGGCAATCTGGTGTTCGTCACGACCAGCTACAAGACGGGCAGCGCCTTGCTGAAGCTCACGCGCAAGGGCAACGCCTTCGACGTCGACGAGGTGTACTTCCTCGGCCCCGATCAATTCGAGAACCACCACGGCGGCGTCGTGCTCGTCGGCGACCACATCTACGGCGGCGACGGCCAGAACAAGGGCGTGCCGGTGTGCCTCGAGTTCGATTCGGGCGAGATCGCCTGGAAGGTCGATGCGCCGGGCCGGCGGTCGGCGGCTTTGCTCTACGCGGACGGCCACCTGTACTTCCGATACGAGGACGGGCGAATGGCCCTGGTCGAGGCCACGCCCGAGGAGTTCCGGCTCAAGGGCACCTTCGAGACGGCGGTCAGGAACGGTCCGAGTTGGCCCCACCCGGTCATCCACGACGGAAAGCTCTACCTGCGCGACAAAGACGTTCTCATGTGCTACGACGTGCGCCGATGATCGACGTCGACCGGCTCCGAAGGGCGTACGAAACGGCCCGCCGCGACCTGCTCGCCGAGCAAGTCGAGGCGGGGCGCTGGGTGGGCGAGCTTTCGGGCTCGGCCCTGTCGACGGCCACGGCGATCAGCGCCTTGTCGATCGTCGCCCGCGAGTCGGCCGAATCGAACTTGCCCGACCGTCCAGCGTCCTTCGAGCCTCTGATCGCCCGCGCAGTCGACTGGCTGGGCGCCGGCCAGAACGGCGACGGCGGCTGGGGCGATACCGACAAGAGCCACTCGAACGTCGCGACGACGATGCTGGTGCGAGCCGCGCTGCATCTTGCCGGGGCGGCCGAGCGCCATGCCGACCGGCTTTGCGCGGCCGAGAGATATCTCGACGCCCAGGGCGGCATCCCGGGGCTGCGCAGGCGGTACGGGCGCGACAAGACGTTCGCCGTCCCCATCCTCACGAACTGCGCCCTGGCCGGGCTGGTCGATTGGCGCGAGGTGGCGCCGCTGCCCTTCGAGCTGGCCTGTCTGCCCCAGGGGTTGTATCGATTCCTGCGTCTGCCGGTCGTCAGTTACGCGATTCCCGCGCTGGTCGCCATCGGGCAGGCCCGTTACGTTCACCGGCGGCCGCTCAATCCGGGCGCGCGCCTGGTCCGCCGCCTGGCGGTGCGCAAGAGCCTCGACGTGCTCGAGCGGATGCAGCCCGACAGCGGCGGATTCCTCGAGGCCACGCCCCTGACGAGCTTTGTCGTGATGAGCCTGGCCGGCAGCGGCCGGGTCGATCATCCCGTGGTGCGCCGGGGGATCGATTTTCTCGTGGCCTCGGTGCGCGACGACGGCTCGTGGCCCATCGACACGAACCTGGCCACGTGGGTCACGACCCTGGCGATCAACGCCCTGGCGGCCTCGGGAGAGGACTTGGCGGAGATCGGCTGTCTGGAGGGCCTCGACGGGCTGCTCTCGTGCCAGCACCGGCGACGGCACCCGTTCACCGGGGCCGACCCCGGCGGTTGGGGCTGGACCGACCTGAGCGGGGCCGTGCCCGACGCCGATGACACGCCCGGCGCGTTGTTGGCCCTGGCGGCGCTGCGCAAGCACGCTTCGCCCGATCGGGTCGGCGAGATCGACGTCGCGGCGGATCGGGCACTCGTCTGGCTGCTCGACTTGCAGAACTCCGACGGCGGCTGGCCCACCTTCTGCCGCGGGTGGGGCAAGCTGCCCTTCGACCGCAGCAGCGTCGACCTGACGGCCCACGCCATCCGGGCCATCCGCGCTTGGCGCGAGTGGAACGACGCCCTGGGGTCGGGCAGCGATTTTTCGCCGCGACCACTACGCCGAGCCCTACGGCGTGGCTTGGCATTTCTCGGCCGGCATCAGCGCTCCAACGGAAGCTGGGTCCCCCTCTGGTTTGGCAACCAGGACCATCCCGAAGAGGAGAATCCCGTCTACGGCACGGCCCGCGTGTTGCTGGCCTACCGTGACCTGGGCGGGCTCCACGAGCAGCCGGCCCGCAAGGCGGTCGAGTGGCTCGTCGCCCATCGCAATGCCGATGGCGGCTGGGGGGGATCGCGGGTCGTCGGCCGGGACGGCAAGCCGGGCCAGGTGTCCAGCATCGAAGAAACGGCCGTCGCCGTGGAGGCCCTCGCTTCGGCGGCCGACGGGCGCGGCGCGCAAGCCGCGCTGGATGCGGGACTTCGCTGGTTGGTCGAGGCCGTCGAGTCGGGCGACCACCGCCGGGCCAGCCCGATCGGTTTTTACTTCGCCAAGCTGTGGTATTATGAAAAGTTGTACCCGCTGATTTTCACCGTGTCGGCCTTGGGCCGAGCACTCGGGCGCGTCGGTTCGCTCGAAACGCGCCGTGGCATCCCTGAGAACGCCCGCTGAAGAGACCTCGACCTTGGCCACCCTCCCCAGCGATCGACGATCGGCCGCGGCGCACGACTCGGCCCCGAGCGGCCGCGTCGCCGATCGCTTGAAGCGGGTGCCCGAATCGCGGGCCGAGCGGGAGCGTCTGCGGGCGGCCGCGTTCGCGCTGGCGTCGCGCTTGGAGAAGTCGCAGCCGCTGCTCCGCCCCGAGATGGAGTCGCACGCCCGGGCGCTGCTGGCCGAGTTGGGCCTGCCCGACGATTATCTCGGCTGGACCATGGTCGCCCTGGGGACGGCCTTCTGGCGCGAACAGGTCGTGGCGATTCCTCACGACCGGCGTTTGCTGCTCCTGCCCCACTGCATGCGCAACGCCGAGATCTGCCGCGCCGAGTACGACGAGTTCGGCTTGCAGTGCCGGGGGTGCGGCGCGTGTCATCTGGCCGAACTCCGCCAACACGCCGAGAGCCTGGGCTACCGCGTGCTGATCGCCGAGGGCTCGCCCATCGTGCTCCAAATCATCCTCGCCGGGCACGTCGACGCGGTGCTGGGCGTGGCCTGTCTCAACTCGCTCGAAAAGGCGTTGGACAAGATCCTGCTGGTCGGGTTGCCCTCGATGGCCGTCCCCCTCTTGGCCGGGACCTGCCGCGACACCGCGACCGATGAGGATTGGGTCCGGGAGATGATCGACACGCCCTATCGCCCCGGGCCCGTGCGAACGCGGACCTACGTCCACCTGCTGCGGTGCGCGGCCCAGACCTTCGAGGCCCAGGAGATCGAGCGGCTCGCACCGCGGGTTCGCGGTGGCCCGACCCTGGCCGAGACGAACGGGCGTGGGCTGGCGGCCCTCGATCCGATCGCCTCGACCGAAGCGATCGCCTACGACTTTCTGCTTAAGGGCGGCAAGCACCTGCGGCCCTTCATCACGCTGGCGGCTTACGACGCGATGACCGGCGGGCACGGAGCCGCGCCCGACGGGGCGCGGAGCGTCGAGCGGTTCTCCGACTCGGTGCGGCGCGTGGCCCTGGCCATGGAGGTGTTCCACAAGGCGTCGCTGGTGCACGACGACGTCGAAGACGACGACCCCTTCCGCTACGGCCACCCGACCCTGCATCGCAAGTACGGCACGGCCGCGGCGATCAACGTGGGCGATTACCTGGTCGGCTTCGGCTACCGGCTGATCGCCGCCGAGCGGCATGCCCTGGGCGCCGACGTGGTGGGCGACCTGCTCAGCCGCCTCAGCCAGGCCCACACCAGGCTCTGCGAAGGGCAAGGCGCCGAACTGGCCTGGCGCGAGACCGACGCCATGCGCTTGGCGCCGCTGGACGCGTTGAAGATCTACGCTCTCAAGACGGCCCCGGCGTTCGAAGCGGCCCTGTACGCGGGCATCCGCCTGGCCGGCCCCGCCGAGCCCTACCACGAACCGATCGCGCGATTCTCGCGCCATCTGGGCGTCGCCTTTCAGATCCTCAACGACCTCGACGACTGGAAGGGCGAGACATCGAACAAGCGAACCCGGGGAAGCGACGTCTTGGGGCGGCGTCCCACGGTGCTCTGGGCCCTGGCCCTCGACGCCCTTTCGGCCAACGACCGCCACGAGCTGCTGGCCTTGGCTGCCGGTAACGCGCTGGACGACCGGGCCGCCGTCGACCGGGCCGCCGAGTTGTACGACCGGTGCGGCGTCTTCCCGAAGGCATCCGCCCTGCTGGCCAAGTACCGCCGGCGCGCCCGCGAAGTGGCCGACGCCGTCGAGCCCGTCGAGATGCGCAATTTGCTTTACTACTTCGTCGATACGATCCTGCCCGCGACCCATTAGCCACGATCCACGGCTCCTCCGTGCGCGTCACCTACCTTGCCACCGGCGCCGGCAACATGTACTGCGGCAGTTGCCTGCACGGCAACACCCTGGCCGCCGCCCTTCGGAAGGCGGGGCACGACGTGCTGATGCTTCCCCTTTACACGCCGATCCGCACCGACGAAGAGAACGAGAGCGTCGACCGGATGGGCTTCGGCGGCATCAACGTGTACTTGCAGCAGAAGTGGGCCCTGTTCCGCCATACGCCCTGGTTTCTCGACCGGCTTCTGGATCGCCCGCGCCTGCTGCGGTGGCTGGGCAAGCGGAGCGCCAGCACCGAGGCCGAGGGCCTGGGGCCGCTTTGCGTGTCGATGCTCCAGGGCGAAAAGGGCCGGCAGCGAAAGGAGCTCGATAAGCTGCTCGACTGGCTCGCCGGGGAGGCTCGGCCCGACGTGGTCCACCTGTCGAACACGCTGTTGGTGGGGATGGCGCGCCAGATCGGGCGGCAGTTGGGCGTGCCCGTCGTGTGCACGCTGTCGGGCGAGGACATCTTTCTCGAGAAGCTTCCCGAGCCGCACTACGGCGAGGCCCGGGAGCTGCTCCGGCGGCGGTGTGCCGATCTGGCCGCCCTGGTCGCTTGGAACCGCTACTACGCCGACCGGATGGCCGACTACCTGGCCGTCGACCGCGCCCGGATCGCGGTGATCCGCCCCGGGCTGAACCTCGAAGGGCACCGCCTGCCGACCGCGCCCCGACCGGTGCCGCGCGGCCCCGGCGACTGCGCGACGATCGGCTTCTTCGGGCGGATCTGCGAAGACAAGGGGCTGCACCTTCTGGCCGAGGCGTTCGTCGCGTTGTGCGACGATCGCGAAATGCCGCCCCTTCGGCTTCGCGCGGGCGGATACCTCGGTCCCGGCGACCGGTCGTATCTGGACGGGATCGAGGCCCGGCTGCGCGCGGGGGGCCTGGCCGACCGGTTTGAGTACGTGGGCGAGCTCGACCGGCCCGGGAAGATCGCCTTTCTGCAATCGCTCGACGTGATGAGTCTGCCCACGGTCTACGCCGAGAGCAAAGGGTTTTCGGTTCTCGAGGCCTGGGCCAACGGGATTCCGGTCGTGCTGCCCGCCCACGGCGCGCTGCCCGAACTCGTGGACGACACCGGGGGCGGGCGGCGGGGGCGGC